>ERZ507315.218-NODE-218-length-19026-cov-5.17005_pt1 | contig 19026 bp, 15 predicted proteins | sample MGYA00513731_ERZ507315 | MGnify/ENA metagenome assembly ERZ507315 | reverse complement strand
ATCCTTTCATAACAATCTATTCAAATTAATCTATTTTATCTGGTAATAATTCCTCCTGTACATTAGTCATGCTACCCCAAAGGCTATAACGAGCTTCCGGGTTCATCGCTTCCAACTGCCGTAAAATTCCTTTCATATCACTCCGGCTGGACTGCGATTCATAAGGACAATTCTTCACTTGCTTCTGATAATGTCGCAAAGCTGCCAATTCTACCAAATCGGCTTCATGAACCAGACACATCGGACGAATAATTGTCATATCAAACTTCTTCATCACCAACCGGGGCGGCATTGTACTGAAAGCTCCCTGATAAGTGATATTCATCAATAAAGTTTCCAAAATATCATCCATATGGTGACCGAGAGCGATTTTATTGCATCCGTGTTCCTTGGCAACTGTGAACAAGGCTTTCCGACGGTTCCATGAACAGAGGAAACAGGGAGATTTACGTGTGTCGGTAGCAGGATCAAAGGCAGTCTCATACTGCACAAAGGGAACTCCATACGCTTCACAGTGCGCTTTCAAATATTCAGTATCACTCTGATAAGGAATATTCTTCATCACTACATGGACGGCAACGACAGAAAAGCGAGGTTTATAGATACGTGCGCGTCTCCCCAACAGTTCCACAAGCGCCAACGAATCTTTTCCTCCCGACAGTCCGATAAGGATTTTGTCTCCTTCTTCTATCAATCCATATTGCACCACTCCTTTGCTAAACCGCCGTTCAATGCGGCGAATGGTTTTCTCTTCTTCCGTAAATTGTGTCATATCTTTGAAAATCGGCTGCAAAAGTAAGCGAAAAGAATGATTTAAAGAAGAATTAACATAATAGAATCACTGAAAAAGGGTTTATTTCTAATAAATTTGTACTTTTGAACAATTGATAAATAGACCGGTGCCCGAAAGCAGCAATGTTTTCAATCTACCCGTCACTCATAAACGCTCAAAACGATGAAAGGAAAATATATTCTATTTTTAATTTGCAGCCTCTTCCTTTGCGAAGTCTCTGCACAAACGTTGGAACAGGCACGCACCTTATTTACCAAAGGTGAGTACGAACAAGCCAAACCAGTTTTTAAGAAGTATGCTAAATCACAACCGTCGAACGGGAATTATAATTATTGGTATGGCGTATGTTGCCTGAAAACCGGAGAAGCGGAAGAGGCGGTGAAACCTCTTGAAATAGCAGTAAAGAAACGTATCACCGGTGGACAACTCTATTTGGGACAAGCATATAATGAGACGTACCGCTTTGAAGACGCTGTGAACTGCTTTGAGGAATATATCGCAGATTTAAGTAAACGTAAAAAATCGACGGAAGAAGCGGAAAAGCTTCTGGAGAAAAGTAAATCCGACCTCCGTATGTTGAAGGGAGTTGAAGATGTGTGCATCATCGACAGTTTCGTTGTGGACAAGGCGACTTTCCTGAACGCTTACAAGATTAGCGAAGAATCGGGCAAGCTGTTTACTTTCAATGAGTTCTTCAAGACAGAAGGAGATCATCCGGGAACTGTTTATGAAACAGAAATCGGAAATAAAATTTATTATAGCGAAAAGGGTGAGAAAGGTAATCTTGACATCTTCTCAAAGAATAAATTGTTGAATGAATGGAGTGACGGACGCCCGTTACCGGGTAGTATCAATGCTTCCGGCAATGCGAATTATCCGTTTGTCCTATCGGACGGAGTCACCGTTTATTACGCCAGCGATGGAGAGGGACTGGGTGGCTATGATATTTTTGTCACTCGCTACAACACAAATACCGACACTTATCTTGTTCCGGAAAATGTGGGTATGCCGTTCAACTCGCCGTACAACGATTATATGTATGTCATTGATGAATACAACAACCTCGGATGGTTTGCTTCCGACCGTTTCCAACCGGAAGGAAAGGTATGTATTTATGTATTCATTCCTAACACTTCCAAACAGACTTATAATTATGAAGCAATGGAGCAGCAACAGATCATTCGTCTGGCGCAGATTCATTCGCTGAAAGAAACCTGGAAGGATAAACAAGCGGTTACCGAAGCACTGCAACGATTGGAAGCTGCTATCAGTCATAAGCCCAAAGAACGCCGTGCCATGGATTTTGAGTTTGTCATTGACGACCATACGACTTACTATCTGATGAACGATTTTAAATCCGCAAAAGCCAAGACACTTTTCCAACGCTATCAGCAGATGGAAAAAGACTATTATCAACAAGAAGAAAAGCTGAACAGCCTTCGACAACAATATGCCGGTGCCAACCAACAGGGAAAAGCCAAAATGGCTCCTGCCATTCTCGACCTTGAAAAGCGGATATTGCAAATGTCCGAAGAACTGGATGCTCTCGAAGTGAATGTACGTAATGCAGAAAAAACAAAATAAATAATAACTCTGAACTATGGATATACTCATTATCGCCGTTCTCATTATTGCCGCAGTCATACTGTTTTTGGTAGAACTGTTCGTCATCCCGGGCATTAGCCTGGCCGGAATTTCTGCATTGGTTTGCATCCTGTATGCCAACTACTATGCGTTCGACAAATTAGGTATGGCAGGAGGATTCGTCACTCTTGGCATATCAGCGGTTGCCTGCATCGGATCTCTGATCTGGTTTATGCGATCGAAAATGCTGGATAAACTGGCGTTGAAAAAGGATATTGATTCAAAAGTAGACCGTAGCGCAGAAGATAGCGTCAAAGCGGGTGACACAGGAATCAGTACTACACGTCTGGCACAAATCGGTTATGCCGAGATAAACGGAAAAATTGTGGAAGTAAAGTCTATGGACGGATTCCTCAATGAGAAGACTCCGATTATTGTAAACCGTATTACCGACGGTACAATCATGGTTGAGAAACGCAAAGAATAATATTCACTTAATACAAATTATCAATGGAAACATCTCTGTACTTACCTATCCTTCTGATTGTTGGAGGTATTATTTTCCTAATACTATTTTTCCATTATGTGCCGTTCTTTTTATGGTTGTCGGCCAAAGTATCTGGTGTCAACATCTCGTTGATACAACTATTCCTGATGCGTATACGTAATGTTCCGCCTTATATCATTGTGCCGGGAATGATCGAGGCTCACAAAGCCGGATTAAAAAACATTACCCGTGACGAACTGGAAGCCCATTACTTGGCGGGAGGACATGTGGAAAAAGTAGTCCATGCCTTAGTATCCGCATCAAAGGCAAATATAGAATTATCGTTTCAAATGGCCACTGCCATCGACCTCGCAGGGCGAGATGTGTTTGAAGCAGTGCAGATGTCCGTAAATCCTAAAGTGATTGACACCCCTCCCGTTACGGCTGTTGCCAAAGATGGTATTCAGTTAATAGCTAAAGCCAGAGTAACAGTACGTGCCAGTATCAAACAGTTGGTCGGTGGTGCAGGTGAAGACACGATTCTTGCCCGTGTAGGCGAAGGTATCGTTTCGTCTATCGGTTCTTCTGAAAATCATAAATCGGTATTGGAAAATCCGGATTCTATTTCTAAACTGGTACTTCGCAAAGGTCTGGACGCAGGAACTGCTTTCGAGATCCTGTCTATTGATATTGCGGACATCGACATAGGTAAGAACATCGGTGCGGCCCTGCAAATTGACCAGGCTAATGCAGACAAGAACATCGCACAGGCAAAAGCCGAAGAGCGCCGTGCTATGGCAGTAGCTTCCGAACAGGAAATGAAAGCAAAAGCACAGGAAGCCCGTGCCAAAGTGATCGAAGCAGAAGCTGAAGTTCCTAAAGCAATGGCTGAAGCTTTCCGCAGTGGAAACTTAGGCATCATGGATTATTATCGCATGAAGAATATCGAAGCTGATACTTCAATGCGTGAGAATATCGCCAAGCCTACAACAGGCAATACAGGCAACCAGCCATTGAGCAAATAATCTATTACAAACGCCGGAATCCGATTTCATTTCAGTTGCAAGACGTACTCCACTTTTCCAAAAGAAAAAGATAGAGGCTTCTTCTGAACTTAAATCCGGTTCCGGCGTTTCTATTTATAGATACAATCCTATTATAAAACTAAAACCCTTCAATAACATGAAAAAGTACTTTCCATCCTCTGAATTGATAATCAATGAAGACGGTTCAGTATTCCATCTTCACGTAAAACCCGAATGGTTGGCAGACAAAGTAATTCTGGTAGGTGACCCCGGACGTGTAGCACTCGTAGCTTCTCATTTCGAAAACAAAGAATGTGAAGTGGAAAGCCGCGAATTCAAAACCATCACGGGTACTTATAAAGGTAAACGGATTACGGTAGTCTCTACCGGAATCGGTTGCGATAACATCGACATCGTGATGAATGAATTGGATGCACTCGCCAATATCGACTTTGTCACCCGCGAAGAAAAGGATCAGTTCCGCCAACTGGAATTAGTGCGTATCGGCACATGTGGCGGTCTGCAGCCCAATACTCCTGTCGGAACTTTTGTCTGTTCACAAAAGTCCATTGGTTTCGACGGATTACTGAATTTCTATGCCGGACGTAATGCCGTATGCGATTTACCTTTCGAACGTGCCTTCCTCAATCACATGGGTTGGTCGGGAAATATGTGTGCTCCCACTCCTTATGTCATTGATGCCAGTGAAGAATTGATTGACCGGATTGCCAAAGATGACATGGTACGTGGAGTGACAATCGCTGCCGGAGGTTTCTTCGGTCCTCAAGGACGTGAACTTCGTATCCCGTTAGCAGACCCGAAACAGAATGATAAGATTGAGACATTCGAATATAAAAGTTACAAAATCACCAACTTCGAAATGGAAAGTTCGGCTTTGGCAGGACTTAGCCGGTTGATGGGACATAAAGCAATGACCGTCTGCATGGTGATAGCCAACCGACTTATCAAAGAAGCCAACACCGGATATAAGAATACAATCGATACGCTGATTAAGACAGTACTTGACAGAATATAAATCATCTATATCCAAAAGGATTAAATTGTAATCGAAAGAACAAAACTGCCATCGAAAAATAGATAATGGCTTGAATCTTCCACTGATAACGTATAGATTCAAGCCATTTTTTATCATTTACATCTTTTCAATATAGCATCATTATATTACACAGCTATTTTTGATTTGTTATTTTATCAATAACCAATCGTAAATCTCTCCTGATGATGTTTCGGATATTCCAACTCATCGATCATGGCGGCGGCATAATCTTCCACAGAGATATGGCTGTTGCCTACGACATCTACAATCATATCATCTTTTCCCAGCCGGTAACGCCCTGTACGGACTCCCGGACGCATATCTGCCGCCGGAGAGAAAAACACCCAGTCTATTTCTTTTTCTTTCTTTAAAAAGTTCAGATAGAACTCTCCTAAAGCTTTCACTCCCGGCAATATATTTTCAGGTACTTCACCGGAATCCATCAGACGCAAGCCCGGAGCAATAAACAAAGAACCGGCACCCCCAACCATCAAAAAACGATTGACGCCAGCTTTCTTCACTCCATCAATAATGGTCAGATAGACTTTAATCGTTTCATCGTATATATCAGGATTATTCCATCCCGGATTGAATGCACTAATAACAACATCTGCACCTTTACAAACGCCAACCACTTCATCAAGCACAGAAACATCGGCTTTCACCACTTTCAGATTTTCATTCTTTATCTTTATCTTTTCCGGATGACGAACCACAGCCGTAACTTCGAAACCACGATTCAAAGCTTCATTCAGAAGCGCAGAACCCACAAAACCACTTGCCCCGATAAGGACAATCTTTTTCACTTTCTCCATATTCCAATATATTATAATGTTACTACTATATGACAAGTAACACTACAACATCCTGAATGTTAGTTCTTTTTCAAAAAATTAATTATCCGATATAAGATTCTATCGTCTCTTTTAACCTCTCTAAAGAATAAGGCTTTGAGATAACAGCGTTACATCCTGCCTGAATAGCCTGTTGCTGTTCAGTATAGAAAGCATATGCGGTCACTGCAATAATAGGTACAGTCAGGGAAATAGCACGGATCTTTTCAGTGGCTTGAATACCGTCCATGATCGGCATACGGATATCCATCAGAATCAAATCCGGCTTTTCACGGATGAAACTATTAATGGCTTCCTGTCCGTTGCGCACCCATGAAATAATATATTCCTTATTCAAAAGAATATTAAGTTGAGCAAAATTCGATTCAATATCCTCTACCACTAATATATTCTTACGTTTATCCTCATCGACATTCTTCTTATGCTGAAGCCTTCTTTCGACAACCTCCTTCGGTATTTCCTGATAAGGCAAATAGAGTGCAAACATACTCCCCTGCCCTAACTCTGAAGTTACTTCGATGCGACCGCCCAACCGTTCTACAATGCTTTTACAAATTGAAAGCCCTAATCCGGTGCCCTGCACAAAGTCATTCAGCTTCTCAAAACGGGTAAAAATTTGCGGGAGTTTCTCTTTGGATATACCGCAACCCGTATCGCTGACATACAGTTTCAGCCAGGGTCCTTCATGTTTCAAGCCTAAGGTTATACTTCCCTTTTCCGTATTTTTAATCGCATTCGACAAGAAGTTGAACAATACTTGCATCACACGGTTACGATCGGTAGAAGTCCAGTATTCTCCTTCGGGGCGAATCACTTTCAATTCTACATTCGACTTCATCTTCAGTTGGTGCACTTTTTCCACTTCTTCCACTAGCCCCGCAATCTCAACCTGCTGGAAATGCATTTCCGATTTACCGGATTCAATACGGGAAAGGTCTAAAATATCATTAATCAGCTGCAGTAACAGGTTACTATTTCTCTGGATAATCTCCAGATACTCCCTTTTCTCTTCTTCACCCTCCGTCACCGCAATAATCTCCGAAAAGCCAACAATAGCATTCAACGGGGTACGAATCTCATGGCTCATATTCGCCAGGAAAACCGACTTCATCTTATCAGCATCCTCTGCACGACGTTTTGCTTCAATCAATTCCTGCGAACGCTGAATCCGATCTCCAATATCATGTATCAACGCCAACACTCTGTTCCCCTCAAAAGGGGCGATACGCGCCTGAAAATAATGTACACACCCATCCACTTCAACCGGATATTCAATTTCTTTCAACTGACTGTCTTGCAGACACTCGCGAATGTTACAGAGGAATAAGTCACTAACCTCCGGTGAATAAATAGATCGCCCGTCTGCTCCGCGTAACACTTCTACCGGATGAAGTAAAATCGTCCCCGGTGCCATCAGGACATCGGTAATAAAGAAATTATCATCAAAAATAAAAATGAATTCCGGCAGTGCCTCAATAATTTTGCGGTTATATTCTTCCAGATATTTGATATGTTGCTCTTTTTCGCACTGTGAAGTGACATTCACCGTGTACGCCAGCACTTTACCCGGATGGCTTGCACAACTCTCTTTATAGGACAAGAAATGATCTTCCAACCAAACCACTTTCCCCTGTTCACCAATACAACGGACTCTGATTTGTGAAGTCTTAGAGTCTGATGAAAGCATCTCTGCAAAAGCCTGTTTGTAAGCTTCAGCATCTTCCGGATGAACAAACCGATAGAAACTATCAATATCTTCAAAAAGAACTCCGGCATTTTTCAGTCCAAGTGTAGAGAAATAATCGTCAGAAAAAGAGCATTTACCTGTAATGATATCATACTCCCATAAAGCTATTTGATGAGCTGCAAGGACAGATAGAATTTCTTGTGAGTTCTCCCGTATGAGTTCACTCTTTTCATTGGAGGAATATAAATTGATCGCTGGTTCCATAAGCATTATTGTTTTATTTTGTTTGGTGTACCACTGCACGGCAGCAAATATAAACAAATAAAGTATAAGTTGTGCTCATTTTTCTGTTTTTTACTTAGAAACAATTATCTTTGCTCATCCAAAACGAAAAAACAATGATTCAAGATACTATCTGCGCCATCGCTACCGCTCAAGGCGGTGCTATCGGAAGCATCCGTGTTTCCGGTCCGGAAGCTATTTCCATCACCGGCAGCATCTTCAAGCCAGCCAAAGCAAGCAAATTATTGAGCGGACAAAAACCATATACTTTGACATTCGGGCGTATTTATGACGGAGACGAAATGATTGATGAAGTACTCGTCAGCCTTTTCCGTGCTCCTCATTCGTATACGGGAGAAGACAGCACGGAAATCACGTGTCATGGTTCTACTTATATTCTTCAACAGGTAATGCAGTTGCTTATTAAGAACGGTTGCCGCATGGCCCAGCCGGGAGAATATACGCAACGTGCTTTCCTCAATGGAAAGATGGATTTAAGTCAGGCAGAAGCCGTGGCGGACTTGATTGCTTCTTCATCTGCTGCCACTCACCGATTGGCAATGAGCCAGATGCGAGGTGGATTCAGTAAAGAGCTGACAGATCTACGCAACAAGTTGTTAAATTTCACCTCCATGATCGAATTGGAGTTGGATTTCAGTGAAGAGGATGTGGAATTTGCCGATCGTTCGGCATTAAGGAAACTGGCCGATGAAATTGAACAGGTCATTTCGCGGTTGGCTCATTCATTTAGTGTCGGCAACGCCATTAAGAATGGTGTCCCCGTAGCTATCATCGGTGAAACAAATGCCGGAAAATCGACTTTACTGAATGTATTATTGAATGAGGATAAAGCCATTGTCAGTGATATTCACGGGACAACACGTGATGTAATCGAAGATACTGTCAATATCGGAGGAATCACTTTCCGGTTCATTGATACCGCCGGAATCCGGGAAACCAATGACACGATTGAAAGTTTGGGTATTGAACGTACTTTTCAGAAGTTGGATCAGGCGGAGATTGTCCTTTGGATGGTAGATGCTGTGAATGCCGCCTCTCAAATTGAACAGTTATCAGAGAAGATAATTCCACGTTGCGAAGGAAAACATTTGATTGTTGTATTCAATAAGGCTGATTTGATTGAAGGCAAACAGAAAGAGGATTTATTATCTTTACTAAAAGACTTCCCCAAAGAATCTACGGAATCTATTTTCATCTCGGCCAAACAACGGGAGAATACAAGTGAGCTACAAAAAATGCTTATTGATGCAGCACACTTGCCTACAGTGACACAGAATGACATTATTGTGACAAATGTAAGACATTACGAAGCTTTAAATAAAGCTTTGAAAGCTATCCATAGAGTACAGAACGGACTTGATTCGCAGATTTCCGGGGATTTTCTTTCGCAAGATATACGTGAATGCATTTTCTTTATTTCGGACATAGCGGGTGAGGTTACGAATGACATGGTACTTCAAAATATCTTTCAACATTTTTGCATCGGGAAGTAATTGGTGATTACCAACAATAGTTGATATAAAGCTGAAGAAATAAAGCGAAGTAAACATTAAAGATGAGCAAAAATGGTAAGTAGTACTATCCAATGAAGAGTTCGTTTCTTTATCGACTTCTAAAAGGTCTTTCAGCAACTCACTCTATTTTGCATTCTCCTTACGAAACTGTTCATTTTTCAGCTACTAATTGTCTATTAACGACAAGCAATTCTTAATATGTAGGCGATTCGTTCATGATTAACTTTAGCTTTATACAATTAGTACACCGGACAAAACTCCATAATGTCGAGCATTCGGAACAACATCCCGCCAATAGAGTTATGCCAACTCTGATGAAAGTGGCCGTAGAACCAATGTGATATAGGGTGATGATCCTGGACGAGTCGTTCGTGCAATTTATCCATAGCTGCCCGTTCTGCTTTCACATCATTGAGCAGAGTATCATCGTTTTGTATCCAATGGTGAAGATTTCCTTTCGTGAATAGCTCACAAAAAGAGGGAGCCGTGTGGGTGATGACTGTATCTATGGTGAATTGCGAACAAATAGCCTTCATTTTCTTTTCATCATAAAGTGGAGCTTCGTTCCTCCAATACATATTCTTCGCCAAATCATCTATAGTCACTGTCCCTATTGTCGAGTACTTCCGCTTATCTTTCCACGCATCCATACGACACTGGCGATCAATAGAGATAGCTCCACCCACGCAAAGGATTATGTGGGAGCAAGCCTGAACGATGGTATAGTCTGGCACAGCTATAAATCGTTTATACCTAAATGTACAACCGTCAAAGTATGCTGGATTATCATGATTACCGCGCACAAACACAATCCAGTTGTTGGATTCATTCATGCGCTTGCCATTCCGTTTCACCATATTCTCATAACTTTCTCTCTTTTCAAAGCCAAATCCGCAATCACCAGCTACAATCAGCAGTGTGTCTCTCATTCGGTATTGTACACAGAGCTTAAAAACCAACTGATTGAAGTCGCCATGTACATCACCCGAAATGACGAGACCTTTTGCTTCGGGAAAGGGAAGTGTGAAGCACTCACTATTGCTCTTATTCATGCTTCAAATTTTCCCAGTAGGGCTTTAATCTAGTTTGTAAGTAGCTAACCACATCCGAAAACGATAAATTACTTTTGCTCGTTATCTTGCGGATAAATGCTTTCCATCTGATTTGCATTGCTGCATTCTCAGGATATTCTGCTCGGAAAAACATCACGTCTTTCTTGTATTCTGTATGCCGATTCTCGAAGGTTCGTTTGATAGCCACTCTGAGGATATCTTCATCATATTGATTAGCTGATAATATTTGGTAAAGATCGTAATAGTCCTTCATACGGCTACTTTGGTCCGCCAAATCAACCACAGCGTGCATTTTCTCAGCGATGACTGTTTCAATGGAATATGCCAAGATGTTGGCAACCGGAAGATGCTTAAGTAAGATAGGATAATCAAGAGGTACAGCTCCAGGAGTTACCACATCGCCAAATCCAATATCCATCGTCATTACCTGCGCAATGGTATCCATAGAAACAGAAATGCTCAGTCTGATGCCATGATAATCTTTGAACTCCGTGATATTCTGTGCTGAAATGCGAGTAAGATCAAAATATACGCCGTCTTCGTCGCAAGGTACTGCGCATATTTCTTTGAATGTATTGACGATTTTTTCGCCATCATTACTAATATTGGAACCTAAGAAGTCTATATCTAAGGTAGGACGAGCAGAGAAACGTTCATAAGCATACATAAGTGCCCCTCCCTTCAAATAGAAGTTATTTTTGTAATGTGTCTGTGATATACGATAAAGTAGCCGTTCCTGAAAATAGCGAGTCAGTATCGTTTGGAAAAATATATTCTCCTGTTTGGCTACATTGAGCAAACGGGCTCTTATAGACTTCCCATAGTTCTTTATTTCTTCGCTCATAGCTTTATTTCAAGATATTTTTCAAGAGTCTTTGTAACACGTAGTTTGCTTGCATAGTCCATAAGGACAGTAAGGTTGCGATTAGGAAGTGCCAAATAGCTATTAACGACTTCGGAACAGACATCAATACCAACCTTATTTCTATATTTAATAGCGTCACAAACAGAACGTTCCTTATTATAGACTTTAATCTCATAGCCACTTACAATTCGCTCTTCAACACCAAGTTCCAATAGTGGTTCTGTGATGAAATATAGATCTATTGGAGGATATTCGGGCAACCGTATCTTTCTTCCTCTTTTGATGGCCACATGGTAGGCCTGAGGCAAAGAGGTGGTAAGTCCATGGATATTCCATGCTGAAAACAAATATAGGATACCACCTGGTACCACGACATCAAGGTCTATCATGGTATCGGCTAACTGTTCCATTGTAGCGTACACACCTCGTCGAACACAGACCATATTTCCTTCACGGGCATCATCAAGGAGCTTATAGTATGCACTACGGCTCTTTTCTTTCGCTTCCGAAGAAGAGATGAATCGGCTTTTGTTTTCTTCTGAATTCATTTCTACAATTCTTTTATTACTGTACAAAAGTACTACAATTAATCAAATATGTAGTATGTTTGTACAAAAGTTCTACACTTTCTTTGTTTTATTTACTTCATTTTTCATATCTTTCCTCTGCAAACCATTTGTAATCCCAATGCGGTAACATCCACCAAATCAATCCACTAAAATTGATTGAAGACTTCCGCAAAAGGGCTGAAAAAAGGCGATACAACACATATATCAAAAAACCTGAAAACCAACACATTGAATTTTCCGATACTTTCAATGTAATTGTAAAAATGAAGTTTGTACCATTTAAAAGAGCAAAACGCTAACACTCAATAGTGTAAATATGCTGCATCGGGAAATAGGTGGTGAGAATAATTATAGCCACAATTATGAGAGAATAAAGATATGAATCAATTACTCTACTATTATCTTATTTCAATAAACAGTATCGCATTCATAGCCTACGGCATCGATAAATGGGAAACTAAACATAAAAAGTTTACTATTTTAGTGCCGTTCCTCTTGTTGCTTTGACTAGTAGGATTAGTCTATTTCTTTGCAGAAAGAACCATATAATGCTTAAAAATCCTCCTTATAAACTAACATTTTTCATTTTGTGACATAACCTGTCAAACATAAGCCATTTCTTTGTACCATTCAATCATTAAATAACATTTTTGATATGACATACAAAGAAATCGGCCAATTGCTGAAAAACCATACATCCATTCGGTTATTGAAAGCTGATAACGCACCGCTTATTATCAGTTTCCTTTTCTCATTATTCAAAGAAGACCTTTCCAACCAGGAAGAGGGAGGCATCAGAGAAAAAGAACTGGTCAGCCAGCTCTCAGATCAACTTTATATATTGAATGAAATAGATAAAATATACCCAAAATCTCCGGCTGATTATCTAGCGGATTGGGCAAATGCAGGCTTCCTACGTAAGTTTCCGGGAAAAACCGATGAGTTCGTTTATGAACTGACACCTGCTTCCGAACAGGTTTTTAAATAGATAAATAGTCTGGAAAAACGGGAGTTTGTCGGCACAGAGTCACGCCTGAAGTATCTTTTCGAACGTATGCAAAAGCTAGTTGGCAAAACCCAATTGAGTGCAACGGAACGACTAGCTCAATTGGAAGCGCAAAAGCAATCATTAGATAAAGAGATCGAAGATATCAAAGCCGGAAAGCTGGAAGTATTGGACGACCGGCAGATTAAAGAGGAATATTTCTTAATTGAGGATACCGCAAAATCTCTACTCGCCGATTTCAGGGAAGTAGAACAAAACTTCCGTGACCTGGACCGGAACTTCAGAAGAAAAATCATCACCACCACTCAATCGAAAGGCGAAGTACTGTCGGACTTGTTTGAGCAGCAGGACTTCCTGACACAAACCGATCAGGGAAAGAGCTTCATGGCCTTTTGGGAATTCTTATTATCTCAATCCAAACAAATAGAATTAGAAAATCTCATCAAGCGTATGCTCGATATACCCATCGTCCAACAAATGCGAAACGAGAATTTCCGCATGGAACTTCTCCGAAACAATCTGATTGAGGCTGGCGACCGAACGAATAAAACGACAAACTCCCTTTGGAATCAATTGCGCCGATACTTGGAAAATAAATCTTTCTTCGAGAATAAGCGAATCCTGGAGCAGATAAACACAGGACTCAAACTTATTTTCGAACATCCCGAAACTGATTTCAATAAACTTCCCGCACTTGAGATTGATGATGTCATTCGCATTGACCTCATTAGCGATCGTCCACTCTATTCACCACCGGAACAGGTGAAATTCAAAAAGCAACAGTTACAGGAAGGTGAAGCTTCCGGCGGAAATGAATTACTCTACGAACAGTTCGAGATAGACATTCCTCGTTTGAAGGATAACATCAAGCAATTACTTAAGACTCATCCCCAGGTTTCGTTACCCGAACTACTCCGAGAGTTTCCAGTCGAGAAAGGAGTAGCCGAAGTGGTAGCTTATCTGGATATTGCCGCAAAGAATGAAAAACGAAATTCCATATCAACGGACGAAGAAGAAGAAGAGATTCTGATTCGTAATTCGCAAACCAAACAAGTATTCAAAGTAAAAATACCCAAAATCATATTCAGCAGATGAAGAAAACATATTCCAACGTACTTATCGCCTTATTGAAAGGGATAGTATACAGCCACCAGGAAGAAATATGGAATACATTACTCCTTCCGGAAAACGAACAGGATATCCGAAACTATTTTGCCGACATTCATCTTGATGTCATTATCGACAAATCTGAAGGATATGCTTATCTGAAGCAACAATCCATCGAATCACCGGAAGAAACAGAAGAGGCAGAACAAGAAACCGTACCGAAATTAATCAGAAAACGCCAGCTAACTTTCCATGTTTCGCTGCTCTGTATCTTACTGCGCAAGTACCTGATAGAAAACGACCAGGAAGGCGAATCCACCAAAGCGATTCTTAGTCGGGAAGAGATAGAAAGTCAAATGAAACTCTATCTGAAAGAGAGCAGCAACGAAGCCACAACGTACAAACAAATAGACAATGCTATCAGAAAGGTAGAAGATGAAGGTTTTCTACGCCGGATGAAAACGGAACAAGAACAGTATGAAGTAAACCGCATCATCAAAGCATTTGTCAATACAGACCAGATCAGTGATTTATTAGAACGATACAAAGAATACGTAAAACAGACAGGAAAATGAAAAGTGATATTCAACTAGTAGGCCATCGCCTGCAATATATGGAACTATTAAACTGGGGAACATTCAACGGAAAAATATGGAGAATAACCCCGGTTGGAGAAAACTCGTTACTCACTGGAGCGGTGGGTTCGGGAAAATCGACCGTTGTCGATGCGCTAACCAGTTTGCTGGTACCCTACAATCGGATAACCTTCAACAAAGCAGCCGGTGCCGAAAGCAAGGAGCGCAACTTGGCTTCTTATATCAAAGGATATTACAGCTCGAAAAGTGACGAACTGACCAATGGCTATAAAGCTGTCTCCTTGCGTTACACCAAACCGGGAGAAGCAACATTTACCATTATTATAGCCAACTTTTACAATGCAGGATATGATACACACACTTCTTTGTGCCAGCTATTTTGGATAGAGAACGGAAATAATGTTCGCAAGCTCCTGTTGATTGGTAATAAACCGCTATCCATCCGCGAACATTTCTCTGGTTTTTCGGATATAAAAGAGCTAAAGAAGAGACTACGCACCTACTCGCATATTGAATTATTCGATGATAACTTTGCCCGCTACAGCCAACGATTCCGCCAACTTTCGGAATGAACTCCGAAAAAGCAATCGAACTTTTCTATCAGACAGTTTCTATGAAATCGGTAAGCAGCCTCACCGGTTTTGTCCGTGAACAGATGTTGGAACGTACCAATATCCAGGAGCAAATCGAGGAACTAAAAAAACGTTTCGACAACCTGCATCAAGCTCATGCAGCCGTAATGGAAGCTCGCCGACAACGCGACATACTGACACCACTCACGCATCTGAATCATGATTATTCCGAAGCCGACCAATTAATGCATGATATTGACTTTATGCTCTCCGACGTCATCCCCTGCTATTTCGCAGACAAAAAGATACATCTATTGCATCAGGAAATAACCAACTGCAAACGCAAGCTAAGTCAATTGGACAGTCAGATCAAGCAGGCTGAAAAAGAACTTGATACCTCCAGGAACACCATAACCGAACTCCGGCAAGCTATTCGTGACAACGGCGGTGAACGTTTGGAACGGATTCAAACGGAAATAGAACAAGCCACTCTAACTCAACAGGATAGAAAAAAACAACATGGCGAGTATCTACGCCTGACACAGCAATGCGGACTCCTTGCTGCACATACAGAGCAATCCTTCTTCCGTAATCTGAAAAGCGCGGACGATAAACAAGAGGAGACGCAAAGGAAACGAGACCACCTGACCGCTTTGCATGGTGCAAAAATAGCAGAGCATCTCGCTACACAAAAAGAAATAGAGATACAAAAACAAGAAATAGAATCTCTCAAAACCCGTTCGAGTCAATTACCATCCAGTATATTGGAGTTAAGGAGTCAGTTGGTTCGCCATTTGGGTATTCGGGAGGAAGATATCCCCTTCGTTGGCGAGTTGTTGCAAGTGCGTCCAGAAGACAAAGAATGGGAAGGTGCCCTCGAACGGCTACTTCATGGATTTGGAGTTAGTATGCTAGTGCCCGACCGTTACTATCGACTGGTGTCCGGATTTGTTAATGCCCACAAGTTGCAAGATAAGCTAAACAGAGGGATTCGACTGGAATATTTTCGCGTTCCGGCAGAAAGCAAGTTATATCATACGTCTGATGATGAGTTGTCTTCCTCATCAGCAGTCAGCAAGATTGACATCAAGCCGGACACGCCATTTTATAACTGGCTGGAAAAGGAGTTGATACACCGATTCAATCTACAGTGTGTATCGTTAGAAGAATTTCAGAACGTCAGCGATGGTATCACGAAGGAGGGACAAATCAAGACTGGACGCTTGCGCCATGTCAAAGACGACCGTCGCGACTTGTGGGATCGTCGTAACTTTGTATTGGGATGGAGTAATAAAGAGAAAATTCAAGCAATCGAATCCTACTTAAAGTCACTTCTTATCCAGTCCAAATCAGAAGATACAGAGATTGAGGAGACTTCAAAAGCCATTCGTATTTGCAACGAGCAGTTAACTTATCTGATGCAAATCAAGAGATTCCAAGACTGGAACCAACTAAACTGGCAACAAGAAGCCGGTCGAATCACCCGTCTGCAAGATGAGAAGAGGCAGTTGACCGAAAGTAATGACTTGATAAAAACTCTCAACGGACAATTAAAACAGGCCGAAGAACTTGGAACAAAGCTCAATGAACAGTATAATCAGTTTCGAGATAATGCCAGTAGACAGAATCTTTTAATCGAACAAGCGACCAATCAGCTTTCGGAGCAACAGCAAGTAGCTTCTCTGCCGAAAGACGATAAAGAGAAATATTATCCGCAAATAGAAGTATTGCAACCCAGCGTTACTTACACGCTTCATAACATCGACAACCTGAAAAGCGAATTGTCAAAAAGCCAGAGTGGAGCACGTCTCAATGCTCTAAACAAACGCCAGTCTGCCTGGACTGCCATTACCAAGATAATGCGGGATTATCGCAATGCCTTTCCGCTAGATGCTCTCGAACTATCGGAAGAGATCGAAGCTCGTGAAGAATATTTGAAGATTCTTCAGAAAGTAATCACCGAGGGACTGCCCTCACACGAAGCCCGGCTGAAAGAACTTTTAAACCAAGATACCATAAAGAGTATCGTGAGCTTCGACAGTAAACTCGACTTGCATGCCAAGCAGATTCAGGAGAAAATAGGAACAATCAACAAACATCTCGAAGCTATTGAGTTCAATCGAGGTACTTATATAAAGTTGCAAGCGGTTGCCAATCCTGATCCTGAAATAATAAAATTCAAAGAAAGTCTGAAAGCCTGCTTCAGCAACATTCTTAATACAGACGATGCTTATACGGAAGAACGTTTCGAGCAAGTACAATCTATCCTGAACCGCTTCCGCAGCAACGAAAACCGAGACATAGAATGGACAAACCATGTGACCGACGTTCGCCAATGGTTTCTCTTTAATGCTAACGAACGCTATCGGGCCGACGATATGGAAAAAGAATTTTATGCAGGTACTTCCGGCAAATCAGGGGGACAGAAGGAGAAGTTAGCCTATACCATTCTCGCCTCTGCCCTTGCCTACCAGTTCGGTTTGAATTATCAGGAGGAACGCAGCAAATCATTCCGTTTTGTTGTTATCGACGAAGCTTTTGGACGTGGCGACGACGAAAGTACACAGTTTGGTCTCGATCTTTTCAAGAAACTGAACCTGCAACTACTGATTGTTACTCCCATGCAAAAGATACACGTGATAGAGAACTATATCCACTCTGTACATTATGTGTCGAATCCGGGTGGTAACGAATCACAAATACGCAACCTTACCGTTGAGGAGTATAAGGCAGAGAAGCAACAACATAACCTACAAACAGAATTAGTGAAATGATTACACCGCAAGATATTAAGAAGCAATGCTCCAATTGGTGGAAAGAATATCTGGTTTCCATAACAACCGGAGAAACTTTCTTTCCTAAAGAAATTACCCGCATTGGAAAAATCACAGCTAAGGAAATTCTGTCTAAGTTAGGTGAACATAAGGCAGCTATTGCTGAACTACAAAGAAGTGCTGCACAATGGGGATTCACGCTCAAAATGCGTGAAAAGAATTTCGAAAAGATAGGAGGCCAACTTATTCCCGACCGCATTATTATTCCGTCAGCGAATGTTTACTTGAGTATCGTCCGTCAGCGGAACGAGGTGGATGTTTTCTCTCGCAATTGGCAACTCATCCGACAAGAAATGCCTCAACTCGTAGAATGGTGTCGGTGTAATCCGAACCGCCTTATCAGTCACAATACTTGGAAAGAGACATTAAGCGTTTGTCGCTACTTCCTTGCGCATCCCCGACCGAATCTTTACATACGGGAACTCCCGATTGATATCCATACTAAATATATTGAAGAGCATAAAGAACTGATTCGATTGCTGTTGGATGTCTTATTACCGACTTCTTCCATCCGAATCGAAAAGAAGAATTTCGAAGAGCGATATGGCCTCAAAAGTGCTGAGCCGCTTATCCGCATTCGTTTTCTCGACGCTGCCCTTGCTCCTGCTGCCGAATGGACGGATATATCTCTTCCTTTGTCTACATTCAGGCAGTTAAATATCCCATGCCGACGCCTTTTCATCACCGAAAATAAGATGAATTTTCTTACTCTTCCGCCGCTATCGGAGAGTATTGCCGTGTGGAGTGGCGGTGGTTTCAATATCAGTTATCTAAAAGATATTTCCTGGCTATCTGAGGTACAAAGTTATTATTGGGGCGACCTTGATGCTCAAGGTTTACAAATACTCAATCAGTTTCGTACTTACCATCCTTCAGCCATCTCACTCTTTATGAATTGGGAAACGTTTCATACTTACCGACAGTTGATGAAAGGTGGAACTCCTGCTCCTATCCAGTTTCTGCCTCAGCTTACTGAAGATGAGCAGTCACTCTATCGTTTTCTACAAGAAAATAATCTACGGTTAGAACAAGAACGAATACCACAGAAAGAAGTGTTGAGGAGGTTGGAAAGATCGGAAGAGCGTCGTGTAGGGAAAGAG
>ERZ507315.182-NODE-182-length-21079-cov-5.7978_pt1 | contig 21079 bp, 13 predicted proteins | sample MGYA00513731_ERZ507315 | MGnify/ENA metagenome assembly ERZ507315 | reverse complement strand
TTAGACACTGGGAGAGACACTAGAAAAGACGGTTGAAACAGAACTGGAAGAAGTTTGTATTGAGGCTGTTCGAAAAGAATCTGCTAAATCTCCGACTGTTCCGGTTATCCCGGTTGCTCCGGCTGTTTCAAGACAAAAGAAGCAAGTGAATTACGAGAGGTTCATCGGTGAGAATCTCTTCGGAAAGATCGGTATCCTTATATTCGTCATCGGTGTAGGTTTCTTTGTGAAGTATGCTATTGATAAGAATTGGATCAATGAGACTTTCCGTACCGTACTTGGTTTCCTGACGGGAGCTGTATTGCTGGCCGTTGCCGAACGGTTGCAAAAGAAATATCGTACATTTAGCTCGTTACTTGCGGGTGGCGCTTTTGCTGTATTCTATCTTACGGTTGCCATTGCATTCCATTATTATCATATCTTCTCGCAGACTATGGCGTTTATCATTCTGATAGGCGTCACTGTATTTATGTCTGTTCTGTCTGTGGTGTACAATCGGCGCGAACTGGCTATCATTTCACTTGTCGGAGGATTTCTTGCACCTTTCATCGTAAGCAGTGGAGAGGGAAGTTATCTGGTACTGTTCACTTATGTAAGTATCCTGAATCTCGGTATGTTCGGACTTTCCATTTATAAGAAGTGGGGTGAGCTTCCGATTATCTCATTTGTCTTTACCTGGCTGATAATGGGAATCTTTCTTTTATTTAGCTATACCTCCAGTTCTACAGTTATTTCGGGGCACTTGTTTTTGTTTACCACTCTGTTTTATTTTATCTTTCTGCTTCCGGTGTTCTCCATTCTTCGTGGGGAAGATATGCGAACAATGAGTCGGGGACTGGTATTCGTCATTATAACGAATAATTTTATTTATTTGCTTTCGGGAGCTTTGTTCTTGCGGAATATGGGATGGTCTTTCAAAGCAAGCGGTTTGTTGAGCCTGTTTATCGCTCTTGTTAATTTAGGGCTGGTGCTTTGGTTATGGAAGAGCCGGAAGGACTATAAATTCTTGGTGTATACCACTTTGGGACTTGTGTTGACATTTGTCTCTATTACCGTCCCGATTCAGTTGGATGGAAATTATATAACATTAGTTTGGGCGTCAGAAATGGTGTTATTGTTATGGCTTTATATCAAGTCGAGAATCCGGGTATATGAATATGCGGCAAAGATACTGGTGGGACTCACCTTTATTTCTTACCTGATGGATATATATAATGTAGTAATGTATGAACATCATGCTGTCGGCACTATTTTCCTGAACAGTTCATTTGCCACCTCTTTGTTTGTAGGGCTGGCTACCGGAGCATTTGCTTTGTTGATGGGACATTATAGCTCATTCTTCTCTACAGCCCGTCAACTGAAATATGGTTTCTGGAATCCTTTCATGCTTTTTGTCTCTGTAGCTATACTCTATTATACATTTATGATGGAGTTCCACCTGCATTTTGAGGGAGCTACGAGGAGCGGAGCAATGTTCTTGTTTACTGCCATTGCCATTTCGAGTGTTTGTTATGCTTTCAGAAAAAGATTCCCGATCACCCGATATCTGACTTTCTATATGCTGGCTATTGGGGTAAATTCGCTTGTATACATCATAAATATATGGGGAGACCAATGGGAGAACATGGCTTTTGTGCCTGTTGTACTGCGATGGTTCACGGCAGCCTTTGTAATAGCGAATATCTATTATGTGGCACGCCAATACTATCTATTAATCGGCATCAAGAGTCGTTTCACTATTTATCTCAATATTCTGGTCACTCTTCTTTGGGTGACAATGGTGCGCTCTTTCCTCTGGCAGGTAGGAGTGGATGATTTCAGTGCCGGTCTTTCGCTTTCATTAAGTATTGCCGGATTTGTTCAGATGGGACTAGGGATGCGTTTGCATCAGAAAGTCATGCGCATGATAAGCCTTTCGACTTTCGGAATCGTTCTGCTTAAACTTGTATTTGACGATTTGTGGGCAATGCCTACTATTGGTAAAATTATTGTGTTCATCATTCTCGGACTGATATTACTGATACTTTCATTCCTTTATCAGAAACTAAAGGATGTATTATTCAAGAATGACGAAGATGAAGTTAGCTAAATCTTAAATTGTATATTATAATAAAGGCTGCCATTCTTTCTTAGAGTAGGCAGCCTTTACTTTATATGATACGTTTTTATGCAAACTTCCTTATTCTTGTGAGAAACGTTTTACCTGTTCCTCGATTAACTCCTTGTCATCGAAATAATTGATCTTCATTGCTTTTTTCACATCTGCCAAAGTCTCGGCAGCAGCAGCTCTGGCTACTTCGCATCCTTGCTGAAGCATGTCGTAGATAGCCGGAATATCTTTGCTGAACTCTTTACGACGGTTCCGAATCGGTTCGAGTATTTCTTGCATAATAGAGTTCAGGAAACGTTTCACTTTTACGTCGCCCAGTCCGCCGCGTTGATAATGTGCTTTCAATTCTGCCAGATTCGGATAATCCGGTAAGTAGCGTTCGAAATGTTCGGGAAGGCAGAAAGCGTCAAGGTAAGTGAATACGGTGTTACCTTCAATCTTTCCCGGGTCTTGTACACGGAGATGTCCCGGATCGGTATACATACTCATAATCTTCTTCTGGATTTCTTCCGGTTCTTCCGAAAGGTAGATACAGTTTCCGAGTGATTTACTCATTTTAGCTTTACCGTCAGTTCCCGGAAGACGCAGGCAGGCTGCATTGTCCGGCAACAGGATTTCGGGTTCTACCAATGTCTCACCATATATATAGTTGAAACGGCGAACGATTTCACGAGCCTGTTCGAGCATTGGTTCCTGGTCTTCACCCACAGGGACAGTTGTTGCACGGAATGCTGTGATGTCCGCTGCCTGGCTGATAGGATAAGTGAAGAAACCTACGGGAATACTAGCTTCAAAGTTACGCATCTGGATTTCCGATTTCACAGTCGGGTTACGTTGCAGTCGGGATACGCTTACAAGGTCCATATAATAGAAGCTAAGCTCGCATAATTCCGGAATTTGCGACTGTATGAAGATGGTAGCTTTAGACGGATCTATGCCACAAGCCAGATAGTCAAGGGCTACTTCAATTACATTCTGACGCACCTTTTCCGGATTGTCTATATTGTCTGTCAATGCCTGCGAATCGGCAATGAAGATAAACATCTTGCTATAATCACCTGCGTTTTGCAGGTCAACTCTGCGTTTCAACGAACCTACATAGTGACCGATATGAAGTCTTCCGGTAGGACGGTCGCCCGTCAATATGATTTTTTCTTTTCCCATATTTTATTACCTTATTATATAATGGCAACAAAGATAAGGATAAAAACTGAAAGATACATCAAAATGTAGTTACTTCATGATTTGTGCTTACTATGACGAGAAAGTATTCATTAAAAAAGCCAATGGAAAAACGACCGTTTCATTGACGCGGTAAACTATTTCAGTAAAAAAGTGAACGTTTCTTTTTGTCATGTGCAAAATATGTCGTTACTTTGCACAAATTTTGAAATCGACAATGAATCAACAGGAAATCAGAAGTAAGTATTATCTACATTCGGATGTTTTGCACCCGGAAACGGCAGACTTCTTCTCTTTTCTCCAAAAACGATATTTTAGTTCTTTGGTAATGCGTTAATCCTTTTTTGAGGGTAACGCATTTTTTTATGGACGAATTTAGAAATAACAACTTATTATAACAACAAAAGAAATGGAAAAGGAAATCAAGAAAGTTCTCGTTTTGGGTTCTGGAGCACTCAAAATCGGACAAGCCGGAGAGTTCGACTACTCAGGCTCACAAGCACTGAAAGCTTTGAAAGAAGAAGGTATCAGCTCAGTATTGGTAAACCCGAACATCGCAACCATTCAGACTTCTGAAGGTATTGCCGATAAAGTGTATTTCCTTCCCGTAAATACTTATTTTGTAGAAGAAATTATCAAGAAAGAACGTCCTGATGGTATCTTGCTGGCATTCGGCGGACAGACTGCATTGAACTGCGGTGCGGAACTCTACACACAGGGTATTCTTGATAAATACGGAGTAAAGGTGCTTGGTACATCGGTAGAAGCTATCATGTATACAGAAGACCGTGATTTGTTCGTGAAGAAACTGAACGAAATCGAGATGAAGACTCCGGTTAGCCAGGCAGTAGAAAACATGGAAGATGCCATCGCTGCTGCACGCAGAATCGGTTATCCTGTCATGGTACGTTCTGCTTATGCATTGGGTGGTCTTGGTAGCGGTATCTGTGCCGACGAAGAAGAATTCCTGAAACTGGCTGAAAGTTCCTTTGCTTTCTCTAAACAAATTCTGGTAGAAGAATCTTTGAAAGGCTGGAAAGAAATCGAATTTGAAGTGATCCGTGACGCTAACGACCATTGCTTCACAGTAGCCAGCATGGAAAACTTTGACCCGCTGGGTATCCATACCGGTGAATCCATCGTAGTGGCTCCTACTTGTTCACTGGATGATAAAGAATTGACTCTGTTGAAAGAACTTTCTACTAAATGTATCCGTCACCTCGGTATCGTGGGTGAGTGTAACATTCAGTATGCTTTCAACTCTGATACGGACGACTACCGTGTGATTGAAGTAAATGCCCGTTTGAGCCGTTCTTCTGCATTGGCGTCTAAAGCTACCGGTTATCCGTTGGCATTCGTTGCTGCTAAAGTAGCACTCGGCTATACACTCGACCAGATCGGTGAAATGGGTACTCCGAATTCAGCATATTCAGCTCCTGAACTTGACTATTACATCTGTAAGATTCCTCGTTGGGACTTGACTAAGTTTGCCGGTGTATCTCGTGAGATCGGTTCAAGCATGAAGTCGGTAGGTGAAATTATGTCTATCGGTCGTTCTTTCGAAGAAATCATCCAGAAAGGACTTCGTATGATTGGTCAGGGGATGCACGGTTTCGTAGGTAACGACGAACTGCACTTTGACGATTTGGATAAAGAACTTTCCTGTCCGACTGACTTACGTATCTTCTCTATCGCACAGGCCATGGAAGAAGGTTACACTATCGAACGTATCCACGACCTGACTAAGATCGATCCCTGGTTCCTTGGCAAACTGAAAAATATCGTAGACTACAAAGCTAAATTGTCTGCTTATAATAAGGTAGAAGATATTCCGGCTGACGTGATGCGTGAAGCGAAGATCTTAGGTTTCTCTGACTTCCAGATTGCCCGCTTCGTCTTGAACCCGACTGGAAATATGGAGAAAGAAAACTTGGCTGTACGTGCTCATCGAAAAGCTTTGGGTATTCTTCCGGCTGTGAAACGTATCAATACCGTCGCTTCCGAACATCCGGAACTGACTAACTACCTGTATATGACTTATGCAGTAGAAGGTTATGATGTAAACTATTATAAGAATGAAAAATCAGTAGTGGTACTGGGTTCGGGTGCTTACCGCATCGGTAGCTCGGTTGAGTTTGACTGGTGTTCGGTAAATGCCGTTCAGACAGCCCGCAAGTTGGGTTACAAGTCAATCATGATCAACTACAACCCTGAAACGGTTTCTACTGACTATGATATGTGCGACCGTCTGTACTTCGACGAACTTTCGTTCGAACGTGTACTCGACGTAATCGATCTGGAACAACCTCGCGGTGTGATTGTCTCTGTAGGTGGACAGATTCCGAACAACCTGGCTATGAAACTTTACCGCCAGTCGGTTCCTGTACTAGGTACTTCTCCGATCTCTATCGACCGTGCTGAAAACCGTAACAAGTTCTCCGCTATGCTCGACCAACTAGGTATCGACCAACCGGCATGGATGGAACTTACTAGTCTCGAAGAGGTGAAAGGATTCGTAGAAAAAGTAGGCTATCCGGTATTGGTTCGTCCTTCTTATGTTCTTTCGGGAGCTGCAATGAATGTTTGCTACGATGATGAAGAATTGGAGAACTTCCTGAAGATGGCTGCCGAAGTTTCTAAAGAATACCCGGTAGTTGTTTCTCAATTCCTTGAAAATACAAAAGAAATTGAATTTGACGCTGTTGCCCAGAATGGTGAAGTGGTGGAATACGCAATTTCCGAACACGTGGAATTTGCCGGTGTGCACTCCGGTGACGCTACACTGGTATTCCCGGCACAGAAGATTTACTTTGCAACGGCACGCCGTATCAAGAAGATCAGCCGTCAGATTGCCAAAGAACTCAATATCTCCGGTCCGTTCAATATCCAGTTCCTGGCTCGTAACAACGAAGTGAAAGTTATCGAATGTAACTTGCGTGCTTCTCGTAGCTTCCCGTTTGTGTCTAAAGTTCTGAAACGTAACTTCATCGAAACAGCTACCCGTATCATGCTGGATGCTCCGTACTCACGTCCGGACAAATCTGCGTTTGATATCGATTGGATTGGTGTAAAAGCTTCTCAATTCTCTTTCTCTCGTCTGCACAATGCCGACCCGGTATTGGGTGTGGATATGTCTTCTACGGGTGAAGTTGGATGTATTGGGGACGATTTCTCTGAAGCATTACTGAATTCAATGATTGCTACCGGATTCAAGATTCCTGAAAAAGCGGTTATGTTCTCTTCCGGTGCCATGAAGTCGAAGGTGGATTTGCTGGATGCTAGCCGTATGTTGTTTGCTAAGGGATATCAGATTTATGCTACTGCCGGAACTGCAGCTTTCCTGAACGCTCATGGAGTAGACACAATTCCGGTTTATTGGCCGGATGAAAAACCGGGTGCAGAGAACAACGTGATGAAGATGATTGCTGACCATAAGTTTGATTTGATCGTTAACATTCCGAAGAATCATAGTAAGCGTGAATTGACGAACGGCTATCGTATCCGTCGCGGTGCGATTGATCACAACATTCCATTGATTACAAATGCTCGTCTGGCAAGTGCCTTTATCGAAGCATTCTGCGAATTGAAATTGGGTGATATTCAGATCAAGAGCTGGCAGGAATATAAATAAACTGTTTTAGTCGTTTATTTAAGAAAAAGAACTCTTTCTTTGGCTTGTTCAAAGAGAGGGTTCTTTTTTTATGTGCCTTGCTACTGGTAGTTCCGCACTGTGAAACTAGAGTTTCGTCGGCGTGAAACTAGAGTTTCGTCGGCGTGAAACTAGAGTTTCGTCGGCGTGAAACTAAAGTTTCGTCGGCGTGAAACTAAAGTTTCGTCGGCGTGAAACTAAAGTTTCATCGGTGAGAAACTAAAGTTTCACCAGTGAGAAACTAAAGTTTCAGTGGCTGGAAACTAACTAAACTAAGGCTTCCTTGATTTCATCATCCGAAGGGATGAAAGTCTTATAGCGGAAGGATGCATTGATAAAGTGTGACGGCATGGTGACGGAAAATGGTGCTGTCACCATGCCATCACGTCTTGCTGTCACAGTCTTACTTGTTTATAGTCAATGCATTATTAGGCTTTGGGTGACGGATGACAGCAACTTGTAATATTTAAAATCTCTAGTAGAATGTTTTTTTGCTTTTTATTATTTACTTTTGTTTCTTGAAAAGATAAAATCAGATTTAGCGATGTTAGTACTTCTATCTTGTGCCAAGACTATGAGTGAAACTTCAAAGGTAAAAGTTCCTTTGAAGACGGTTCCACGATTTCAAAAAGAAGCTTCCGGGGTTGCTTTGCAAATGTCACAGTTTTCGGTGGACGAACTGGAGCGTCTGTTGCGTGTGAATGCTAAGATAGCTGTGGAAAATTACAAGCGTTATCAGGCTTTTCATGCAGAGGGTACACCGGAACTGCCAGCTTTATTGGCTTATACCGGAATTGTGTTCAAACGGCTGAATGCAAAAGATTTCTCGAAAGAAGAATTTGAATATGCACAGGAACACCTGCGGCTGACTTCCTTTTGTTATGGGTTGTTGAGGCCTTTGGATGTCATTCGTTCCTATCGGTTGGAAGGAGATATAGTGTTGCCTGAACTGGGCAATCAGACGATGTTCTCTTATTGGCAGTCTCGCCTGACGGATGTGTTCATAGAAGATATAAAGAAAGCCGGCGGCATACTTTGCAATTTGGCCAGTGACGAGATGAAGAGTTTGTTTGATTGGAAGCGGGTAGAAAAAGAGGTGCGTGTCATCACTCCCGAATTTCAGGTCTGGAAGAATGGAAAATTGGCTTCAATAGTGATATATATCAAAATGTCCCGTGGTGAAATGACACGATTCATTCTGAAGAATCGAGTTGAAAATCCGGAGGATCTGAAAGGCTTCTCTTGGGAAGGATTTGAGTTTAACGAATCTCTTTCGAATGAAAAGAAGTTTGTATTTACTAACGGTAAAGAAGTATAAAGTATGACGGAAGTTGAGAAGATGCGTAGTAGCCAGTTGGCTGATATGTCTGCACCGGAATTGCAGGTACGTTTTGAACATGCCAAAAAGCTATTGGCACGTATGCGGGGAATGAGTACATACGATGCGGGGTATAGGGAATTATTGGAAAAGTTGGTGCCGGGGATTCCTGAAACTTCTATTATATGCCCGCCTTTCCATTGCGACCACGGAGACGGAATTAAGTTGGGTGAACATGTGTTTGTTAATGCCAATTGCACTTTCCTCGATGGAGGATATATCACGATTGGTGCTCACACACTGGTCGGCCCTTGCGTGCAAATTTATACGCCGCATCATCCAATGGATTATCAGGAAAGAAGAGGCTCTAAGGAATATGCTTATCCGGTGACGATTGGTGAAGACTGCTGGATTGGCGGCGGCGCTATTATCTGTCCCGGTGTGACGATCGGTAATCGTTGTGTGATAGGAGCGGGGAGCGTTGTGACGAAAGATATTCCCGACGACAGTGTTGCAGTCGGGAATCCGGCACGTGTGGTTCGTAAATAGGTTGCTTTATCTATTAGAAGGACTGGACGAAGTGAAAGTTGCAAGAAAAAACTTTTTTGTATTATTTGTTGATAATCAGAGCTTTCCTTTATTAGACAAAAACTTTCTTGAAAAATAATACATGAAATGTTTGCAGAATTCAAAAAATGCCGTACCTTTGCATCGCTTTTGAAACGGAAGTGTAAGGGCGTTTAGCTCAGCTGGTTCAGAGCATCTGCCTTACAAGCAGAGGGTCGGCGGTTCGAATCCGTCAACGCCCACACAAAAAAACGAAGCACTTCCGGCTCATTAACAAGGGCGTTTAGCTCAGCTGGTTCAGAGCATCTGCCTTACAAGCAGAGGGTCGGCGGTTCGAATCCGTCAACGCCCACACAAAAAGAAGTCTTACGGATGAATTCGTGAGACTTTTTTTTATTTCTTACCTCTTTTATACAAACTTTCTTTCTCCTTTTACCTTATAACTCAGGAAAAAGAGTTAATTTTGCAGTCTGATAATTATCTAAGAAAACGTATGGAACTTGATGTATTGACGGCCATATCTCCGATTGATGGTCGATATAGAGGCAAAACTAAAGCTTTGGCAGCTTATTTCTCTGAATTTGCACTGATTAAATACCGTGTACAGGTAGAGGTGGAATACTTTATCACCTTGTGCGAACTCCCTTTGCCGCAATTAAAAGGAATCGATAGCAACGTGTTTGAAACTTTACGGAATATCTACCGTAACTTCTCTGAAGCAGACGCACAGCGCATTAAAGATATCGAAAGTGTAACTAACCACGACGTGAAGGCCGTAGAATACTTCCTGAAAGAAGAATTTGACAAGATGGGCGGAATGGATGACTATAAAGAATTTATCCACTTCGGACTGACTTCTCAGGATATTAACAATACGTCTGTTCCTCTTTCTATCAAAGAAGCATTGGAACAGGTTTACTATCCGTTGATTGAAGAGTTGATTGCGCAGTTGAAAACTTATGCAACAGAATGGGCTAACATTCCGATGCTTGCCAAAACTCACGGTCAACCGGCTTCTCCTACTCGTTTAGGCAAGGAAGTGATGGTATTCGTTTACCGTCTCGAACGTCAGCTGGCCATGTTGAAAGCATGTCCGATTACCGCTAAGTTTGGTGGTGCTACCGGAAATTACAATGCGCATCATGTAGCTTATCCTCAATATGACTGGAAACGATTCGGTAATCGGTTTGTTGCAGAAAAACTGGGGCTGGAACGTGAAGAATATACTACGCAGATTTCGAACTATGATAACCTCTCTGCAGTTTTTGATAGCATGAAGCGTATCAATACAATTATGGTCGATATGAATCGTGACTTCTGGCAGTATATCTCTATGGAGTACTTTAAGCAGAAGATCAAAGCCGGAGAAGTGGGCTCAAGCGCCATGCCGCATAAAGTGAATCCGATTGACTTTGAAAATGCGGAAGGTAACCTGGGTATAGCAACGTCTATCCTGGAACACTTGGCTGTGAAACTTCCTGTTTCCCGTTTGCAGCGCGACTTGACAGACTCGACAGTGCTGCGTAATGTAGGTGTGCCTTTCGGTCATATCGTGATTGCCATTCAGAGTTCTTTGAAGGGATTGCGTAAACTGTTGCTGAACGAACCGGCTATCTATCGTGACTTGGATAACTGCTGGAGCGTAGTGGCAGAAGCTATTCAGACCATTCTCCGCCGTGAGGCTTATCCGCATCCGTATGAAGCTTTGAAAGCTTTAACCCGGACCAATCAGGCTATTACAGAAAGTTCTATTAAAGAGTTTATCGAAGAATTGAATGTAAGCGAAGATATTAAAAAAGAGTTAAGAGCAATCACTCCCCATACTTATACGGGGCTTTAATTGTTTACTTATATAATAAACGTGTTTTTAAATAGGCCGTGAGGCCAAAGTCTAATTTTATTCGAATAAAAAAAATGAGCACAGAAAACGAAGAATGGCGCGAAAATTCTTTCAATGAAGAGAATACAGGTGCCGGCCGTGATGGTAACAGGTCTTACAACAGAGAAGGTGGAGAACGTCCGTATCGTCCTTCTTACAACCGTGAAGGCGGGGATCGTCCGTATCGCCCGCGATTTAATGCCAACAATGAAGGAGGCGAACGCCCGCAGCGTTCGTATGGTGACCGCTCTTATGGCGACCGTCCCCAACGTCCTTCTTACAATCGTGAAGGTGGCGATCGTCCGTATCGTCCTCGCTTCAATAACAATAATGAAGGAGGCGAACGCCCGCAACGTTCTTACAACCGCGAAGGTGGTTCTTATGACCGTCCCCAACGTCCTTCCTACAATCGTGAAGGTGGTTCTTATGACCGTCCCCAGCGTCCCCGTTTCAATAGCGGCGAAGGTGGTGACCGTCCTCAACGTCCTTCTTACAACCGTGAAGGTAGTGACCGTCCGTACCGTCCCCGTTTCAATAACGGCGAAGGTAGCGACCGTCCTCAACGTCCTTCTTACAACCGTGAAGGTGGTGACCGTCCGTATCGTCCCCGTTTCAACAACGGTGAAGGTGGTGGCTATCGTAGCAACAACGGTGGTGGCGGCTATCGTCCGAGATACAACAATGACCGTTCACAAGGAGGCTATCGTCCTCGTCCGCGTACCGGCGATTATGATCCGAATGCTAAGTATAGCGTAAAGAAACAGATCGAGTACAAGGAACAGTTTATTGATCCGAATGAGCCGATCCGTCTGAATAAGTTCCTGGCTAATGCCGGTGTTTGTTCACGTCGCGAGGCTGATGAATTTATCACGGCAGGTGTGGTTTCTGTAAACGGTGAAATAGTAACGGAATTGGGTACAAAGATCAAACGTTCGGATGTGGTTAAGTTCCACGATGAACCGGTAAGCATCGAACGTAAGGTATACGTATTGTTGAATAAGCCGAAAGATACGGTTACTACATCGGATGATCCGCAGGAACGCCGTACGGTAATGGATCTGGTAAAAGGCGCTTGCAACGAACGTATTTATCCCGTAGGACGTCTTGACCGTAACACGACTGGTGTACTCTTGCTGACGAATGACGGTGATCTGGCTTCCAAGCTGACACACCCGAAATTCCTGAAGAAGAAAATATATCATGTTCATCTGGACAAGAACCTGACAAAAGCGGATATGGATCAGATTGCAGCTGGTATCCAGTTGGAAGATGGCGAAATCCATGCAGATGCAATCAGCTATACAGATGATTTCAAAAAAGACCAGGTAGGTATCGAAATTCACTCCGGTAAGAATCGTATCGTTCGCCGTATTTTCGAATCACTGGGTTACAAAGTAGTAAAACTCGACCGTGTGTTCTTCGCCGGACTGACCAAAAAAGGGCTGCGTCGCGGAGACTGGCGTTACCTGTCGGAAGCAGAAGTAAACTACCTCCGTATGGGGTCGTTTGAATAATAAGTCAATAAATAACAACTTGACAGAGGACGAGGAAAGAGAGCAGGAAAGAATGAACCCTGTAATTGAAACCTCGTCTTCTTGTATCTAAAAAGAAAAAGTTAAATGGAAAAGATTGGTAGAACAAAAATTGTTGATCTGTTGAAGCGCACAGATATTGGCGCGATGGTCAATGTGAAAGGATGGGTTCGCACCCGCAGAGGTAGCAAACAAGTAAACTTTATCGCACTGAATGACGGTTCTACAATAAATAATTTGCAGGTCGTAGTAGATTTGGCTAATTTCGATGAAGAGATGCTGAAACTGATTACTACCGGCGCTTGTATTAGCGTGAACGGAGAAATGGTAGAGTCAGTAGGTTCCGGTCAGAAAGTGGAAGTACAGGCTCGTGAAATCGAAGTGCTGGGTACTTGTGATAATACATATCCATTGCAGAAGAAAGGTCACTCTATGGAGTTCCTGCGCGAGATTGCTCACTTGCGTCCGCGTACGAATACGTTTGGTGCTGTGTTCCGCATCCGTCACAACATGGCGATTGCTATTCACAAGTTCTTCCATGAAAAGGGCTTCTTCTATTTCCATACACCGATCATTACGGCTTCCGATTGTGAAGGTGCCGGACAGATGTTCCAGGTGACTACCATGAACCTGTATGACTTGAAGAAAGACGAGAGAGGCTCTATCTCTTATGAAGATGATTTCTTCGGTAAGCAGGCAAGTTTGACCGTTTCCGGTCAGCTGGAAGGTGAATTGGCTGCTACTGCTTTGGGAGCTATCTACACATTCGGTCCTACGTTCCGTGCCGAAAACTCCAACACTCCCCGCCACTTGGCAGAGTTCTGGATGGTTGAGCCGGAAGTTGCTTTCAACGATATTACAGACAATATGGACTTGGCGGAAGAGTTCATCAAATATTGTGTGAAATGGGCGTTGGATAACTGTGCGGATGATGTGAAGTTCCTCAACGATATGTTCGACAAGGGCTTGATTGAACGTCTGCAAGGTGTATTGAAAGATGAGTTCGTACGTCTGCCTTATACAGACGGTATCAAGATTCTGGAAGAAGCTGTTGTGAAAGGCCATAAGTTCGAGTTCCCGGTTTACTGGGGCGTGGATTTGGCTTCTGAACACGAACGCTTCCTGGTGGAAGAACACTTCAAACGTCCGGTGATTCTGACTGACTATCCGAAAGAAATCAAAGCCTTCTATATGAAGCAGAACGAAGATGGTAAGACTGTACGTGCAATGGACGTTCTTTTCCCGAAGATCGGTGAAATTATCGGTGGTTCCGAACGTGAAGCGGACTATGACAAGCTGCTGACCCGTATTGAAGAAATGCACATCCCGATGAAAGATATGTGGTGGTATCTGGATACCCGTAAGTTTGGTACGTGTCCTCATTCCGGTTTCGGACTTGGTTTTGAACGTCTGTTATTATTCGTTACAGGTATGGCGAACATCCGTGACGTGATACCGTTCCCGCGTACACCGAGAAATGCTGATTTCTAATATTTCGGTATATTTATGTAAAACTCGCATAATCTTTGGGTTATGCGAGTTTTTTTATGTCTTTGATAGTTATATTCTCAAAATAAATATTTATATTTGGACATACGCCTTCGAGAGTGTTAACTAAAATCATACGACAATGAAAAAGCTCTTTTTCTTTACCATGCTTTCAATGATGTTGTTAGCGGTAACAGGTGCGATGGCCCAAAAGAAAACAAAATTCAAAGCGGCCGATTTAAAAGGTATTTGGCAGCTCTGCCACTATGTGTCGGAATCTCCCGATGTTCCGGGAGCATTGAAACCCAGTAATACATTTAAAGTGTTGAGTGATGACGGACGGATCGTGAACTTTACCATTATCCCCGGTTCGGATGCCATCATTACAGGATATGGAATGTGGAAACAACTGACGGATGATTCTTATAAAGAAAGTATCGAGAAGAATATTCATCTGCCAATGTTGGATAATCAGGATAATATCCTCGAATTTGAAATAAAAGACAATGATTATCTGTGTCTGAAATATTTCATCAAGAATGATTTGAATGGAAACGAGTTGAATACCTGGTATTATGAAACTTGGAAACGGGTGGAGATGCCGGCTAAATTTCCGGAAGATATTGTGAGATAAGCAAGGTTCGCAGACTGAAACAAAATTGCGCACATCCTCTTTTTTAAAGAAGGTGTGCGCAATTTTTGTATGATTATATGAGAATAGACAAAAACAAAAGTGTTTTGGACGAAATCTACATTGACGCATATGGAATCAAGGATGAAAAAATAGATATATAAAGCCTTTCTTTTCGGCAATCCCTAATTTTGCTATCGGTAAAGATGAGACATTAAATCTAAAATAAATCATTAAAACTATAAATATGGAAATGAAAAGAGAGTTGTATATGGCGGTTTTGGGAATAGGTCTGCTGACCGCTTGTGATATTCCTAAAGCGGGTACGCCGGAATGGTTTGAAACTGCGGTGAAAACATCCGGTCATCAGTTACTTTATATGGCGGATCAGTTGAAAAATGTACCTGACACAGTTTGTTTTCCACGTTCTACCAAGGCGGATGGAAGTTACCGTCTGGAAAATGCCAAAGACTGGACAAGTGGTTTTTATCCCGGTTCCATGTGGCTGGCCTATGAGATGACAGGGGATGAGGCGTTGGCGAAGGAGGCCCGTAAATATACGAACCGTCTGGAAGATATTCAATATTATACAGGAAACCATGATATTGGCTTTATGATGTATTGTAGCTACGGACAGGCGCTTCGTTTGAAACCGGAACCGAAAGATAAACAGGTTTTGGTGAATTCTTCCGAGAGCCTTTGTACACGTTTCAGTCCGGAAGTCGGCTTGATTCGTTCCTGGGATTTTGGGGATTGGAGTTACCCGGTGATTATTGATAATATGATGAATCTTGAGATGCTTTTCTGGGCATCCGAACAAACCGGAAATTCTAAATATCGTGATATTGCGATGGCTCACGCTGACAAAACCTTGAAGAATCATTTTCGTGAGAACATGACTTCCTATCATGTAGTCAGCTATTCCGTACCTAGCGGGAAAGTGGAGTCTAAAGGAACTTTCCAAGGATATTCCGATTCTTCCGCCTGGGCACGCGGACAAGCATGGGGAGTGTATGGTTACACGATGTGTTACCGCTTTACGAAAAATTCCGCTTATCTGGAAGCTGCGCATAAGATTGCCCGATTTATAATGGAGAACCGTCCTTCGGAAAATGATTATATTCCTTACTGGGATTATGATGCACCGGATATTCCGAACGCCCCGCGTGATGCTTCCGCCGCGGCTGTTACCGCTTCCGCTTTGCTCGAACTATGCGGATATACAGATGATAAGAATCTAAGTAACAGTTATATGGAGTATGCGGAAAATATATTAAAACAGCTTTCTTCACCGGATTATCTGGCGAAGGAGAATGAGAATAAAGGATTCATCCTGAAACACTCGGTGGGTAGTTTTCCACATGATAGCGAGGTGGATGTACCGTTAAACTATGCGGATTATTATTATCTGGAAGCATTAAGACGATATAAAGAATTGAAGAAGTTCGGCTAAACAAGAATGAATATAGAATGAAAAACGCTTAACTGCTAGATTATAAATAACAAATAACCATGAAACTTACTTTATATACTTTTACAATTTGTTTATTGGCATCCGGACTGTATGCTCAACAGTCGCCTGTCAATATCCGGCTGAAAGATGTCACTTTGATGCACGAAATGCGTGCTACTCCCTCGCCGTCGGACAAAGCAGTGGTTGCCGACCGTATCGTTTCTTTTCAATGGCCGTTGCAGGAAGGGCTTTATGTGGTAGAGAGCGGGCTGGACGGGCTGGATACTAAGCATAAGGTTGACAAGAGTAAAGTCCGTTATAGCTTGCGCTACTCTCAAGATCCCACTTTCAAGACCGGGGTGGTACAGGTGGAAACCCGTTGGCCTTTTTACAATCCGGAGAAAGACTTGACACCCGGCGTGTGGTACTGGCAATATGGCAACGTAAAGGATGGAAAGACAAAATGGGCTACGGTTCAGCAATTTACGGTGGAAACCAATCCTGACAAGTTCTGTCCGCCTTCCCTGAAAGAAGTCCTCGCCAAAGTTCCGCATGAACATCCCCGCGTCTGGCTTGATAAAAAAGAGTGGGAGCACTTTATCCGTCGTAGCATTTCCACTCCGGAACGCAAGATTTATATCTCGGCTGCCAACAAGGCGATGAAGACACCTATGAAGTCTATCAATGACGTCAACACCAAGCTGCTCGCAAATTTGAACAGCGAAATGGAGCGCAACGCAATGCTTACTCGTGAAAGTCGCCGTATTGTCGACAGAGAAGAGTCGAACCTGGATGTTATCATACGTGCTTATATGCTGACTAAAGAACGTCGCTATGCCGATGAAGCCATCAAGCGTATCAAGGAAATTATCACTTGGGGGGAAAGTGATAATGTGAAAGGCGATTTTAATGACGCTACTTTCGTATCACTTGGCACATTGGCTTATGATGCTCTCTATGACCTTCTGGATGAAGATACCCGAAAAGACCTGCTTGCTTGCATCCGGAAGTATGGAAACAAGATGTATGACCATTATAATAATTATCTGGAAAATCATATCGCTGAGAATCACGTCTGGCAAATGACGCTCCGGATTCTTACAATGGCGGCCTTCACTGTTTACGGTGAACTGCCCGAGGCTGATACTTGGGTAGATTACTGCTATAACGTGTGGCTTGCCCGTTTCCCCGGTCTGAATAAGGATGGTGCATGGCATAATGGCGACTCTTATTTCACTGTAAACACACGTACATTGATAGAAGTTCCTTATTTTTACAGCAGGCTGACCGGATTTGATTTCTTCTCTGATCCCTGGTATCAAGGTTCGGTGTTGTACACTATCTATCAGCAACCCCCATTTTCCAAATCGGGCGGAAATGGTAGTTCCCATGAAAAGGTGTTAACGCCCAGAGGAGTAAGAGTCGGTTATGCGGATGCTGTCGCCCGGATGACAGGCAATACGTATGCTGCTGATTATGTGCGTACTATCCGGGCACGTCAGCCGAACATTTTGAATGAAGGCAGTACGTCCAAAGCAGGCGGACTGGCATGGTTCCGTTTGCAGTGTGACAAACCATTGCCTGTGGGGGCTGGTCTTGCCGACCTGCCTATGGGACACGTTTTCCCGCAATCCGGTCTGGCTTCATTCTCCACCCGTTTATCGCAGACAGAAAACAGTGCCATGATTAGTTTTCGTAGCAGTCCTTACGGTGGCACATCCCATGCACTAACCAATCAGAATGCGTTCAATACCTTTTGGGGCGGACAGTCGCTCTTTTATAGCTCAGGTCATGGTACTTCTTTTATTGATAAACATTCTGTTTATTGTTACCGTGCAACTCGTGCTCACAATACGATACTGGTTAATGGTATGGGACAGCGTATCGGTACCGAAGGTTACGGATGGATTCCCCGTCATTATATAAGTGAAAACATAGGTTATGTGGTAGGGGATGCGTCTAATGCATATGGAAAAGTAATCTCTCCGCTTTGGATAGAACGTGGCAAAGTTGCCGGGCTGGAATATACCCCTGAGAATGGTTGGGACGAAGTCGGACTGAAAACTTACCGCCGTCATATCGTGGAACTCGGAAAAACAGGTCTTACCTTTATCTATGACGAATTGGAAGCTGAACAGCCTGTCACTTGGAGTTACTTGCTGCATACGGTTACTAATCCGATGAATGTGGATAAAAGCAATCCGGATTGGGTACACGTACAGGCTACCAACAAAGAAGGAATCTCTGATGCTTACCTTTTTTCCACCGGAGTATTGAAAACCGATACGACCAGTCAATTCTTTACGCCTGCCGTCAATTGGCTGATTGCTGACGAGAAAGGTAATTTTAAAACGTACGCAAATCATTGGCATTTCACAGCTACGTCAGACAAGCAGAAAGTATATCGTTTTGCTACAATTATCGATACTCATGCCAAACTGACCCCCACCGCGCAGCCACGAATGTTGAAAGATGGCTGTATTGAGATAGGTGACTGGAATATCAAGGTTAATTTATCCTCTAAAGGTGCTCCCTCTTTCTTCGTTCGCAATACGAAGAAAGGTGAGAACGTAAGCATCGACTATAAAGGTAAAGCTACCATTGTCAAAGAAAACGGTACTGAAAAAGTCTTGGTTGATAAAGTACCCGAACTGGAAATCTAATCAGATAAAGACATTAAATATCAGGTAAAAACATTAAATATGAAAGCAATCAACTATATCCTACTAACTGCGATAGCACTTTCATTCAGTAGCTGTATGCAGCAACTTAAAGAAAAAAAAGAAGCGGCGGGAACTATTCCGCAGAAAGCATATGAGTATATGACAACCGCACGGTTGACGGTCAGTGAAAGCAAACGTCTGATAGCTAAGGGTATTGCGGCAAATAAAGATGTCAAGGACAGATTGGAGAACGGCATTGTCATCATAACTTTGGGAACAACTAATACTTATCTTGCAGAAGAACTTGCCGGACTGTCAGCTCCCCGGGGGAGTTTCGTCACAGGACGAATCTTCCCGAGTTCGAAAGAAGATTTTGCTAGAGGGATGAAACGTCAGTCGGAAATAGTATTAATGAAAGGGAAGCCTGCTGACATATCTTATGCCGATGCTTTAGCACGTATGAATGCGAAGGACATCGTGTTTAAAGGTGCTAACATGGTGAATTACGCCAAACGTCAGGCAGCCGTATGTGTAGGAGCACCCGACGGAGGCACTGTAGCGAAGCTGCGCAAATACACAGATGAAGGTAAAGGACGCTGGATTGTGCCGGTAGGCCTCGAAAAAGAAACAACGCAAGACCTGTTTGAAATTCAGAAGATAACAAATGGTGATATACAACGCGGTAAGGGTACAGTGCGTCTCAATGTAACGCAAGGCAATATCTATACTGAAATTGAAGCCATGAAAGAATTTGCCGATGTAGATGTTCACGTCACGGCGAAAGGTGGTGTGGACGGTGCTGAAGGTGGCGTGTCATTACTAATTTGCGGCACAAAAGCAGAAGTTGAGAAAGCGGAAAATATCGTGAAGCAATTGCAGGGCGAACCTGCTTTTATAGAAAGTGTTTCTGACTCAAAGAACTAAAATATCTATTACTAATGCAATAACAAGAATTATTTATGAAAAAAGTTTTATCACTCGTTGCGTGTATCGGTCTGTCGCTGGCACTGAATGCGCAAAACAAAAAAGTTTTCGGAACGAAAGACGGAGAACTGATACACGAAAGTTCGGAAAGCTATGAATGGCCTACCGATGCGAAAGTACTGGAAAAACTGGATAAATGGCAAGACGTGAAATTCGGTATCATGTACCACTGGGGCATTTACTCTGTGCCGGGTATTACGGAATCATGGTTGCTTTGTTCGGAAGACCGCTTTACCAAGCGCAGGGAGAGAGTAGCTCCGGACAAACCTTACGATGAATTTAAAAAATGGTACTGGGGATTGGCGGATTCATTCAATCCGGTCAAGTTCGAACCTTCCCGTTGGGCAGACATTGCGGCAGATGCCGGATGCAAATATCTTGTCTTCACCACTAAGCATCACGATGGATTCTGTATGTACGACTCTAAATACACGGATTACGGCATAACAAAAGGGCCGTATAAGAATGGAAAATACAGTGATGTCACCAAGCACCTGTTCGATGCTTTCCGGCAGAAAGGTTTCATGATTGGTACTTACTTTTCCAAACCGGATTGGCATCACAAAGATTATTGGGATCCGTTTTGGGCTACTCCCACACGTAACGTAAACTATGACGTAAAGAAATACCATAAGAAATGGGCGAACTTCCAGAAGTTTACCGCCAACCAGATTGACGAACTGATGAGCAATTACGGCAATGTCGACATTTTGTGGCTTGATGGAGGATGGGTGCGTAAACCGGAACAGGATATCAAGATGGATGAAATCGTAGACAAAGCACGCCGGAAACAACCGGGTCTTATCGTGGCGGACAGAACCGTGCCGGGACGTAACGAGAACTACCAGACACCGGAACGTGTCATTCCTGAAAAACAGATAAACAACCCCTGGGAAACTTGTATCCCTTTGGCTAAAACTTGGGGCTGGAGTCCGGACTCTGAATACAAATCCTGTTCATGGGTAATCAATATGCTGGCTGAAATTGTAGCCAAAGGCGGAAACCTGGCACTGAACATCGGACCTACTCCGGAAGGAGAGATTGAGCAAGGCGCTATCGACCGCTTGAAAGAAGTTGGTGATTGGTTGAAGCAGAATGGTGCGGCTATCTACGCCACCCGTATTACACCAAACTATAACTGCGGTAAAGTATGGTTTACTGCCAATAAAGACGGTAAAACATTATATGCCATCTACGCCCTGCCCGAAAAAGAGACATTGCCTGCCACTATTGAGTGGGAAGGTAACGAGCCGACAGGCAGAATGACTCTGTTGCAAAACGGCAAGAGCATGAAGTATTCCTGTAAGGATGGCAAGGTGACTGTTACTCTGCCCAAAGGGTTGAAGAATGAACCGTTAGCCTTTAGCTTTAAAGTAAAAAAATGATAGTTTACAGTAAGTTTTATGAATAATTTATCAGTCTTATGTTTGGCTGTTGCAGGATTATCCGCCTGCAACGGTTCAAACTCAAAATCATCTGAAACAGCGAATGCTTCTTCAAGAAGCAACGCTGCAGAAAAGCCCAACATCGTTATTATACTGACTGACGACCAAGGCTATGGAGACATGAAGTGTTACGGCAACTCTCGTTTGCAAACTCCCAATAGATCGGAAGAGCACACGT
>ERZ507315.125-NODE-125-length-24832-cov-5.43213_pt1 | contig 24832 bp, 16 predicted proteins | sample MGYA00513731_ERZ507315 | MGnify/ENA metagenome assembly ERZ507315 | reverse complement strand
GGTTCCCCATCGGGAGAACCACCTAACATATTATATAAATATAATTGATAGCTATCCCCCGTTTGAGTTCCTATTGCAAGGTATCTGAAACTGTCTCCATACCTGTCTTGATTGAATTGTTCCCAATAGATTGTTTCTGCATATACAATTTCTTCACCTGCAGGAATGCCTTCCGGCTTTAATTCCCATTCAGCCTCTTTCTCTATCTCTTCTATCGATTTCTTAGGATCTTGTTGATAATTTAACGAATAGGCATAAAGTTTTCCACCATCTACACAGTAGGCTATAGATGCCCAACGAGCATTGTAAGAACGATAAGTCGCTTTGGCGAAATGCATATCGGGATTCACGGTGAGCATGGTATCCGGAGTGCAATTACTCCAATTGGCTGTCATGCGGTAGAAAATCTTATCGCCGGTAGATGTTTCATTAAACAAGAAAAAGAGTTTGGTATCATAGTTAATGTAAGTCTGTCCGGCAGAAACACATTCATAATTGGTCAGGTTTTCTACTGCAACTTCTTGATATGCATTCTTTTTTGGACTAGGAGTCTTTATACCTCCATTCATGTCTATACGATAAATCGTATGGTTCTTTTCATTCCAGAAGACAGTTTCGTATGTTCCGGTTTTTACCACAAAGGGACTGGCGCCCGCCGGTTCTTCCGGATGACTGAATTTACCAATAGGCATGGGTTTTGCAGTGGCGTCGCCGCAAGCGGTAATGTATGCTCCCCTGCTGGAAAGATAGAGATTTTTAAAAGTGGTGTTCACACTTGTATAAGGAACCTCGTCTATTCCATCCGATGCATAAAACATGGTTTTCTCATCATGTACTACCGCTAAATCCGGTGCACGCAGAAAGCGTACTTTTCTGTCATCAGTAATGACACACAATGAATGGTCGTAAGACGCTTTGTTAGTCTCCGGATCAATGTACGCATGATTATATACGACCGACAAGCTTTTGGGCTTTCCGCTTACCGGTGCTTGGTGCAGTCGAGTAAAGACATTGTCTATCTTTTCATTCGAAGGGGACAGGAAATCCAATTCCGTATTTCCGTTCACTTCTTTCAGTATATAGAATCCCTCTGTATAACGGGTAGATACATTCAGTGATGTACATTGGTAGGCCACACAGCCATTGCTTAGGGATTTAACCCGAAGCACAATGGTGTAGTCGCCTACCCCCAAATTGACAGGATAGGACAGATTCTCATCTTCACTGATAAGGACTTCTTCGTAATGGTTTCCATCATTATCTGTAGATGCATTTTCTTTCGATTTTTCATATAAGAACCAATGGTATTCCAAGTCTTTTTTGGGATAGTCACTTTTGATAACGGGATTGATCTGTAGTACTTCACCATTATCGGACATGGCTGAATATTTCTCTTTTATCCCGCTGATGGAAATGTTTCCCACTTCAACGGAAGCCTCCTCGCTATTGTCGCTATAGCAGGCAGAGAGTATCGCCATCATTATAATCATGTATGTTATAAAGTAATGCCTTTTCATATCTTTACTATTTTGATTCATTTCATTTTTTCTATAGTGATATCAGGGGAATGGAGACTTCCGTCCCGTCTGCCTCTTTCAGTTTTCCTAGTCCTTGCGCTTCACGTTCCGCATTCAGTTTGTCAAGAGCCTCGCGTAAAACACTTTCCAAATAAGCAATATAATATTTATCACAAACAGCGGCATCTTCAATAGACAGTTCGTTGGCAAGGAAGTCATCATCCCACTTATCTCCTGTCGTGTCTATCAAAAATTGATGTTTTGCTACTCCGTATTCGCCGAAATAATAGGTTGATAAAGTTTTCCATCCGGAAGGTTTAGCCAAAAAGTCCGCAATATAAATGCTCATGAAGCTCTTGTTGGTGTATCCGGCAGAAAACTCATCTGTGGTTTTGATGGTAAATACAAGCATGAAGCCTTGTGATTTTAGAGAAGCATCCCGTTTAAGTACTATTGGAATAGTAGTACCGGCAGAGTTTGCAGGAATATAATAATATTTCTTTAGCAATTCAGGGTCATCGAAAGCTACGTAATGTTTACCCGGTACAGCGTTATCTGACACTCCATAGGTTACTTGCTCTAACTGGAAAGGACGGTCATAGGTGGTGACAAAACCCATAGTATGTACTTTATACCACAGAGTATCTGTTGTGGTAGTGGCTTTCTCGTAGACAAACGAGTATCGCTTCAGTGTGTCCGCCGGATTGGAATAATCAAAGATCAGACGGTTATTCGGATCACTGTATACAGGTAGTTCTTTCTCGCATCCACTCATTAGCATGGCAAATATACCCCCTAAAAGCAATGATAGGAATGCATGATTATAATGTTTCATAAATTCTGTTTTTTATTGAATTGCATTTGGATTGTATTCTGTTTCCGGTAATGGTAAGACGTACAGTCCTTCATTCATGGTTTCACCAAAAAGAAAAGTCATAGACGTTGAGTTACGACGCTTGTACTGATAGAACATAACACCTTCCGCATAAAATTCACGCTGATACTCTGCCAACATGAAATTCGCCACAGCATCCAAAGAAGTAAAACTGTCCTCCGCAGAGATAGATATGTCATGAGAAGCCATATATTCTTTATATAACGCATTGGCTTCCTCCAGACTAGTGGTAGTTTCCATAGCAATCAAGTACAGTTCGGAAATACGAAGCAAAGGGATAATTTGTCCTTTCACCATATCATTATCGCTGCTGTATTTGCTATAATACTTCTTAAGTGTTGGAAACTTTTGTCCATTGGAACTTGACTCCGTATTCAATTCCCATTGGTAAATGTATCTGTTGTGTGACGTGATAGAAAAGCCTGTGAAGAGCCTTTGCAAATTCCATGTGCCGTTCAGACAAAGTTGTTCCGATGGATTTATCTTACGGTCTGCGTCACCGCCTAGTACAGTAGGAGAATAGTCCCGTAAATTGTACTTGTGTATAGCAAGCAGACATTCTGACGGGCAGGCATAAAGACCTTTGAGGAGATCTTCTCTTCCGCTTAATTTCATTAGAGACTTGCCATCCGCTCCTTTTGCGTTGATAATTTCCATTGCGTTATCATGTGCTTTTGTCACATCTCCGATATATAAATAGAGACGCGCTTTTAAGGCTTTCACTCCCCAGTAGTTGAAGTGTAATTGGCGATAAGCCAGATAATCATCGTTCAAATTAATGTTTGAAGGAGTATTCAGTTGGTCGAATGTGTATTTAAAGATCAGATCATAGTCTTTTAGTAGAGAACAAGCTTTGTCCAGATCTTCATCCAACTTCTTCACGTAATCCTCAAAAGAATAATACACCGGCATAATCTTTATATCAGCACTTTCTGAATAAGGGAGCGACACTGTGAGCGTCGCATTTTGCGGAAGCTGCCCGAAGAGACGCAGTATATCCAATTGGCAAAACGCGCGTATGCCATACGCTTCTCCTTCTATCATGGCACGACTCGCCGGATCCGCAATGTTGTTGCCATATTGCTCGCAAGCTCCGATAATCATATTCGCCTGGGTAATCACATTGAATAATTGACTGTATATCGTTTTAATGGCATTCTTTGCATCATCCTGGGTATAATTGTGATGTAAAAAATAGTAGTCAGCTTTACGATAGTAGTCACTGGTCAGATTCCATTGTGCGGCAAGACTTTCAACATTGCTCATTGTCAATCTCTCACCATAAGCGTTACAGTCGGCTAATGCCATATAGCAGCCGTTCAAAGCATCTTTGAAACCCTGGTACGAAGAGAATAGGTCTTTTCCATACACCTCGTCCTCCGGTTTGATGTCCAGCCAATCGCGGCAAGATGTACACATGAAAGTAATGCCGGACAGTATGATTATCAGTTTCTTATTTATTTTCATATCTTTTCTTATTTAATTTGAACTAAAAAGCAAAGGAAAGAGTACCTCTGATGCCTCTGGCATAAGGATAACCAGTTCCACGCTCACGTTTGACGGATGAGATATAAAGTAAGTCGGACATATTGATTCCGAATATCAAATAACTAAATCTGGTAGCTTTCTGAAAGGCGGCAGAGTCCCAACGATATTGTATATCAAGTGATTGCAATTCAAAAACATTGTCGTCCATCACATAACGAGACGTGGCACGAGTGGCTTGGTTTGAGAATCCCTTGAAGAAGGTCAAATCACCTTCTTTGATCCATCTTTGACTTAATACGCGTGAGTCTACATTTTGTGAAGCAATGGTGTAGGTACTCACTTCCACTTTATCGAGTAATGTTTGATTATAGACTTTTCCACCCCAATGATAAGCAAATGAGAGATTAACGCTCAACCCTTTCCAACTGACCATCGTCCCGGCTATGCCCCGATAGAGTGGTTCACCGGAACCAAGATACACTTTATCCGACGGATTCCATGTGCTAGTGATCTTCCCATTTTTATCCAAAAAGATTTCTTTACCCGAGCTGGGATCAATGCCCAATGATCGCACGGCATAGATACCGTTTTGCGGGCGTCCTTCATAGAAAAGACTGCTTACATCTACATTTTGTTTCAAGTATTCTTCATTTTGAGCTTTGATAGCTTCGGATACCTTGACAATGCGGTTCTTGTTGTATACCAATTGGGCGCGTCCTGACCATGAAAAGTGATGCGCAGGATTACGGAGTATGATACCGTTCAATCCTATTTCGAACCCGTTATTTTTCACCTCCCCCACATTGGCGGCATACGAAGAAAAGCCCATTGAAAGAGGAATATTCATAGAAGACAGCAGATTGTTGGTCTGTTTCACATAGTAATCGAAGGTTCCTGAAAATCTTCCGTTCCACAAACCGACCTCAAGACCGACATTGTATTGAGCCGTCTTTTGCCATGTCAGGTCGGGATTTCCTAAACCAACGAGGTAAGCTCCCGTCCAGTTCAGGTATTTGTTGTTGGTTACATACTTGTAGGAGGTCTCCGTCGCCAGACTTGAGAAATTCATGGAACCGGTTTCTCCATAGGAGGCTTTTAAACGCAGTTGGGTGAGCACATCGTTTTCTTTCAGAAATGACTCATGATGCAGGTTCCATCCGATACCGGTACTCCAGAAAGGAGCGTACTTCTTGTCGGTCCCATAATTGGAACTTCCGTCCATACGCAGAGATAAATCGAGGAAATAACGGTTGTCATAAGTGTAGTTCACATTGGCTGTCAGACCAATGCGGCGATTGGTGCTTTTAGAACCTGAAGGAGTCGCGTCTTTCTTATATTGCAATGCATTGTTTATGTAATTCATATTCTCATTGCTGAAACCTTCCGCTTCAAATCCATACGAGTGTGACTTATATTCGGTAATGGAATAGTCCAGACCTGTATATAACTGATGTTTGTCGGCAATAATTTTGGTATAAGACAGGGTGAGGGCACCATCGTAATTCTGGTTCTCTCCTGTACCGTAGCGGTAAAGTCCCCGGCGAAAATATCCACTGGCGCTCTTGTATTCATCGGTATTGAATTTGGAATGTTTCTGCCGGCAAAAAATAATCACTGGAGTGTGTCTGACCGCTGATTCCTAATTGTCCACGTAATTTCAGACCGTCAAAGATATTCCATTCAATAGAGAAATTATTGCTTATATCCTGATATTTACTTTTATCAAATGAGTTGAGAGTCGCGTCATAAAGCGGATTCTGCGTCCTTGAGTTCGGATTGGCATAGAAGTCGTCGAAATAACGCACAATATTACCATTCTCATCATAGGGAGCATTGTAAGGTTGTTGATTGGCATAATTGCTGAATGAACCGTAATTACTTTCCCTACTGTTAGTTATCCCTATGTTGGTCTGATTTTTGAAAATTAGATTCTTAATGGAATACATTAAGGTAATGCTTCCATTGAAAACTTTACGTGAAGAACCTTTCATAGCTCCTTGCGTGTCGTTATAGTCAGCGGAAGTGCTCCAGCGAAATTCTTCATTGCCGCCTTCCATTCGCAGATTATAACGCTGCCCGACTCCTGTACGTAGCGGTTTGCTCAACCAGTCAGTGTCTACACCGGAAAGGACTTTTCGTAAACGTCCGTTGTAGATTTCCTGTCGCTCTATCGTTGTCGTAGGATAACCTTCCAATACATAAAGTCCCGTCAGGCGTTCCAGCTCTAGTTTGTCTGCGGCATGCAGCAGATCGTATGAAGTAAGATCGGGCATTTCGAGGTTGAGTCCTATCGTACCTGTCACTTTCAGCCGACCGGAAACCGGGCGTTTTGAAACAATTACAATGACTCCGTTGGCTCCGCGTGAGCCATACAAGGCTGTAGCCGATGCGTCTTTCAGGATATTGATGGATTCAATATCATTGTCATTATAGTCCATCAGTTTGGTGAGTGAAATCTCAAAACCATCCATGATGATCAGCGGAGTATTGACTTCTCCCTTTACACCTTCGTTAAATTCCTTTACGCTCATAGGCAGGGAGGAGGTACCGCGGATATTGATATTGGGCAGGTTGTTAGGGTTACTACCCGAAATATTATCGACAGCCAGATTGATGGAAGCGTCTACATTGCGTAATGTTTGCAGCATATTCTGTCCCTTGTACATTTTCAGTTGTTCAGAAGTGATGGTAGAGACAGCTCCTGTAAAACTCTCTTTCGGTTTTTGGAAAATACCGGTTACGACAACGGCTTCCAATTCAGTTTTATTATCAGCTTTGAGCGATACATCCAGTTTATTCCCTCCTTTATAGGTGATTTCCTGAGCTTCCATTCCGATATAGCTGAATTGCAATACGGCATTGGGTTCCGCTTCTATTTCGTACACTCCATTGATATCCGCTACACTGCCGATGTTAGTCCCTTTTATGCGGACACTCGCTCCGACTAGAGGCTCTCCTTGCTGGTCATAGATTCGCCCTGTCACTTTTTGTTTCTGCAGCCTTGCCCCCGACGGAACAGGGGTTTTCTGACTTTGCGTTTCCAGACCGACAGTCACCATGTTCCCGTTTCTTTTGAAAGTGAATCCTTTCTTTCCGAAGACCAAGTTCAGCAGTTTCTCTATCGGTTCGTTCTTTACCGAAATGCTGATAGGTTCCATAGCAGCCATCTGCTTCGTGTTGTACACAAAATCCAATCCGGTCTGTTGATGCACAGCATCAAAAAATTGTTTGACTGTCGCTCTTTTCAAATTTAGAGTCACCGTCCTTTCCTTATCCCATGACCAATCCGTCTCATGCACGTCTGTTTTCACCTCCCGTGCACATACGCTTGTCGGTTGACATAATAAAAGTCCTGAAACTAATGTAGCTATCCACATTAGCTTCTTCTTTCTCGCTGTTTTTTTCATTGTGTATTCTTTAATATTTATTCATAACGGTTATTTGGTGCTCGTCTATGTGGAATTTGACGCTAGACGTTGCTTCAATCGCGTTCAAAAGAATGTTGACGTTCTCGTAGCGTCCCACGCTACCGGTGAAATGTATTTTAGAGAGAGCCTCATCTTCGAATTGTACGTTCATGTCATACCAAAGTGAAAGATTTTCCATGATTTCTCCCAATGATTGATCGTCAAAGACAAAACGGGAGCGATGCCATGCCACGTAAGCCTCAAAGCTTTCGGGAGCAGTAATTGAAATTGTAGAGTGAACTCGATCCCAAACAGCCACATCGCCGGCATTGAGCATTCTTACATCTTCATCGGGAGAAATCATTCCGATGGAACCTTCTTCCAAAACAATCATCGTATTTTGGGGAGAACGCGCGTTGATGCTGAATTTTGTTCCATATTGCCGTACGGTCACTCCATTCACTTTCACCATGAAAGGACGTTTCGGATCTTTGGCTACCTCAAAATAGGCCTCTCCGGTAAGCTCTACGGTTCGATTGTCCGCTTCAAAACAGACCGGATAAGAAAGGGTGGATTGTGAATTCAGGTGTATCCGGGTTCCGTCTTCCAGAATGACACGATATTCGCCTCCGCGCGGTGTTTCCAAAAGGTTGTTCTGGTGTATGTCTTGTCGGGAAGAAGTTTGGTGGTAATCCAGAATGCCTTGTTTCTCAGCAACCATATCCAGCCGGCTCAAGCGTATCCATTCAAATTCCTTAGAGTTTCCCAACTCAATCTTGGTAGTTGGGTCGAGATAAAGAATCGCCTTTGAGGTGCCCGGTTCTATTTGTATCTCTTTGTCCGAGCGCAGTCCGAGATATAGGCTGAATGCTACTAGCACAGGGATCGTCCAGCAAGCCGCTTGCACAAGCACGTGTTTCCAACCGGATTGCCGGACGCTGAAATTCCGATGGGAGCGCTTATATTCTTGATATCGTTCGCTATAGTTTCTCTTTTTAAGTTTTTCCAAATAAAGAGCATTGTTCGGAGATTCTTTCATCCACAAGTCCAATAACTGTCGTTCTTTTGTGCTAAGTATTCCTAAGATATACTTAACTAAAAGTTCTTTTTTTCTCATGTTGACTATCGTTTTATTATTAAAACGACAAACTTCCTTAAATTGGGTACAAGAATTTAAAAAAAAATGAAGAATGGTGATGTTTTTTAGGTTTATCCGGCAATCATCTGATAGTCATTGAGTAATACAGAGACTTTCCATCAGTAAAGACATGGAATCAGGGTTCCAGTGCAATCCGCTATTGTTCAGATAACTAGAAGAAAACTGAAAGACCTGAAAGACAACGATGTATAGCTGTCAGTTGCTTCTTAAATGGAGCAGAGTAATTTAAAAAAGATAAAAGTAAATGAAATATTGGGAGAAGACTGGCTTTGAAAATGTTCTCTTAGAAATTTCATGGCGCGTTTCTTTTGTGTCCGTACGGTATCAATCGAAAGGGAGAGTTTATCAGCAATCTCTGTGCTGCTTTAATCCGTCCAGATGCAATAAAAAGATTTCCCGACAACGTTTGGGCAGGCAGTCGATTGTCTTAAAAAGGAGCTCCATTACTTCTTTGTCGAACTGTTCATCAATCACATCTTCTTGGGATGTTTTTTCCATATACGCTTCTGCATAACGGGTCTCTACATCCAAATGCTTCAAATAGTCGAGAGAAAGATTTTTGACTGAAGCAAACAGATAAGAACGCAAAGCCACCTCCGAGAAAAAGTCATGGTCTTTTTCCCATAGTCTTATGAATGCTTCTTGTACTAAATCTTGCGCAATATCCTCCCGCATAACATAACTCTTGGCGAATGCCAATAAAGAGTCATGATATTCGTTGTATATATCTTTTATATTTTTATGCAGGATATCGGCGTTGATGTGAGAAGTATCCATTTTATTATGACTTAGACCGCAAATTAACATATATTTCAACACATATCCAAATGAATGCTGCATATTCTTCTTTTGCAATCTTCCGTTCGGTATGTTGGGGAGAATTTGTGGCAGGCATTGTCCTATTGGCTATTTCGTTTCCCGGGGGAAGGTAATATCCTGCAGGTGAGTAAAAAAGTTGCTGGAAGCTAAGAAATTCGCCGGTATAATCATGAAACAGGTGAATCTTATTACGTAGAGGATGTGGAGACATGGATGATAACTTCAACAATCACAAATAATACTATTATACTTCCTAAAACCGGATATTATGATAGCAATGAAGAAACTGAGTCAGATAGAAGTAGCACCATAAGTATCTTTCACTTAACAAGTAGGTATTGTTCGGCTAGAGTAACGGTATCTTTACCTTCCCACGGCCGTGGTGACTTCTTCCCACAGCCGTGACAAGTTCCTACCACGGCCGTGGGAAGATCTCGTCATGGCCGTGACGAACTAAAGATACCAACACTTTAGCGGAACTATACCGGCAGGTGAATGGAAGTATACCTGCTTCTTATCATAACAATACACGGTAGACAGCACATCCATACCCACTTTCCAATGTATCAGTCCCAGCATCATTAGTTCCGAACGTCATTAGTTGCAAATTAAAAAAAAACTGAATTAAGAAAGTCTATTCTTTATCATGATAAATCCTAAATAGTTTGTTTTACAAGCACCTTATCCGTACCTTTGAAACCTATAACAAACACTTACAGGTCTATAAAATTCAAGATAAAAAGAAATGAAGATTACACAAATCAGGGAAAACGGAGATACGGAAGCACTAAGCGTGATGGACATTGACCTGCTGATAGAGAAAATGAAGAAAGAAACCAAGCTCCGCCCGGTATCCGGACTACGTCAGGCCCTGCATTTTGTTCTGCCCGATGAACCTTGTTCCCTCGCCAGCAAACTACCACGAGTGATTCCTGCCGCAGCTTTCGGGCGAGTGAACGGAGTGAAACGAATGAAAACCTACAATGGTATTGTAGAACTGACCATTGGTCCGTTAGCCGGAAAAGCAGAAGTGGATATTGTGAAGCAAAAGGCTGCCGAACTTCCCCAGACAATGTTGGCCTTCATGGGGGCAAGCGGTAAAAGTGTCAAGATATGGACTTGCTTCACCCGACCGGACGGCACTTTGCCACAAACAACGGAAGAGGCCGAAGTGTTTCAAGCGCATGCCTATCGCCTCGCCATCAAATGTTATCAGCCTCAACTCCCTTTCAATATTCTGCTAAAAGAGCCGAAACTGGAACAATTCTCACGTCTTAGCTATGATCCGGACCTGATTTATCGTTCCACCCCTGTCCCTTTCTATCTTTCACAACCTATCGGTATGCCCGGCGAGATGACTTATCATGAGAAATCGAGCACTGAAACATCTCCATTGAATCGTGCCTTGCCGGGATATGATACGGAAGATACTGTAGCATTACTCTATGAAGCGGCATTGCGGAAAACATTCGAAGAAATGGAAACAGATTGGCACCGGAACGATCATGATTTGCAAACTTTAGTAGTCCCGCTTGCCGAAAACTGCTACTATTCAGGCATCCCGGAAGAGGAGGCAACCAGACGCACCATCATGCGTTATTACAAAAGAAAAAATCCGATGCTGGTACGCGAAATGATAAGAAACGTGTATAAGGAATGTAAGGGAGTGCCCAAAGACAACTGCCTGACTAAAGAGCAACGCCTTAGCCTGCAAATGGACGAATTTATGAATCGTCGTTATGAGTTTCGCTACAATACGCAGATCGGGGAGGTGGAATACCGGGAGCGTTTCTCATTTCAGTTCTATTTCCATCCCATCGACAAACGGGCGCAAAACAGTATTATGCTGGACGCCCAATCTGAAGGAATCGGGGTATGGGACAGGGATATAGACCGTTACTTACATTCCAACCGTGTGCCTATCTATAATCCATTGGAAGAATTTCTGTTTCATTTGCCGCATTGGGACGGTAAAGACCGCATTCATGCTTTGGCAAACAGGGTTCCTTGCAACAATCCACATTGGGAATTGCTTTTCCATCGTTGGTTCCTGAATATGGTTTCGCATTGGAGAGGGGTAGATAAAATGCACGCGAATAGTACATCACCCATATTAGTAGGGGCACAGGGAACTCATAAATCAACTTTCTGCCGTGAAATGATTCCGCCTGCACTTCGAGCTTACTATACGGACAGCATTGATTTCAGCCAGAAACGGGATGCGGAACTGTATCTGAATCGGTTCGCGCTCATCAACATTGATGAGTTCGACCAGATTACTCTGACGCAACAGGGATTTCTGAAACATATTCTCCAAAAGCCCGTGGTCAATCTTCGGAAACCGCATGGTCGCTCGGTACTTGAATTGCAACGATATGCTTCATTTATCGGCACAAGCAATCAGAAGGATTTGCTGACTGATCCTTCGGGAAGCCGTCGTTTTATCTGCATTGAAGTGACGGGAAACATCGACACTACACAACCGATAGATTATGAACAACTTTATGCACAAGCCATGCACGAGATTTATCATGGTGAGCGTTATTGGTTTGATAGCGAAGATGAGCAGATTATGACTGAAAACAACCGTGAGTTTGAGCAAACACCGGTTATGCTGCAATTGTTTTATCAATATTTTAAGGCTGCGCAAACGAAAGAGGAAGGAGAATTTCTTACTCCGGTCGAAATTCTGAATTATCTGAAGAAAAAAAGCGGTATTTCATTGTCCGACAATAAAGTATATCACTTCGGGAGATTACTGCAAAAATGCGGAATTACCTCGAAACACACTTATAAAGGTACTGTTTATCAGGTAATAAAGGTATCATAAGAGATAAAAGTAAGGCTGACAATAAAAGTAGAGATATTTTATTGTCAGCCTATTATCAATGGTTATTGTCAGGTGATAGAGTACTGATATTCATCTACTTGAATAGAATTCTGACAGTATGACAATAAAATAGGTACAAATCATAGTAATTGTAGGATTTGAAATTAAACTTCACGAGAAATATTCCGATTATCTTCTTTTTAAACTATCAGTTTTTTCCGGATAGTTGCATCCTTATCTACTTCTCTTTATGAATATATATTTCTCAAATATTCATTAATGGTATGTATATCGACATCTCCTTCTAAAAAATTCAGCCTCTGTCTCATAATTTATATGTCAATATTAGTCTCCCTTCTGGTGTACTGGAAAAATATTCTCATAATGTTCATACCGCGTATGACGGGTATAGTTCATATAATCTCCGGTGAGATACAATCCTTTTCGCAGTTTGATATCCAACCGCAGACCTGTTGCATGAAGAATTGCCATTGAACGATCTCCCTATGCATTCAGCGTCTTTGAGTTATAATGTTCCCAATCCATATCTTGAGGATAACCTTTCCAAGTGAACATGTAGTAGACATCATAAGTAGTAAATATCGAGAACTTATCTTTCTTATAGATTAAATTAAAGCCTACTTTTATACTATAGCCGCGCCAGATTGTTATTACGTTCCTCCATCCGGTAATAGTCACTAAGTGCCCCCAGAAGGATAGTATTGAGATGAGCATATCCATCTATGTCCCAACGTTTTCCACTTTTTCTTTTATAAATCAGTCCACCTCCCAAAGAGGCTAGTGTACAAAATTTATAAGGAGTTTTAGCCGAAACACAGGATATTGTATCCGAATCATAATAATCAAAATGTTGATAAAGCCCCAGACTCAAATAATGTTTCCGGTTATCAACTAACTCCTTACCCGCAAGACAGCCAACAATATTGAATTGCCCCAACACTGGTTGCGAAGCTTGTATATTCAACTTTGCTCTTACAGAGAATAATCATAAGGTCTTCTATTATCCGCATCAAAACGATCTCTATACTCCACATCAATCTCGGATGCAAACCCAACTCCTTTATCGAAAATTTCATCTTGCAGTTCGAGTGCCCTCACTCCTGCGAAAATATCAACACTGACATCGGGTACTCCGAATTGCTTACCGGAAATGGAACGCTTTCTCCATGCATCTCCATTTATAATACGAGTAAGTCCACGCATAGGAGAAACGACAAACGAAGCAAACTCTAACCCGAAACGGGATGCTCCTGTTTTCCTGTCATCAAGGATTAAGTCGGACGCACGGTAGAACACTTCTCCCAACGCCATCCCTCCAATTGGTGTTGCTATAATATCATTGGTAGATGGATATTCGTTTTCTATGAACATCTCCCACATGAAACTTCCTCCAAAGGCATATAGCCCGGATTGCCAATAATTATATCCATTTGACCGTGCCGAATTAAAATACAAGCTGCCATGATAAAGATGCATAAACATGTTTGTTCCCATTGCATCATTATCCCAAACGAAACCGTGCTTGATATTGTCTTTAATTGTATAAAAGTCAATATAGGCAAAATTTGCTTTCCGAATATAGCGATCGAATGCCCATACTCCCATGTTAATGCCGAATGTCATCGTTGCCGCCCACAATCCTTTCTTTTGAGAATAAAAAGAAATATCCAGTGAATCTGCCACTCTTGGAATAGCAACCTGCTGCGGATAGCGAACTGAGAATAAGCCAGTCCAATATATGCCAAACAGATACAATAGTTTTTTCATGCCACAAACATAATAGAAAATTTTAAGTTGTGTACATTATATTCTCGTATCGGACAATCTTATTCTCTTATAGAACAGCTCGGAAAGTTCTGCATTATCAAAAAAAGAGAGGGACCCCACAAGGATTCCCTCTCTTAAAAAAGATCAACTAGTCTTCATCATCATTAGGATGATAAAAATTGTACAGTTTACTCCAACTAGGGATTCCGTTAAGAGTGATGTTATTGCCACTTGGACTACTATCCTTCAAAACATTACCTTCTCCTTCGTCGCACTTCCAATAACCAATCAAACCTTCTGCATCTCCTGGTATCTGGCGTGACATTCCTTCCTGAATAGCATTATCCGTCAAACATTTCTTCCAAAGGCGAATTTGTGCATATTCTACCTGCATTCTCCATCCAAAACTTTCGGCAAAGCTAATATTTTTAAATACAAAATCCCTTGTATCAGCCTTGTAGTTATTCAATGTACCATCTTTATACAAACGAATAGTAGATCCATCATAAGTATAAGCAATATGATACCATGTATCAGGATACCAGAACTCTTCACTATCAAAATAGTTTCCATTCAATTGACATTGCAAAGTAGGAGCTATCTTCTTTGCTCCATCTGCCCAATAACGTAGCAAGATATCATTGAAGTATATAGGAGCAGCATTATCAGCAAAGATGTTTCTTCTAAAGTCGATGTTAGCCGGTCCTACCCAAGCTCCAGTAGGTTGTCCTGTGGTGTTATCAAACTTTATCCAATATTCTATCGTCCATTGAGCAGCAGGCATTTCACTGTTAAAAACCGTAGTCGTTTTATTTCCCGATTTCAGAACCAATGTTTTCTGCTTATTGGGGGAAGTAAGCAGATAAAGAATATGGTTAGCATTTCCTACTATCCCTACTGTTCCTGTTACAGAAGTAATCCGTACTGGAATGGCATAAGCTTCATTATTAGGAGTAGTAAATGGCTTGATCGTAAGATTTATAACCGGAGCAGACACTTCTCCTGCAGGAATTGTAACCGTACGTTGAAAGCTCCAAAACTCTTCAGGCAAAAGTTCATAAGCAGCCTCGTGCTTTTGATTATAGTCATTAATAAGTTGTTGGTCTATATCTAAAGTTACTGTCACGTCTTCTGTTATGGCACGAACCAGACGAACAGTTAGTGTCTTCGTCACATCACCATCATCTACCAGTTGTGCTTCTATTTGTTGCCCAAAAGTATTGGATGGAGCAGCTTCCTGAATATATAAACCGTTATCAATGGTTGACAGTTTGGCATCATCGCATCCGGCAGCAGATATTAAGACTGCCACCAACACAAGATATTTGGAATATTTAATCATCTTCATAGTCTTCTTTTTTAATCATGTTTTTAATGCTTGGCCGGATTTAATACCTGAATAGCCTCGCGCATAAATAGTCGTTTACCGGACGGCATAAATTAAAACGGTAAGCACCGACTCCGCCAAGACGTGCATCCACTCCCGGACGATAATACATAGCCATTCCTTTCAATGAATAAGTCACGACACCATCACGAGTCGTAAATACTGGTCCCCCATCACCCTTATGCTTTTCAAAATCTTCGCACCATATCGTTTTCTTAAGAATGGTAGCTTCATCTTCTACAGAACCGAACTTGTTTAACAATAAGCCAAAACGATAATCTAAATTTGCATCTCCCGAACAATAATAAGACTGAACTACATAATAATCCAACAAAGGACCGGATGCAGTTATCAAAGTCTGTGGTTCCCCATCAAGCATAAGCAAACGTCCTGTTCCTGATTTAGGACCAAAGTCTTTCGATAATTCATCAAGGAGAATGTGCATACGATCAGAATAGCTGCAAATATCTCCTGGGAAAGTATAATTCGGCTCAAAGTCAATATCAAAACCATCATATCCATATTTAATGATAGAATCCGCAATAACACGTGCATATTTACGAATAGCTTTTTCAATGCCTTCAGGTGAAGTATCACCATAACCGTTTCTATTCGGCCAACCTTCATACCAGCCCCAATAAGCAGCCATAGCTTCGCCTTTTGAAGCATACTGCACTCCATCCACTATAAAATCATTTTCAACAGATGCAGGGGTATGTGCTCTACCGATATCCATAATATGCTGGCAATACAATACTCTTGTACCTTTTTTCTCACGCACTTCCTTTAGATCACTTTTCTGAGCCTCAGTCAAATTGAAAGCATTTCCCCACAAAGAGACTATATCCATCGAATCAGGAATCCCTCTCAGTTGATTATTCATATTGGTACCGGTTCCTGTCCATTCACTATACCAACCAAAAACAACCTGATGGTCACTTTTCTTATATTCTCTCAATGCTTTATAATAGTCTTCACCATTGATATTTACAGGTTCTGTGAATTTAGGTTCCATTTCCGTCCAATCACTGCATTGGATGAACATCAGTGCACCCATTGACGCAAGAATGACATATAGTAATTTCTTCATAATGTATTTTTTAAGTTTAACAGTTAATAAGTTCCATCCTCTTTCATAGCCCACCAAAGATCGGTTCCGTTAGAGTCTTTTCCATTACTAAGCATACCGACAGCAGCTTCCACATTCGCTTTATTATTATTGTATTCACTAAGGGTGAAATGGATACGACGCTGTCCACGTGTCGTAGTACAATCAGGATTCATAGATTTAGTAGCCGGGAAAATCTTAGGATACCCTGTGCGACGAAAATCAGCCCAACCATTCATTGGATCCGGATAACAAGCAATCCATTTCTGCGTAAGTACCCTCTCTAGTTTTTCCGTAGGATCAGCACTTTCATCCCACTTAATAGTGACAGACGATTGGTTAGTATAATTATTTCCAGTGTGTCCACTAACTAAATTATCCTCATAATTCCCCGGAACGGATGTGTCATCAGCCAAATAAGCATCTACACCTGATATACCAAACTCTTCAAAAGAGAGTCTTATCCCCTTTTCATAGAAAGTCTTTGCATCGCCCCCCATACTCCATCCTTTCAAAGCACCTTCTGCACGCAGAAAGGCAGCTTCAGCAGCATACATAACCGGTTGCGGCAATGTTTTATCAGTAGCAATAAAAAGCTTACTATAGTTTGAATATGTGGTAGGTTCTGGAATTTCCGCCGATCCTGAACGCACACCTACATATCCACCAACAGCAGTCTGAGTTTGCGGAGTAAAATAAGCAGGACGACGTGGGTCATTATAACCATTCATATAGGATACCAGACAAGCATTAGCTCTAACTTCAGGCCATCCACTAACAATAGCATATCCATTCTCATTAATACCTCCGTTAGTGGTATCATAAGAACTTTCACTCACACTTTCCAACACACCATCAAGTACGGCTTCCTGCGCTTTAGTTTGAGCATAGTTCGATTCTTTTCCCGAAATGCGAATAGCCATTCTTAGTTTCAATGTGTTAGCAAATTTTAGCCATTTAGTACAGTCCCCTTTGTAGAATTGATCTACAGCAGCTAAATCCTGATTGGTGCCGAGTGAAGCCGCAGACTTCAAAATTGTAATCGCATTGTCCAAATCATCGAACATGGCATGCCAAACAGTTTGTTCGTTATCATAAGGCGCTTCCGTATCACCAGCTTTCATCTGTGTATAAGGAATAGGACCTTGCAGAGAAGCAAGTAATTGCATACCATAAACACGAGTCAGCTGTGCTATAGCATAAATAACACCTTTCTTTTCTGTAGAGTTTTCAACTAGGAAGAAAGAAGGATAAACATAGCCATAGATTCTTCCCCATGAGCTATCATTGTGCTTATCTAATGCATTGTAATAGGCAAAGATATTGGTTCCAAAACTCCAGTTGGCCGTTGCCGTTACTTGTCCGCTAAAACTAGCCCACATACAATTAATCTCCTGACAAGCATTCTGCTGTGGACAAGCATATACATTAAACATCGTTGACAGTAAGTTACTTGCCGGCACTTTTGACGGTTGATAAGGATTCGTATTAAAATCTTCAAAATTGGTAGTACACCCTGCCATTATGCATACGACTGCACTTGCTCCAATATATTTTATTATCTTGTTCATACCTATTATTATTTAAAACTGAAATTTTACATTGAATCCGATATTTCTTGTGTTCGGAAGCATATAAGCATCAAATCCTTGATAGAAGTTAGACGAGGCCGAAGTAGTCAGTTCCGGATCGAAAGGAGCCTTACAGTAAATCATCCACAAATTCTTTCCTACAAAACCAACAGTCATTCCCACTTTGTTATTGAACCATTTCTTAGGTAATGTATAACTGAGTGAGAGTTCGCCGAGTCGTACGTTAGTAGCACTATATGTATAGTAAGCAGAAGTACCTTGAATAGTCTGGAAATAGGTTTGTGCATCTACTTTAGTCTGATTGATTTGTATACCACCTGCATCACGTACATCTGCACTAACTTTAGATACCCCCGCAGCATCAAGAACAGATTGGGTTTCACTGATAACAATACCTCCAAAACGTCCTGTGAAAGTCATGCCCAAATTAATACCTTTATAACCAAAGCCAAGATTCCATCCCATGTTCATCTTAGGTAGAATAGACCCCAGATAAGTTTCTTTGTTCTCCATAGACAAACCTGTACCTTCTTCATTGAGAATGTAGCCATTCAAATCACGTTTAAGAACGCGTTGACCATATACGTCTCCCATTGAGCCGCCGACACGCAAGATAAGACGCGCATCTGTATTTCCATAAGTAAGCGGAGACAATTCTGGCATCTGAATAGGTTGACCAGTAGCATAGTTATATGCACCATCGGCCAGACGTTTCACTTCATTCCTATTCCAAGTCAGTGTATAGTTAGTATTGAAAGAGAAATCTCCCCAATGCTTGTCATAGCCCAATGACATCTCAACACCTTCATTCATTATATTTCCGCTCTGAATAGGAATATTAGAATATCCAGAAGAAAGTGACAAGTCTGCATAGAATGTCTGATTATAAGTATTAGAACGATAATAAGTCAAATTAAAACTAATGTCATTGAGGAACCGGGCATCCAAACCTATTTCCCATGATTTAGTACGTTCCGGTTTTAGTTTGGTATTCGGATAAGAAGAAGCACTGGTCCAATTCTGTGTCTGTTCATCATACGGATAAGTAATAGTAGTCATGAAACGTCCATATGAGTTGCCAACCTCTGTATACGAACCACGAACTTTCAAGAATGACAACCAATCAGGAGCATTGAACATGCTCGTCAAGATGGCAGATAAACCTACAGATGGGTAGAAGAATGATTTGTAATCGGAGAAAGCAAGTCTTGAATCCCAGTCATTACGACCAGTAGCAGTAAGATAAATCATCGATTTCCAACCAATTTCTGCATTAGCGAATATAGCGCGTGTCTGGTCATGCCATCCATCCTGTTTGGCTTTCCAAGCTTTATTGAAATCAAGATTATGAACAGCAAAGAAATTAATAAGCTTCAAGCCACCATCATATCCAATCATTTCATAACGGCTGTCATTCAGTGAAACACCTAGATTGACATTTACAGACCAGTCATTGAAATTCTTATTCATCGTAGCAATCGCATCAGCATAGGTGTTCTTTGATTGTGAAGATGTGTCACTATATGTTCCACGGTCACCTGACACCAAGCTGCCTGTAGAAGCATACGCTTTGTAAGTACTACGATTCTCATAATTATCAACTTTCACACGTCCGACAACATCCAACCAATCAAGTATCTGATATTTAAGAGAAGCATTAACCATGTAGCGGGTCTTTTTATTCTCACGCAATTGGCGGTTCTGTATCCAATAAGGATTGGCAAGTCCACTTGAAATACCTCCATAAGGCCAATATTGTTCCATCAAGTCCATACCGGAATTGTAGCGTTCAAACATACGCACATCATCAAAATTCTCACTACGTGGGAAACGGTAAAGTCCCGGTAAAGGGTTATAATTATACCCTTGCGACATCATATTCTTGTCATTTTGAAGAATATAGCTTGCACTTGCATCAAGCGTCATCTTGTCTTTCAAAAAACTAGTCGTATTGCGCACCGTAAAGTTATAACGGTTATACCCACTATTAGGTAAGATATTTGTCGTGTTAGTAGTAGAAGCCGACAGATAAGACTGGTTCTTCTGATTACCGGTTGACAAAGCAAACGAATTGATAACATTAGCTCCTGTCCGGAAGAAATCGCGTGGATTATAACTACTGTTTACCACTGGTCCCCAGCTGTCCAAACTGTTAGGTAAGTTTCCATATTTACTTTGCATCTCGGGCATCATAGTCACTTTTGAGAAAGTAGTGTTGTTAGAAACTGTAACAGAGGTCTTATCTACAGAACCTTTCTTTGTAGTTATCAGCACAACACCGGCAGCAGCGGCATTTCCATAAAGGGCTGCTGCAGAAGGACCTGTCAACATAGAGATAGATTCGATATCTTCCGGGTTAATATCAGCGGCACCGTCTGTACCTTGTTGGTCATAGATACCTCCGCCACCACCATTCATCATGTTGTACATAGGTACCCCATCAATTACGTAAAGAGCAAGATTAGACGAAGTGATAGACTTAACACCACGCATCACGACGCGGGAAGCACCACCGGTAGTATTAGATGAATTGATAGTAACACCTGCCACTTTACCATTCAGGGAAGAAATAAAGTTGGCGTCTTTTACAGCAGTTAGTTCATCGCCGTTCAATTGCTGCACATTATAGGATAATGCTTTCTCTGACCGTTTAATGCCCAATGCCGTAACAACTACTTCATTCAACTCTTGCGTTGCGTCTTCCAAAATTACATTTACATTTTTTTCTTTTACAGGAACTTCTTTTGTTTTATAACCTACATAAGAAAATACAAGAATGGGAGAAGCTGATTGTGTCACAATCTGATAGCTACCATCAAGATTGGTAATAGTTCCATTATCAGAACTTTTTTCAATGATGGAAACCCCGATTAATGGCTCGCCATTTTTGTCGCTTACCGTGCCTACAATAAGCCGTTCTTTTTTCTGTTGCACACTTTCTGTTGCTTTTGCAGCCAACACAATCTTATTATCCAATATTTTATATTCGATATTCACACCTGCGAAGACTTGCTCTAACACTTTAAAAATATTCTTTTTTGATACAGAAACCGATACCCGGCGATTAAGATTTAGATTCTTGCTATTTATAAAAAAGCTGAATCCAGATTCACGTTCAATCTTGTGCAGCACTTCTTCTATAGTACAATCGTTAACCCGTAAAGTGATAGAAGTTTTTTGCGCATATCCATCTGATGCATACGCTAGTCCGGCTGAACAAATAAGGAGTATAAATAGTAATTTCATAGCCAATGATATTTCCTTTAAGGTCCGTCTAATAGACTTTAATCCTCCAAGAAATTGGACGATACAATAATTTTGCATAAATTTGTAACGAGTTTAATTAGAAAATTGGTAGTTATACTTGTCGGGAAACAAGTAGGTTCACAATTACTGAAGCTCATACGGGAGGATACGGCCAATATCATCCCGTATTTTTTTGGTTGCTAGGGATCTTTGTTTTTCATGGCAATAAGTTTTTGGGAATTAAGGTTTTTATCTTTTAGTACTAAATAAATATCTCTATCTTTATTTTCTCTTTACCGGCATCTGCGTTATTATTCAGATAACGCCAACGAACTTTCGAGGAGGCACTGATAAAATTAAGTACCTGTTCCAGATTCCGGTTAGTAAATGTCCCGGAGAATGAGTCGTCATGAGGTACATTCTCCTGTATGACAAATTCGGCATTGTATCTATCTTCCAAGATATCCAGTGCATCCCGTAATGACGTTTGACGGAAAATTATTTTGCCATCTTTCCATGAAAGTTCTCTCTCGCCGGAAGTCGTATAGAGTTCCGTCTTTCCATTCTGGGAATAATAGACCAGTTTCTGTCCCGGAGCCATCACAATATACTGCGGTTGTTGACTGGCATTGTTGAATTCAAAATTAACTTTCCCTTCAACTAAAGTAGTAATTACCTCATCTGCTTCTTTGTATGCCTTTACATTGAATTTTGTACCCAGAACTTTTATGGCAGACTGGTGAGCGGTAGAGACTATGAACTGTTTTTCCGGATTTTTCCGGACATCAAAATAGGCTTCTCCATCAAGTTCCACAGTACGTGTACGGGAAGAGAAATGGCTCGGGAAAGTCAATGTACTTTTTCCATTTACCCATACTGTAGTTCCGTCAGCAAGTGTCACGAATGTGCGTTGTCCGGCTGGCACATAAACAGTCTGCATTTCTATATCCTCTTTTTGGAGAACCTGTATCATTGCATAACTTAATCCGAAAGCTACGACAAACACTGCCGCAATCCGCAAGATTCGTTGTGTAACAGGATGCAATGAAATTATCTTTTTTGTCTTCTTTGAGAATGCGCCTGTGTCTTGCCAGATGAATGCATCATAACTCTTACGAAGAGAAATGAATTCTTTAAGATTGGCTGCATCCGCATCAATCCATGTAGCAACGTCTTCCTTTTCCTTTTGGGATGCCTTGCCTGCAATATATTTTAATAGTAATTCCTTATCCATACAATAAATAATTTATGAGTAATGAGAATAGGAGTATTATTCCCCTTTCATTAAGAATACCACTCACTAAAGAGATTCCCTAGTAAGAAATGTGATTTTTTTTATTATTGCTTAAAAAAAAATAGCAAGCAAGGAGGTATTTTCCTTCTTTTCAGATGAAAAAGAAAAGGAATGGAGCATAGTCTTTTAGATTATCACGCAGTATTTTAACTGCTCTGCTGATATGATATTCTACTCCTTTTACACTAATGCCCAGTTCTTCGGCTATTTCTTTATGGGATTTTCCATCCAGGCGATCGCGGATGAAAGCAGTACGAGTTTTTTCTGGCATACTCTCCAATAATGCATGCACTTTTGCCCGTAATTCCTCTGATAATATTTCCTTCGGATCACAGGCTTCCAATGTTGATATACGAATTTCCAATTCACGCTGTCCCTTATCAAGCAAAGTCTGAAAAACATTCTCCTGTGCTTGTATATGTTTCAGGTAATTGAGTGATTTGCTACGAATATAAGTGATTAAGATCGCTTCAACACTTGGGATTTCCCGTTCTTTACTTAGTTCCCATAAATGGATAATGGCTTCTGATACAATATCTTCTGCTACTAAGTCATTATGGACATAGGACAAGGTAAATAGGAAGGCTTTCCTATAATAAGCAGTATATATCGAGTTGAAGTTGATTTGAGCCATTCGCCAGTATATCCATAAGTATTAAACGCTGCAAAGGAATGCATTTTACTTATAATAAGAAAACTTTTTAGAGAAAATTTAAATTTGGCTAAAATTCCTTTTTCATATAAAGAAGAAAAGGAGTGCTTCGAATTGCTTGCCGGAAGCGGAACGCTTTCTCCATGCATCTCAGTTTATAATACGAGTAAGTCCTCACATAGGAGAAATGGAAAACCTGCGAATAAGTATTACTTGATTCGCAGGTTCCCTTCTCTTTTTTACCTAAAAAACTAATCCTAGTTTATTCAAGTTCAGCTATTATTTTATGCTGATTGATTCAGATCAGTTATTATTTCATAAACTGATGTTTGCCGTTAATTAATGGCTATCGGAGTTGTCAATGTTTCAATTGTTACCCCACTAGTTGTACCGTTTAAACGACCAGTAGCATCTTTAATGACTCCACCTTCTTGAGTTTCTGATCCGTCCAGTTTATAATAGAGTGCCAGACCTTCCGATGTCGGATCAACGCCCAGCATATTCTGCTTAAGCTGATTTTCAGTACGAGCTACACTCCAAACACGGACTTCACTCATCTTACCATTCAACGGACGTTCTCCCCATGGGAATTTCGGAATCCTACCGATATTGAAACCGACATCCGAATTCGGATCGAAACCAGGAAGACCCCAATCTGATCCGGCCCATTTCGAACCATTGACATAAATAACCGTTTTTCCCGAAGGTTGATCATAGGTCAAAGCTACATGATACCAACGGCCTGTCTTCAACGCTTCCGTGGTATGATAGTTCTGTGTTCCTGCGGCTTCCAAAACATCTTTAGGGACACCAGGTGCATCACCGATACGGAAAATCATCACACCTTCAGTTCCCATAATTGTATTGTTACTAGCAAAGCTATTGACATAAATCAGCGCTTCGTAAGTGAACGATGAGAAATAGGTCCCGACGGGGTATTTGATTGAAATGTACGTATTACTAAATTTTCCAACCTTGGTAATCTTTATCGGTTTAGAGAGAAAGAAATATGCAATACTTGTTCCAGAAAGAGTCGGAACAGAAGCCGACTGTACACGCACTGGCAAAACATACGATTTCCCCTCTTTCAATGTTTTCAGACCGGAAAGTTCCATTGTTACGTTATCCGCATACAACTTTCCACTTGGGATTGCTGAAGTTGTGCTACTCATTTTTACGTTTGATACATCAAACATCTCGTAAACTGTTCCGTACTTCGCATTGTATTCGTCCACTACGCTTGGATCAGCTATGGTATACGATACATCAACCTGCGAAGAGGTCATGGTAGAAAGTTTTGAAGTCAAGTCAAAAGTCATTACATCGTCATCTTCCACTGAGAGATTATATTCCTTACTTTCGAAATAAACCTTAGGTTCCAGCAGCTTACTTTCACTGTCGTTGCAAGCACCCAGCAGCAGTGCTATGCCTCCTAATATCAAATAATTGAATATATGTTTATTCATAATTCTTCTGTTTTACTAATTTACAAATTGCCCTATTCTTGCGGCTTATTTTCTGCCTCATTTTGTTTAGCTTTCCATTCATTGAAAACCTGTTGGTTTATCTGAATAGCCTGACGCATAAACTTGTAATCAGGAGTGTTGTCATAGTCTTTTTCGAAGCGGTAGATCGGAAGAGCGTCGTGTA
>ERZ507315.113-NODE-113-length-26888-cov-4.94689_pt1 | contig 26888 bp, 22 predicted proteins | sample MGYA00513731_ERZ507315 | MGnify/ENA metagenome assembly ERZ507315 | reverse complement strand
AAGTCAATGCCAACAGGATCACCCATTTACCTTCATAGGTAAGGAACGGAGTAACACTGTCTTCGCCCATATAAGGAGCTACCGTTACAGAGTCGATATTAAGCTCTTCAAAGAAGGTGCGGGCGTACATTGCAGAAGTATTTCCGATGTCACCACGCTTTGCGTCAGCGATAATGAATTGATCCGGATAGTTATCTTTGATGTATTTTACTGTCTTTTCAAATGCGATCCATCCTTTTACGCCCATGCTTTCATAGAAAGCCAGATTGGGTTTATAGGCGATGCACAAATCTGCTGTCGCGTCGATGATGGCTTTGTTGAATGCAAAGATCGGATCTTCTTCTTTCAACAGATGCTCCGGGATTTTCTTGATGTCAGTATCAAGTCCTACACAGAGGAATGATTTTTTGCGCTTTATGTTTTCAAATAATTGTTGCTTATCCATCTTGTTATTTACTATTATACAATTTACTATTGACTATTTCTAAGAAATCATTCTCAACGATCAACTCTTCATTTTTCTAAAGCTCGCTTTCTTTCAAGCGTTCCGCGTTTTCTGCTACGATCAGGTGGTCGATGCAGTCTTGAATATCCCCGTCCATGAATGCAGCAAGATTATAAATCGTGTAATTGATGCGATGGTCGGTGATTCGTCCCTGCGGATAGTTGTAGGTGCGGATTTTAGCAGAACGGTCTCCGGTCGATACCATTGTTTTACGTTTGGAGGCAATGTCATCGATGTATTTCTGATGTTCCTTGTCATAGATAAACGTACGGAGACGGGCCAAAGCACGTTCCTTATTTTTCGGTTGGTCACGTGTTTCGGTACATTCAATGAGTATTTCTTCGGCAATACCTGTATTCGGGTTCTTCCAGATATAACGCAGACGTACTCCGGATTCTACCTTATTTACATTCTGTCCACCGGCACCACCACTTCGGAAAGTATCCCATTTGATTTCTCCTTCGTTGATGACTACATCGAATTCTTCAGCTTCGGGAAGTACCGCCACTGATGCGGCAGAAGTATGAACACGTCCTTGTGTTTCGGTAGCAGGAACACGCTGTACGCGGTGTACTCCCGATTCATATTTTAAAATTCCGTATACATTATCGCCCGTGACGCTACAAACAACTTCTTTGAATCCTCCTGCTGTCCCTTCGTTTGCATTGGAGACTTCCATCTTCCAACCTTTGGTTTCACAGAATTTGGCATACATACGAAAGAGGTCACCGGCAAAGATAGCTGCTTCATCACCTCCTGCACCACCACGGATTTCAAGAATTGCGTTCTTGCTGTCTTGCGGATCGGCAGGGACAAGCATCAGTTTGATTTCTTCTTCCAATACCGGAAGGTGCTCTTGACTATTGTCCATTTCTTCTTTTGCCATCTCGCGCATTTCGGTGTCCGATTCATTAGCAAGGATATTTTTAGCTTCTTCAATATTACCCAGTAATTGGATATATTCTTTCCTTGCTTTCATCAAGTCGTCTAATTCCTTATATTCTTTAGTCAACTTGACGTAACGTTTCTGATCGGCAATCACTGCCGGGTCCGTGATAAGGGTAGATATTTCTTCAAAACGGGCTACGAGTCCGTCTAATTTTTCTAATATGGTACTGTTATCTGCCATTCTTTAGTATCTAAATTCTCCGAATTCGCTCTTAATGATTAATTCTGTTTGCTCACATGCTTCAACACGTCCTACAATCTGTGCCGGAATACCGAATGACTCGGAAATAGCAATTACTTCTTCTGCATGTTCCGGTGACAAGTAGACTTCGAGGCGATGTCCCATATTGAATACCTTGTACATTTCTGCCCAGTCCGTACCGCTTTGTTCTTGAATAGTTTTGAATAAAGGAGGAACGGGGAAAAGATTATCTTTTACTACACGAACATTTTCAACAAAGTGTAAAACTTTGGTTTGTGCACCACCGGAACAGTGTACCATTCCGTGGATTTCCGGGCGCAGTGCATCGAGTAATTTCTTCACTACCGGTGCGTATGTACGAGTAGGGGAGAGCACCAACTTACCTGCATCAATCGGAGAATCTTCTACACTGTCTGTCAGTTTTAACTTGCCGGAGTAAACTAATTCTTCGGGAACGGCAGCATCGTAGCTTTCCGGATATTTTTCAGCAAGATATTTTCCGAATACATCGTGACGGGCACTTGTCAAACCATTGCTGCCCATACCGCCATTGTATTCTTTTTCGTAAGTAGCTTGTCCGTAAGAAGCCAGACCGACGATCACGTCACCCGGACGAATATTGGCATTGTCGATAACGTCTGAACGTTTCATGCGACAAGTTACGGTAGAGTCAACGATGATTGTACGAACCAAGTCGCCGACATCAGCTGTTTCACCACCGGTTGCGTATACACCTACCCCCATTTCACGGAGTTCGGCCAGCAATTCATCTGTTCCATTGATGATGGCGGAAATTACTTCTCCGGGAATCAACAGTTTATTACGTCCAATGGTAGAAGAGACAAGAATATTGTCTACGGCACCTACACAAAGCAGGTCGTCGATATTCATAATCAATGCATCCTGTGCGATACCTTTCCAAACGGACAAATCACCCGTTTCTTTCCAGTACATATAAGCAAGAGATGATTTGGTTCCGGCACCATCGGCGTGCATAATGTTGCAATATTCCGGGTCACCTCCCAATATATCGGGAATAATTTTACAGAATGCTTTCGGAAAGATTCCTTTGTCGATGTTCTTGATGGCGTTGTGCACATCTTCTTTTGATGCGCTTACTCCACGCATCATGTATCGTTGATTACTCATGAGTTATAGAATTATATTGTATACGGCTGCAAAAGTACTGCTTTTTTTTGGTACAGCCAACTAGGTACTGGCAAATGTTAATCATTAACTATTTTACTTTAGAATATTCTCTTGAAAAGGAGAATAATAATAGAAAATTAAGAGTTAAAATCATAGTAATGAGAACTGTGATTTTAACTCTTAATATGTAAGGGCTTTATCTGATCTTTTTTAGAATTCTACTTTCGGAGCCTTCTCGCTTCCTTCTTCTGCTTCAAAATATGCTTTCTTATCAAAGCCGAACATTCCTGCAAAGATATTCTTAGGGAAACGGCGGATATTGGTGTTATAAGCCTGTGCAGCATCATTGAAATTTTTGCGTGCTACATTGATACGGTTTTCAGTTCCTTCCAGTTGAGCCTGTAATTCCAGGAAGTTTTGATTAGCTTTTAAGTCGGGATAATTCTCGGTAATAGCTAATAACTTGCCCAGTGCTGATGTTACAGCACCTTGCGCCTTTTGATATTGCGCCAGCTTTTCCGGTGTCAGATCGGCGGCGTCCACTTTAATTTGAGTTGCCTGGCTACGTGCGGCAACAACTCCCTCTAATGTTTCCTTTTCATGTGTTGCATATCCTTTCACGGTATTTACCAAATTAGGAATCAAGTCGGCACGGCGTTGGTATTGAGTTTCTACATTTGCCCATTGACCACTTACATTCTCGTCCATAGTTACCAGACCGTTATATACACTTACTGCCCATATGACAAGGATAGCCACAACGGCTAAGATGATAATAATTGACTTCTTCATGTTTCTTGTTTTTATTGAATTTGATAATCTGTTTTTTCTTATTTTCTTTAGAAACGTGAGCCGGCACCACCACCGCCTCCCATTCCTCCGCCGAAGCTGCCTCCACCGAAACCGCCTCCGCCTCCTAAACTACCTCCGCCAAAGCCGCCGATAAATGGACCGCCTCCGCCACCTCCCCGGTGATGGTAGTCGCTATCATAACTTTGTTGACGACGTATGATGGTATGTCCGCAGTTTCTACATGTATAGGTGACATCTTCAGTTTTCACTCCGTTAATCCGGGATACGATTGCACTTCCTGTTCTCTGCAATTGGTGTTTACCGCATTTCGGGCAACGGCTTTGCCTGCGTGCAGAAAAGAAAGCAAGACCTCCACCGATGACAATAAAGCAAAGGATGGCAAGAACAAAATCAAAGGAGCCACCGTCGTTCGAATCGGAGAGGGCATCGTTTTCCATGGAACCGTCAAGACGCTGGCAAGTTGCTTTAAGACCAGCCACCATTCCTGCATTCCAATTTCCGTCTTTCAGGTAAGGAATCATATATTTGGTTTGAATCCTTTTGCAGATCGCATCGGGGAGCACTCCTTCCAGTCCATAACCGGTATAAAACTGGATACAACGTTGATCTGTGACCAACAAAATGACCAATCCATTATTTTTGCCTTTCTTCCCAACACCCCATTGGTTGAGTAGCTGGTGGCAGAAATTGAAACAATCTTCTTCTCCGATTGAAGGAACTACGGCAACTACCGTTTCAATTCCTGTTTGTTGTTCCAAGGCATAAAGCATGGAGTCTATACTGTCACAAGCTGCCTGTGAAAGTATGCCGGCCGGGTTGCAAACATATTGCATTTTGTTTTGCAGGTGAACTTTCGGTAGGTTGTCCACCGTGTATACTTTCTCTTGAGCTTGTAGTGGGAACAGAAGAATAGTTGCTAGTATAAAAGTCAATATTGATTTCATAACGAATATTTTATGTATGCAAATATAGAAACTTTTTCTGTTATGAATCTACAACTCGTTGTTATAATAGGTTTAATGAATGTATCGCCCGACGAATGCACGGACTCGGTCGGTGTACTCCTGTTTATTCTCTTTGTATGAAACAGCATGAGCCGCTCCCGGCACAATCCATAGTTCTTTGGGTTCCGGTTTGGCTTCGTAGAGCGAATATACCATCCAGGTCGGTACATACGTATCTTTATCCCCGTGAATAAACAGCATCGGAAGTTGTGACTTAGCTACTTGTTTCAGTGAGGATGCCTCTTTGAAATTCCATCCATATTTCTTTTCGCAGAGCCAGCTTGTGGTATACATTAGTGGAAAAGGAGGAAGGTGGAAACTGGCTTTAAGTTCATGTGAGAATTCGTCCCATACGCTGGTGTAGCCGCAATCCTCAACAAAGCATTTAACAAATGGCTTCTGTTTCTCACCGGACACCATCATGGTTGTCGCACCTCCCATTGAAATGCCGTGTACAACCATTTGCGTACTGTCTCCGAAAATTTCATTGGCAATGTTCATCCATTGCAATACGTCCCAACGGTCTTTCCATCCCATCTGGATGGCCGGACCTTCACTTTCTCCCTGATGTTGCAGGTCGGGAAGTAATATGTTATATCCTAAATCTCGATTATATAGATAACCAATCATAAACATACGGATAGCATTATCTGTATATCCATGTACAATGACTGCTGTCTTACTGGTGGGCTGGGGAGCAGCAACATAATACGCATGAAGTTGTATTCCATGCGGATTGATGATGAAAGTGTCTTTCAGTGCGTCCACTTGTTTCAGGCTGTCCACCCATGGACGTAGGAAAGGGTAGTCTCTATACATGAAGGGATAAGAGTCGGCATCTTTAGACAAAATCTTGGCATTCGGAGTCAATGAAAAGTTTAACATATAAAAACTTCCTCCGATGGTGCAGCCGGTCAATGCCAGCATGATAATAATGATGCTATATACAACTTTTCTCCTCATAAAAATTCTTTCTAATCCTTATTTATGCCATATCTCCCATGCGGCAAATGCCTGGAGCAGCAACATTTCCAGACCGTTTTTAACAACAGCCCCTTGTGCTTCTCCTTTTTTCATGAATAGCGTAACATTAGGATTATATAACAAATCGTAGAGCAAATGGTTTGGAGTCAGTAGCTCATAAGGAATATTAGGACAGAAATCTACCTTGGGAAACATTCCTACGGGAGTACAGTTGACGATGATTGTATATTCTGCCATGATTTCGGGAGTCAGTTCCTCATAAGTCAGCATATCATCGGCTTTGTGGGTTCGTGATACGAATATACTTTCAATACCCAAGTTTTTCAGCCCATGGTAGACGGCTTTGGAAGCTCCGCCGGTACCCAGAATCAAAGCTTTTTGGTGGTGAGGCTGCAATAAAGGCTGAATGGATTGAGTGAATCCGATAATGTCGGAGTTGTAGCCAACCAGTTTGACTTTTCCTTTCTGCTGGCGGATGATTTTAATGACATTCACTGCACCTATCTTTGCGGTATCACGGTCGAGTTCATCCAAAAAAGGAATCACTTGTTCTTTGTAGGGGATAGTCACATTAAGCCCGCATAAATTGGGATTCTCTTCGATAACTTCCATGAAGTTATTAATGCTGGGAATTTCGAAATTCACATACTCTGCATTGATACCTTCGGATTTGAATTTCTCATTAAAGTATCCGATAGAAAATGAATGTCGCAGAGGGTAGCCGATTAAACCATATTTTTCCATAATGCAATCAGGATTAAATTAATCATTCATAATGATTTGGTACTATTTTGTCGCGGTATAAAGAGTGCAAATGCCAAAAGTCAGCCGTTTGAAGTTGACTTCGCTAAATCCGGCTCGTGCGATGACTCCTTTCATAACTTCCCCTTGAGGAAATACTTTGATCGTGTCCGGCAGATAGTGGTAGGCACTGTTGTCTTTGGAGAGAAGCTTGCCCAATAATGGAATGACGACTTTAGAGTAGATGGAAAACAGTTGTTTCATCGGGAAACGGTCCGGAGTGGTTAGTTCCAGAATTACAAGATGGCCGCCCGGTTTCAGTACGCGGCACATTTCGGAGAGCCCTTTGTCGAGATCTTCGAAGTTGCGGATACCGAAAGCTACAGTGATAGCGTCAAAATTATTGTCGGCAAAAGAGAGTGAAGTACAGTCCTCTCGGGCAAAAGATATTTTATCCGACAGTCCTTCCTTTTTTACTTTTTCACGTCCCACATTCATCATACCTTCCGAGATGTCCGTGCCGATCAGTTCGGCAGGTTGCAGTTTGCGGCAGGCGAGGATAGCAAAATCCCCTGTGCCGGTCGCTACATCCATCATGCGCTGCGGTTGGAAAGGGCGTAACCAGGCAATAGCTTTTCTGCGCCAGCTGCGGTCGATACCTAAAGATAAGGTATGGTTCAACTTGTCGTAGGCATGTGCGATATTGTCGAACATACGTTCCACTTGCTCGGTCTTTTTCCCTTCTTCGTCGTAAGGCTTGATATGTTGTTGCGGGTAATCCATTTTTTAGTTGATAGTTGATAAATGATAGTTGATAGTTGAAGAAGATAGTTGATAAATGATAGTTGTAAGATGACAGAGTCAATAGTTATATGCGATAAGCTGCATATTAACTATCATTTATCATCTATCAACTATCATTTATTATCTGTCATTTATCGCTTATCAGCTATTCAAAAAAGTTTCGACGTTTTTGAATATACGTTCAGCGATATTGCTAGTATCTTCTTTCACAAATTTCTCACCGGTGATGTTTTCGAACAATTCGATGTAACGGTCACTGATGCTTTGTACGATAGCCGGAGTCATTTCCGGTACTTTCTGACCGTCTTTGCCCTGAAAACCGTTTTCCATCAACCATTCACGAACGAATTCTTTAGAAAGTTGTTTCTGCGGTTCGCCTTTTTCGAAACGTTCCTGATAACCTTCAGAGTAGAAATAGCGGCTTGAATCCGGAGTGTGGATTTCGTCCATCAGGTAGATAGTACCGTTGTGCTTACCGAATTCGTATTTTGTATCTACGAGGATCAGTCCGCGCTCTGCTGCGATTTCAGTACCACGTTTGAAAAGGGCTAATGTATATTTTTCGAGAATTTCATACTCTTCCGGAGTAGCCAGTCCTTGTTTCAGGATTTCCTCCTTAGAGATGTCTTCGTCGTGCAATCCCATTTCAGCTTTCGTAGTCGGAGTAATGATGGGTTCCGGGAATTTCTGGTTTTCGCGCATTCCGTCCGGCAACTTCACGCCACAAATTTCGCGTACACCGCTTTTGTAAGTACGCCATGCGCTACCACACAGGTAACCGCGTACAATCATTTCTACCGGAAAACCTTCACACAATACACCTACCGTTACCATTGGGTCCGGAGTAGCTATTTTCCAGTTCGGACAGATGTCAGTAGTGGCATCGAGGAATTTAGCTGCAATCTGGTTCAGCATTTGTCCTTTGTAAGGAATACCTTCAGGAAGTACTACGTCAAAGGCCGAAATACGGTCGGTTGCTACCATGACGAGTTTTTCGCCGTTGATGTTGTATACATCGCGCACTTTTCCGTGGTACACGCTTTTCTGTCCCGGAAAGTTGAAATCTGTTTTTGTTAATGCATTCATAATGATATATATTAAAATTATGCTTCTTTCTTTAATTTCACCACAGAGGACACGGAGTACACAGAGAGTTTATTGAAATATCAGGATTAAATCCTCTGTGTACTCTGTGTCCTCTGTGGTGAACCATTACGTTCGGCTTTCGTTTCTTTGTCGAATTTTTCGTAAGCATCCACGATACGTTCCACCAGTTTATGGCGTACGATATCCTTTTTATTCAGTTCAACAAAACTGATACCTTTCACTCCCTTCAAGATGCGGAGAGCTTGCACCAATCCCGATGTTTGTGAAGCGGGGAGGTCAATCTGTGTCATGTCTCCCGTCACAATCATCTTGGTGTTCATACCCATACGGGTGAGGAACATTTTGATTTGCTGTGTGGTGGTATTCTGGGCTTCATCCAAAATGACGACCGCATCATTCAGCGTGCGTCCGCGCATAAAGGCTAACGGGGCAATCTGGATAATGTTCAATTCCATGTATTCCTTTAACTTGGCAGCAGGTATCATATCTTGCAGGGCATCGTATAAAGGTTGCAGGTATGGGTCGATCTTATCTTTCATGTCGCCGGGCAGGAAACCGAGCTTTTCTCCGGCTTCTACGGCGGGGCGGCTAAGGATGATTTTTTTGATTTCTTTATTCTTCAATGCACGTACGGCGAGAGCGATAGCGGTGTATGTCTTTCCCGAACCTGCCGGACCGATGGCGAATACCATATCATTCTTGGCGAATCCTTCTACCAGTTTCAACTGGTTTTCGCTTCGGGGGATGATAGGTTTTCCCGTGACGCTGAACACAATCACGTTTCCTGTCTGTTCCGTTTGCGGCGCATTTCCTTTTATAATGTCAATGATAACTTCTTCTTTCAGTGAATTATATTGGGCGCAGTACTTTTCAAGTTTGGTGATATTTTCTTCGAAGGCACACATTTCTTCCTCGTCGCCCAGCACTTTGATGACATTGCCTCGGGCAACTATGCGTAGCTTTGGATATAAAGCTTTAATTAACTGTATGTTGGCGTTGTTTACGCCGTAAAAAATAACCGGATCAATATCCTCAAGAACAATCAGTTTCTCTATCATTCAATCGTATTAAAGAAAAATTTCTGCAAATTTAATGAAACGTTTTGGATTCTCTGATTGTTTAGAGGTGAATTTTACTGCAAATCTTCCACTATCCACTTTTCGATGTTTCTTGTTTCATTACTGAAATTGATGCCTATCTTGAATATTTGTCGTTTGTCTGTGGCAAATGCTTGTGCATAATGTTTGTCATTGATTTGTTGCAGAGCTTCTTCGGCAGTTCCATCCAACTTGAATTCCATAACATAGATGAAACGCTCGGTTTGTAAGACGAGGTCAATGCGTCCCCGAGAAGTATGATATTCTGCTTTTACATAGAACCCAATGAGTTTGAATACGATGAAAAGCACATTTTGATAATGCAGCTCCAAATTGCGTATCAATTCGTAAGGTGTATCGGCAAAGAAACTTTGCAGGCGGCGGAAAAAGGCGTTGTAATCACCTTGTTCCACTTCATCCACAAATTGACGTATTTGGAAAGGGGATTCAATTAAATCTATATTCGTATAGAAAGGAAGAAGATATTTAACAAAGCCTTCTTCTACTTCCCGGTTAGGGAATCCCAATTTATAAATCCCAAAACGATTGTCGAATCCTTTGATTGTAAGATATCCACTTTGGTAAATAACCGGTATCGGATTTCGGGAAGTCGAATCAATACTGTTCAGTACATCTGCATCCGTTTCTTCATGCGTGATACGTTGAAGATCATAATTGGATTTTTTAAGTAATTCTACCAGATAAGTCGGAGTGCCGGTCTCAAACCAGTAACTACCGAATTTCATTTTATAGAACGTATTGAGTAGACTGAAAGGATTATATATTCCTATGGAGTTTTCTACGAAGTGGTAACCATCATAACATTCTTTCAATTCAGAACATACTTTTTCATAAGTCATTTTCTGTCTGTCTGCCAATATATGCAAGTCTTCTTCCATATTGTCGTGGATTTCTTTCTCTGTGATACCACAGAGTTCCACGTACTGTTCGTCCATTGAAATATCAATCAGATTGTTGAGATCGCTGAATACACTCACTTTTCCGAACTTAGTGACACCTGTCAGGAAAGCGAGTTTGATGAATCCGTCCATTGTTTTTAATACACTGTAGAAAGCCTTCATTGTGTTGCGGAACTTCTGTTGAAGTTCTTCGTTGCCAATTGCTTGCAACATGGGTTTGTCGTATTCATCAATAAGAATGACGACACGTTGCCCGGTTTGTTCATAAGCCCGTTCGATGATTCCACGGAAGCGCAAAGAAAAGGTGGTCTCTGATGAAGAGGTGCCATACAGTCGCTCCCACTTTACCAGTGTGAAGTTTAAGATATTTTCCAGACTTTCCGGTGTATCGTATTTTTCGGTGTTGAGATCAATGTGGAGGATGGGATGTTTGATCCATTCTTTTTCCAGTTCCTCTATGGCTAGATTCTTGAAAAGTTCCTTTTTCCCCGAAAAATAAGCTTCAAGGGTAGATATCAGCAGACTTTTTCCAAAACGGCGGGGACGGCTAAGAAAATAATAACGGCCGGTCTTTGCTAATTGATAGATAAGTTTGGTTTTATCTACATAGAGATAACCGTCTTTGCGAAGACTTTCAAAATTCTGTATGCCGATAGGATAAAGCTTGCCCATAATCTGATTTTTTTAGCGTTGGAATCATACAAAGATAGCAGTTTTTCATCTTAACGCAAAATTTACCTTGAAGGTTTTATGATATGCTGGTCAAAGATTTTGGAAAAAGATATTTATCGGGCAGTAATATGGAAACAACCTTGTTTCAATTCGTATTTGATGTAGCATTTTTCGGCTTGTCGCAGGTCTCTTAAAACTTCGGACAGGACAAGTTTCAGTGTGTCGGCACTTACATCTTGCAACGGTCTTCCATCTTTGTCTTCTACTTTTTTGAAACGTTTCCAACTGACGTCAAAGGTTGCTCCAAAGCAATGTGCAGAGTTGGCGGAGGCATTTCCATTGCGGCGGCGGAGACGTTTCACATCGTTTTCGGTGCGTAGTACGGAGGTGATGATTACCTGATTAGGATTCAAACCTTTGGCAGCCAATGAATCGAGAAAGTTGGAACCTATTGTATCGAGCAATGCACTGGCGCGTGGAACGAGGTAGGGAATGGAGTGTGTTAATGAATCCACTGCATAAAATTCATTATCAGTGATATGAGTCAGCTTTTCTTTCATTGCTTCCGCTTCCTCTCGGTCTGCCAGCGGGCTAATACCGATCTTTTTAGCGGCTTTCAGATGTGCGTCGTTCAAATCAGGGAAAGAACGTTTGTAGCTGACAACACCCCGAATGTTGCGTGGCTCATTCAGTTTCAGTGACATATCTTTCTTTTTGCAGCCCGAAGTAAGCGTTGTCACCCCAATAACTAATAAAAATAGCGGTAATATGCGAAGCTTATAAATAGTCATTTTGTATTTTTTGCCCGCAAATATACGCTATTTTTTTATACATTTGTAGCGGTTTATAAAAATAGACCATTTCACACTAAACATAACACACATGAAAACAGATTTCGATTACAATTCTATGCCCGTCAGCTTCGCTCATTGCTTGAATGGACATTGTTTGCGCGCGGACAAATGTCTGCGTCGACAAGTAACTCTCCGGATGCCGAAAGAACGGGCTGCTGTAACGGTTATCAATCCCGAACATATCGCTTCCGATGGCGGAGACTGCACTTACTTTATTGATGAAAAGCCTTTGCTTTTTGCACGGGGAATGAAACATATATTGGATCGTGTGCCCCTTGCTGATGCCAACATTATTAAACGGCAGATGATTTCCTATTTCGGCAAGACTGTTTATTACCGTTGCTGCAACAAAGAGCGATTGATAAAGCCGAAGGAGCAGGAATATATACAAGGACTTTTCCGCAAGAGGGGCGTTGCCGGATCACCTCAATTTGACGAATACATAGAATACTATGATCTAGGTTAAGGATATCTATTAGTTCCGATAGTCCCATATATTGTGGGAAAGTATTCTCATAAAATGTGGGAATACTTTCCCACAAAATGGGGGAATCTTTTCCCTCCAGCTAGGGAATCTCTTCCCACAATATATGGGACAAAGGAAGTCTGTGATGAAAGTAAAAAGAAGGTATATACTTCCGTTTATTGAATATCAGTTTCGGTATGAGAAATGCATGATGATAAGTATGAGAAATACCGTTTATTTACGACTTTTCAGGCAAAATAATATGAGAAATACCTTATTGAAAAGTATTTCTCATATTATATATTGTTGATTAGTAGGTTATTAATCAAATATTATGAGAATATGAGAAATGAAATTGCCAAATCATTTCTAGTGTGGTTAGATCACTGTGTCTTTCAGCCATTTTCCGAAAAAACGGTCATAGACAATATAACCATCCGGTGTATTATATATCAGTTCTTTATTTAGTAAGGACTTCAGTGCCACGTTAACGCTGCTGGGCGTTTTTAGATGATGCCTTTTGATGAAGTCATTGGCATTTATACTTTTTATACAGCCTTCTGTGGCAATAGCTTTCAATAGATCCACTTGATTGTTGGTTAGTAGTGTCAGGTTACTTTGGTATATGGTTTCCTGTTCATCTAAAATGTCGTTTATACAGCTATCTACCAGTCGGTTATCAATAGGGTTGATTTTCTTCTCATACAATCGGTTGAGTATGCTTTGAATGTACCAGGTGTGTCCGTTTTCAAGTTGGTATAAGTAGGAGAATGTTTCTAACGGTAGCTCTCTTTTTTCTTTGGCAAAGAATGAGTGTGCGAATGAATAATAATTCTCCAATGGAATCTCCTTTAATACAATAATCTGGGTACTTTGATAAAAAGGTCGTTTTGCAGAACTGAACATTTCTTCCATTACATGTTTTTTACTTCCGGAAAAGATAAAGTGTACATTCGGCATGAATTGGATATGAGAACGGAGCAATGCTTCTACACCTTTTTCCGGATATTCTGTAATCTGTTGGAACTCATCAATGGCAAGGTAACAATGTTTTTTTGAAGCTGCCATATAGTCGAGCACTTCTTTTAGTGTCTGTTCGGCATGAGCAGGGGCAAAGTCCAGAGTTACGGTAGGCATACCGCTTCTTTCGTCAGTACTGATTATGGGGCGGCAAGATTTGAAGAAAGCGGTCATTTGCCTGAGTATATTTTGGGACAGGGTATCCAATTTCCCGAGAACATTTTGAGCAAGCAATTGTATGAATGCCTTTAAGTCGCGTGTGGGATAGATATCCATGTAGAAATAGGCGGTATTCGGATTCTTTTCCTGTTTCATCCGGTAGAATACATTTTTGATGAGTCCCGTCTTTCCCATACGCCGAGGAGATATTAATGTCAGATTCCGCCCGTTTTGTAACGCTGAAATCATTTTATCAGTTTCTTTTTCCCGGTCACAAAAGTATTCCGGACTGTTGTAACCGTACACAAGGAATGGATTATATGGTTTCATATCTTATTATATCTTTTATGTTACATATTTTATGTAATACAAAGAACGTAATAATTGGGGAATATTCAAAGACTTTTTTTGTTTATGTGTATATAAATAGTGCGCTGATGAAAGAACAATCATTTTCTTTCATCAGCGCACTATTATTTGTCGGAGCAGGATTATTTCTTATCCTTCTTCTCTTCAGCTTTCGTTGCAGGCTCTTCCTCCGTTTTACTGTCCGGATTGATAATGCCTTTCACTGTTTCACCGATAGGAAGCTTGTCCAATATACCAAGGCTCGGAGCTACTGTCTTTACTAATGTATTCAGGAAATTGCTTGTGCCACCGTTTCCTCCGTCAAATACAGTGATATTTCCTAAGTTCATGTGCTCGAATGCCTTTACCTGTTCGCCGGCGATTTCCTTCCATTGGTCTACCATCTTGTATTGGATAGCGATGGCCGGGTTCGATTCGGCTGCTCTTACCATTGCTTCGAAACCTTCCGCTTCAGCAAGTAATGAACGTTTCTTACCTTCCGCTTCTGCTTCCAGTTTCATCTGGATGGCTTTTGCTTCTGCTTCCGCTTGTGCCAAAGTAGCTTTTGCGCGTGCTTCTGCCTCACGAGTAATCTTTTCGGCAATGGCGTTAGCCTGTAGGATAGCTTCCTGTCTGGCGATTTCCGCAGGAACGATCTTTTCAGCTTTCAATGAAGATTCCACTTTACGTGCTTTGGCTTCTTCTACCTCCTTCTGGGCAATTTCACGTGCAGTTTGTACGGCAGCTTCCGATCTGGCGGCAGCTTCACCGGCTTGCTTGTCGGCATTAGCTTGCGTCACGGCCAGTTCTGAATTTGACAGAGCCACCTCTTTCTGTGCGTCATTGCGTCCGATGGCAGCTTTCTTGGCAGCTTCCGCCTGCTTGATTTCCATATCCGAGTTAAGTTCGGCAACACGGCTTTCCTTTTCGGTATTCGCCTGTTCGATACGGATGTTCTTTTCAGCTTCAGCTTTTGCTACTTGTGATTCTTTTTCCGCATTGGCGATGGCTACTTGAGAAATTCTGTCCTTATCTGCATTGGCAACCGAGATTTCCTGTTGTTTCTTCGTTTCTGCGATGGCGATATCTTGATCTTTACGCGTTTCTGCAACTTTGGTTTCGCGTTCCTTAATCTGATTGGCAATTTTGATAGCACCCAGCTTTTCCTGTTCTTCGATGTTAGCTTGTGCTTCGTTCAGAGCCTTACTTTCAGCTTCCTTACCTAAGTTGACAATGTAGTTGGCAGCATCGCGAATGTCACTGATATTGATGTTCATCAGGTACAAACCGAACTTGCGAAGTTCAGTATCGATGTTGTCTTTTACTTTAGCCAGAAACTTATCGCGGTCTGAATTTAATTCTTCGATAGTCATATCGGCAATCACCATACGCATCTGACCATATACGACATCGGTAATTAAATTCTGCTTGTCGTCCATCGTCAACCCCAGCATACGTTCAGCAGCATTTTGCATTACTTCGGGATCAGTGCTGATAGCTACAGTAATGGTAGTCGGCACATCCACACGGATATTCTGAGCAGACAGTGCACCCGTCAGTTTGCATTCAATCTGCATGGGTTTCATGGAAAGGAATTCGTATCCTTGGATAATCGGCCATACGAAAGCTGCACCACCGTGATATAGTTTCGCCGACTTCTTATCTCCTCCTGTTTTACCATATACAACGAGGACTTCATCACTCTTACATTTACGGTAACGAGAAAGGATACCAATAAAAGTGAGTAGGATGACTGCCACTAATATAGCAGCCATAATCAACATTTCTTGTGTCATAAAATTGTGTATTTGAATAGTTATTGAATGAATAGCGTTCCGTCTTTGTAGCTGGTGATGATTGTTCTGTCACCCGTCTGATATGCCTTTCCGGATTCGGAGATGACGTCTACTTCGCGCATTGCTCCGTCCCGGCTTGTCTGTACTGTATATTTGCTGTCACTTTGCTTGAAGTAGATGGTACATTCCCGTCCTACAAGTTGATCTGTCTGTTCAGAATGATTCACTTGTTGCAGTTGATAAGCTTTCTTATAGAGAAACCACACAGCCAGAACAAAGAAAAGACCCACCAGAATACCGATGACATAACTTTGAATTTCAGTGTTTCCCGCTAAATACATGTACCAACCGAATCCGATTCCAAAATGAGTTAGTCCTTTAAAAGAAACTACGCTGCTGATGTCAGCATCCACGTCTACATCGGCATCTATGTCTCCGAAAAAGATGGATAAAACGAATTGGATTACAAATATTCCTGTTGTCACAAGGGCAATAATAAGGAAAATGGTACTACTCATAATTGTGAGGTATTAGTGAATCATGATTATTTTGTTCTCCAAATATACAGGTTTATGCGAATTATACAAAGATAAATGAGATAAAATAACTACTTTTGCGCGCGAAAACCCTAAAAGAGAGGAATTAGCGTGCAAAGGTATTTTATTTATTTGGCTTATGACGGAACCAACTATCACGGTTGGCAGATTCAACCGAATGGGATTAGTGTGCAGGAATGTCTGATGAAAGCATTGGCTACCTTTCTGCGTCGCGAAATTGAAGTAATAGGAGCAGGCCGGACGGATGCGGGAGTGCATGCCTCTCTGATGGTTGCTCATTTTGATTCCGATGAACCGTTGGATACTACTTCTGTTACTGATAAATTAAATCGTCTGCTGCCTCCCGATATTTCCATTTATCGTGTTTGCCGGGTTCGGCCGGATGCCCATGCCCGCTTTGATGCGACTGCGCGAACTTATAAATATTATGTGACGACATCGAAATATCCTTTTAACAGGCAATATCGCTGGCGGCTTTATAACCAGTTGAATTATGAACGCATGAACGAAGCTGCACGTATCCTTTTCGAGTACAACGATTTTACGAGTTTCAGTAAACTTCATACGGATGTAAAGACCAATATTTGTCATATCACCCATGCCGAATGGACGCAAGAAGAAGATGCTACCTGGGTATTTACGATTCGTGCCGACCGTTTTCTGCGGAATATGGTGCGAGCCATCGTAGGCACACTCATTGAAGTGGGACGCGGGAAACTGACTGTTGAAGGTTTCCGGCGGATTATAGAACAGCAGGACCGTTGCAAAGCCGGGACATCTGCTCCGGGGCAAGCCCTGTTTCTGGTCAATGTGGAATATCCGGAAAATATATTTGAATCTACCTGACCAATAGCATCTTATCATTTAGGAAATTTCAATCGTAAATAGTAAATCGTCAAATCGTAAATCATCTTATGTGGTTATTATTAGCATTCCTATCGGCTACTTTGCTGGGCTTTTATGATGTATTCAAGAAGAAATCGTTGAAAGATAATGCAGTACTTCCTGTCTTGTTTCTAAATACATTTTTTTCCAGTCTCATCTTTCTACCGTTTATCCTGATATCCGTTTATCAACCGGATTTGTTGGGAGGAACGATATTCAATGTTCCCGTTGCTGGTTGGGAACAGCATAAATATATTATCATCAAGTCGTTCATTGTATTGTCTTCGTGGATATTCGGATATTTCGGAATGAAACATTTGCCTATAACCATTGTGGGACCTATCAATGCCACCCGTCCGGTGATGGTGCTCGTGGGAGCTATGCTGGTATTCGGTGAACGATTGAATCTCTATCAATGGATTGGTGTGATGCTGGCCATTGCCTCTTTTTTCATGTTGAGCCGCTCGGGGAAGAAAGAAGGAATTGATTTTAAGCATAACAAATGGATCTTTTTTATTGTATTGGCTGCCATTACAGGTGCTATCAGCGGTTTGTATGATAAATATCTGATGAAGTCTCTGAATCCGATGCTGGTGCAATCTTGGTATAATGTTTATCAGGTGTTTATCATGTGTCCTATCCTGCTGTTGCTTTGGTGGCCTAAAAGAAAGTCCACTACTCCGTTCCGCTGGGATTGGACGATTATCCTGATTTCCATTTTCCTTTCTGCTGCCGATTTTGTTTACTTTTACGCATTAAGTTACGACGATTCGATGATTTCTATCGTTTCGATGGTGCGTCGGGGAAGTGTGGTTGTTTCTTTCACTTTCGGTGCGCTTTTCTTCCGTGAAAAGAATTTAAAAAGCAAAGCGATTGACCTTATACTGGTGTTAATCGGAATGATATTCTTATATTTGGGGTCTAAAAGTTAAAACAGTAACACAAGACTGTTTGTCATAGGTTAAATAAGACAGATATGAAAATAAATAAACTTGTTATCACTATATTCTTCTCTGCTGTCGGACTTTTTGTTTCGACTGCTCTTCAGGCGCAAGAAGCCAAAACTTTGTTTGTGAATATGCCGGATTCTTTAAGTCCCTTGCTTACAAAAGTGAATCGTGAAGATTGTATAGACTTTCTGGAAAGTAAGATGAAAGCGCAAGTGGAAAACCGTTTCGGCAAGAAGTCGGAGATGACTGATCTTGGTAAAGACTATATCCGTATGCAAATGTCAGCTCAATCTACCTGGCAGATGAAAGTGTTGGCACTAAATGATTCAACGAACGTAATCTGTACAGTCTCTACTGTTTGTGCTCCTGCTTGTGATAGCAGCATCCGTTTCTATACGGACGACTGGAAACCGCTTACTACATCTCTCTTTATTACCTTGCCCTTGATGGATGATTTTCTGAATGCTCCCGATTCAACAGGAGTTTATAAGTTTGATGAAGCACGTCGTTCGGCAGATATGCTATTGATGAAAGCCGATTTTAATAAAGAAAATACGGAACTGACACTTACGTTAACAACCCCCGACTATATGTCAAAAGAAACAGCAGAGAAACTGAAACCGTTTCTCCGCTGCCCTGTAGTCTACCATTGGAAAAATGGAGCATTTGTTAAATTGAGAATTGAGAATTAAAAATTGAGAAATAAGCTGCGCTGTGGCTATCTCTGGATATTCTCAAAATAAAAAAATATAAGGCAACTAATTCTTTACGAGTTAGTTGCCTTTTTGATATTTTTAATCAGCGGGATTATTGAATAATCCCTATTTCTCAATTTTTAATTCTCAATTCTCAATTTAACAAGCATTCGTTGATGAACGCTGTCATTTCCGGTGTGTTTGCTTCCACACTTTGAAGTAATTTGAATTGTGCTTTGGTGCGAACGAGGTTGTGTTCCGGATATTTGATTTTATAATAAGTATCTCCGTTGATATAATCTGCCAGGAACCGCACGCACTGCATGTATGGGAATAAAGCCGCCGCATAAGGAAGATTCTCAATCTCGATCTGCGTCAGGAATGATTTAGCTCCTTTCAGATAACCCTTGGTAAATGCTTTGAATATTTCCATATTGAAGTTTACACGATCAAGGTCTTTGTCGTCTTCATCACCTGTGTTGGCACCTGTACGTAGGAAGTCGCCATAATCGGAGAATATAAAGCTAGGCATTACCGTATCCAGGTCGATGACACAAAGCACTTTACCATCCTCGTCGAACATCATGTTATTCACTTTCGTATCGCAGTGGCAAACGCGTTTGGGAAGTTTTCCTTCACGATATAAACGTTCAGCTTTACACATTTCATCTGCGCGTTTCTCTATTTCATCCAAATAGTACTTCACTTCTGATACCCGTCCGGCAGCATCCTTTGCAACGGCTTCACGTAGTTGTTTGAGGCGGAACTCCATGTTGTGGAAATCGGGTATGGTTTCACCCAATGTTTCCGGAATATCGGCCAACATAGCCTGGAAGCTGCCGAAGGCTTCTCCTGCATAGTTGGAATATTCGGGATTCACCGTCTCATACGTTTTTGCACGTGGGATGAATACCATCACACGCCAATAGCTGTCACCGTCGAACCAGTATGTTTTACCTTCTTCTGTTTCGAGGAAACTCAACACCTTGCGGTCTATATCCGATTCTCCGGCTTCCGTCAGTTTCTTGCGAATGTGATTGGTAACAGCAGTAATATTGGATTGAAGCATTTCTACATTCTGGAAAATGGCATGATTGATGCGTTGCAAAACATAGTCGGGAGCATCTGCTTCTTTGGTATTTACTTTATAAGTGTCGTTGATAAGTCCTGCACCCAAAGGTTTGATTTCTTCTATCGTACCTTGGACTTTAAATTTAGCTACGATGCTAGATAAATCTTTCATGTTTTTTTTCTTTAAAAATTTATACAAAGGTTATCGATAATCATATTTAGCAGCTTCGTTGGCCTGGTTAGCCGAGCGAACGGGCACTAATGTGAAGCCCCACTGGTAATCACGGTTAGCCGGGATTTGGTGGAAAGGTTCCGGGCGAGCGCCCCAACTGTCATATCCGCCTACTCCTTGTTGCTTCATATCCACACAAACTTCAACGAAATCTCTGGGAGTGATGTCGTTGACATGATGCATTCTACGTAATACGTTGCGGGCAGCGTTTTCATCGTGATTGGCACCCTCTTCCGGGCTGAAGTTATTCCATTGGTAAGGGTGGGGCAGAGCTTCTTCAGAGTCAAAGTCTTCGATAGAGTTGCGCAAGGCATTGAATCCGATAAGACTGTCCGCTACCAAAACCAGACCGTTTCCTTTATTAGGAGATAAGGCGATCCAACGGGTATCTGTGTGATGTCCGTTTTCCTGTGGACGCACATAGTTGAAGTACATTTGATCCGCTGTTGTCTTATATACGCCAACGAGCGTTCCGTGATTGCGGTCGATATAATTCTCTTCCGGGCCACGGCCAAAGTATTGTACATTATTCATCTGTGCCGGCAAGCGGAAACGCACCCCGATACGGGGGACTTCCAATTTGGAGGCAGCCTTGCGGGCAGCATCACTTCCGGGGGTAAATGTAGCCATGCGGGTAGCTTCGGAAACTTCTGTTTCTGTAGGCTGCATATCCGTTGATGTGAACTTGGCATTTACGTTGACTATTCCGTTCGGATAGATTTTGTAAGTGACGACATACAAGTTGCCGGCAGCCAATAAGTAGGTCACATTTAAAGAAACTGCTCTATCCTCTGTTGTCATGGTAGCATCCGTTATGCGGAAGTTTTTGCTTGATTGCTTCCATACCTGCAAGCGTTTAGGAGCGCTGTTACCATAATCATTATCATTAGGAGCACGCCAGAAGTTAGGCTGAATACCAAATCCGTCTTTGAAATATTCAGTACCGTCTACTTTATACGAGGTTACTAATCCGCTATTCTTGTTGAATACAAAGTTTACTTTGGAGGAAGAAACGATTAATTCATCTCCTTGGGTTGTTGTTTTCAATGCCGGACCGTTTGCTTTATAAATACTCTTCTCTGCTTGAATAGGAAGTTGGAACTGGTCGTATGCAATTTCATATCCGGTTGGAATCAGCGGTTCAGGTTCTGTGGTTGTTACACTGAAGTTGACAAAATATTCTGTTCCCGGTTGGGCTTTCAGACTATTTACCGGTACGGTGAACTCTTTAGAGGCTTGCGGAGCAATATCCAAAGATACTTTTCCACCTTTTATTGTCTTCCCGTTAGCGAGTATATGGTAGTGAATCTGATACTTTTTCAGGTTAGTGAAATAGAAACGGTTGGTGATTTTGAATATACCGGCTGCGGCATCTACTGCTTCAAAACCTACATTCTGATGTACATATTTCACTTCAGCCATTGCCGGATGCGGACCACGATCCGGATTGACAAGACCGTTGCAGAGGAAGTTACCATCGCTCGGTGCGTCTACCCCGAAGTCACCTCCGTAAGCCCAGTATTCTCTTCCATTTTTATCTTTTTGGAGAAGGCCCTGATCTACCCAGTCCCAGATATATCCGCCTTGGAGATTCGGATATTTGTAAATTGCCTGCCATTGTCCCCACAGATTTCCGGTGGAGTTTCCCATGGCATGTGCGTACTCGGAAGGGGCTACAGGACGGTCACTACCATTCTTTCCGATATTTTCCAGCCAGTCGGCACCCGGATATTGCGGAACATACATATCGGAATTCCATTCCCATTGAGCACGTTCATAGTTGACCGGACGATTCATCAGGTCTTTGTCTGCCTCTTTCACCCACAGATAAGTCTGATAGAAATTATATCCGTTTCCGGCTTCATTTCCCAGCGACCAGAATGTAACGCTCGGGTAGTTCTTATTACGTTCAAACATATTGATGGTGCGATCCATGTGTGGTTTCAGCCATTCGGGATTGTTTCCCAGTGAACCGCCTTTCCGGAGATCATAATACATTCCGTGGCTTTCCACATTGGCTTCATCATATACATAAAGTCCGTATTCATCACAAAGCTCATAGAAACGGCGGTCTTGCGGATAGTGGCAAAGGCGTACACTGTTTAAGTTATGCTGCTTCATAAGTTCGAAGTCACGGCGCATTAAATCCTCTGTTACATAATGACCTGTTGACGGATTATGTTCGTGGATATTTACCCCTTTCAGTTTCAGAGGCTGACCGTTGATGAATAAGCAGACATATGGTTTTCCGTTAGCAGCTTTCTGTTCGATAGGCTTGATCTCAATCCGGCGGAATCCTACATTGAAAGGAATGATTTCATTGACTTTGCCATCCTCTTTTACTGTCATCAACAGTTTGTATAGATTCGGATGTTCGGAAGTCCATGTGCTGACATCTGTCAGATTCTTATCGAAAGAAAGTGTACGCACTTCGTTCGATGGAATATAGGCTGTCTTCTCTTCAGTAGCTACAACTTTTCCTTGTGCATCCAATAGTTCATAAACTAATGTAAGATTAGTTGCAGCCTTTTCATGATTTCTCAAATCGACATTTAAACCGAAGATTCCATTTTTGTAACTGTCGTCCAGCGTAGACTTAATTCGGAAATCTTTGAGAGCGGCTTTAGGCTGTGAATACAGAAAAACATCGCGTTCAATGCCACTCATACGCCAGAAGTCTTGACATTCAAGATAGGAACCGGTGCTCCAACGGAAGATTTTAACTGTGAGTACGTTCTTTCCCGGCTTCACGTAGTTGTTGATAAGAAATTCTGCCGGATTCTTGGAGTCTTCGCTATATCCTACTTCTTGTCCGTTGATATATACATATACGCCGGACTTAGCTCCTGCCAGATGCAAGTAGATATCCCGCCCGTCCCAGTCTGCCGGAATATCGATGTCCCGGCGATAAACTCCTACTGGATTGGCTTCGGGAAGAGTAGGAGGTTGTGGATTGCGCGGTTTGAATTCATAACCATGATTGGTGTAGATGGCTATTCCGTGTCCTTGTACTTCCCAGTTTCCGGGCACCTGAATATCATCCCACGAATCTGTATTGGTGTTCGGATCGGTAATGTTGTCGGGAAGCTTTTTATAAGAGTCTACGAAGTAGAATTTCCAGGTTCCGTTCAACAAGCGGTAATACTTGCTTCGTTCGAACTTGCCACTCAAAGCATCAGCGCGATTGTTGTATGTCATAAAAGAAGTACGTGGATACTCTTTGTTGACTTCAACTACCTGCACGTCCTGCCAATAAGGTTTCACGGCTTTCTCAGCCATTGTACTAAGTGTTGTCAGGGAAAATATTCCCATGAAAATGCCTGTTAATAAATTGGGGGTTGGTCGAAATTTCATGTATCTCAATATTGGTTTTTCATTTCTTTTTTATTTTACTTTGATATGATCGAATCCTTCTCCATACACTCCGATGACAGCACTTTGCGATACAAATGCATTCGGGTCTATGTCTTTTATCAATCGGAAGATGATAGGCGATTCCCTTTTCTTGGCTAATACAAACATCATCTTTACTTCTCGTCCTGTATAAAAGCCGGTTGCATTGATAATCGTCACTCCCCGGTGTGGATATTCGTTAATATGCCGTCCTATTTCTTCATATTTGTTAGATATGATAAAGAACTGTACGGATTGGCGGGCGCTATTCACTACCTGGTCGAGAACGAAACTACAAATATAAAGAGTTACAAACCCATACACCACTTTTTCCCAGTCTTTTAAGACAAAATAACTGGAAGAAATGATAATCATATCGCAGATAAGCACGACTCTTCCTAATGTGATGTCCCGGTATTTGTTGATGATGGCTGCAATAATATCTGTACCTCCCGTACTTCCATTGGCCGAAAAGGCAACACCTATGCCGCCTCCACAGAAGGATGCTCCGATGACACATGCCATAAAAGGCTGGTCGTGGAGAAGACCGAAACCTGCCGTCAGTTTTTGAATGACGGACAGAAAGAAGGTAAGAGTAAATACACCGAAAATAGTTTTGATGCAAAACTTTAGTCCCAGCAACTTGAGTGCCAGTAACAGCAAGAAGAGGTTGATGCTGAAGTATGTATATTGTACCGGAAAACCTGTGGCCCAATATACGATAGAAGCAATACCCGGTACTCCCCCGGTGGTGATATCGTTAGGCAACAGAAAAACGGTCCAACCGATACCATACAAAATCATGCCGATGGCAATCATTACATAATCTCTGGCTTCACGGATAATGCTTTGCTTAGAAGGCTTTGGAATAGCTGTTTTCATAAACGTGATAATGATAATCTATAAAATGTTCAAACACGAACCCATGAATAATCCGGCTTTGGGGGAGAAGCCGGATTGGTTCATTATGCTCGTGCTAAAAGGAAATATTCTGTTTTATTTTGCAAAAGCGTGACGGTAGCCTTGTACTTTATTCCATCCACCACGAGTGAAGTCGGGTACTTCTACCGGAGCTGAATTGTTTTCGATAGAAAGTCTGGTAAGTTCAGCCATGCAACACCATTCTGCCAAGTCATAAACGTCCATATCCAATGGCAGTCCATTCTGCAAGCAATATGCCAGGCGGTAGTCCATGATAAAGTCCATACCACCGTGTCCACCTACTTTCTTGGCTGTTTCTTCCAGCTCTATATGAATAGGATCTTTATATTTATCCATCAAGGCTTTCTTTACGTTTTCAGGTACAGAACCATGTGCATTCAGATTCTCATGATTAGGCACATCTTTTGAATCAACTTGTGAAGGTCTCAGGCAATATTCTTCAATCGGATATTTGCTTGCATAACCATCGGCTCCCACTATTTGATACATACGGCTGTATGGGCGTGGAGTCATTACGTTGTGCTGAATCAACATTGTTTTTCCGTTCTCTGTGCGAATCAGGGTAGAAGTCTGGTCACCATTCTGGAAGTCGGTCACTTCTTCTCCTGTTTGTTTCTTTATATAAGCCGGTCCGTTGACAGCTTTCGTATCCATTGATACCAATGTTTTCATGCGGTCACCACGGTGGATATTAAGTACCTGACAAGCAGGACCCATGCCGTGGGTAGCATATACATCGCCACGGTGCAGATGATTATAATCCATTCGCCAGTTATTCCAGTATTCAGGCCAGAAATCTTCCAGATTGTGGATATATGAACCTTCTACATGAAGCACTTCTCCGAATACGCCTTGTTGTGCCATGTTTAAAGAGGTCAGTTCAAAGAAGTCATATACGCAGTTTTCGAGCTGCATACAATGTTTACGGGTCTTTTCGGAAGTATTGATTAGCTGCCAGATTTCATCCAGTGTCATGGCGGCAGGAACTTCGATGGCTACATGTTTGCCATGTTCCATGGCATAAACACCCATTGCTGCATGATGTTTCCAGTCGGTGGCTATGTATACCAGATCAATATCGTCCCGTTCACAAAGTTGCTTCCATGCCTCTTCCGAACCGCTGTAAGAAGCAGCTTCAGGAAGTCCGGCATTCTTCAAAATTTCTTGTGATTTTTCAACACGTTCGGGAAGCAGGTCGCATAATGCTACAATCTTAGTTCCCGGGATATGGGTCCAGCGTGCCACGGCGCCGGGACCACGCATTCCTAATCCGATGAAACCGACACGAACGGTATCAATTTTAGGAGTAACGAGTTGGATTACATCTTCTTGTCCGGCAGGGCGGGCAGGAGTTTCTACTTTGATGGGAGTAAAGGCTTCCGGAGCCTTTGGTTGTTGAGTACAACTGGTGTGCCAAGTTAACAAAGCCAAGCCGATGGCAGTGACTGTAAGTAGTTTCTTCATCATATTTTAAAGTTTTTAATAGGGGTTATTCGCTGTTTTTCATTTACGTGTCAAAAATAGTAATTAATTAGCCAATTATTTGTATTTATAATCGATATTTTCATCAGATAAGTTTCTATTATGAGGTAAAAAATGAGTCAGGCTTTTTCTACCTGATTTTGTGTAGGCTTATGTGACGTCAAATACATATAAAAGACATGTCATAAAGAGACTCTTCCTAAAAAAAAAGTCACCTTTTTAGAATTGCTTAACGTTTACTACTCTTGTTGGGGTAAGCTACCTGCTTCAGCTATACTTCTGTTGGAACCTAGTATTTGTATTTTTTCCAGGCTCCCCTGGTGAAATCCGGAATTTCTACTGCCATGCTCTTATTCAGTACAGATTTTTCACTTAGTTCTGTGATGCACGACCACTCGGCAGCGTCGTATACATCCATATCCAGTGGAAGCCCGTTGCGCAGACAATGAATAAGGCGGTAATCCATTACATAATTCATCTCATTAGGTAGGCCTCTGCGATGTGCTTCTTCGCCAATGGTTGCGCTGAAAGGATGTTTATAGCGTGCCATCATTTTTTCTAGCAATTCTCCTTCAAGTGGAGTGGCTCCATTAGGATCCAGGGCGATACAGGGGACAGGGTATTTCTGGGCGAATCCCAGTGTGCCGCATATTGTTTGAAGGCGGCTGTAAGGACGTGGAGTGGATATGGCGTATTGAAGCATGATCGTCTTCCCTTTGAGCGTGTGGATAAGAGTGGTATTTACATCTCCCAATTGATATTTCTGGTGGGCCTCCGGTGAATATTCGCCGAATAGTCTGCGGGCATATTCGCTCATTCCTGCCTGATGAGTAGACATGGAAACGAGATATTCCATTCTGTCGCTGCGATGAATATCCAGTATCTGACAGGCGGGGCCTAACCCATGAGTGGGATAAGGATTGCCTGTATGTTCGATGCTGTATCTTTTTCCCCAATGGTTGTGGTAGCCGCCTTCGCTCTCTTCGGCAAAGTACATTGAACGAAGATCGTGAATGTAGGCTCCTTCTACATGCATGATTTCTCCGAACAGTCCTCGTTGGGCCATATTGAGATCGGAAGAGCGTCGTGTAG
>ERZ507315.72-NODE-72-length-33185-cov-9.47709_pt1 | contig 33185 bp, 30 predicted proteins | sample MGYA00513731_ERZ507315 | MGnify/ENA metagenome assembly ERZ507315 | reverse complement strand
ACAACGATTACAACACCTTCCAGAAATGGAGGGTGTTTTTTTGTGCAAAAAATTCTAGGATAGTCACTTGATAGTTTCCAAAATAAGTTATATAGTAATGTTGTAATACAAAGATATAACACTGGTACATACAAAAACATCAGCGATCGCTTATTTTAAGCAGCCTGTATAGGGAAGGATAAATAATAAGTTTACGGGCGAATAGAAAATGGAGGATGTTCATATGCAACTAAAAGTTGAACAACTACAAATGTCTTTTAAAAAAACTCAGGCGTTGCAAAATATTAGTTTCACCGTAGAGAATGGTGGCTTAATCGGATTGATTGGTCCGAATGGTGCAGGAAAATCTACCCTTATGAAAATTGTGGCGACCTTATTAAAACCTAGTGCAGGGGACATCATCCTTAATGGGGTAAGTACTATAAATAACCCACAAATAATGCGTCAGCAGTTAGGATATATGCCACAACAAATACCATACATTCCCCAACTTAGCGCCTTAGAGTATCTCCGTTACTTAGCGGCTTTGAAGGGACTCCCTAGTAAGGAAAGCGACCAACAAATTCAGCAATTACTAGAACGATTGCATCTCAGGAAAGTTCAACGTCAATCGATAGCATCTTTCTCTGGTGGGATGCGTCAAAGGGTTGGATTGGCAGCAGCATTACTTGGAAACCCACAAATTATCATTGTAGATGAGCCCTCTGCGGGACTCGACCCAATTGAACGAATTGGGATTCGGAACCTATTGAGTGAGCTTGCCCAAGATCGGATTGTAATTTTGTCAACCCACATTGTTTCAGATATCGAGGCGGTTGCAAGTAAATTATTGTTATTACGGCAAGGTCAATTAGTGTTTGAAGGTACTCCAGAAAAACTGATTAAAGAAGCAGAAGGAAAGGTTTGGGAGTATGTAGTCCCTGCTGGTAAAAAGTTGGGCAATGAAGATAATGTTAGTGAAATGCGGCAGAGCGGGGATGGAATTCATGTACGAGTGGTTGCAGATGAGCAACCTAATTCAACAGCTAAGGCAATTATTCCTACATTAGAAGATGCTAGCCTAGTTTTTTTGGAAGGTAAGTGAGAAATGATGGGACGAATTATTTTAGCAGCATTTAAACAGAGACAACGGCGGCCAGGCTTTTATTTTGCAATGGTTGCACTGTTGTTGTTACCAATTTTCTTTACGCCACAATCCCAGTCCTCCTTTAGAGTAATGCTAATTGAACCAAAAGTTTTTAAACAGGCTGATAACCCAAGTTGGTTGCCCATTGCAAGTGCAATTATTTTCGGCTTCTTTTTGGTGCTTTTTGGTTTCAGTTATATTCAAAATGCGCGTCGAGTCGATCAAGAAAATGGACTGGAAGAATGGTTATTTACGACACAATTTTCGCGACTGCGATACGTCTTTTCTAAATTCGTGGTTAATATCTTGCTTCTTCTGTGCCTTTTAGGGTCAACAATTGTGGGAACGTTGACCATGATGGTGCTACGTTTTCCAGGGCAGGGAATTAATCCGTGGGTGGTAATTTCGGCCTATTTAATGCTCTTACCTGGCATTATATTAGTGGCGGGTTTAGCAATTTTCATAGAAACTTTGTTTAATTCCACCAACGCGTGGATCCTCCCGCTATCCACTTTGGGACTGATTACATTGTGGGGATTTCAAGATGCTTATCCAACTGCTTGGTGGGCACAACTAACTAATGTAGGTGGGATTAGCTATGCGTTAACCACTATTAGTCGGTCGGTTCAAGCGACCGTTGGTCAACCTACGGAAAGTATTGCGTTCTTTTCAGATTATACGGGGAGTCCAAATAAAATTTCGCTATACATCCAACCTGTGGCTTTCCCAATAACAACGCTTGGTTTGATTTTCGGTGAAGTTCTACTGGCCTTAGGGTTAGTAGTTATTAGTGCCTACGTAATTAGGCGGCGACGCACCATAACTGGTCGACGGGTAAGGAGTTTCAAAATGGGTGAAAAAGTCCCTCCATTTATGGATGTTACGTCAAAACAATTCATCCCAGTTAGCGCGCATACATCGGTACTTTCGATTCATTTTTTAAAGATGGAACTGAATCGACAACTATCTGCGATGTCACTCGCCCATTTAATTGTTTTGGGAGCTGTTTGGCTATTACTTTGGGGAGGTTCAGGATCATCTTTACAAGATCTGTTGCTTCCATTAGTGGCAATGCTATTTTTACCATTTTTAGCACGATTAGGAATTGATTACCACGATTTTACGACATGGTTAAGAACTACCAATCATGGATATCAATTTCAGAAAATGATGGAACTAGGAGTAAGTTATTTAATCGGGATTACTTTAGTTTTGCCAGTATTGGTTAAAATACCTGCGTCAGCTTTACAAGTTGTTCTTTTTATCACCGCGCAAGTTAGCTTTGCAGAAGGTTTGGAGACTTATTTTAATAACGGGCGCTTTATTACGGCACTCATGACTATTTTATGGCTTTTATACCTAAATGGGATGACAGCTTTGTTAGATATAGGACATTTCAATTTTGGACTAGTACTTTTATACGGGATACTAACCATCGGAGGACTTTTAATAACTTTTAAAAAGCCGGTTTTGAGGCATTAAAGTATTGGGTAGGTAAATTAAATGGTAGAATTGAAAAAAATTAGGAGGGAAGTATATGAAAGTTAACATTCACCGTTCAGCAGATAACCGGATATTTGCGGGGGTCTTGGGAGGATTAGCGGAACATTACGGGTGGAATGCGAGTCATGTACGGATAATTTATTTGCTCTTAAGCATTACACCCATTTTCCCTGGAATCCTGGTGTATTTAATTTTGTGGCTATTGATGGGAGAGCCCATTAATTATTCGAAAAAACGTAAAACAATCAATTAAATCTGGGTTGTTTTAAACGATAATTCAAAATTGGTCTGGTTGCTTTTAGTGGATGAAATCAACCAGACTTTTTATTTGGATTCTTACTGCAATTTACGCTTAAGTGTGTTATTCTGGAACCGAAAAAGGGTGGTTGGAGGTGTCCAGAGATGTAAAATTAAATAGTAGTAAATGTTGAAATAACAATGCTTTTTAGCGATGTTGATAGAATATTCTACCCTGGATTTAAAATGATAACTTAGTGAAGCAAGGTACGTTTGAATAAGTAAATTGTACCGGTTTAATGGTAGTCGTTAAGTTGTTCACAAAAGAAGGGAATGGAATCTCATGAAAATTGGTATACCTAAAGAAATTAAAGCGCAGGAGCAACGGATCGGAGCAGCACCAATCACGGTCGCTAATTTAATCCAGGCTGGACACGAAGTAATTATTGAATCAGGTGCGGGAGTAGGCTCAGGTTATTCTGACGAAGCCTACGAAGAGTTTGGAGCAAAAATTGGCTCGGTAGAAGATGTATGGGACTGTGAGATGATCATTAAGGTTAAAGAGCCCTTACCAGAAGAATACAAATACTTCCGTCCCGGGCTCATTATTTACACCTACTTCCACCTTGCAGCAGATCGGCGACTAACTGAGGAATTGCTAAAGAGCAGGGTTACCAGTATTGCTTATGAAACGATGGTCGGACCTAATGGCGATTTACCGCTGCTCTTTCCAATGAGTGAAATTGCGGGAAGGATGGCAGTTCAAGTCGGAGCGCACTTCCTGGAACGGCCACAATCTGGCAAGGGATTATTGTTATCCGGAGTTACTGGGGTTCCTCGAGGAAAGGTTACCATCATCGGCGCTGGAACGGTTGGATTTAACGCTACTAAAACAGCAGTCGGTCTGGGAGCACAAGTCACGGTTTTAGACATCAATGCTCAACGACTAGCAGAAATCGACAACTTATTTAGTGGCAAAGTTCAAACGTTGATTTCTAATTCTTACAACATTGCAAAAGCAGTTAAGGAAGCCGACCTCGTAATTGGAGCGGTGTTAATTCCGGGCGCTTTGGCACCGAAGCTAGTTACTACCGCGATGGTTGATAGTATGGAACCAGGTTCCGTAGTGGTGGACATTCCAATTGATCAAGGTGGAATTTTTGAAACTAGCGTCAAAGCAACAACGCTTAAAGATCCGATTTACATCTCCCACGACGTAATCCACTACACGGTAGCTAACGTACCGGGTGCGGTACCAAAGACTTCCACGGACGCATTAACTAGTGCGACGGTACGCTACGCAATAATGATTGCTAACCAAGGTGTAGAAGATGCGGCTAATGATCGGACCATTTTGACGGGAATCAACACGTTCAATGGTCAATTGACTTCTAAAGCGGTTGCGGATAGTTTAAATATCGAATACACACCGTTCATGAGTTAGTTGATGATCCTGATGAAAAATAAGATTAATTTAGACCTTATTTTCAAAAACGCTGCTAAAAGCGAAGAGGAACGAACTTTAAGTTTGTTTGATTTATCAATTTTGGGGATCGGCGCGATTATTGGAACCGGAATTTTGGTTCTGACTGGAATTGTGGCGGCCACCACTGCCGGACCAGCGGTAGTTTTTTCCTTTTTGATTGCTGCATTGGCAAGTGGCTTAATTGGGTTATGCTACTCTGAATTGGCAACGGCAATCCCTAATTCTGGTAGCGCTTACGTATATGCCTGGGTTACCATTGGACAGTTAGTTGGTTTTTTAGCGGGTTGGACTCTATTGGGCGTGTACATGACTACGGCAGCGACGGTTGCCAACGGATGGACCGGCTACGTTCGCTCGTTCTTACACGAATTAGGAGTTAACCTACCGCACCAACTGTTGGTAGCGCCGTCCATGGGCGGTTGGATGAATTTACCAGCCTTTTTGATGATCCTTTTAATCACCTTCGTTTTAACGAAGGGGGCGGGAGAAAGTAAGTGGATCAATAACGCGCTGGTTTTAGTGAAGTTGACGATCATTTTGCTATTTATCGTGGTGAGCGTCCCCAATGTCAAGACGGGTAATTGGAGTTCCTTTAACCCGTATGGAATTAAGGGGATTGTCACGGGGGCTTCGACCGTTTTCTTCACGTTTCTTGGATTTGACGCGCTAGCAACTTCGGCTGAAGACGCTAAAAATGTGCGCCATAACCTCCCGCGCGCGATTGTCATCTCGTTAGTGGTAACCACTTCACTTTACATTGTGGTTAGCATTGTAATGACCGGAGTGGTGGCTTATCCACACCTAAACGTTTCGGAAGCAATGGCGTATGTTTTATTGAGCAAGGGGCATGATTTAGCGGCGCAAGTGGTTTCCGCAGGAGCTATTTTGGGGATTATGGCGGTAGTTTACGCGTTTATTTATGCTAACTCTAACGTCATGAAGGCGATGAGCCGGGGCGGATTCTTACCCCAAAACTGGGCAAAGCTAAACCCCAAAACGCAAAGTCCTAACTTAGCATTGTGGATTAGTGGATGTTTTGCGGCGTTGCTAGCCGGCTTTTTCGATTTACGAAATCTAGCGTTGATTGCTAACGTGGGCTCGTTATCGGTATTTTTCTTAATTTCCTTAATCGTGATTTTATTACGTCGGCAGTATCCGGATTTGCCACGACCTTTTAGAATCCCGTTTGGGAACGTAATCCCAATAGCTGCGATGTTAATTTGCGCGCTTTTATTGGCTAATATTACTTTTTCGGCATGGGAGTTTTATTTAGGATGGCTCGTGGTAGGATTTGCCCTGTACGAACTATATTCTAAAAACCACATTATTGAACGGACCGATACCTGATTGATCAGATGATAACGTTGATCAATCATAGGAATGAAGGAGCCAGGAACTAAGTAAGTTCCTGGCTTTTTAATTCCCAAGGATTTAAAAAGCGTGGATAAATAGTAGTTAAACCATTTACCCACACCCTTGTTTGTGTGACTTCAGTAATTATCTTTAATTGACATTGTTTTTCATACGTTCTCAATTACCATTCTGTCGCATTGTAATTGAGAACGGGCGCTTTGCTATTATATTCCATGAAGCCATTTGATGAACTAGTTTTTACGCCGATATGGTCTTTAGAATAGTAATGCAAATAAAAAGTATCGGTCTCGTGTGACAGGGGTACTTCAACTTTTAAAACATAATCGTTGTTGCCAAGTGGTTTACAAGACAAAACGGTGTACTTGGTTAGGTCGGCATAGGTTGTTCCTAGAGTGATAGAATGAGGCCTGCCGTGAAAAAGTTGCGCATATTCATAACGCTTACCGTCTGAATTAGTGACAATTTTGTCGCTTTTCTTCCATTTGCCAATGAATTTAGTAGGGACTTGGTTGGTTTGGAAAGCAGATGATTTCGAAACTGTGTTGGAAGCGGACTTATTGGAAGAAGCACGGGTTATCGTTTGATATTCTGGCAAATTAACGTCATGAAGCTGAGTAAATTTTCCTCCGTCCAGAGTGCCAAATTTAGCATGAATTTGAACTTGATTAGTTCCAGCCATGGTTAAGGTAAAATAGTTGATTCCCTTAGCACCAGCGTAAGTGGAAATCACTAATTTTTGAGGTTGGTTACTAACAAGCTGAGGTGAGTCTGCAAGTAGGTCTTTATAGACACTTCGCCGTAAAATTTGCATACCTTCGTCGAAAGTTAGCGGCTTCCCAGTTGTGGGTGCGTTAGTAGAATGTTGTTTACTGCTATTAGCGGCTGGTGTCGTAGTGCGATGATTCTTGGATACTTTTTTGCTAGAGTGACTTGCGTTACCTGTACTGGTTGACGAATGGGAAGGCGCCGTACAAGCGGTTAATAGTAATGCACTCATAATAGTTATTAATAGCATGGACGTGTTTTTGGTCATAAAAATCACCTTTGATTTAGAATTTCACAAAAATTAATTGAATAACCATTAATAGAGGTTAGAACTTAATTATTTGATACGTTCTAGTTGAACGGTAGCATGGGCTGTTTTGGTACTGATGTCATCGTATGCTGCAAGGTCATTTTCGTTGTTTTCTACAGCGCTATCATCTTCGTATTGATAAGTAATCTCGCCCTTAATGGTTTTTCCACCATTAGATGCTTTCAAATTTTTAAGTTTAGCGATTTCTCCGTTACTAGGGGTGTCGTCAGAGTATCCGGTATTTAAAGTAATGGCATCCTTATTTGCCGTGTAAGACGAAGAATCGTTTTCTTGCGCACTGGAAATCAGGCTATTTAAATCAGAAAAATCCTCATCCAAATTGCTTCCTTTTTTGTAAGTGTCTTTATTAAAAATCAAAACTCCCGCTTGTTTGACCGTATCTCCGGATTTGTCAGGGCCTTCGACCATTATTTTATATGTATGGTTCTTAATGAGGTGGTCAACTTGACTATTTTGATAATGAACGAATACCCCAACTCCCAGCAAGAGAATAATAATGCCAATACCTATTTTTTTGTTTTTAGAAATGAATGATAAAAATCCTTTTTTTGAGTCCATAACGGTGATTCTCCTCCTAAAAAATGTGTGTGGTAACTTAATTTGATACTTCGGTCTTGTAGATAGCTATTTAATTATCTAAATGTGTATCTGCGTATCTATGTATTTTTTGAACCTCCTTATGTTTAAATAGTGATATAAAGAGTTACACTTATGATCACTTTCGAACCTTGTTTTTGGTTGTTGTAATGGAATTATCTCATTAAAAAAAGCCGTTTTCAATAATTGATAATTTTTGGTGACTTATTTTATTAATTGCTGATATGTTTTTATATTAATTAAAGAGGTGGATCGATATAACGGCAAAAAATATTTTGAGGGCTAAGTATTTCTTGACCAATACGAACGTTTGTTCGATAATGGTGATGAATAAGTTAATTTAAAGGTGGCAATTAGCAGATGGATTATCGAAAGGAACCCCGGGGCGTGTTTTTTTTGATTGATAATAAATCCTTTTACGCCAGCGTGGAAGCAGTTCAGCGGGGACTTAACCCACTAGAGGCGGTGATGGTGGTAATGTCGGAACAAGCTAATACTAACGGGGGATTGATTTTGGCAACTTCACCAATGGCTAAGCAGATGTTTAATTTGCATGCAAACGTCTCCCGACAACGGGACTTACCCAATACGAACCAGCTTTGGGTGGTCCCGCCGCGAATGAATTTGTACATACAGAAAAACTTACAAATTAACAATATTTTTCGGCAATTTGTCGCTGATGAAGATTTGCTGCCATATTCAATTGATGAATCAATTTTAGACGTCACCCATTCTTGGCAATTATTTGGGCAAACTCCACGAGAAGTTGCCCAAAAAATCCAACGCACCGTTCGTGAGCAACTGGGGCTCTACACTACGATTGGAATAGGGGATAACCCGGTGCAAGCAAAATTAGCGCTTGATCTTTACGCGAAAAAAAGTCCCGCGCTAATTGGCGAGATTCATTATGAAAGCGTGGCCCAAAAAATTTGGCCAATTACTAACTTAACTGAAGTTTGGGGAATCGGTAAACGCACTGAACGACGGTTGAATCGGTTAGGAATCAATACAATGGAAGAACTTGCTCACGCCAATCCCTTTAAGTTAAAAGAAGCGTTGGGAATTATCGGCTGGCAACTTTACGCAACCGCGTGGGGGATTGACCGTAGTAAATTACAACAGCCGATCCAGCCTAAGGATAGTAGTGTGGGAAATTCGCAGGTTTTACCGCGCGATTATTGTCAACAGTTAGAAATTGAGACGGTAATCAAGGAAATTGGAGAACAGGTAGCAGCCCGGTTACGCCATCGCCAAAAGCAGACCCGGTGCATCTCATTAGGGATTGGTTTTTCCTATGCAGCAAGCGTTGAGGATGGACGGGGCGGCTTTCACGTGGCCCAAAAAATTACGCCTACTAACGAAAATTTTGCGCTTACGCATGTCCTGATTCAGCTTTTTCGAGAAAATTGGCAAGGCGAAGCGGTGCGAAATATTGCCGTTTATGCAAGTAAATTAGCTCCCGCAACTGGCCAGCAACTAGATTTATTTCACCCAGCTACCCAGCAGGTTAAGCATTACGATATCGAAAAAGCCGTGGATAAAATTCGCCAGCAGTATGGTTTTAAAGCGCTAGTATACGCACGAAGTAAAACTCCGGGGGCTACGGCGATTAACCGTGCTGACTTGGTAGGAGGCCATAATGGCGGAAACGCGTACGAATAGTTTAATTACGGTTCTTTAGGAGAAATTACAATGCGATACGATCGATTTACGGAAACGGATGTACAAGAATTTTTTGATTATTATTATGTTGACCGGGGCATCATTAAATGGCAGGGATACTATCTATCCGACCATTTAAGTGCGTTGAAAAGGGATGCTGAACAGCGAACGGCAAAACTACAATGGGATGAAAACCACCATGGAACTGGAGCAGAGCCAGGGAAAGGGTCATAAAAAAGAACGTCCCGAGGAGGACGTTCAGCGGTTAGAAAGAAAAGATAACTCGATATATTTTTTGAGTGCGGAGAAGCATTAAAAAATACAAGCGAATTCGCAACTTCATGTTGCAATATTATAATAAGACAAATTGAGATTAGGTGCGTCTCAATTTTTTTAGTTTTTGAGCTAAAATTATAAAAAATATGATAATGATATAAGGGATAACTTTTATTTAAGATATATCATTTTCGACCGGAGATAAATGGGATTCTGAAACGAATATTTGTAAGGCGTAATAAATTAAAACCAATATGTAACAACGTTATTAAAAATTTAAACTTTATTTGGCAAAAATAAAACCGCAATGAGTCTGCACGGCTACATCGCGGATGAAAACATTGCAGTAGTAGTAGAAGTTTATCTTCACGTTGGCTGACATGAATCGCGGCATATGGGGAATACCTAACTTCGGACAAGACTACTGCAATGATGTTTAAAATATAATTGCTAAATTTATAGTTAGTTATCAATAAGGATATTGCAACTAATTGATAGTGAACTGATATTTAATCGATTAACTCAGACATCCTTAAAAAAGATTTCTAAAGGCACGTTAAAATGCTCGTGAATCAATTTGACTTCAGAGAGCTTAAATTCACTTGCGCCGTTTAACTTACGGTTCAGGGTGGTCCGGCCAATGCCTAAAAAATTTGCGACCGTTTCCTGTTTAATTTGATTTTCTTTTAGATAAGCTAAGACGCCGCGAAAATCCCGGTAGTTATCACACAAAAAAATCACCATCCAATTAGTTCAATTTTTTGTTCCTTTTAAAGATTCCTCTTGTGGGATTATAACCCTAAAAGGGTCTCCTTATCAATGCTTTGTACTCTATTCGGTATAAATGTACTAGAATTAATACATCTAGTAGTAAGGAGGATTTACCTTTGATTTTTGGAACTATACTGAAAAATGCACGAAAGCAACGAAATCTGTCACAAATCGAGTTGATTCGTAGTATTCATGATGAGTATGGAATTGACATATCAACTAGTATGCTTTCTCGTTATGAAGATGAATTAACTCCAGTACCGCGACGAATGTCAATTGAAGCGCTATTTGCATTGGCAGTTTATTTAGACTTGGATTTAAATGAATTAGCACGTGAAGAAATTAAACAAATCAGCAGTAAAAAACACCATTAACAAAGCTAGGACAACCTCCTGATTTGTTAATGGTGAATTAGTATAGAGAATAATGGTATATCGGGTAGTTTACGAGTGCTAACTGAAAACTAGTAATTAGGGCCGAATTTAGCATAATTACTGTTCCAGGTAAGCTGGATAAACTAATTTTTAACGTACCTTTTGAACCTATTTTAAAATCAACAAATTTAAAATGCTTTTCGAGAATTTTTAAGTTCTTGAAAAGCATTTTTTAGTCTATTTTTGTTATGAAGGCGTAGGGGCTTAATTATCGCGATCAGTTGAGTAATGCTCGTCTTGGTGTTGTTTAGCGAGGTCCACGTTACGGTAATAGTGCGCAGTCAGCCACATGCCGGCCCCGCCAGCTTGAGTAAGGACGGTGAACGGCTGTCCGCCATCTTTTTCGGTACTAGTATAAAAGTACGTGCCGTCTCCAGCACCTTGATACCAGCCGCGGACGTTGACTACTTGCGAAACTTTGCTAGGGTCGTCAAATAAACTTCCAGAAGGGCTGTTTAACCCTCCGGCACCCCAATCGGTTTTAGCAGGATCGGGTTTTCCGCCGCCATTCAATACTTTCATGTCGGCTGCGGTACGGGAAGCTCCGTCGTAGGTCGGGGTTTTCACGCCGTCCGTATTAAGGAGGTTACCAGTAACAACTAATTTTTCTATTTTGCCATCGTCATCAGCGGAATACCAAGTTCCCTGCATCCATTGTGGAAAAACAAACTTAACGTAATGGTGCGTAGGAGCTACCGCTTTTTTAGAAGATGAGGACTTATTTGGCAACGCTACTTGCTGGCCTGCAACAATCTTAGCGAATCCTTGCCTAAGCGTCTGATTCTCAGTAGTGGTGAAGTGGGTAAGGTTGTCTGGCATTCCCTGGTTTTGGGAAGTGTGGTACACGACGGGTTTGCCATCTTTAATGGCGAACAGGTAAACGTGACCGCCTAAGGTACCTTGTCCAGGATCTTCATATACTGCTACGACGTTAACGCGATAATATCCCTTCCCAGTGGGTGCCCATCCGGCGGAAAGCTTTTGATCATCAAAAGCAGTGCGTTGCTATTTGAGATCGTCAGGGTAATGCAATCCGGCGTAAGTGGTGTTATGCCCGGGAGTACAAGCAGTATAACTTTGATCCATCGTTTGACCGAAGGATTCCATAAAGCTGCTAAGTTGTTCAGCTTTCCGTTGATCCCACAGCGCGCTTGGGGTTGTTTTGTGGGTGGTTGAGCGTGCTTGACTCGATTTAGTGAGGTCCGTTGCGGTATTTTGGTGCACGGACGATGATGAAGAATTAGAATTTCCGCAGGCGGTTAGTAATAAGGCTCCCATTCCAATACTAGCTAACCAGCCGAAAGTTCGTTTTAAATTCTGCAAAATTACTCCTCCAAACTGAATAATTGTTTACAGTTTATAGTGTACCTTAATTAATGAGGTTTAGATACAGTTGATAGTCTACCGGCGTCCGCAATTGTAAGTTAGCTTTAACAATTGGCTTTTCGTGTCCATTGATTATCCGGGTCTGTTGTTCTAAAGACTGAAAATCAAAATCTACCAGGCCAAGATAGTAGAAATCCGCACCTTCGTCCTCACTTTTCTTCACGAAGAGGGGAAAAGCGATGGTTTGTTGCCGATTTCCCTTAAGAAGGTGGACCACTTCTTTAGAATCTAACTTACGAGGCGTTTTGGTGAACCAGCTTAACGTCTGGGTATCGTAGAAAACGTTTTGGTGGCGAGCAGCAACCGGAGACTGGGGCCGTTTTTGGTAGATGACAAAAAGCGGACAACTTCCTTGATTAGCTTTGTAGCCGTAAATCGCGGAAGATTGGTCTTTCGGCCAGCCCAATAAGCGGTTGACGTGCCGGCGGGTGTAGCGTTGGTTGCGGGTGAACTTCGTTTGTTGGTCGTATCGTTTACTATTCCACATGCCAACTTGTAAGACATCGTCAACCAAGTCTTTAAAGTACGGATTTTGCTGGTATTGTGCCCAGAGCTCATCGTTAAGCTGATAATAACCATCTTGCAGAGTAACCCAAGCTGTTTGCCCGTATTTAACTTGATCACGAGGCTGAAAATAACTTAAATCGAGATGGTTGTTTACCGACTGCAAAGTTGCTGGATCAGTATAAGTTCCCAGTTCATGAAGTTGGTTGACCAACGCTTGCTTAGCGTACCGGGGCTGTTTAAACAACTGTTGAAGCAAAACTAGTTCATGAATGCGCATGCCATTTAAAAATTCTCGTGAAATTAGGCGTAAAAAGGCGTCTGCTGACTTAGTAAGTGGCTGTTCGTCATGCATTTTAATCAAAAACTGCTGATAGTTTTCGTACTTGTCGACTAAAACTTGACCATCTACCGAGCCGAATTTTTGAAAATCAGCCAATCGAGGTACGCGTCCCAATTTGTTTTTCAATGCTTGATAGGCCTCGCGTAAGGTTGCCAACAGGGTGAGATTACTATGGTTGATCGACTGATAGATCCGTTCCTTAGCAATTCGACTAAAGTTAATGGAAGACAACCCGATGGTTTGGTTGGTGGCAATTTGCTGCCGAAGCCGATTTTTATTCAGGGATTGGTCACCAGTCAACGCAATTGGGATTAAGTAGTTGTTTTTGTAATTACCAATAAAGTCAATAATCGTTACAAAAGATTTTCCCGGAGCTTTTCTTAAGCCACGCCCGAGTTGTTGAATGAAGATGATGCTGGATTCGGTGTTGCGTAGCATAATCACTTGGTTAACCTTCGGAATGTCGACCCCTTCATTAAAAATGTCGACGGTAACTAAATATTCTAATTCACCCTTTTCAAATCGCCGAATGATTTTTTCACGCTCACTCACCGAGGTGTTTCCTGTCAAAGCAAGGGCAGGGTGCCCCTTTGCCGTCATGATTTGAGCGACCTCCGCGGCTTCAGCTTGGCGACTACAAAAAATTAAGCCGTAAACTCGTTCTCCATCGTGACCATAGTAATCAATTTGTTTAGCCACGTAGTCCATCCGTTCTTGAGCGAGTAAATGGCGTAACGGAGTTTTCTCGTCAATTAACTGGCCCTGATATTCGTAATCGGTAATTCCTACGTAATGAAATTGACTGAGCATGTCGGATTCAATGGCCGCTTGTAAGCGAATTTCATAGGCAATGTGGTAATCGAAAAGCTCGTAAATGTTAAAATCATCCGTTCGTTCCGGCGTGGCGGTCATCCCTAAAAGAAACTCGGGCTGGAAATGGTCGATCACTCGTTGGTAAGTGGGCGCACCGGCTTTATGCGCTTCGTCGATTAAAACGTAGTCAAACGTGTCTGCGGGCAAAGACTGTAAAACTGACTCACGTGACAAGGTTTGAATGGTAGCAAAAAGATATTTACAGTCGGTATCGTGCTGATTTCCGGAAAGAATTCCGTAATCACTTGCCGGACCGCCAAGTACTTTTCGAAAACTACGTAAGGATTTACGTAGAATTTGTTCGCGATGAACAACAAATAAGAATTTGCGCGGGTTAAAATTCCGTACATCAAAAGCACCTAAGTAGGTTTTACCAGTTCCGGTAGCCGAAACGATAAGGCCACGCTTTGCCCCGGATTGCCGCAATTCGGTTAGTGAGGCGAGGGCATCCTTTTGCATGGTGTTGGGGGTTATCGTTGGCGCAATTAACGTTGGTAATTTAGTTGAGCCAAAACGAGGAGCGGCCTGGCGATAGGCTTCTTTATATTGGTCGAGCCAAGTTTTATTAAGCGGCTGGGCCGTTTGCCAGAGTTGCTCAATTTCACGATTAATGGTGCGAGCTAGCTGTCCATGACGCTGGGCAGTTAGTTTAATGTTCCATTCGTAGTTTTGGATTAAGGCCGCTTCGGTTAAATTAGCACTTCCAAGGATGAAAGTCTGGTACCCCTCAGGTTTATCAAAGAGGTAGGCTTTTGCATGAAAGTTTTGTTGCTGATCAATGATTCGAACTTCCACGTTAGGAATTTTAAGCAGCTCTTCAAAAACGTGCGGCTGGTTAAAATACAAATAAGTAGAAGTTAAAATTCGTCCGGTAATATTTTGGCTTGCCAAATCAGCAAATTGCACCTTTAAATCGGTAAGAACCCCGTTCGTGATGAAAGCCACCGCCAGGGTGAAACCAGTACAATTTTGCAATTCCTGTTCTAAATGAAGTTTAAGGTTGACCGTAGCCTGATTAGTAATTAATTGGGGAAGGTACTCATTGTCAGCCGGTAGCTGATAATTACTCAGCGCAGCTAAAATCGAATTATTAAAGTTGGGTTCAAGATTCATAAGAGCTCCTTAAATACGTAATTTATCAATGTTACATGTATTTTAACGCGGTTTAGGCAGAAGTAGCGTTAAATTTAATTTAAATCACTTTCGTGGGGAGTAATTGAGACTGTCAATAGCGTTCTGTAACCTAATTAGCAAGCTTTTATCGTGGGGATTTGTTAGGTAGATGATTAAGATGTAGTTCTACCTTCCAGGCTTGTTAAGTAAACGGGACTTTGCTACGAAGCCAAAACGCGCTCCATCCCCCAGTTCGCTGCGGTTAACCCAATTTTACGGTAAATTTAAAAAGCTAAATTCACCGTAAAATTACGTTAATCCTCACAAACTACCCAAAGGATGGTGCGCTCTCATGCTATAATATATCCAATCTTTTTTCAGCGAGGGGTTTACACCATGCAACAGGCAAATCATGCACGCAAAATCAGTATCCTAGCTTTATTTGCAGCCATTATTATTATTCAAAATTACGTGCCCTTAATCGGCTACATTCCAGTTGGTCCATTAGAAATTACTACCATTCATATTACGGTTATCGTGGCGGCAATTCTTCTAGGACCCGTTGACGGTGGGATTATCGGCGGAATTTGGGGCCTAGTGGATTGGCTTCGTGCAATTACCGTTACTTCTAGCGCGTTAGGCAACGTAGTAATGGTTAATCCGTTAATTTCAATCGTTCCCCGAATTCTAATCGGGGTTATTACCGGCTGGTTAGTTAATTGGTTGATAAAAACGCGGGTTCCACAGCAAGCGACGTTCTTAATTGGCGCAATCGTCGGTTCTTTAGTTAACACGGTGTTAGTATTGAGCCTGATTTACGTCTTCTACCATAACGGTTCCCAAGTATACACGGCGCTCAATTTAAAAGAACTGATGCCATATTTACTAACGGTCGCCGGGATGCACGGTATTCCCGAAGCAATTGCTGCTGGAATTATTGCGCCACTACTAGCTACGCCACTCTTGAAGTTTTCTAAAATCGGGCAGCAACGTTTTAAGCAGTAAAAAATTATTTTTTGTTTAATCTCGGGGAACCGGACTATTATTTTTAAGGTGCTTCGGTTAAACTAAGAATGTACACTAAAATGGAGGGTCTTGACCACCAGTGGCGAAGAAAAAACGTAGGCGAAAGAATAACTTTTTTTATCAGCAGGGACAGTTAAAAGTTTCGTCAATTATTGGGCTGCTTTTAGTGGTATGCTTGGTAGTTGAACTGGGAATGAAGCTCCGCACGGAAGCTACCCAGGTTACGGATAACTTGACCACCACCAGTGCCACCGCACAGCGTCACCAACAGTTTATAAAAACAATTGCGCCATATGCTCAGCAGATGCAGCGGCAATATGGTATTTTGCCGAGCATTACGATGGCTCAGGCAATTCTAGAATCAGACTGGGGACAAAGCACGTTGTCCAAAAAGTTTAATAATTACTACGGAATTAAAGGTGACTCCGATCAGAACAGTCGTTATTTTAAAACGCAGGAATTTGTAAACGGCAAATGGGTCACGGTGGCGGCCCGTTTTAAAGTCTATTCTTCGTGGCAAGAATCAATGCGTGATCATTCGTTACTACTGGTGAACGGGACTAATTGGAATCCTCGGCAATATCAAGCGGTAATTACAGCAAGTGATTATAAGCAAGCTGCCCAAGCGCTGTACGACGCTCAATACGCCACGGATCCGGATTATCCAGCCAAGTTAATTAACTTGATTCAAAAATATAATTTAAATCAATATGATAAATAATAATTCAGGGGGAGTTACGGGATGAAGTTACTTGAAGACAAGATTAGATCAGAAGGAATTGTTTTACCACACAATGTCTTAAAGGTTGATGGCTTCTTAAATCATCAAGTTGATCCACAATTAATGTTTGAAATTGGAAAAGAATTCGCGCGGTTGTTTAAGGACCAAAAGGTAACTAAAATCTTAACCGTAGAATCTTCAGGGATTGCTCCCGCAGTAATGACCGGATTGGCAATGGACGTTCCGGTAATTTTTGCGCGGAAGCACAAAAGTTTAACGTTGAAAGATGACTTATATACGGCGTCAGTTTATTCATATACCAAACAAACCAGCAATCAAATTTCGATTTCTAAACGGTTCATTGATTCTAACGATCGGGTACTAATTATTGACGACTTCTTAGCTAATGGACAAGCCGTGTCCGGTTTATTTGACATTGCGGACGCTGCTAAAATCGACGTGGTAGGCGTCGGAATCGTGATTGAAAAGACCTTCCAAAAGGGAAGTCAAATCATCAAGGATCGCAACGTGCAACTAGAGTCCTTAGCTAAAATTAAGGCGTTAACTGACGATGGTCAAGTTGAATTTGAGTAATTATAGATTGAGGAACAGGCAGGATGATCAAAAGTGGAAAATGAGGTAATTACTTCGAAAAAGATTATTTATCCAGGTGATATGATTGGGATTATCGGCGAAGGGCGTTCCAGTGTTCAATTGGTAACCACCGCTAAGTCGATGGGCTTTAAGGTTTCCGTTTACGTCACGTCGGAGCAAAATGAAGTGGTTCACTATGCGGATAAAAGTTTCGTGGGAAGCTTAAACGATGGGGAAAAACTTCAACGATTTGCGGAACGTTGCAAAATTGTGATGTACGAATCTGAGATGGTCGATATTAAGATCATTAAATACCTACAACAATTTGTTTCCATCCCTCAAGGAACCCAGTTACTTGAGCTCAACCAAGATCGAATCATTGAAAAGGCCACGATGGAACAACTGGGAATTAAAACGGCACCGTACGTTACCATCGTCGATTTGGATGATTTATACGATTCGGTTAATGAGATTGGGTATCCCGGAATTTTACAACCAATCTTGAAAGATCCGTTAAATGAACAAAGCTTACTGTTGGAAAGTGAAATTGACGTTCCCAAAGCGGCTCCATTGCTCGAACGGGGGACCTATTTACTACAATCATGGCCAGACACTGGTCGTGAAGTGGCGTTAAGCGTAGTAAAGGGCCAAAACCACCGGCAAAAAATGTTCCCAATGGTGGAAAATATCTATCAAAACCATCACTTAAAAGAAACCCGGGTTCCGGTAGATATTGATCCGCGGATTCAAAATAACCTATTGGAACAAGCAACGAAAATCGCCAATTCAATTGAATACGTAGGGGTCTTTTCAATTGTGTTCTACGTCCAAGATGGAGAAATTTACTTAAAACGGTTGATTCCTGGAATTCACCGTTCCCAAAATATCTTTAACTTAGCTTCGAATACGACGGTTTACGAAGAAACCTTGCGGGCCCTCAGTGGGATGGTGATCAGTGATATTCGGCTTCAAGTGCCGACCATCATGTTGAACGTTGCCGAACCGCAAATGCAAAAAATTAAAACACAGTGGTTAATCAAAGATAATTGGCACTTCCATTTCTATCCGCAGGTTAGCGAACACAAGGATGAAAATCACGTGGGCTACGTGTTGGCGGATGGCGACAACGTCAAGCAAATTCAAGAGCAAATTGATAATACAGATGTTTGGTAAAAGTCGCTTTAAAGTCGGTTAATGAACCGGCTTTTTTGCTATAATGGTCTGTGGTTGTTTTTTAGTTACAAATAGAGAGGATTGAACGAATTGCCTGAAAATGATTTATTAAAAGGTCTTAATGATATGCAACAGCAAGCCGTCCAAACAACGGAGGGCCCGTTGCTGATCATGGCGGGTGCTGGTAGTGGAAAGACACGGGTGTTAACGCACCGGGTGGCCTATTTGATTGAAGAAAAGGATGTAAATCCTTGGAACATTTTGGCCATTACCTTTACCAATAAGGCGGCTCGGGAGATGCGTGAACGGGTGGCTAATTTATTGGGCGAAGTGGCATCTGAAATTTGGGTCTCCACTTTCCATGCGTTGTGCGTACGAATTTTACGGCGTGACATTGAACAGATCGGGTACAACCGGGCTTTTTCAATCGCTGACCCTAGTGAACAACGGACGCTGATCAAACACGTACTTGCAGATTTGAATTACGATCCAAAAGTATACGATCCTCGGTCGGTATTGGGAAAGATTTCCAACGCCAAAAACGATTTAATGACTCCGGCGGATTACCAAGAAAATGCAAGTAACCCGCATGATGAGGCGGTTGGTAAGATTTATGACGAATATCAACGACGGTTAAAAGCCAATCAAGCGTTGGATTTTGACGACTTAATCATGCAAACAATTCGGTTGTTTGAACAAAGTCCCGAAACGTTGCAATTTTACCAAAACAAATTCCACTATATTCACGTGGATGAATACCAGGATACTAACCAAGCGCAATACCAATTGGTTAACATGCTGGCAAAAGGTTTTCGGAACCTATGCGTAGTGGGGGATTCTGACCAAAGCATTTACGGTTGGCGGGGTGCCGACATGCAAAATATTTTGAATTTTGAATCCGATTATCCCGACGCGCACACGGTTATGTTGGAACAAAATTACCGTTCTACCCAAAACATTTTGAACGCGGCTAACGACGTGATTGCTAACAACGTGGAACGCAAGCCTAAGCAATTGTGGACGGATAATGCTGAAGGGGCTAAAATTTCGTACTACCGGGGGCAAACCGGCAATGACGAGGTCCATTTCATTGTTCAACAAATTCGCAAACAAATTGAAGAAAATAATTTTGATTACGGTGATTTTGCAATCCTATACCGGACGAACGCGCAATCCCGATTGATTGAAGATACCTTCGTGAAGGCCAACATTCCTTATACCATGGTGGGGGGACATAAGTTCTACGACCGCAAGGAAATTCGAGACGTTCTCAGTTACCTCACGTTAATCGCTAACGAAGAGGATTCCATGAGTTTTGAACGGGTAATCAACGAACCCAAACGAGGGATTGGTGCAACTTCAATGGCTAAGCTACAGGCGTTTGCGGACGAAAATAGTTGGTCGCTTTTACAAGCGGCGCGCAACGTGCAAATTGCTAACGGAATTGCTCGACGCACGCGCAACGCGATTGAAGATTTTGCCAAGACAATCGATGCTTTACGGAAGTCGGCCGAATTTCTTTCCATCACGGAATTAACGGAAACTTTACTAGATAAAACCGGCTACCGGGCTGCCTTGGAACAAACCCGAACCATGGAAGCGGAAGCTCGGTTAGAAAATATCAACGAATTCCTCACGGTAACCAAGCAATTTGACGAACAAAACGACGCGGAAGGGACCGAAGTTGCCGATGAAAATGGTGATAACGTTCGCTTGGTGGACTTTTTAGCAGACCTTGCCTTAGTTTCTGATCAAGACGATGTAGAAGAAGAACCATCGGCAGTAACGCTGATGACCCTGCATGCGGCGAAGGGGCTTGAGTTCCCCGTAGTCTTCTTAGTAGGAATGGAAGAAGGGGTCTTCCCGTTATCCAGGGCGGCTACCGATCCTGATGAACTTGAAGAAGAACGTCGGTTGGCTTACGTGGGAATTACCCGTGCACAAAAGAAGTTATACTTAACGAACGCTTATTCCCGGATGTTATACGGACGGACACAAAATAATCCTGCATCTCGCTTTATTGGGGAAATTAGCGCAGAATATTTACAAGACGAAAACGAACAGGTTCAAGGATTCAGCTCAAGCAGTAGAAACAAATATCCGTTTGATCGGGAACGAAACGCCCGGGCAACTGCTAGTGTTTACGGTACTCAACGGGCTAAAGTATCTACCAACCAAGGTACTGGCGCGGAAAAAGTTAGTTGGGCGGCCGGCGATAAAGTGCAACACAAAGCTTGGGGTGTTGGTACGGTGGTTAAGGTTTCTGGGACCGGCGAAGACGTGGAATTAGACATCGCCTTTAAAGATCAGGGGATTAAGCGCTTATTAGCAGCCTTTGCACCGATTAAGCGGGTTACGGACTAAGCTTAGCCTTAGACAAGATGTGATTTATTTTAGCGGTATAATTAGGTATATAACGAAAGTTTGAGGAACTTTTCTATGAAAGTAACTAAAAAAATCAGTTTATTAGTTGCCACGTTATTACTCGGAGTCGGTTTGTCGGCCTGTGGGGGATTAAATAATTCTTCCATGTCGTCGGCAACCAATAACGTGACCGGTGAAAAAAATAAAAAGACAACTTATCAAACAACGGGCTCCTCTTCTGGACAATACGCCGGAGTGATAAAAAACGGAAAGTACGTGGTCAGCAAGTCCCGCGGGTTAACTGCGGATCAAAATGGCAACGTAAATAATACGAAGAGTTTTGAAACGGGCTTGCAAGACGTCTCCAAAGAAGTTTTCGCGCCATCCAAATACGTTTTCCAAGAGGGGCAATACCTTAGTTCGGATACGGTTCAAAGTTGGCTAGACCGGAAGTCCAAGAAGAACCCTGATGGTCTCAATCCGAAGGATAATGGTTCTAAAGATCCTGATAAGCGAAACCCAATTTATTTGCAAGCACTTGAAGAACAAGACTACATGCAAAAATCGGGGAACTCCTTGAAGCTGAAGGGGGTCACGATTGGACTAGCAATGAACACGGTCGACTATTATCAAAAGAAGCAGTACGGTGCAGAATACGAAACTAAAATTTCGGACGCGGAAATTAAAGAGCAAAGTACGCGGATTGCTAAAGAAGTACTGCAACGATTGCGGAAGAAAGACGAATTCAAAAATATTCCGATTGTGATTGCCGTTTATAAACAAGCGTCTAATGATAGTTTGACCGGGGGAACCTTTATCCGGTATTCTAATAATCAGGGCAATCAGCTAGCTAGTTGGAAAAACTTGGATTATAAGAACGTGGTTTACCCAATCGGGGATAACGAAAGTACGCCGAATAGCAACGATTCGACTGCTTTTGATAATTTCAAAACTCAAGTGGAAAGTTTCTTCCCTAACTTGAGCGGAATTACCGCGAAGGCTCGTTACAAAGGGGATTCAATGCAAGGAATGAGCGTGACGATTACCACTCAATTCTATAGTGAGACAGAAATTAATAGTTTCACGCAGTTTGTTTCGACCCAGGCGGAAAAATACCTGCCAAGCGGGGTAAATATCGACATTACAATTCGTTCGAGTGACGACGTTCAAAGCTTCTTATCCCGTTCATCAAAGGATAAGACCTTTAGTTCGCACGTCTTTACAAGCTATTAATTCTGAAAGGAAGCAAGCAATGACAGTTGAAAATAACATTACCAAAAACGACGTAGCACACGTAGCTACGTTGGCTAAATTAAAATTAGATGATGCCCAATTAGAAAAGTTTACAAATCAATTCGAGGACATCATCGACCTAGTTGAACAATTAAACGAAGTCGATACGACTGATGTGGAACCAACGTTCAACGTAACTGATCAATTGAACCGGATGCGCGAAGATCAAGCCGTTCGTTCAGGAGATAAGGAAGCACTCTTAAATAACGCACCCGATACTGAAGACGGGTTCATTCGGGTTCCCGCAATTCTTGATGAAAGTGAGGAAGCATAATGAAGTTTTTTGATATTACGGTGACCGAACTCCATCAAAAATTGGTTGACCGGGAATTAACCGTTACGGAGTTGGTATCCCAAACGTTAGACCAAATCGAAGCTGACCAAGCCGTTTTAAACGACTTTGTCACCATTAACCGCGACGAAGCTTTAAAACAAGCACAAGCGATTGACGAAAAGGGCGTTGACCCTGACAATTTGTGGGCGGGAATTCCCATTGCCGTCAAGGACAACATCGTTACTAAGGGCTTAAAAACGACCGCTTCTTCAAAGATGTTGAGTAATTTTACGCCCATTTACGACGCGACGGTAATTGAACGTTTAAAGGCTAACGACGTGATCGTCATTGGAAAAACCAACCTAGATGAATTTGCGATGGGTGGTTCAACAGAAACTTCTTTCTACGGCACGACCCGGAATCCGTGGGACCACACTAAAGTTCCCGGCGGTTCTTCTGGTGGCTCAGCAACCACGGTCGCGGCTGGTAATTCGATTGCCGCACTTGGTTCAGATACCGGGGGCTCCATTCGCCAACCAGCTTCCTATACCGGAATTGTTGGGGTAAAACCAACGTACGGCCGGATTTCACGGTACGGATTAATTGCATTTGGTTCAAGTTTAGACCAAATCGGTCCGATGACGAGAACGGTTAAGGATAACGCAGCCTTATTGAACATCATTGCTGGAATGGACGAACGGGACCTTACCAGTTCGGATAAGGAAGTTCCTGATTTCACGGCTAAGATTGGACAAGACATTAAAGGGATGAAGATCGCCCTTCCTAAAGAATATCTTGGCAAAGGAATTAATGAAGACGTTAAGGCAACCATCAAACAAGCCGTTCAAACGTTAACGGATTTAGGAGCAACGGTCGAAGAAGTTTCCCTACCACGGAGTAACTACGGGGTGGCGGCTTACTACATCATTGGTTCGTCAGAAGCTTCTTCCAACTTGCAACGTTTTGATGGGATTCGCTACGGTTACCGGGCGGACGACGTAAAGAACCTAGAAGACGTTTACGTAAAATCCCGTTCCGAAGGATTTGGCGACGAAGTTAAGCGCCGGATCATGTTGGGAACTTACGCACTTTCAGCTGGATCATACGATGCATTCTTCAAGAAGGCTGCCCAAGTGCGGACTTTAATCATCGACGACTTCAATAAAGTTTTCGAAAATTACGACTTAATCATTGGGCCAACTGCACCAACTCCAGCTTATAAAATTGGTGCGGAAGTTGATGACCCAACGACCATGTACATGAACGACGTGTTGACGATCCCAGTTAACTTAGCGGGATTGCCAGCAATGTCATTACCAGCAGGCTTCAGCGAAGGGATGCCGGTTGGTTTACAAATGATTGCTAAACCATTTGACGAACAAACTATGTATCAAGCAGGGGCTGCTTTTGAAGCGGCAACTAATTTTTACCAAAAACACCCTGAAACGGAGGACAAATAATGAATTTTAAAACCACTATCGGACTTGAAGTCCACATCGAATTAAAAACTAATTCCAAAATATTTAGTCCTTCACCCGTAGAATTTGGGGATCAGCCTAACGAAAATACTAACGTAATTGACTGGGGATACCCCGGCGTTTTGCCCCAAACTAACAAAGGGGTTGTGGAAGCCGGAATGATGGCTGCCAAGGCATTGCATGCTAACATTGCCCGGACCCAGCATTTTGACCGAAAGAATTACTTCTACCCAGATAATCCTAAGGCCTACCAAATTACCCAAGCAGATACGCCCATTGGAACGGATGGCTGGATTGAAATCGAAGTAGACGGCAAGAAGAAAAAAGTTGGGATTGCCGAAATGCACATCGAAGAAGATGCTGGTAAGAATACCCATAACCCTAACGGCTACTCCTACGTCGACTTGAACCGGCAGGGGACCCCGTTAATCGAAATCGTTTCTAAACCAGACATCGAATCACCGGACGAAGCTTACGCATATTTGGAAGCACTTCGGCAACGGATTCAGTTTACTGGGATTTCAGACGTGAAGATGGAAGAAGGTTCCATGCGGGTGGACGTTAACATTTCCATCCGTCCGGAAGGCTCAAATACTTATGGTACCAAGGCCGAATTGAAGAATATCAATTCCTTTAACTTCGTCCGGAAGGGATTGGCTTACGAAGAAAAGCGGCAACAAAAGCTTTTGTTATCCGGTGGAGAAGTACGTCCGGAAACCCGGCGTTACGATGAAACTACAGGTCAAACCATCCTAATGCGGGTTAAGGAAGGCGCGGATGATTACCGTTACTTCCCTGAACCAGATTTACCAAGCATCACCATCAGTGATGAATGGATCAAGGCGGTAGAAGACAAGATGCCGGAAATGCCTGGTAAACGGCGTGCGCGGTACGTTAACGAACTGGGCTTAAGTGACTACGATGCCATGGTACTTACCCAAACGAAGGAAATGTCCGACTTCTTTGAAGCAGCAATTGCCTTTGATGCAGATCCTAAGTTGGTTGCTAACTACTTAATGGGTGACGTAAACGCCTACTTGAACGATCAAAAGGTTGACTTACAAGACACGAAGATTACGCCAGAACACCTTGCTAGCATGGTTAAGATGATCAGTGACGAAACCATTTCTTCGAAGATTGCTAAGAAAGTCTTCAAGGCAATTACTAAGGGTGAAGAACCAGTTAGCTGGGTAAAGGAAAAGGGCTTAGTACAACTTTCCGATCCAGCAGTTTTGAAGCCAATCATTACGCAAGTAGTTGATGATAACGAACAATCAGTAATTGACTTTAAGAACGGAAAAGATCGGGCCGTTGGTTTCTTAGTTGGGAAAATCATGAAACAAACTAAGGGACAGGCGAACCCGAAGGTGGTAAATCAAATCTTAATGCAAGAGCTCAACGCTCGTTAGTGGAATAGAAGCGGAGGAAAACGTGCGATGCGAAAACGTGCGCGTATTATATACAACCCGACTTCGGGTCGGGAAATGATCAAGCAGCATTTAGTTGAAATTCTGGCGGTATTTGAAAAGGCGGGATATGAGACCAGTGCATTTGCAACAACTCCGGAACCTAATTCTGCCAAAAACGAAGCGCACCGAGCTGCTAAGGATGGTTTTGACTTAGTTGTGGCAGCGGGCGGCGACGGGACCATTAACGAAGTGGTCAACGGAATCGCTCCGCTCCACCGGCGCCCTAAATTAGCAATCATCCCTGCTGGAACCACCAACGACTACGCCCGGGCTTTGCGGATTCCACGGGAAGATCCGGTGGCGGCCGCAAAGGTAGTGCTCCAAAATCAACGGATGAAGATGGATATTGGTAAAGCCGGTGATAACTACTTCATTAATATCGCAGCGGGTGGTTTGCTGACTGAATTGACTTACGACGTGCCATCCAACTTGAAGAGTATTTTTGGATACTTAGCTTACATCGTGAAGGGGGCAGAAATGTTGCCCCGGGTGAAGCCGGTCGAGATGGATATTGAGTATGACGGAGAACATTTCCATGGGCAAGCGTCCATGTTCTTCTTGGCGTTAACTAATTCAATCGGGGGCTTTGAACAAATTGTGCCCGACGCCTCGTTAGATGATGGAAAATTCACCATGATCATCGTGAAATCTAGTAGTTTACCTGACCTGTTACACTTGATGGTCAAGGCACTAAACGGCAAACACGTTGACGACCCGCGGATTATTTATCGGAAGGCGCGTAAGGTCGTCGTTAACCCGGTTAATGAACGGGTCATGGTTAATTTAGATGGCGAATATGGTGGTGACGCTCCAATGGTTTTCAAGAACCTAAAACGGCATATCGACATGTTTACTAATTTAGATAGCGTCCCGGTCAGTGAACCGGAAGACGATGAGTACCGCCAAGTTGAAGAACAATTTGTTGCTGAAGTTCAAAACCTATCACAGGATGATCAAGAGTGATTATGCACCGTGACTAACTACGGTTGATTACTTCTAATCGTCATGCATTAAAATCAAAAGTGTTTTTCAAGGAACCATAAAGCACTGGAAAGCATTTTGAACCATTAACTTAAATGAAGCTAAAATGTGGGACAAAAGTCAGTTTGCTCCGCTTAACCTGAAATCGGTAATTCCGGCAACATCAGCCGGAACCGGCGATTTCCGGTTAATGCTCACAAACTACCCGGCTTTTGTCCCACTCTGTTTATTAGATTATCAATAAGGGGAAATCAATGAAAATTAAAGCACCAGTAGAAAAAAACCAAACGTATACGGTCGACATTACCGACTTAACTTATCAAGGAATGGGCGTAGCTAAAATCGAGCATTTTCCAATTTTCATTGCCGACAGTATCCCAGGCGAACAAATTCAAGTCAAAATCACTAAAGTGCAGAAAAATTTTGCGTTTGGCCGGGTGGAAAAGGTTCTAGTGGAAAGCCCAGACCGGGTTGCGGGAAACGATGCTACGTATACGCAAACGGGAATTGCACCGTTGCAACACATTGCGTACCCCGCGCAATTAAAATTTAAGCAAACTCAAATTAAGAACTTATTGCAAAAGTCCCACTTGGAACAAATTGAAGTTGCGGAAACGGTCGGGATGGAAAACCCAACGGGATACCGAAATAAAGCGCAGGTTCCGGTTCGAAAAGTTAAGGGACAGTTAGCCACCGGCTTTTTCAAGCGCGGCTCGCATGATTTAGTACCGATCGAAGATTTTTACATTCAAGATCCGGTAATTGACCAAGTAATCCTCCAAGTTCGAGACATTTTACGCGAATACCAAATTGAACCTTACGACGAAATTAACCAACGCGGCGTAGTGCGCAATATCATGGTTCGTCGGGGCCGGCGTTCGGGCGAAATTATGGTGGTGTTGATCACCCGCACCAGCTCAGTTCCCCATTTAGACGAAATTGCTGCAGCTATTCATCAAATTGATGGGGTAGTTAGCGTAATTCAAAATATTAACCCTAAGCAGACTAACGTTATTATGGGGAAGGAAGATCACCTGTTAGCTGGTGAATCAGTTATTCACGATGAATTGTTGGGTCAAAAATTCATTATTTCAGCACATTCCTTCTACCAAGTTAACCCAGTGCAAACTGAAAAGCTTTACCAGCTAGCAATCGAAAAAGCCGGCCTAACTGGTAAAGAAACGGTCTTGGACGTTTATAGTGGAATTGGGACGATTTCCCTAGCAATGGCGCAAGCTGCCAAGAAAGTTTACGGAGTCGAAATTGTTAAGGAAGCCGTTCAGGACGCGAAGGTTAACGCCGTCCAAAACCAAGCTAAGAACGTTAAATTTGTGGTCGGCAAGGCGGAAGACCAAATGGCGAAGTGGCAAGCTGAAGGGATGCAACCAGATGTTGTGGTAGTGGATCCACCACGCAAAGGCCTCGACGAAAGTGTGATTGACGCAACTGTGGCAATGGCTCCTAAACGAGTGGTTTACGTCAGCTGTAACCCAGCAACGCTGGTTCGAGACATCGACCGGTTCCAGGCTCAAGGCTACAAGGTGGATCAACCAATCACGCCGGTGGACCAGTTCCCGCAGACGCCGCATGTTGAGTCTGTTACGGTCCTTGAACGTACAGATAAATAGGTGATAAACGCCGGTGTGACGGCCTTTATAGATAATTAAAAGTGTGCATTTTTCTTTTTAAACGATTGGAATTTGCACACTTTTTGATTTTCGGCTGGAGGGTCGAGTTCTCTATGTCCTATTTCGATAGTCGAGTGTACGGGTGTCCGGTTTGGAGAGTCGTGTTGATTAGGGTAATGGAATCTAGAAGAAAGACTGATATGACGGTTCTTGTGGCTGGTGCGTAAATTGGCTAATTGGGGTCCGAGGGTTGAGTTAACGAGAATAATATTGTATTTTGCTCGATTCATCTGAAAAATAGAAAATTGGCAGGACAATTGTGTACTCGACGTATTATATTAATAAAGTTAAATTTATAGTCGCAAAATTACGGGAGTTGTATTAAATGAGTAAAAAGAAGGATGAAATTATTGAAAACTTTAATGAACTACTTGAAGCACTTAAGCGAAATCAGCAAAGCAGTAATGTAATTTATGTAAAAAAAGAAGAATATCCATATTGTCCTTCAAGAAGCTTGTACTTTAGCCAAGATAATTTGAAACAATATAATGATGTGTGTGACGGTGTTTTACGCAAATTAGAATTAAGCAATTTACCTGGTTACAGCATTGTAGATGTCAGAAAAATGACGAGTGAATGGCTAAGCGATTTACTGGCTAAGGGCTATCTACACATAGACAAAAGGGGATTTCGTGAGAAATTAAAATCTTGGCGACAAAAAATGCATACTAATAGGTCTTATATCTTTTTAGTGTCAGGTATTAAAATTCCTCAGCAACCTATCCAAATTGATTCAAAAGATTATTTCACTAACACAAAGGATATCAAAAATAAACTTCACTTGAGTCATAGTAATCGTTTAGAGAATATACTAAACAACGACAATGCCATTTTGATTGTTACCGTTCAAGGTGCACAAAATGATAAAACCTATGAAGTAGCAAAAAAGAAAGCTAATCGAATAGTATGCCTCATAAACTTAATGTATAGTAACAAATTTCTGGTTAAGGTATACCCCATTAACCAAGTGATAGTCGATAACGATATTGATGAATATTATGGATTTGTGGACGGGAAAACTACATTTGGTAGGTCAAAATTAAAGGATCCTGTACCCGAGATTCAACTAAAGGACATATCCAAAACATTGCAAAACTTTGAATTCTTAATAGACGTGCAAAGGAAACAAAAATTGACGAAGTTGCAAGAAAAGGCATGTATAGCATTAGACTGGATGAGCTTGGCAGACTTGAATAATATACCAATGTCTTTTTTACAAGCTATGATAGCTCTAGAAACGATTCTTGAGATAAAAAGTAACGATATCTCTATTGTTAGCCAGATAAGTATGTCTATCTATACTCTTTTAGGTAACAATATAAATGAAAAGAAAAAATTAAATACATTTATGAAGCGAAGTTATGAGTTGAGATCTAATATTGTTCATAACGGACGCATGGAAGTTGACGATAATATGTACTTTGAATTATGTAAAATTATATTTCACCTTCTCTATAAAATAGTGATAGACGAAGAACTAACGAAGTTAAAGAATACTGAAGATCTTTGGAACTATGTAGAGTTACAGCTAATGCAGTAATAAAAAACGACACCCAGCCAGAGTAGTTGAGTGCCGCATATCCTAAATTCTTATTTGTTAATTTTAATCACTTCACCATCTTTGAACGTAAACTCCATGTAGCGTTGGAAGATGGTGATTTTTTCTACCAAATGCTGTACCAACCCTTCATCAAACTCTAATAGTCCATATTTATGCAGGTCGGCAAATTCGTTGATCTCATCAATGATGTGGAGCTTGACTTCGTTGATGGTTTCACGACTTTGTACGATTTCCTTTTGTTTCCTCAGGTCCATAATTTGCTGGGTGAGGGCATCACAATCTTGGTGCTGGTTGGCTGCCTGGATGAGCTTCATTTGGACTTCTTCTAGTTGTTTGTCGAGTTGGTCGAGAGTCGGTCCTTTGGAGCTTTTAATCACCTTCATGATGTTAGCCTTGATTTGCTTGCTAGCCAAATCATGACTTTCAATTAGCTGGTTAAAGGCATCAACGGTGGCTTCCTTAAGCAAGGGTTCTTTGACATTGCGAATCATACACCGCCGACCAGTCTTGCTTCGTCTAATTCGACTGGCACACCGCCAGACGGCTACTTTCTCTGGTCGGTACCACATGTTGCGCTGCAGGATGTCCCCGCACTTGCCACAGAATACTTTCTGAGAAAAACAGTACTTGCCGTTGATGCGGCGGTGTTTTCCATTCTTAGTGGTAATTCCGTTCCGGCGTCGTTTGATGATCTGCTGAACTTGCATGAAGACGGACTTGGGAATAATGGCAGGGTGGTCATTCTCGACATAATATTGGGGCATGATGCCTTGGTTCTTGACTCGCTTCTTATTCAGGAAGTCTACGGTATAAGTTTTCTGCAGGAGGGCATCACCCATGTATTTTTCGTTCTTCAGGATTCGTGCCACCCCGCTGGATTGCCAGTTTATGGTTTTGCCACCAGTGAGGACGCCATCAGCCTTGAGTGAGTCAGCGATCTGTTTCATCGTCATTCCATCAAGGTAGCTGTAGAAGATCCGTTTGATGACTTGGGCTTCCGCTGGTTCAATCACGAGGTTGCCTTGAGCATCCTTAGTATAACCAAGAAAGTGATTATGGTTGACGAAGACTTTGCCTTGTTGGTAACGGTACTGAATGCCCATCTTGACGTTTTGTGATAAGGACTCACTTTCTTGTTGGGCGAGGGAAGCCATGATGGTAATGAGAACTTCACCCTTAGCATCCATCGTGTTGATGTTTTCTTTCTCAAAGAAGATGGCTACGTTGATAGCTTTCAAGTTCCGGATATACTTCAAGCAGTCGATGGTATTTCGGGCGAACCGACTAATCGACTTAGTAACAATTAAGTCAATTTTACCGGCTTTGCAAGCAGCGATCATCTGATTGAATTGTTCCCGCTTCTTGGTGTTAGTCCCTGAGATCCCATCATCAGCATAGATACCGGCGAATTCCCAGGTTGGTTCTTTTTGGATTAACTCCTTATAATGGGCCACCTGAGTTTCATAGGAACTGGCCTGCTCATCATAATCCGTTGAAACTCGACAGTAGGCAGCCACGCGGAGTTGCTCAAATGGTTGCCTGCTTTGTTGCGGTTGAACACTATTGCCCTTTTGCTGATGAGCGGGAATGATTCTCACTTTACCCAATTAAATCACCTTCACTTTCGATAATACTGTACAAATATTCTGTTTGTTTGATTGGATCGTTGTAACGTTGTTTGATGATGTCACGATAAAAGTGTCCATCGATAGCGGCATTTTTGTTTAGCTTTTCAGGTAGCTTTAATCCACATTTCAAGATGAACGTTGCTTTGTTTGAACTGTTAACCACAATCTGTTGAACAAATTCTTGAAATACACCTTCATCAAACTCAGTAAGCTGTTTCCCTTGATGGCACCAACGTAATAAGGTACGAACATTCTCAAAGTCATTTGCTGAATCAGTATTTTGGCCATTAAGCTGTTTAATCTTTTCCTGACATTGGTAAGTGTCTTGCTCGAGTCTAGCGGTTTGGTTGACGTAGATCGCTTTATCTAATAAACCGGCATGCATCAATTCGGTGAGCGTTTCAGCTTTGTGGTCATTTGCTTTGATTTGCTTAGTTAAAGAAATCAGTTGACCATCGCTGTTGACATTAGCTTCTTCTTTCAGGCCTTCTAACAATGGCTGAAGTAAGAACTTCTTACTGTAAACTAGCTTATTTATCATATTGCAGAAGGCAGCTTTCAGACTGGCTTCAGACACTGCCTTAGTTGGACATTGCTGAGCAGATCTTAAATGTTGCTGGCAGGCCCAGTAAATTTTATGTGGCCGCGTTTGTCGTTTGAAAATCGTCCCACATTGACCACAGATGATTTTGCCAGAAAATAGGTAGTGCTGTTGATACTTATGGCTGCCAGTTTCGATATGGCGTTTTTTGACGGCTTCTTTAAGCAGAACTTGCACTCTGTTAAAGTTTTCATGGTTAATCAAACTAGGGTGATGATCTTCAATTAGATATTGAGCGAGTTCACCTTGGTTAAAATGACGATGATATTGATCGTCACGGTAGGTTTTCTGGCAGAGCATATCACCGGTGTAATTACTGTTTCGCAAGATATTAATTACAGTGTTACTACGCCATTGGCCACCACGTTTTGTTGATACCTGCTTTTGATTTAATTCTTTAGCAATTTGACTGGCTGATGTTCCACTTAGAAATCGTTGAAAGATTTGTCGTACAGTCTTTGCTTCAGTATAGTTGATAACTAAGTTGCCATCCTCAATTGAGTATCCATAGGGTGCTGAGGATACATGGAATTTGCCACTAGCAAAACGTTTCCTGATTGCCCAGCGTAGATTTCCGGCAGTTGAGTGGGATTCATCCTGGGCAATACTGCTAAGAATCGATAGAAATAACTCACTGGCCATTGCTCCAGTATTGATATGCTCTTTCTCAAAGATAATTGGAATATTCAATTGCTGTAATTCCCGGACAATCTGCAAACAATCAGTTGTATTTCGTGACAAACGGCTAATTGATTTGGTCACCACGAGGTCAATCCGGTGATTATGACAATCAGTTAGTAATTCTTTTAAGGCGTTCCGCTTGGTCATCTTGGTGCCTGAGATTCCTTCACCATAGTAGATCTTAGCCAGCTCCCAATTAGGGTGGTTGTTAATGTACTTTTGATAATGGACACGTTGATTTTCAAGACTTTCTAGTTGTTCAAAATTATCGGTTGAAACTCGACAGTAGGCTGCCACACGGAGTTGCTTGACATCATGTTGGTAACCTTGAATTTTGGTAATGGTTGACATGACAAACCTCCTTTCGTCAGTGTGGTATGTTAGCTCTAGAACCTTGATGTATCAACACTTCCTGGTCCTAATAAGGGCGGAAATGATTGTTTATTTAAGTCATCAATTTCCTTAAATTCAGTGGTTGAGATTAGACCCTTGTTGAGTAGAACTTGAATGATTTGTTTTGATTGTTGATAATGCAAATCATTCAATAATTGTTCTGAACTAATATTATTCTTTATTGATTGCAGTGGTTGATGAGTTACCGCTTGAACTTTCTTTATCATTTTTAATTACCTCCACTAATAAGCCAGCAGAAGTAGAAAAGTAAACCCTCAAATCAACTTGCTAATTGAAACAGATTCTTTAATATATAGTAAGAGGGCGAGGTCGCTACTCTGACCCTCAAGCGTGATCTGAGATACGTGTTTTATTTGAGAAGAAGTCTTGTTTGACTCCAACCACAGTTTAGGAAGAGCTAACCATCTTATATGGTTGGCTTTTTGTTATGGTAAAAGAAAAAAGCCTGCAGACCGGAG
>ERZ507315.46-NODE-46-length-44808-cov-5.50258_pt1 | contig 44808 bp, 38 predicted proteins | sample MGYA00513731_ERZ507315 | MGnify/ENA metagenome assembly ERZ507315 | reverse complement strand
TACACGACGCTCTTTCGATCTTCCAGTCACCAGCGGGCACATTCCAAGTCAAAGTCCCACCTGACGAAAGAGAAGCAGTCAAATCTATCACCTTATCTTGTGGAATAGTAAATCCTTCCGCCTCATTATACCAATCCTGATTAGCCCACATATATGAGTCCCACTTAGGATCAGGTCGTTGATACATCTTCGCTAAAGTTTGTTCCGGATATCGTTCTATCATTCTTGCAGAGGAAAGAACAACTGTAGCTTCTATATCTCCATAAGAATTGATTGGTCTATCCAATAACAGACGGAAATCTCCGGATTTTGTTGCAGGAAGAGATAGAACAACCGGAGCATTTGCAAAGAATCCAACAGACCGCATGCCATTGGTACGATCTATCTCAAATTTCCGAATCGTTTGATAAGTATTACCTATTTTAGCTTGCAGTTCTGCTTTTGTCCATACATAGTTGTTTGTAGTAAAAGTGAAGCTACGAATTGGTTGAGATTCATCGATATGCATATCAAAAGCCACGGGTTCGTATCCTTTCTGTTGTAATTTCCATTCTTTTTTAAACACATCGCTCTGCGTTGGATAAGCAATGACGCGAACCAATTGCATGGAATCCGAGTATCCGGGTACTGTATATGAGAGAGTTTGCGGACCTTTTACCTGCATATCTGTAGAAGCCAAATAGCGCATACTCTGCTCCGGTTTCACCCACGGTCCTCCCGATTGACTCCATCCCGGACTATTAAACATTCCTATTTCAATATCAAGTTCCGTCGCAGTTTTTAATGCTGCATGTACGGCTTCCCACCATTCAGGCGTGAAGATCTTCACCTCTCCGTAGGAATTTCCTCCTATATCAATATTCCCAATATACGCACGGGTGATTCCTGCCTTTTTCATAGCATGCAAATCTTTAATCACTCCTTCCTTTGAAATATTATCGGAAATCCAATACCAATAACATCCCACCCTAATACTATCTGGTATCTCACGAAATCCCTTTTCAATAGTTCCTATCGAAAACATATCTTTTGTATTCGAGCACCCTGACAGAAAACAAATCACAACGCTTGCAAGTATTACTAATATATTTTTCATAATATCATATTTTTCACTTTAGTCAAAACAGAGGACTTCCAGCAATTCATCCGGCTATTAATAAAAAAAGAGAATAAACAAACCGAAGAAATATTGTGGTACTTCAAACACCAATCCGAATCTTTTACTCAATATCTATTGAACTATATACTATGAACGTCCAGAAGCTGGAATACCACTAAAAAGAAATAAAAAATAATCGAATAGCTCCGGCCCGTTTCAAAGAGTATAAAAATATTCTTTTACCACTGCACTATCATCACATACCACCATTACAACATTTATCATTATCATGCCCCATAATGTGACGAACATCAATAATGAGAATCAGCAGCTGAATTAGATTAAAACGGTATGGAGATGAACTAATCTTAGTTTCTCTAAAACTTAATCTGCATTATGCAATGATTTAACATTCATCATACATAAATTTATTCGTCTGACAGTTGTTGAACTTTCGTCTGACAACTGTGAGACGATAAAAATTTTGGATGATAGTAAAGCTTGTCTTAGGATAAGATATAACTAATTGATTATTAGTAATATTATGAGTTGTTTCGATATGGTTGTACATTTACGACACACGAAATAAACTTTGTAAGTAGCGATTTTCCTACTCTTCCGTGTATGGTGAAAATACCCTCTAATTTCGGGGTACACTACATGGATACTAAAAAACAACTAATTATGTCTTATTCATTAAACATCAAAGGCAAAGAGAACCCGAAGGACAAACAGCTTGTCAAGTTAGAAATGGTATTCTTCCAAACAGGATACGCGCGTGTATCTAAGGTTTTAGACATCACTGGTGCTTACAAGGACTGGGACAATGAAACTCAGACTTTCAAATCTAAAGGTGCAGAATCGGCAGCAAAGAATAAGCTACTCTTGGACATGAAGATGCAGTATCTAAGAGTCGTTGAAGAGTGGGAAATGGCAAGGCAGCCTTGGTCACCTGTCCAGTGGTCGCACTGTCTCGACAATGCAAAAGTACAGAAAAGAGAAGAGCCTAAAGTCATTACCGTGGATAAATGGATGCAGGATTACATTGAAGCGTGTCGTAAAACGGAAAGAGTAAAGAATGGTAATATTCTGAGTTGTTCTACAAATGCCAAACACCTAAATTATCTAAGACTCGAACTGGATAGATTCACAAACGAGCGGTATAATAAGAGCTTTTCAGCTTACTTCTTTCAGGATATTACAGAGCAATTTGTGAAGGATTATGTTGCTTTTATCGAGAAACAGGGCTTGGAGAAGGGTAATAAAAGTGGTCTATGTTCTAAACTTAGGATGCTAAGGGGTGTTTGTTCCAATGCACAAAAGGTAGATGTTCCGGGAGCTAAAGTATCCCAGTTTGCTTGTGTTAAAGAGAAATTAGCTTGGGGTAACGTTGTGCCCAAAACGATTCCATATACTGTTTTCCAGCAAATTGAGAATATTGACCGTGATTACTTTACTGAAGAAGAACAGTTCTATTTGGATTTATACCTTTTCAGTTTTTATGCAGGAGGTATGGGAGATAAGGACGTCTGCTACCTCACATGGAACTGCCTTACTGATGGTATGCTTATTTATGAACGGATAAAGACGCGTAAACAGGCAAAAATGGTACTAACAGACAAGGCACTCAACATCATCAATAAATATAAAGATAAGAGTTATGGCAATTTTGTTTTCCCGATTTTACAAGAGAAGCACGTAACTGAAAAGCAAAAGGATGCGCGGATTGACTCTATTGAAAGAAAAGTCAATAACGTGCTTGAACGTGTTCGAGGAATGGTGATGTATAAGGAGAAGATCACCTGGTATTCTGCAAGAGGGACGTTTATTACTAAGATGGATGAAGCTGGCTTCTCGGCTTTAACTATTGCAGAGTTTGCAGGAAATAGCGTACAAGCAATCCAAAAGCATTATTTCAGGAATACGAAAAAGGACGAAATTCGCAGGACTATCAACAATATTATCTGATAAAACAAGCATATTCTCTGCAAGTTAAAGGACATCGTATGAATCGGTGTCCTTTATTTTTTTGTCTAAACATGGAGAATAAACTGAAAAAACTTATATCTTTGCTATTGGAAATGAAGAGAAATGCATTTCCAACGTCGTAGTACGTTAACATATTGGTAGCAGGAAATCTGACAATTTACTCATAGCCCAATAATATGTTTAACGTTCGTGCCAGAACTATATACTCTCAGTATATGATTCCAATAGGTGCGAACTTAACTATTATATTGGGTTTAGGCTTTGTCAGAGCCTCCTGCTCCGTAATAGAAGAGTCTCGCACCTTTTTTATGGTGCGATAATATATCGGACCATGGAAAGACCTAAGAATGACACTATCAAAACAGTAGTCCGTTCAATGCGACGGCAAAATATCTGCGAAAACTTCATTGTGCTGCAATCTGTAGCTTCCGAACTTAATTTGAGGCTGGACTTTGAGGAAGTTGAATTTGACGATGGTGACTTATATTGCCTGCCAATTCTGCTACACCATATTTATTGCACTCAAATCTATGAGAACACCTTGTACATACTATGCGACAACTTTGTGCTGCATATTATAAATCTGGATAACAAATACCACTGGACAAGAGTGCTGGAAAAGCAACCCGGTTTCGGATGTCTGGCATTTTGGATATTCAAACTTAAAGTGTCTCGTTTCATCACCTGGCTTACCAATAATTATCACCAATATCAGAAATGTATGAAAAAGAAAAATGCATCATCAGAAGAATTATTAGCTCATCTGAAAGCTATTCCCGAACCAACTCAGGCAATAGATGAAGAAACCAGTGACTTAATCGTCGGAATACTTCAGGGTATGAAAACTGATAATCCACAGGGGCTTAAACAGGAAGAGTCGGTTATAGAATTGCAAATACAAGCGGGGAAGTTTATATGTTTGCTCGATGAAAAATGGGATTTGAAAAGGCTGTTCCGAGTGAATAATGAAAACGAAAAAATAGCCCGCCTCAAGTGACTATCTTGGGCGGGCCATCTGTAAACTTCAAAATTATTGCTGTAAAATGACTTTTTTGTTTATCTTTGTGAACAAGAAACAAAAATATTTGTTTGCTATAATAATCGTTCTTTGGGCTTTGTGCCTATGTGAATAGCCGCAACAGTTAGTTCTAATGTCTCCCTGACATTGCAGAACGATTAAATAGTAGTTTTGTCGTGTTTTATTTTGTGTTTGTGTTGTGACGGTGCTGCGATGTGAATCGAGGTACCGCCTTTGTTTTATATTAGGTCAGCCACGGATTCTTGTATGGATCATAACTTGTCTGAAAGGTTGCAAGCTGCCAATCCATAACAGGCTTCTTATCCTCTGCCAATCGACGAGGTATCTGTGGGTTGAGACGTAATTTCGAAGCGTCATTCAGCCACTTCATAGAATCTTCATAGTCACGCAATCTGACAACACTCACGTTATTGGGGGCAATCAGTTTTGTAAGTTCATATACCGCTAACCTGAGCATGTGCTTCTTCAGGTTATAGTTACGCGGATCATGCAGCGACAGGTTCTTTCCGACTTCAGGTATATCCGAGTTTACATCAAGTTCCGGATAAAACACCTTTCCTCCATACACCACATATTCATGTCCGTTCAATTCATATTGATTGTAACTGGAATCATAATCGGCTATCGCTCCCCAGTTCTCGCTCTCTAAGGGTGTGATATTATTGTCGAAGCTATCAAGACTCATCAAAGTATAGAATACCCCTTCGTAGCTAACCACATCCCATAGATTATATTCCACTGGTTCCCAGTCAAAATAATGCGCTTCCAGCCAGCCATTAACCAAAGGGATTCTGATGTTATCGAATTTATACCCGTTATCCTGAAGGCACATATACAGGATGTCGTTGTACTTCACAATATTCCCTTTATAGTAGGTTCCGAATTGGGAATAGTTACTTATCGTGTCCATATCCAGATTCGTGTCCAGATGTTCTTCCCAGTACCCAACTAGTGAAGGCACTTTATAACCGCTGATTGATTGTGTTACTTCATATATTCTATTCTCCAGATAGATATGCGCCCCGACGGGGAAGGTGATTCGCCTGTCATACTTCGCAATATACTTTCCCCTGTTCAGTTCCCGCACTACTTCGTAATTTTCGCTCAAGTATTCCACAATACTCATTTCAGCCGCTTCTTCTGCCTGAATGAATCGTTCGGGAGCATTGCGGGTAATTTGGGAGAGAGCCTCCGGAGTTAAAAGGCTCAAATAATCAGAATCATTAAGAAATCGTCTTTCCATAATAATAGTTTTAGTAGTTAAATCCTTCAGAAATCGTTGCGGTAGAAAGAATACTGCCGCTATCATCGCCACTCTTGAATTTATACCATGCGTCTCTGAGGTAATAACACAGCAGATAATCAAGACAGTCGGACAAGTGCCCGTACTTTTCGTACTTTACACCGGTTTTAGAATCCGTTACTTTGGGTTTCCCCTTGGTTCCGTCCTCGTTCTTTAGCTGGTAGATTAAGTCTTGTGTAAGCTTCCGGCAACGCAAGTCAATCATTATTTCCCAGCCATTGTATCCTTTGAAGACTTCGTTCACGAATTCACAGCGCGGTGCCTGTGGTGGCTGTTTCTTCAGTAGCTTAATCTTAGGTCGAAGTATCCCTTTACCCAGTGTCTCATTAATAATCGTATAGTTATTCACGCCGTCCTCGTTAGTGGTTGAACGTTGAAGTCCTGCCGGGTCACCTGTTATATCCAAGCCTCCGATGTGCTTTTGACGGTACATCTTCTTTTTGATTTTTCGAGCAAGTGATGGCGTGTTGTTTTCTTTATCCTCTGCCTTTCCCAGTATCTCTTCGATAATATATACCTTCTTCTTGTCGTAGTCAATCTGAACCAACAGAGTAGACATATAAGGCGCAACGTTGAAGTCCCATACAACAATCATGGGTCTTGTCGGGTCATACACTTTTTCTTTCAGTCCGGTAATCAAATGCTTTGTTCCGTCGAATTGATTATAGAGCGCCATGTCGTTCGCCTCTACGAAGTCCCAGTTACCATACAACAATCTTTCTTTCGTTGCCTGATCGCTGATTTTATTCAATGCAGCCTCATAGGTTTGTCGGAAGGCTATATCTGGGTTGTCAAAGACACTGAAGGGAACATAAAACTCACCTTCACGTGTAGTAACCTTGTCTCCGTTTTCGTCCTGTACGAATCTTCCTCGTACCCAGTTTGTTGTAGGGTTAGTTGTCATTAGCATCTTAGGAACTTTGAATGTTTCGTGAGTTTTCCAACGGATACGAGAAAACAGTACTTCGACTGCTTTTTCGGAGATTTCCGAGCATTCGTCAATAAAGGCACAAGTGTACTCGGATGAGCCAAATCGTTCGAAGTTGGGATCACTTGGTATATCACACATCTCTTTCATTATGATTACCGAGTCATTCCAGAATGTAAGAGTACCTTCGATATTATTCACTCGAAAGTGAACATCTTCTTGCAGTTTATACCCTTTCAGGATACTTCTCAATGTATTCCATGTACTTTCTTTAAGTGACTTTAATGTCTTTCGAGCAACTACAGCACGAATGTTTTCAAAGCGAATGCAGCTACTTATTAGCCAAACACTCCCTTCATACGATTTTCCACCCATTTGGTATTACTTCGCCACACTTCGCTACGGTGTGACCGCTTTCGCTGCTACATGTTTCCATGCAGATGAGACTATATCTTCATCCTTAGTAATCTAAGGAGTCTCCCATTTCCAATCGCTTGATTGTACTCCTTTCGGATAGCCGTTGAACTTTCCGGTTTCCCGGCTTAGCTGCTGATTGTCTTCGCCATTATGCGGTCAGAGTTTCCAGCAATTAAAGAGATTGTTTTCTATGCATTACTGCATAGGCTGGCAGAGGAACCGATTACCAGCGGCACCACCACCCAGGATGAGTTGTGGTATATTGGAATTGCCACACTTGATGCAGTGTGGCTTGTACTTAGGGTTGTGATTTGTGTCGTAGCCTATCAGCTTTTGTTCGATTTCGCCTCCGCAGATCGGACATTCAGGTTGGAGAAGTTTCCAAAGTTCGTATTGTTTAGGTGAAGGTTTAAAGTCGATGTGAAGATTCTTAGGTGGGATTAACTTTTTACTTGCCATTTATAATTTCGATTGTGATGTGTTTTTCTTTTGAAATGATAGCGTTCAATGCGTCGGAAGTAATGCGGGATTCGGTAAGCCTACCCTTAATCGTGTTTTTGCCAACGAGTACGCAACCCGCCGAATCCGTCGCAGAAGAACCGCTATGAATAAGAATACCAATGAAGTGAGGGACATTGTGCAGAAGTGGCAGCTTTCGTTTGAATCGTGGACTATGTTCCATTGTTACCTTGTAGGTTCCAGCCGGAATAGCTGTCTCTGCGTAGATTTTCCCCTTGCATTTGCAGGAATATCCTTTGGAAGTATATGGGCAGATGCCTGGCAGTTCTCTTACTTTGTCTTCGATTGTGTTACAGAAGAACTTCCCGTCAATGAATAAGTTTCCAACGGTATATTTATCGCTGAAGAACTTGCGTTTTAGTGTGAGTTTCATAGTTGTGTATTTTAAACCATATACTGAGGAATAGTAAAAAGGATTATATATTGGTGTGTTTTGCTTTTTTAATACAGAAAAATGTCATCTAAATAAGAAAATCTACAAATAAGTATTATTATATTGGATTTTATTCTTATTTTTGTCCACATATATTATCCGTTTATATCTTTTGTTTTGACGAGTATTAAAAGAAATAAGCTATATGTTCTCTATTATCGACCAATCTTGTATAATCTATGATTTGAGAGCTATGAAATATCTATTAATAACTCGTCAAGTTAATATAAAATAAACCTTAGGCAAAAAAGAGCAAAGCTATATTTTGTACTTTTCTTGCTATAATCTATTACTTATGTGTAGTATTTGTACTAAAGAATTAATTATTCCGCTTGTAGCAGCTATTTTAGGCATTGCATTACCAATGCTCATAGGTATTATTCAACGTATTGATGACAAATATCAATCAACTCGGTTAATAAGATTATTTGTAGAGGAGCGTAGGACAAAATACTTTATAGCAACACTAATAATTACCATTATCTTGCTGTTCTATTCAATAGTAGCTCCAAGCAACAAAAAAGATTTTGGTCTTATTAATCTATTCCTTGATAATTCTGTTTCTTTTCTATTATATGTCTTTTGTATATGTTTAATCATATGTTTATTCTCTGTTTGTATGCTGATTTATGTTTATCATGATCCGATCAAACTACAAGACCGTTTGCTTCGCCCTATTGTAAATACAGAGAGAAGACAAGCATGGTTGGAGCTCTTTGTTGTTATGCTTAAAAAAGATAATTCAGATGTATTACGTAAGGCTTATCAATCAATCTATGAGTGGGTTATTGAACTGAGAAAGGGTAAAGCACATCAGTTGGTAGAATATCCATCCGTTTTTTATGATGGGATTATTACTATAAATGAGACATTATGCGAACAGAAAAAGAAAGCTATTTCGATTGCTAGTGGGAGTGATTTTATCACAATTCTTCTTGATACAAATCAAAAAACAATAATAGATCCAAAAACATTTAGAGTTATTTGGATTTGTTTAAATCAGCAGTTGTTTTACAATCGACAAGAGTGGGTTATGAGCTATTGGATAGCTGCTCATCAGTATTATTTATTCAACATACCAATGTATTATGAGAATGATCGTGAGATAGACGTAGATGGAAATCAATTTCTAATTACCAAAAGTCATGTTCAGTGTCGAGATGCAGAGAGAAAAGAGTTTTTTGATTTCCATATAGCATTGGGTGGGTTATTATTATATAGAGAGGAATATGATTTACTAAAACAAATCTTGTACTATAGTAATAGCCAGCCACCGCAATATGTACTTATTCCAGGAAGATTTGCTGTAATATTTCTTTTGTACATGGATTTGGTTTCATTTTCGCCAATTTATTCCTATGAATCAAAATTTCCATTTTTACATCTTCAAGCAGGCATTAGAAACGAAAGTATTATAAAAGGATCAATACAACAATATCTAATATTGTTAATGATACGTCTATTCACTGTGGCTGAAACCTATTCAACTTGTAATTCGAAAGCTCTTCCAGCTTTACCTAGAACATTAAGGGAAAAGCAAGGATGGCTCAACAATATTTCAATACTAAAAGAACAACTTACTGATAATTCTATTGATAGAAAGGCAGTACAGATATTACCTCTGGAAGAGTCTGAAATAAAAATAAGAGAAAAGAATTGTTAGATTTAGTAAAGTTATTGGAAACAAAACTTATAGAAGCTAAAAGTCAACAATTGGAAAATCAATCATTATCAAAAGAAGAAATAGAATCTTTCCACAAAATAGCCTCTACTATCATTGATAATAATATTTCTCCATTTGCAACTTTATTTTCATCTAAAATTGAGGATGATTATAATGATTATGAGACAGCAGGACGACTACGTGAAATTGAGTCTGCCGAACTTTTTTATGATGAGAAAACAATATCTCATATTAATTTCAAAGAATCATTAAGTTATATGCTTATCTCTGGATTTAAGTATTATTTTTTAAGAACCTTTTTGTTACAAAAGAAACAAAAAAGTTATAGAGTATTCTCTGAAAACATAAAAGAGGCCTTTCAGCGTTTAGGCTACGATAAGGATAAACATATTATCTTAGGCTTTCACGTAAATTGGAGTGGCATTTTTAAGGAGGAATGTAAGAGGATTAATGATTTCTTATATCAGACTTCGGACGGTATGGAATTACATAGTATACAAGGGGATTCTTCTTTAGATTTTACTAATAATATTGTTATTATGGAAAAAAAGAATTTGCCTGGACTATATTATTTGGAACCTGAACAGAGTATCATTGATAAATATCAGTTAACACTCTCTGATAAAAAATATAATTTATACTTATCTGAAATTAAACTAAATGTTAATGGTAAGATATTGGCAGAAGTACTTAAACGAGGAACAAATACAGAAGAAGAACTTCGTAAGTGTGTTCTTATTTGTGGAGAGTTGAATATACATACCAGATGGAGAAAAAATACTCCAATTGTTCTGATAAAAGTTTTATATCAATATAGGGATAATGGCAGTGACAATCTTTCCGAAATAGTTCCATTTCTCGAAGATTGAGATGTAAAGGAATTTGTTTGTGAGGCAAATAAAACATTCAGAGGTGAAATAATTCCACATCATTAAACTGTTCTTTATTCAAAATGGTATTATCGATAAATTTATTTTATTAAATTAATTAAACATGCAAACAGTATCAGATTTGCTAAATGAATTAACGGAACAATACTTGGTCTTCATCAACTATACAGTAGAAAATGGCTACTCAAACCAAGCGAATTTGTCCTCTTTTAAATCTTTATCTATCGGCTTGTGGCATATCCACGAATGGATATGGAAAGAATCGCCTAGATTGCGCACTAGATTTTCAAATTTTAGTAGATATAGAGAATGCTTATTCAACAAATGTAGTGAATTAAAAATAATGCACGATATTGCAAATATGAGTAAACATTCTATATTAGAGAGGAATAAATCTGATTTTAAAGAACTTGGTATTCATGAAGGAAATTCTTTGAGTAGTGAAGATCTCCCTTTTGTCAAAGTGATAATGAATGATGGTCAGTTTTACAATGGTACAAAGTTACTTGACAAAATTTTCCAGTTTTGGTGTGATTTTGTCCAAGATTTAAGGCTGGAAGATATATAAAATGGGTATCCTATTATATTGGTCAAATAACTCTACTCATAAAACTTCCTCATTAATCATTGGTGAGATGCGTTATTAAATACTATGGTTTAGTTCCAATCATTAGTAAATACTTCTACGTAGTAAATAGCGGTGTGAGATCATTAACGATGCTTTACGGCTGTATCACGTGCGTTAAAATATCCGAACTTTCTTGCGACATTAGTAGTAGATCACCAGACTTTACCTCTCTTTCAATTGTACGAACACTCTCAAATGTAGAGTTATTGAAAATCTGTAGCTGATTCATGTGATTATTATTTTAGGTTAATGAACTCCGTATACTTAATTTCGACATACGGATTGTCGCTTGAGATAGTCTGGTGTATTGCTTTCACTTTCCATCGCCACCAGAGAAAACGATGTTTGTATTCTACCCAAAATGCCTGATGCAGATGCACCGGTAGGTGGATATTTCCTTTCAAGTGATTGTCTTCAATGATACCGTTCAGGTTAATGTATGGTGTATCCATTTTCACTGCCTTTACAATAACCTTCAAAGTATCCCTGATGACTGCCGTATCTTTCACTTGAGCATCCACCGGAGCATTGACTTCCACATCGTGCCTTCCGGCAGCTTCCAGGTCTTTGATACGTACTCCCATCTTCTTAATGGTTGCCGCGTCTTCTGCCCGGTACTTTTCATATTCATCCAGTGATAAGTTGAGAACCTGAATAGTGGATGCCATCATTGCCGAGTCAATCTGGATGTGTCTGACGTCCGCAAGTAGCGCGTGCGTATTGCTCCGGTAGGTATTCCTTTCTTCTTTCATCCTGCTGCCCCAGTTGTATAAGGAGTAAGTTGCCACCCCAAGTCCTAGAGCAATCAGGAGAAGAATTTTATTCAGGTTAATCTTCATCATCAATGGATTCCTGTGGAATAAACCAATCGACTTCTTCCAAGTAGGGCTCTGTCAGTTCTACCATGTATCCTTTGTTCAGGCGTCCAATACCGGTGAGGTCTTGAACAACCATAGCTTCTTTACCAATCAGCATATTCAGCCGCATCAATGATAGTGCTTCTGAAGGCTTTATATTTATCACAGTTCCTGTTTTCATAATCAATCATTTTTATTGGGATGTAGTTTTAATTATTTGAATAATAAGTCATATTCCTCTTTTCGTCTTCTTTCCAAAGACCGGACGACCTTGCCTTTATACATTCTAAAAGACAGATATTCTTCCTTGATATTCCTGTCACCCGCTTCCAGTTTCTTCACCAGTTTACTGCGAAGCACCTTGTTCTCTCCGACATTGAAAGCGAGAACTCCCAGTAGCAAGGAGTCAGCTCCAAAGCGTCGAAAGACAGCGCATTTCTTTTTCAGGTCACTGCGCAGAAGTGAATCCGCAAAACTCTTCGATATGTCAGAGCCAAAAGTATCAGTTGGTAATAATCGGTGTCCGTAGCCTACATAAGGCTGGTCGCGTGCATGGTGCCAACCTTCATACTTTTTAATCAATTGCACGGCATCTTCAAATAAATTGATCGAGTTACTGTGCAGGGAGAAAAAGAGCCAGGTAGCTATGAACCATATCCTCATTTCATACTTTTTAGTAGTTCCTTAATATCCGTCCGCATTTCCTTCAGGTCAGAACGCATGGACGTAAACTGTGTCATTGTCGCCTCGAACACCGCTTTGTCGAGCTTAATGGCATCTATCTTTTCGTACTGGTCCTCTATTTTGAGTTCCAGTGCCGAACACCTGATTGTCAATTCATTAATCCTTTGAATGTTAGTTACGTGTTGCACATACATTGTCACTGCGAATGAGAGCACGATAGTAAGTGTCTTGAAGTTGTTAAGTACAAATTCTCTGAGTTGTGTCATCGGTTAAGGTTAAGTAGAGTTATTGAATAAAATAGCAAATGCGTCTGTAATTGCCCTGATAAGCCTTTCTGCTCCTTCTGAATCCCGTAAACCGTAGATAACGAGACCGACCAGTAGAATCAGATAGACCGCCCATTGTACTTTTCTACGGTCAAGTTTCATTTTCGTCTTCCTCCTTTGTAATTTGTACCGGAACCGGTACGATGACATTGAACGTTACTCCGCTGCTCGTCTCATTCTTGCCTTTGGAATCAGCGGAATGCTTGACCGGATAAATATCCATCAATGTCCTCGCCGCATTGACGGATACCGACCGTAAAGGTGCTGGTGAGAGTTTGATGCCGAACTTGTCCGTATATGAAGCGTCTGCCGTTTCTTCCATTACCGCTTTCAATGTCTCGGTAATCTGGAGCTTCATAGCAATTGTTTCTGTCTCATTATCCACTTCCTGTACCAGTTCCTTGATGCGTGCCGCCACCTGTGGACGTGCAAACACCTTGTATGCCATTGCGTACGCTTTGGGTGATTCATCCTTGAACACTTCCCGGTAACAAGAGGTACGCTTTCCGGCGAATTTCATGCCTCCGTTCATAAAAAGCTGGCATAGCTGTTCTTCCTGTGCGGTCAGCGGTAGTTTTTTAGTTTCTTTATCCATAATTTTTGAGGTAAGAAGCCCGGAGCAAAAGCCCGGGCTTCAATGCTTTATCCAAGTATAGGTGTCATGGCACCTCTTTAGGTTTTAAGATTGCAGGATTTTTTTGTATTAATTCTTCGAGTAGTGTCTCGTAAAAGACATTAGCCAAGGCATCCGCACAGTTCTCGGCATCAGCAAGCGAGTTTATCAGTCTCATATTGAAGGATATAGATAAATCATATCCGGTTATTGTTGCCATTAACTCATTGCCATCATAATTTAGTACGCCGTACACCATTTTTTCTGACGGCTTGAACGAAACAGTCTTTTCTTCCTCTTCCATTGCTTAGATTTTAAAATGTAACCGTGTCTTTTCCGCTCTCTGAAGGTTTGCCCCGGTGCCATTATTATTCCTTAACCGGTTGGAGCAAACGATAGCCACATTCAACGTTGCGGTAACGTCAGCGCCCGCGTCATGCGCATCATCCAGTTCAATGCCCAGTCTCTCGGCAATCAACTCCAGTTTATACGACGTCATGGTAGGGTCGTTCGCGAAGGCAAGCCGCCCCAAATCAATGGTATCAATGTACTTAGGCTGAAAATTTCCGTAGAAATCATAGCTTCCGGCAAAGACTTTCTCAAACTCCTTCATTAATCCCGCATAGCACATAAGCTGCTGGACAAAACCGATATCGAAGGTGATGTTCTGCCCGACAAGTACAGGTTTGGTCTGCCGTCCGTTTGTCAGAGTTGCCCGTTTGCCGAACTCAATCACATCACGGGCGATCTCTTTCAAGTCCGCCCCTTGAATATATAAGGTATCCATTGTGATGCCGGAGTAAGTGAGCGCCTCCTGCTGGTACTCCATCAGTTTTGTTTCTTCCAGATTCAGTTCTTCTTTAGTACGGAGTACCTTTCGCTTCGGTGCCCCGCCAATATCCTGCTTGGGATAGGGTTTGAAATATTTCACATAGCTGTCGAAAATCTCCCAGGTGTCGAATCGTACCGCCTGCATGGCTAACTGGGTACAAGCATGTTTCACGCAATCCAGCCCGGAGGTTTCAAAGTCCAACCCGATGCCGGTATATATTTTAGGTTCATTTTTGGGTGCTGCCATTGTCTTGTTGGTTAAGAGTGAATAATCGGGATGTCTTGTAGGTATTCAGGCTGTTGCCTCCACTGTAATCATTGTACTTGACAACTGCCGAGACAATGATTATCTTATCCTTGATGTCCCGGAGTTCCGCCTTGTTTTCTACATAGAAGTCATTCCAGCACACGAGCTTTATCAAGTCGTTGTTTTGCTGGAGATGCAGTTTGCAGATATGTTTCTTTTCTCCTGTCTTTTTGTCCTTGTAGGAAATTTCTTCCATGTCCGTAACGGTAGCGCACAGGGCGATCTTCTTACCTTCGCTGTCCTTGTCCAATGCTTTTCGGACGGTACTATATGACGCCTTGCCTTTGAATTGGTGATGACAATAAGAGTTGTCGAATATCCGCTTGTAGTCAATCTGCCCGATTCCGCATACTTCGATTTGCTGCATACTCCAGAAATAATGCTGGTTAATCAGATGGTCGGGATAATCCTCCGCCGAAATCTTGAATCCCAGTTCCGTAGCCGCCTTATCCAGTATCGAATACCTTTCCACAACGGCACTGATATTGCTTACTTTATCGAAGCAACCGGCAAGAATCAGATTCTTTACATGACGTGCATTGACCGGGACTCTGATTGCTTCCTGCTCATTATCCGCATCATCCCAGTATTCGTACTTCTTGAGTTTATATTTGAATACACGATGTACAAAGTTCTCTACCGATTTGAACGGACCATTCTTTGTGCGCTCATTAATGATATACTGTACCGCTTTAGTCCCTAACATCTTTATTTTCCCCATCGACCAGAAGATTTCATTTGTCTGATAATCCGTGAAGAACTTTTCTCCAGAAACATTAATGTCCGGTGGCACCACCTTGGCGGAACTGCATTCTTCCATCTCCGACATGATGAGTGGAAGTTCCTTGTCGTCTGCCCATTGAAGGGCCACAGTATAGAAGGCTGTGGGATAGTTAGCTTTCAGCCATGCACCTACATAGCTTGTAATGGCATACGCTGTAGCGTGGCTAAAATTAAATAAATATTTACAACCTAATTCGATCATCTCCCAAATGAGCACAGCATCCTCTTTCGGACACCCATTATTGGCGGCTCCTGACATGAATTTATCTTTCATGGCATGTATTTTATCCGCTTTCTTTTTGGAGATGTACTTCACCAGATTTATTCCTTCCCCAAGGCTAAAGCCACCTACTTCGCGTGCCATTTGGGCAAGTTGTTCTTGCCCGACCAGAACACCGTAAGTAGAGTGTAATGCATTATATGTTCCCCAGAGATATACCGGAGCCACATCTCCTCTTTTACAGTCTAAGTACTTCTGTGTAGAACCGGATTCCAGCGTAGCGGGACGATATAATGCATTAGCGGCAATCAGATCATTGATACAGCAAGGTTTCATATCCATCAGGAACTTGGTCATCCCCGCAGAACTGAACTGGAAAACGTTCTGAGTGTATCCTTTGGAAAGTATCCGGTATGTCTTCTCATCATCCAATCCACCGCGTACAAGCCCCTCAAAAGTTATTCCGGCATTGTATACCTTGTTGCATTCATCAATGACTGACTGTATCTTAGCTAACTCTTTAATGCCCAAGCAGTCATTCTTCAGCAGTCCCGTTTCGTCAATGGAATACCCGTCCAGTTCTGATACCAGAATATCATCCACTTTCTTAATCGGCGTATAATCGAAACATTCCATCTCTTCATCGTCCTTCACATTCGGAGTCACAATTATAGCCGAAGCATGAACGGAAGCCGAGCGTGGTTGCCCCATCAGTCCCCGAATATCCTCAATGACCTGCGGGTAATCCTGCACGAACTTATTCACTTTCTTATTGGTTGCCGCCAGCTTGAGCAAGTCTGTCCACGTCATATTATCGTCTTCAAAAATAGCGGTGATATAATTCACATAGCTGACAGGGACTTTATACACCCGGCAGACATCTTTGATTACCGCCTTGAGCTTCATTGTCGAATAAGTTCCGGCTGAAAACACACGTTGCTTTCCTGATTCATTGTATCTGCACTCCAGATATTCTTTTACCTCTTGTCTACGGTTGGAAGCGTAATCTACGTCTACGTCAGCGAGAGATCCGGCTTCACCTTGCCTGAACCCGCTGCCGGTCAGCAGGTCCAATGCCTGAACCGGAACTTGTGTCTGTTTTAATTGCACACTCTCAACAATCATAAGCCGTCTCGTTAAGCGTGAATACCAAATCCCTATTATCAAAGATGATGTCATCACCCAGCTTCAACTCATCAGCATACACAATTATGCTGTGTCCCTCGCGCATTACTCGAAGCTTGGAGTCCTTGTCGAAAACATAAGCTTTGCCGTTGGCTAACGTAACCTGTACAATCTGCGTGGATTCCATTCCGCCAACAATGATCGTCACCTCGTCCGGATATAGCCCTGCACGTTCGGGAAGCAGGAAGCGTTCGAAAAGCAAATCATACTTAATCGGGTCAATCAGTGTAATCCCAAGTAGATAGAGCGCCAGGGAACCGCCGGCGGAACCACGACCACATCCGACAAGGATACCATGTTCCCGCGCCCAGTTCACCGTATCATACTGGACCAGCAAGTAATCCACATTATCGGTAGATTCCAGAATATACACCTCGTAGTCCAGACGTTTACGGTACTCATCCTCACATCCGGCTGGAACCAGCTTCTTAAAACCTTCCTCCAACAAGGAAAGAAACATCCGGTGTCTGTCTCCATACTTTGCTTTCTCCTGCGGCGTCATGTCGTATTGCGGCATGAAGTTCCTGTCTGTCTCATAACGTGCGACAGCCCCTTCGGCTATCTCAACCGTATGGGCACACATTCTTTTAAACAGGCTATCCAGTTCCCATTTATTGCCGTCAAACAAGGAGCAGAATATTGTGTAATGCTCGTCTATATCCTTGAAATACTGGTCATCACTTTGTTCGTGTGCCGCTCCGGAAACTATTTTATTCAGGATAATCTTATTGCGCGCGTCGTCCTTGTCCAGATAGTAAGTATCACATAGCAGAACCGGCTCTATCAGAAAAGTGCCCGTGTTCGCTTCATAGAAATTTTCAAAGAAGAACTTAGTCGCCTTCAATACCTCAACGTCGATACGTTCAGCCTTGTATTCGCTCAAATCTACCTGATAGAAAACCTGTCCAAATGCGATCTTCATGGCCTGGATTATATGCGGGTTCTTCTTTATCCAGTAAGAAGAGAGTTTGCCCAGCACCAGTATGTTGCCTTCCCCATGAGTAAGCAATCCCTGAAGGGAAAGGGTACGATTATCCGAGTCTACCATAATCTCTTTCTGGATACGCAGCAGGTTTCTCATGCCGCGTTGCGTTTGCGCATAGACTTTCATCTCTATTTTTTCGCCGTCATGCTCCATCTCCAGCGTATATCCGAATACATGCTTCATACCCTGTGTCGTGCATTCTTTTTGCAGATTGAGCGTAGCCGCCATTGTATTCCTGTCACATATACCCAGTGCCGTATGCCCCAGGTACTTGGCTTTTCGTACCCAGTCAGTTATATTTCCGCTTCCGTTGAGCAGTTCAAATGGAGTGTGTACGCCCAGATTAACCATCGGTACCTGCATCTTACAAGGCTGTCTTACTCCCGCATATTTGAGGATGTTGAACCTGAACTCTTCTTTCAGGTTATAATAATACCAGTTGTCCCCAAACGGGAACGCCACGAAACATATCCCTTCGGCGATCAATACGTCCGGGTTCTCCATCAGGTTGAACTGGAGAATTTCCGTTCCCCGGAAAATGGATTTTATTTCTGTCAGGTCGGCTACATATACCTTCCCGAACCCTTCGATTTCTACTACTTCATTATCAAACTGTTTAAATGAAATCTTGTTGGCTTGCAGCCAGTTGATTAGTTCTTTCATTCTTGGACCTTTAAAAGTCGATACTCCGCCGGAGTCCTGAGCCTGTGTGAGAAAATATCGTCTATCTCATCACAGCTCAAATCCTCCCAATCTTTCTTAGCGTCCGGTATATCCGCAATCAATACCCGGAAGTAAGCATTCAATTCATCGGCTGTTTTCTTTATGGCTTCCACAGCGTCTCCATCGTAACCCAGTATGACGGTCTTTACCCCTTTACTTTGCAGTTTGTAAATCTGCGTACGGGATATTTTCTTCCCGAAGGTGGCGACCGCAGCCATAGATTCATTGTCATATAATTCCTTTTTTCTGGTTAATGCTACCACGTCGAATATTCCTTCCGTGATAATTACCGTATCCGTAACTCCTTCCTTTACCGCATCATAGTTGTAGAGCAGCTTTACGAAGTCGTTTTCCGTCGAGTTCCTGAAGCGCAGTATCCGGTATCCGCCCTTGCGCCTTACCCGGCTGTTATGCCTGTCTATCTCATCCTTGCTCCATGTATGCCGTGATACATATCCTACCACGTCTTCCCGGTCGATAATGGGAAAGATCACATAAGCGTCGTATCTGAAGTTCAGTCCCCTTGTCGTACCCACCTGAAAATATTCATAGTCGTCATAAGTAAACCCACGAGTCTTCAGATATGGATGGGTAAAACATCTCCGGTAAAACTCCGGCAATTCCACGATACCCAGTGCATCATCTATTTCTTCTCCTTCTTCCAGTGGAAAAAGCAGGGTTGTGCCCAGCTTCGCGTTCAGGTCGGTGGTCGGCGCTATCATCAAGTCGGGCCTGCCTATAAAGTCCAGCAGTCCTTCGAGGGAATACGTCGAACGTCCACAACTGAAACAATGCGACATAAACGGCTTTTTCCTTACCGTCTGCTTACCGATGTAAATCCCGTACTTGCCTTCTTTTCCGCAACAGGGACACCGGGCTATCAGGTTCTTTCCCGCACCATCCGGCTTTGCGTCCAGTTCCTTTGTCAGTTCCCGGATGAGAAATTCTGTATCGCTTTGGGACAGTGCCATTCTCTGCTTTATCTTTTCAGGTTCATACTTCTCTGCGCGTCATAGAATACTTCATTGTCGTAATCCGTTGCTATCTTCACCGTTTCGCCTTTCTTGAAGAATCGGGCTTTGGCAACATGCAGCCGCATCACATTCTCCTTTCTTTCCGCCGACGACTGGTTCATCGTTATCAGGTGCGTACAAGGACGTGCAAGCCCCTTGCTTTCGGAACAGTTATATTCGGTAAGGACGTTGTTCTCGTCGTTCAGCCAGTCCCGGTTCTCAATCGTTGCCTGATACGTTACCACCATCCATATCCTTTCGTCCGCCGCCAAGTCTTTGAGGTCATTTGCCACGGCAATACGCTTGCTTCGTTCGTGGTCTTCCCCCCAGTTCCTCCGGCTGGCATCCGTCAGCAAATCCATACTGTCAATGATTACAATATCCGGCGACCGGGCATTCAGCTTCCTGTACTCCGCAATCCCGTTCTTGATGTCCAGCGTCGAGATTCTACTATTGAAGCGTGGAAAGGAACGGACGGTGATACTGCCCTTATAAGCCGCTACCTGCTGCTCGAAGTATTTCATCTCCGTATCTGATATCTTCCCACGCTCAAAATAGAAGGCATTCTTGCTGATAAGTCCACCCGAATAAGCGTCCAGCGCCTCTTCCTCGCTGCCTTCCAACTGAAAGTGAAGCACATGCAAGCCATCGTCAATGTTGGCACGGATACCGATATGCTTGGCAAGATGCGACTTACCCACACCCGTGCTGGCAAGGAAACAGCTCAATTGTCCCCGCAGGTTCCTTCCACCGTTCATCACATCCAAGTCAGGAATGTAGAACCGGGTTACGGGAGCCAGCGGAGAGTTCAGACTGTCAATGTCTTTCTGCCTGTTCCGGTAGAACCGATGGGTAAAAGTTTCCGCCACATTCACAAACGCGGATGATTTCAACGTAAATCCGGACAACCATTCCGCGTACTTCTTCAACTTTTCTTCCGCCTCGGGTTGCCTGCTCTGGTTGTACAGTTTGCCCACTTCCGAATAGGTCATCTGCAAACGCACCCCTTTGATATAGGCTTCCAGCATGTCCAGCAATACTTCCGGATTATTATCACCCTCACTTTCCTGAAAGGTGTTTACCAGTTCCATCGTATCGTAGTCGCCATTGAACAGTTGGCTGAGTACCGCATACGACGGTGGTTCCTTATAGTTCCTGTAATGGGTGGAAATGGCAAGGAGTATTTTCTGAAATGCCCTGTCCGGCAGGTATTCTTTTTTCACGTGCCTTGCCACCACCCCGCAGATCGTTTCTGAATTGAGGGCAGTGGCAAAGAGCTCGTAAAGGAACTCCACCGACATCGGGTTCATTCCGTCCTTCATCATTGGCCCGACGCTTTAAATTCTTCCACACGGATACGGTACAGTTCCGGGTAGATCAACCGGGTTCTGTGTTCACAGGCAACGGTCTTCGGGCAACTTGCACAGACCGGAGAAAAAGGCGTCCAAAGAAGTGTGGAAGCACCACAGATATAGTAACCCAGTGATGTCCCCAACAATCTTTTCTTCGTTCCGTCCTCGTACTGCGGATAGATAAATTTAGCCTGCGGATGGCGGCTGCGGTCACGTATGAGTTCACACAACATCTCCCGGCTCAGTTCATTCTTTCGCAGCCATTTTTCTTCGTAAAAGCGAATTTCCCGCTTCGTTTCGGCAAATCGTCTTATTGCTCTCTTGCCGAATGAATGGGATACGTTCCAACGAGCCCCGTAACTCTCCCCAAAGCGGGACAAGGCATGTACCTGGCAGACGCAAAAGTTTACCATGCGTTCCACGTCCGGTTGCCCATTGCTTTCCAGTGAACGGACACAGGATGTGACAGTACGCCGGGCGATTTCACCTCTGGGAAAAGTAAATCCGGGATATACCCGTTTCATCAGGAAGGTGAATGCCTTTATCATCTCATTTGTTTTCTTTTCGCTTTCCATCTCTTGTGAGCATTTCTTTGAGTTTCTTCTTTGCCAGAAAAATCCGGCTTTTGGTCGTTTCGAGGTTCTTGGTTTTAAGGCAACCGCGTTGGTAGAGTATCTCCATGATTTCTTCCAGCTTGTATCCTGCCACTTGTAGCAAGAGGGCTTCACGATACTTGCGTCCGATTCTTTCCAGGGCTTCCAGCACTTCATCACCGAACATGTCCCGGTAGTTTTCAAGTGTTACGTCCTCGCTACAGGGCTCATCGGGAAGCTGCTCCATTTTCATTGCCCCCACATCCCCTTCACGAGCGAACCGATTGTTCTTCCTTTCAAGGTCAGCCAGCATCCTTACCGTTATCGCATAAATCCACGTCTTGACTTCACGTGTGGGGTCGTAGGAATGGACATACCTGAAGAAGTTTATCAGGACTTCGTTGTAGTTGTCAGCGATATTGTCATTATCACGGGTTTGCTTGATACAGATGTGATAAATCAGGTTCCTGTACGGATAGACATATTTGTTGAATAGTGCGGTACGGGTACGTATCGACTCTTCATCAGTCAGATAAGAGGAACTATCTGCCTTTCTCATAGTGACAGCTTCTAAGTTTCAGAATATCATCTGTAGCTGTCAATTCATTGAAAAAAAAGAGGTTCTGCATGGGCTTCCGGTTTAGTTGATACGATATTTGCTAATAAAATACTGGTAGAGCCAGAAGGCATCCGCCTCGTTGTCATCCACAGGCGTGCGGTTGAAACGCTGCGTATAAGCCTGCATCATTTCCTGCTTTCCGGCATTCCCGTTACCCGTAGCGAACTTCTTGAGCACCTTCGGATTGATAAATTCCGGTTCCGGAAGGTTCAGCTCGTCACAGATACAAAGCAGCACGCCCCTGAATTCCGACAGTTTCCGCATGTCGAAGAAATGCTTGTTTACAGATACATCCTCCGCCACAATCCGGCGGATGTCATGTTTCAGGACAAAGTCCGTCAGAGTTTCCTTAAAGGCGAGATGTTGCTTGTTGTCGTTCCTCCGCTTCCCTTCGGTAAAGTTCCACGTGCCGGATTCATGCACGCTGTAGTACCCGCAATGGGTTGCAATGTCGAGAGCCAGTATATGCTCCCGTTTGAGTTCTTCGGTTTCTTTTTTCATAGTTGGTTAATTAAGGTTGTTGATATAGGATTGCCCGTTCTTCTTATGGATAATAAGCTTATAGGGATAGCTTTCGCTGATGTTCCCGTGGGAGATAACCAGCGTGGTTATGCCTGACTTGTTCAGAACGCCGAACATACTTGCCAGCCCGTCTTCGTCCACCGGTGAGAGTATTTCATCCAGCACAATCAGGTTCAGTCCTTTGTCTTCCTCACAGTTTCCGTTCACCAGTTTCTGCATGGCAAGGATTGTTGCAAGGTTCACCCGGCACTTTTCCCCTTCGGAGAACTTGTCGAAGGAGCCGCAATCCATACCGGAGCGCAAGAGGCTGACTGATATTTTCTCACGTACTTTTCCCGATTTTAAGGAAGTAAAACCGGACAAGTGCAGGCGGATGTCGCTGCCGATGCTCTCTAAGAATTCGTTCGTAACCTTTGCCAGTGCCGCAATTTTGGTATTGGCAAGGAACGATTTGAACTGCAAGAACACATCTGCCTGCCGCATCAGTTCATTCGCCTGTTTTTCCAGTTTTTCTTTCTCGATGACAGCTTCCGAAGATTGTTTTCGATATTCTTTAAGGGAGGTTTCCAGAGAGACAAGAATATTGCTGCCCGATGATTCCTTCAATTCTTTCATTGTATTTTCAAGTATACCAATGGCGCTCTCCGCTGCTTTGATGTCCTCCCCACGGCTACCGATATTCCGCCTGATGCTTTTATAGGCATCATCCAGGAGTGAAAATGCCTCATCAAAAAGCTTCCGGCGGATACCGTCCAGTTCAGTCTGTATGGAATTTATCGAGCGTGTCACCCGTTCCTTGCTTTGGCCGGCTTCTTCCTGTAGCCCTACAACCGTCCGTCTTGACTTTTCCGCTTCCTGAATCTTTTCCTCCCAAGTAACGTTTTGCCCGGTAAGGTCACGTTTGCCTGCATGGATTTTCTTCTCTGATTCTTCAATGCTTTCCGATTGTTTGCGGCATTCCGCCAATAGGTTTTCCAATTTGTCCTTCTCCGTTTCATGCTCTTTTATCTGTCTACGGGCAGCTTCCACATTGAAATTTTCATCGCTCAATAGGAATTGGTGCCGGCAAACCGGGCAAGTGATCGTACCCGCCAACTTGTTATTCAGGTTTTCGATGGCGGCTGTAAGAGTAGCCTTTTGTTTCCCCAGTTCAGTGATTTGGCCGGTGAGCCCTGTTATCTGCATTTCCAGACGCTTTAATTCCTCATCATACCCGCTCACTTTCACTTTCATATTTTCAGAAAAAACACGATATTTTTCCAGAAAAGCATCCCGTTTCCGTGTGGCCTCGTGGAGTTCCTTTTTCGTTTCTTCCAAAGCCATATCCCAAAGAGAAAGCTCTCCGCTTAATTTTTCGATCTTGTCTTTCTTCTCCGCTACTATTCCGTTCCAGTCGGAAAGTGAACCGCATTGCAAGGGGGCAAGCAAACCGGTGATGATTTCCAGGCACTCCCCGACAGAGGATTCACTGTCTTCCAATGCCTGCATCTGCTTATCCGCCTTTTCAATCTCCGTATAGGAAGCTTTCAAGATTTCCATCTCTTCCTTGCAATCCCGAATCAAGGCACGTTTCTCACTGATACATTTTTCCATATCCGCAAGCCTTTGGCTCTTCGTACGTGCTTTCTCCCGGGTGGAGGCTTCTTCTTTTTGAATCTGTTCGGCAAGCATTTCAATGCGTCCGTCCAGCCCGGCAACTTTCAGTTCCGCCCTGTGCAACGCTTCATCCACCGGTTTCTTGTCCTCCAGTACCTTATCCATAGCTATATCCACGAGGCTGGCATTGGAAAAGCGGTTGATTATCTCTTTTTTGTCTTTGTCTGAACTGGAGAGGAAGTCCTGATATTTGTGTCTGGAAAGAAGGAAGTTGTTATAGAGTTCGTCTTTGGTAATACCTAATTTTTCAAGGATATACTTGTTGTAGGCATCCACACTGGGACGTACCGCTTCATCAGTGGTTATAGGTTTGCCTTCCCGCTTTATCAGGCACTCCACCATGGAACTGCCTTTACGTAATATACGTCGCAGGATGACAAAGACTTCATCCGACGTATCATTGAAGAATTCCAGTCGGATCATACACTCGTCGGCAGAATCATTGATGATTTCTTCATTTTTCACTTTCCGCAACGGACTGCCTGTAATACCGGTAGCAATACATTCTATCAACGCCGACTTTCCCGAACCGTTGGAGCCCTGGCTGTCATTGTCCATGTTATTTCCGAACACCAATGTAGTAACGCCCTGATTCAGTACATAATGCAGGTTGTTGAACGAACAGATATTTTCTGCGGTTATCTCACTTAGTTTCCACATGATGTATCTGATTTAAGGTAGGACAATCCCAATTCTTCATTGATTCCTTTCTCCGTGCAGAACCGGCGGTAGTTATCGCGTATCAGTCCGCCGTCGAACTTCTCCAACAGTCCGGTACCGGCAATTTGGACGGCGTGTACCTCTTCGGTAACAATTTCCACCTTACCTGCCCCGGCTTCCAGCAGCCTGTTCCTGTCAATGGCAGAAGCACCGGCAAGGGAGGAATGAATACGTACTTTCACTTTATACCTGCCGTCTTCTTTTAACTCTTCCAGCCGGTCTGTCAGGTGGATATCCACTTTGTTATCCGGGACATCAAGCACCATAAAGCGCCGGTTGGCGTGGTTCTTTATAAATTCAGCCGTGCCATCCCCATAAAGGACGGTGTATCCTTTTTCTTCATCCTCGCCGAAATTATGCTGGCGGGACGAGCCGATGTATTCAATATTGGGAGCAACTGTGCAACGGTTGTGGTAATGTCCTACAAACACTCTGTCGAAATCGCTGAAAATATGTACCGGCAGTTCATTTTCGGCTGGACGGGAAAGCGCATTGTTTATGCCTTCATGGATATAGAGATAATTCTGCTTGTCAGCACTTAATTCATTTTCTATTACCTCATTCAGCTTCCCGGTGAAGCTTCCGTCTTCCGGAAAGTAAGGGATGACATGGAGCATGAAACTCCATTCCGGATTCGAAAGGGTGTGGTACTCGTCAATGACCAGCACATTGTCATGCTGGTCGTAGATATGGCAATAGCCGCGAACGGCTTCCTGGTTCACAAAATCATGGTTACCGTTGGCAAGGATGACGTCTATATTCATATTCCGGGCAGTCAGCAGCGCATCGTGTACAGCCAGCAATACGTCCAGTGTCTGTGACGAACGTGAAAAGAACAGGTCTCCGCCCAGTACCACCGTGCCAATGTTCAAACGTTTGCAATGCGAGATCGCCTCGTTCCAGTTCAGACAAAAATCAGGTATGTTATCTTTGGATATATGTATGTCATTGAGCAATAACATACAGGGTTCTTTTGGATTCATAAGGGTATAAGTTAGGAAGGGAAAGGCATTTGCCTCTCCCTTACAGATGGGTATATGAAAATTTATCGCTTATCTTCTGCGTCTGGGCGCGGGTTCTTCAGACACACCCTCCTGGGCAGCGGCAGGTTCTTCAACCGGTGTTTCGTCTGTTTCGGCACTTGCCTGCGGCTCGGGTTCTTCCCCCTGCTTCTGCATCTGATTTTCAATCATGTCCAGCAACACTTCATTAGTCGTGGTACGGGTGACACGGATACCGAGCTTTTCCTGCTCGATGAAAGTGCGTATCATCGCACGCAGTTCCTGTCCCTGTTCCGTTTTGTCACCCAGTGACTGTTCCTGTAGGCGGTCGAACTTGTCAAGCAACATATCAAGGGACAATGCACCGCTTTCCGCATTCTCCTTCGCGTCCTTATTGCGCTTGTCGAAGGAGAACGAACTTGTATCCGTCTTGGGAAGTTCCGCTTCCAGCGTGGCGATGGCTTCCTTCATTTCATCCGTTTCCATCACCTGCAATCCGTATTTGGTATCAAATTGTTTCAGGAATTCGATGGTAGCGCCAAACTGGTAACGAGTGTAACGTAGAATCACCTCCGGCAAGCGTGGCATGTTCATTAGTGTAGTCAGTTCCTCGATAGAAAGCTCGTCAGTATCGGATTCATTGTCGATAGAGATAGTGTACTCGGTCTTTTGACCGTTCTTCTTTTTTTCAATCTCCACCGGGTACGCGTCCTTTACCGATGAGACGGGGCACGGGTATTTCGGATTCTTAGCCAGTTTTTTCTGCCATAACTTGAATTTACGGTCATCCAGTTCCTTGTACTGCGAATGGCTCAGGGTAAGCAATTGCACGCCCTTGGCACGTTCGTTCATATCGAAGACGTACATACAGTGGACGTATGAGAACTTCAGCCCGCCGCCAAAACTTCCGCCGCCAATTTTCTCCGCCAGTTTTTCATCACCCGTTTCTTTTGCCGCAGCGACCGCAGCTTTGCGATAGGTGTCAATAATGTCAAGCGGAAAGCCCGCATCAGTTGCGCGTACCGCATTGACATAAATATATTGGGCCTTGCCTCCCTCTGAAGGCTTCTCAATCTCCAGTAACATCTGATGTACCGGATGCTCGTAGCTCTTTCTCCCGGTGCTTCCGTCCGATGACGGGATAGCCGGCAGAACCCGTAACCTGTACGTGCCCAGCTTGTCGAGTTTGAAGAACTCCGTCTTCGCGAATCCCTTGTTCTCTTCCGCAGTCCGTACCTGCGCTTCCTGATAAGTTTCCTGTGAATCTAAGAATAAACTCTCAAGATTGTCCGCAGGTACGTTCGACGTACCATTGTTTTTTTCTTCTTGCATAAATGCATGTTTTGAGGTTTACCGAAAGAATCTGGTGCGGTGATGACGGCTGTTCCGGTTGATTATACTTGCCGCATCTCAATTTACAATATGATGGGTAACGGGGGAAGGGAAGGATTTCTTCCGCCCGGAATTACCCGGCGATCAATTAATTTTCCACAAAGATAACAGGTTCTTTCATGCGTTCCAAGCCTGTTGAAATATTTTTTAAAATAAGGGAAATAACCTGTTGGCGCTCATCTTTTTACAAACCGGTTTTAAACATATTATTAAATGTCTGCTGCTTAAAAATCTTTATTTTCTTCCTGTTTCCATCAATGAACGCCTCCATCTTTTTCCTGCGTATCGACTCATAATATGCCTTCCGTCCTTCGGTGAGAACCTTGCCCCTTTTACAGCAGAGCCCATTGGCGACGTATTCATTCATACACCGCCGGAACTTGGGCTTTTTATAGGTAGGGTCTTTGGATGCCCTGCACACCAGTTCCACCACTTCGGGTGATGGGTGGAAACGTCTGGTATCTTTGCACTTGTTTTGCAGGATATTATAAACGACGGGCATCTCATATTTGAGCAGGAATCCCAAAGGTGTCTCATCGAATGGGAATTTCTTAAATGTTTTCCTTGGCCGTCCGTCGGCGAACGCTCTTTTTTCCCTCGTCGGGACGAATCTTGTCTGCCGGCTGCCGTATTTCCTCTTCGCTCTTGTCATGTGTCTGCTGGGTTAAAGGTTCCACTTTGGTTTCTTTCACGGTTTTGGGATGATATGCCATCCGGGCAATCTCCCGGCGGCTGTCCAAATCTTGTTGAATATTTATTTTCTTCATAAGTAAGGGATTAAGTTATACCATATAAGTAAAGTTCATATCAGTATCCACGTTGTACCATCCACTCTCAAAGATTCTGATATTGCGGCTTCCACCGCTCAATACAAAGGAAGTACCCCTGTTGTACTTCGCGTCGTCGTTCCAGTCGCAGAGCGTTGTCCTTACTCCGTAGCGGGGTGGTGATATCTGGTTGGGAAGCACGGCAACCGTTCCTCCCCAATGGTCACCATCCCTACGGGCTGTGTTAATAACTCCCTGTATGGACACGATATTGCCTATTTGCCGAACGAAAAGCCTGCTGGTATCTGTTCCGTTGCCGGAGTTTGCCATCCGTAGCCATCCGGTGTCTGCAATCTTTGTCTGGTAGTCCTGTGCATAGGCTGCTCCCAGCGTACGGCATACCTGCTTTTTTGCATCCGTATTGGGCAGGGAAAGGTCGGAGAGTTTACTGTCTTTTCTCAGATAAGTACCGCTTACATCCGCTTTCGAGGGTACGTCCAGCTTATCCCTGAGAATCTTTTGCGCGTCAGCTGCTTTCTTTCCCTGCCCGACAAGGTAATTGATATAATCTTGAAACAGCATGGCAATCCCTGCATATTTCGTATCGGTTTCGATTCTGGAGTAGACATTGATATTAGTGGCAATGCTTGCCTTTTCCTCATCGGTATATCCGTCAAGCAATCGCCCGGCTTTCTTTGCCAGTTCCTTCCTTACATGAGAAAGAAGCACATAACCCTCCACTTCCGCGTGCGAAACATCGTCATTGTCTACATAGGCGAAGCTGCCTGTCTTTATTCCCTCCAGCTTTTGCTTCATATCCGGGGTGAATACCACGCCCGTATAGGCACTGTCCGTGCCCAGCTTTCCGGCAAGCAGTTTGTCCACTTCCGTAGTGGAATAGACACTGATGTTCTTCCGGGCGGATATCTTGTCGGGCAGGTCGGAAAGGTTGTTCGTTTTCGTAAGTTTCAACGTTCCGGTCCCCTTCTTTTCCGCATCCAGGTTATCGCGAACCGCCGCTTGTTTCTCTGCTTTGAGGGCGGCTATCTGTTCAGCGGTGAGCCCGTTGATTTCATCGGCGCTCAGGGAAACCAGTTCTTGCAGGTTACCTGAGATTTTGAGGAACAGGCTTCCTGTTTCCTCCCTGGAGTACATGTCCAGTGAAGCGCGTGCCGCCTTTTTATCCGGTATGTCGGCGAGGTTGGAGGAAACAGTTAATTTCTTAGCCAATGCGTCTTTGACCTGCGTGGCAGTGACGTAGCCTTCGCCTCCGGTTTGCACTTCACCTGTGGAGATGGCGTCCAGCTTCTTCTTATATTTTGCAGTGAAATCTTCTGTGGAGAGTTGTTTTCCTTTCACTGAATCCACTTTCCCCGCCAGTGCGTCCGTGAAGCTCTTTTTATTGACATAGATGTCTTTCAGGCTGATTTCATTTACCTTCAAGTCTCCGGTAATATTCACGAACTCTTTTGGGGAGAGCCGGATGTCTCCAATGTTATTGATAAGGGAGAAATCAACACCCCCAGTGGACACAAAGCCTGCGGATGCCACTTCCGTGCCTTCGGCATCCGCGTAATAAAGCGCATTGGTCTCTGAAACATCTGAAACGATTGTAACGGACTTGCCGTTCACGGTAAAAATTCCGTTGGCGCATACTTCTTTTGTCTTTCCCTTGACATGTAACACAGGTATCCCCGCCTGCTTGCCGTCAAACACACGGAAATCACGGAACACGCTTGTCCCGTTCTCCAGTCCGGCGCTGTTGATATCCACCGAGCCTTTGTCCGTGGTATCCGCGACATTGACAATGGAGTTCTTTTCAATCCGTAGCAAGCCGGTGCGCGAGCTTGTACCGGAAGCATGGGTATAGGTAATGCCGTTTTCATCTATCCTTGCCAGTTCTGTCTTGCCCTTTAGAAGTGAGATGAAGCCGTCGGTCGAGATACAAATCTCACTGACAAGCAGCCCGTTCAGGTAAGAACCGAACGAGGCTGTCCCGTCTTGCTTTACCAACTGTTTGAGGGAATATCCCGATGGAGAGACTACCGATACGGCGGTCTTGGATTCCAGTCCTGTTTCCGTGGTCAGCTTCCCGGTGACAACCAAGTCTTTTTTGATGGTTTGTTTACTGAAAGGAGTATCCAGCAGGACGGCATAATGCCCGAAGAACTTGTCAAGGAAACGGGGGGCATAAGTTTTTGTAACTTCAATAAGAGCAGGTAATTTCCCCGTTACTGTATCGGTGAAAGTCGGTAGAATGTTACTGCCTGCGCACAGGTAATTATTGCGCCCTTTCTTGTTCACGTCCCCCGCGTAAACGACTGTATCGGTGCCGTTCTTCTCATAGATATAGTAAGGGAAGGCAGCCGTCACGCATCCCTCGAAGTAACGGATCTTGCCGTTTATCCAAACATAGCCGGGAGAAATGGCATAGCCTGTGACTTCACAGCCGGAGATGATAAAATCATCACATCCCCTGAAGATGGCCGTCATGGACAGGGCGAGTTCTTGCAGGTTCAGTATGTCATCCACGTAGGTGTATCTTCCGCCTGTGTCTGCAACGTATTCTTTCATAATATCGAATTAAGGTTGATTTAGTTTTTTAAGGTTGGTCTATTTTTATCAGGTATGTCTTGCCTGCTACCTTATAGGTGTTGATAACGAAGGAGAGCATATAGACAAACTCTTTTTCCGGTATGTTTATTTCGGGGACAAGCACCATAAAGCTGACTTTGTTGACCGCCTTTTCCTCTGCGAGATAATGAAACTCGCGCGGCTTCTCTTCCGGTTTGAGGGCAGGCGGTACTTCTTCCAGATTGAGCCAGAGGGTAAAGGGTTTGCCGTATGTGGAATCCTCATGGTAAATGTCTACACCCAGCGGATCACTTTCGGTAATCACAATCCTCTCCCCGCTGTTTTTCAGATACCGGACAAACTTATGGTTCAGGTACCACTCGAAGTACATCATCTGTGAGGTCATGCGCGCCTCGATGTGTTTCTCCAGTGCGAAGGCACGGAATTTTTCACTCAGCGGGTGTAATGGCCGGATTAAACTTTGCAGGAAAAGGATGTATTTTCTTCCTGACAAATAATAGGGTACGAGCCTGTTCACCAGCTTGTCGGTCGGTAGTTTATATCGGTTCTCTTTCATCCTTCAACGATTAGTTTGATTGCCTGACGGAATGTTGGCAGTTCCTGTTCCTTGCCCGTAGCGGATGACTGTTTCATAAAGCCGGACGATGTTTTGGTAAGACGGTGTACCTTCACAGGTGCAAGCAGGTTCCCGTCCGCATCGTAAGAAGCGATAAAGATTCCCTGCTCCGGCGTCGCTTCCTCGTCGATATATACGTCCGTCACGTGTTCGGTACTTCGGACCGCCTCTATGACGGAGGAAACATAGACGGACGAGTCGAAAGGCATTCCCATGATATATCCGTTCAGCTTCTCTTCAATTTTATCGTAGATTTCGCTTTCCGGTATGGCTCCGTTATAATACACTGTGATACGGGGAATAAGTACGTCTCCTTCACGGCTGATTACCTCAATACGTGTTCCGGCGAACTTCATCTTTCCGATATAGGAATTGACCGGTACCATCTCCGAAGCGGGCAATGGTTCCAGATGTCCCTTTTCTCCTGTAGCCACTTTCAATATCAGCTTGCTGTCAAGGTTGGTATCGTCCGTACTTTCAATATAAGATACCTGTGTGATAATACGTTTGGTTTCGTCTACATTAGCATAGCCGAACGCCAGCCCGTCCTCCCGGACCGTGAGTTCATCTCCTTTCTGGTATTGGAGCAGTGCATTGGCATAGAAAGTGGGCGTTCCGTTCACACGCCGATTGAGTGCCGTTGAAATATCCACGGCAAATACATCCAACAGGGTTTCAAAACTATGGATAAGCGCCGCCACCGTCCAAGTGAGCCCGTTCATGATGCTCATTTTGGAATCACTGGAGAACTCGCTTAATTCCAGCCGTTTGTTCCTTTCCGTAACAGCTTCGTTATAAATTTCCCGTATCGTCCGGCTCATAGGTATAGATTTGGTTTTTAATGATAAATGTCCATGCACCGCTCTCGTTCCAAGCAGGTTCATGGGTAAGCATCCAGATGGCTTCCATGCCGGAAGAAATCCTGTAGTTGCCGTCACCGTCTTTCTCCGGTTTCCGGTAAATACCTGTTGGGATTGTGGATAAGATAACAGTCAGGTTCCGCCTTCCATGGTGCTTTTCTGCCAAAGCTTTCAGGTATGCGTCAAGAACAGAAGGTTTTACTTTTGCTTCCGAAAGGTCGAGCCGCATCAGTCTTTTCAGTGGCAGGATTGGCAAAAGACTGTCGGTTTGTAATCCCGTCAGCGTGAGTTCGTATGTATTTTCCGCCAGTGAAAGGAAGGAAATGTCCGCTTCCATCTTGCCATAAGTGAATTTCTCTAAACTGACAGGACGAAGCAGGTAGAGTTCCGATGCATACGAATGAGTCATGTCCAGTGTCCGGAAGCTGACATTCCCGTACAGGCAAATTCTACGCTTGGATGCTATCCGGTCATTGAAGTAGTGCCGGAGTTCTTTCAATTCATTTGTAAGCGTCAGGCATTCTATTCCCGTATTGTCTCCCCAGTCTATTTCCAGGGTTCCGCTGCCGCTTGCCACCAGCATGGCGGCTGTCTGCCCGCTTTCCAAAAAAAGTTCCATGAACCGCTTGCCGGAAGGTTCCTTATAGTACACATTCCTTTCACCGTTTGCCGGCAATAGATTATACATCCTGTTGTAGGCGACAATATCGGGACTGATGACGAACTCGTCCGTGTAGTCCAGCTCGTCACCGCTTTTCAGGTCATCGTCAAGCGAGAGCTCCGGATTGTTAATCAACAAGTCCACTATGCCTTCGATGCTCCCGTACAGGTGCATGGCGATATCGTAGATATTCTGTCCGGCTGTTATTTTATATTTTCCCATAGTTTTAGTCTGTTTGTTTTTCTTCCGCATCCAGCAAAAGTTCCCCTGTGGCGGAATCCATATAAGCATTCCTTATTATCATACCGTCCGCCTCAAACTCCTGTTGCAACTTACCCGGCAGATTCGAATTTTCAAAGTTTCCGTGCAGGTACCTGATAAGCCCCACACCTGTGGTGGGATGTTGGTAGAGGTTCCCGGCGGTGGCTTTGAGAAGAAATACTTTCGTTTGTTCTAGTGAAGGTTTGATGATAAAATCAGTTTCATTGGCACTGTATAACAATAGCTTTCCATCGTGCAATATCAGGTTGAAGTTATTCGTTTCATTGATTATGCGGAAGGCCGATAGATAAACCGTTCCCATATCGGGAGCAAGCACGATAAACCAGATACTGTTGTCGCTGCGGTTTCTAAGGTATGACTCTCCACCATTTCCCTTTTCCATAGCGAAACGGATTTTCAGTTCCTTGTACTGCGGGATATATGGGATATGCACATGGATTCCATCCTTGTCGCTGTAACGGTTCTCAAAGTTGCCCGGCACGCGGATTTCCCCATAAGTGTATCGCTCCGTATCCATCCCTTGCACGTCGCCTAAATATACAAAGGGATAAATCCGCTTGTCTGTCAGGTTGTCTGTCATATTCACCTCCCCGTGGGAGGCATTCATATTAATGTCTTGTCTTGCCATTGTTCGTAAATAAGAAAAGGACGCCCCTTTGGTTGCGGGACATCCTTTTCGGGGTTATCAAAATCGTATGATACAAGTGATTCTTAATGCTGTTTTTCCGGTTCCTGAATAGCGTTATACAGTTTTTCAACCGTCTGCCACATATCGTCCGGCAAACTCTGGTCGGAGATTTTTTCACAGGATGTCTTTAGGTACTGCATCTCTTCGGCAGAGAAATCCACTACCAGCGGGGTATCTTTCTCCACATCCCATTCAATGCGCTTGGTTTCTGCGTTCTCTTTGAGCCCTACAGCCTGGCGTTCATCCTGTGTGATTTCGATTTTGTTCAGGATACTTTTCTTTGTGTTAAAGTCTTTGAAGTTACCTTCTTTAGGAAGGAATGCCGGAATGTAAAGCCGGTCTTTGATTAGTAATTCCATAAGTTTGATTGCTCTTTTTTACGTTGTTTTCAATGAATAGGAAAAGAAAGCGAAAGATGTTGTCACTCACTTGTTTTTTCTTGCTCCTGTTCCTTGTCAATCTCTGCCATAAATCCTTCAAAGTCCTTGAAGTACACCGATACGTTCTCCACCGAGAGAAAGCTGCAAGAGAGGTTGTGGTTCTCATAACTGATATTACCCAGATATTCTTCCTGTCCTTCGACTGATCCGGAAGTCAGTACATTGGCAGAGATACGGTTCAGGATTCCGTTGGACATGCTGGTTTCCAACTGGTAGTAGGCATGGGCTGTAAGAGCCGTCATGTTTTTAGTAATAACGATGTTTTTTATTTCCATAGAATGAGTTATTTCCCAGGAATAGGACTTTAGCTGCTAAAAAGATGAAACAATTAATACCATTTGTTTCTTCCGTAAATTACGAAGTCGAAAGGAGAACCGTCAGGGCCTCCGTTGCTTCCGACATTCTGAATGACAAAATAGGAGGAAGCCCTCTCCAGTAGCCTGAAGAAACCGTAATATCCTGTATTCTGGCAGCCTTGCGCAAATACGGTATAGTTCGTATGCCCCAGGTTATGATAGAATTTATACTGGGCGTTCCCCATATGATAAGAGGACGTTACGTTGCAACCTTCACCCCATATTTTGCTGAAACTCGGACTGTTACCGCTATTGTACTTACAACCGATGTACAACACCCCGGGCACGCACCACCGTTCGCCTGCACGTTGTCCCAGTTGCATTGGACCGTATGATTCGATGGCATACGTTGAACCGGCATTGGCAATAATATATATGCCCTTGGCGCCTGCCGCATAAGTTTGCAGGTAGATACCGGTACGTGCTGAATCGGCACGCAGGGAAAGCAGGGAACTGTATGAATTGATGGTCATGGAGGCGTTTCCCATCATGGACGTAAATTCGATGGAAGAGTCGGCAGCCGTATTGATAAGTTTGTTGCCGCTGATGGTAAAGCCCGCAATCAGCCCCGAGTTTGCAGTGATGTTACCTTTGATTTCCACATTGCCTTTAGTGTCCCATTTGATGTTCTTGTCAGCCACATATCCCGAACCGTCGTTGTCGAAGAATATTTTCCCGTATCCAAAGGTGGCGGCACCATCGGAACGCAGTCCCCAATAGTCTTGGCTGCCGTCATCATTATACAAGTATCCGCTCGATGTAATATATACCCGGTGCCCTCCTGCGGGGCTAGAGGCATAAATGGCGCCGGAAGCAAGATTCCATCCTCCAATCTTTCCGGCAACAGCGGTAATACCGGTACGGTCAAGCGTAGCCTTCACATTGTTTCCCGCGTCCCTTACCGAAATACTTCCGTTATACGTGCTGCCACCTACCACCAAGGCACTGTCAATGAGCATTTGATTGGCACGTACCGTTCCGGTATATATCCCGTTTGCGTCGATGGTGGTGGTATACTTTTCACTGGAAGTCATATCGAACACGGTTGCATAGGCGACATGCCAGATTAAGGGGGCAGCTGTAGTTCCCTGCGTGCCATCAAGGTAGAAAAAATTCGTCGAAGAAAAGTTTGAAGTACCGCAAGTCACCTTGTATATATACTCCGCCCAGTCTCCTGTCCCGGCATTGGGTGTCAGCCATTTGCTGCTGCCCGAAGTACCGATGGAATTGCTGGCCCACAGGAGGTTTCTTCCTACCGGTATCTTGGCGATAATTTTAGTAATGAACACCTTGCGGTTGGAACAGGTCGTAGCAAAACAAAAGCCGCCATTACCCGGTGACGCGCTGCCGGTAGCCTTGATTTCCAATACTGTTTTACTATCATTGGGCGCACTGGATAATCCCGTACGGGTAATTGTGACGGTACCGTTGCTGTTGTTGTTATAGACGCCAATGTTGTTATTACCATTCCGGAATTCAGGATCACGGTAGAGCATCCTGCCGAAAGCCATAGCCTGAGCCAGTTCCTTGGCGGCGTTAGCTTTATTGGTCGCGTCCGTAGCAGCCGAATTGATAGCTTCCGTTTTCTTTGTATCGGCATAACTTTTAGCGGAATTCAAGGCGTTTGTGGCCGCATTTGTCCAGTTCAGGGATACGGATGAACCGAAGGTGACCGTTCCCGCAGCATTCCAACTGATATTGCCATTGGCTACCTGACCCGAGCCGTCATTATTAAATTTCCATTTCGTACCATTGGTGACAGAGCCGTCACTTCCCAAATAGACACTATTTTTGTATATCTGTGTGGTATTAATCGTCCATCCGCCGATGGTTCCTCGCACAAATGTACAGGACAACCCGTTTATATATCCCGTATTGATAATATTGGCTTTGATACTCGCTGCGTCCAGTTTCGTAGAGGTTATGCTTCCAGCGGCTATTCTGTCGGCACTGAGAGTGCCTGTCGTAATGCTCCCGGCATTGATTGCAACGGCATTCACTTGTGCCGCAGTAAGTGTGCCCGTATAGATTCCGGTAGATGATATCTTTGTTACTTTAGGATAACCGGAACCTCCCAGGGCAGTGACGATTGAATTTGCAGAGTTTTGGGCATCGGTTGAGAGTTTGTTCGCGTCACTGTCCGACTGGCTCCAATCAGTCGGTTTGTTTCCTTTTTCAAGTTTGAAATAAGCAATATTATAAAATGTAGATTCGTTGCTTCCCCTGTAAAAGAACGGACGAAAACTGTCACCGTCGGAATTAAGTTTGAATACTACGTATATCCTTTTCCAGGTATCGGCAACAACGGAAGTATCATACTTTAAAACAGTAATTTTCGATTGGTTGTTGTTATCTTTTCCCGACCAATAATGCAAGGGAGTATTTCCATTACCTGTAATAGTTTTATTACACCTAACCATTGCCGAGTAAGTGTACTCGACATTGTTTTCCAATTTTATCCATGACGAGTGGGTTACCCCAGTCCCGACATCGGTTTTTAACGTAGGATTTCCTTTGAAAGTCACAGATGAATCCACTGTATATCCCCCGCCATTGGTAGTGTATCCGCCATTCCACCCGGCAGTTCTCCAGTTGGATGAATTGTTCAGCAAATTATTGCCACCTATTTGAATCTTTTCTATTGCATCAGTCCAGTTCAATGATACAGCCGAAGAAAAGGTTACAGCTCCCGCAGCGTTCCAGCTGATATTCCCATTGGCTATTTGTCCCGAGCCGTCGTTATTGAACTTCCATTTGGTAGAGTTCGTGATGGAGCCGTCACTTCCCAGATATACACTGTTCTTATAAATCTGGCTCGCATTGATATGCCATCCGGCTATCGTTCCCTTACTGAATGTACATGTCAGACCATTCACTGCGGTTGCCGTGACAACAGATGCCTGGATACTTGACACATTGATTTCAGCCGCAGTGATTGTACCTGCGGCTATCTTGGCGGCTGTAATGGCTTTTGCACCAATCCTGTCCGCACTAAGCGTTCCTGTGGTAATGCTCCCGGCATTGATGGCAACCGCATTGACTTGCGCGGCAGTCAGCGTGCCGGTATAGATACCCGTACCACTCAGATAGGTTTTAAATTTTCCATCCGCATTGATTCCCTGGGGAATACCATTTACGATGACGGTAGAGATTTCAGCAAACGGAGCGGTGGTCTCCAAACCGTATATGGATGTCAGTCCCATATTTTTACCTATCCCCGGAATACCTATCAGAACATAAGGTATTCTGGCATCGGTTACCATATAATCAGAACCGCCACAACGCTGGATAGCTGCCGATAATGTTGTGTTGATGCGGATGGCGTCGAATGAGGACAGGATGACTATTTTGGTACTGTCGATGGCATTCATTGCCGTTGCCAGACTGTTACAGTTAGCCTCGTTGGCATAAACGTCGTAATGTGTATGACTTACTACTTTCAGGTCGCTCCGGTTGATTACACTCAATACCAGTCCCCTGGAAGACGATTCATGGACTTTCGTGCCGTTAAGAGAAATATACCGGGGAGCAGAATGGTTTAACCCCGTTCCGCGTACATACAGTTTTCCATTGTTGGCGGCTGTATTGGCTGCATTCGTCCAATTCAGGGTTACCGAAGCACCGAACGTGACATTCCCCGCCGCGTCCCAACTGATATTTCCACCGGCTACGGCACCTGCGCCCGTCGCATCCAGCCTCCATTTGAATCCCCGGATTCCGTTAGAGCCGATACAAACCGAACCCGAAGCGCCTGTATATGCCCCGGAAGTGTTATTTTTGGTTCCACGGTAGATTGAGTCCGCATCAATGCTCCAGCCACCGACTTTCCCACGCACCACGTTTAGGGCCAATGCTTCGATGTTACCTGCCGTTATCAGTGATGTTTTCAGTGCAGCCACGTTGATACGTGCCGCGTCAATCGTTCCGGCAGTAATCTGGGAAGCATTGATGCGAACAGCGTTCACCGTATTGGCTGAAAGCGTTCCCGTGAAGATACCCGTAGAACCTATATAGGTGAGCTTGGTTGCCCAACCTTCCGTATTAGCCTTGTTCGTAATGGCATCTGCAACCGTACGGGCATCCGTTCCTGCCTTCTTTGCATCGGTAATGCCTGTGAACACATCTTCGGGAGCCGGGCTCCAGTCTACGGCCTTGCTGCCTTCAACCAACATGGGCAGGGCACACCAGTATGTCCCTACAGTTTGAAAACCGAAGAGAACCACTGCGGATGTAGGAGTAATATTTTCAATAGTGACGCGTTGCCATACAGTCGTAATATTCACTGTCCGGATACCGGAGCCACCAATACGTATCTTCATAATTGAAGCCGCCGCCCCTTTGACATACATGGAAAAACTAGCCGGAGCGCATACCCGGCTGTTGATAGCTGTAAAGTAAGTGCGCTGGCTGGCTGCGTTACTATCCGTACAGGCAGTATTCTGAACAACCTTCAGTGTCCTGTAATTATTATAAAGAGTGGCTGTGTCAATGGATATGCTTGTTCCTTCCGTCGTTATGCCTGTCAATGCGGTGGTGAAATTACTGTTACGGATATAGTTACGCCCGGCTATCCTGATAGCACCTACTTTACCCGACGCATCCGTAGCGGCAGTGGCAATGGCAGCGTTCTTTGCCGCATCCGCTTTCGCCTGTGCGGTGGATGCAGCAGAATTAATTGCCTCCGTCTTGGCGGTGTTGATAGCATTCACCCAGTTAAGTGTCACCTCCGAACCGAATTCTATCTTCCCGTTTACAGGATTGTAACGGATGAACTGGTTGCCTTTACCAAGCAGGACACTCCCTGTGCTGTCAATGGCGAATGTCTTGTATCCGTCTTTAAACCCGTAAATGCCGTTGATTGTCTCGGTGGTAACCGTTCCGGAAGAATTGACCGTGCTCAAAGGGAATTTGCCGATAGCTATACCGGTAATCGTATTATTGCTGTTCTTTACACCTGCAAAAATTTTAGGAGTAATAACGGACTGGGAATCTATCACCGTCTTCGCGCTGTTCCAGTCCTTCACCCAGTCGAGCATGTTGGAATCAACGCCTGCCGCTCCGGTCTTTGCCTTGGCATACGAAAAAGTGACATGATACGTCTGCCCGGAAATGACTACCGGAATACTCACCAGCCCGCTGTCCGCCATGGTAGTCGTACCGGCAGTAACCGAGTAGGTAACCGTTTTGTTCGTGTTGTTCACCGTAATAGAGGAGAACCCGGCAGGCTTGGTAACAGCACCGATGGTAAAGTTCGTCAGATTGTCATCTCCCAGCGTTACCTTGATGGTGGAACTGAAAGTGACCGCCTGTGAAAGGGCGCCGCTATTGTTTGCCGGAAAGATATATTCACCTACGGACTGGTGAATCGTGTAGGAGTCTTTTTGTACGAGGATGGTTGCCTGTCCCCGTGCGATCAGTTGTTTTTCCATGGATAAGGATTTATTCTAAGGTAGAATAGGGTAAAAACAGAGAAAGGCGGTATGACACCGCCTTATAAAATTATCAAACTTCCAAATAGCAGCTATTTGGAAATTTCACACATCAAAACACCTCTTCCCGTTACGTCGGCCTTGGATACGGTAACGGACTTTCCCGTATAAGTCCTAACGACTGTTGTACCGGCAGAATTCCAAAGTTTCCATGTGTAAGTATAAGCTGTCCCGGCACTGTCCAGTTCGTCACCACCCCGGTACAGGATAGCTTTGGCATCCACATCGTTCAGGTTGTTCTTGATGGTGAACCCCTTCTGGCTGACAATATGCACCATAATCGGGTCGGACATGTCCGAGAAAGAAATAATGTCACAGACCACCTTGCCCGCCGAAGCATTGCCTGCGGAAGTATCCGTATCCTTGACGGCACACTTGAAGGTTTCAAAGTTAAGTACCGCATCCGCCGTGATGGTGATTTCATTGGTCGTCCAGCCTGCCGTTACCCCTCTGGGATTGCTTGATGTCAGGCAAGCCCAGCTTGCACCCAGCATGGAGTTGTAGTATGGGCACGAAACGGACGAATTGACCGCGGCTGCGGCACTCAGGGCAGAAGTCAGCGTAACCACTTTAGTACTTGTATTGACCGAAGAAATCGTGTATTGCACCGAACCGACCGTTATCTTTCCGCCCGCTTCCATATTGGCGATATTGGAGGCTGTAATGGTAGTGGCACCCACTGCTGCGGCAGCGGTGATTGTAGTCGGAGCAAATACGGATGAATCCTTGATTCCCCAGGCATACGTAATGTTCGTATTGTCGATGGTAGCCCCCCTCCACATATCGCAATGCGCTTTGAGAGTGGCAACCTCCCCATTCTTAAAGACCACCCCGTTCGGCGCATAGGCCACCGCCACGATGGTCGCACCCGCGTTCAGGTGTTGTGTGAATTGTATCTCGGCGCGGAAAGGGATTTCTAACCCGTTCGCATCGACATAGATAGCTTCAAATCCATACCGTGCCTGGGGAGTGGAAACACTCATGTGGTTTGTTTTGATCGTCAGCGCATATTTTGCCGATGCCGCACCTATCGTACATCCGTCGGCACCTGTAGTGACTGCCGCACCGTTCTTGTACCATTTGGCGGAACCGGATTTCACACCGGGAGTCAGCGCCGCCGCATTGCCTACAGTCGTTATCTGGTCGGCTGCGCCTTTGCCGCTGACAAATAAGGAAGGAGTGAGAACCAAGTACGGGGACGCCGTCCAGTTCGGGGCATATACACCGGTATCTTTGTTATAAACCTGTGTCAGAGGTTGGTTGGAGCCGACAAATGCCTGAAGGGAGACGGCATCGTTCTGGTCAATAATGGTGACTTGTCCTCTTGCTACTTTAATAGCCATAGCTGATTGATATTAGGTTAGGTTATTGGGTTGAAATTATTACTTCACAGTCAAAGACTGCCTTGCGATATACATCTTCCCCGGTTATTTCCAACACCTTGCCGGTGTGGGACACCGAGTTCCAGAGGGTATCATCCGCCGGGTTATTTCCTGCACGCGTCCAGAGAAAGTTCTTGTCCGGTATCAGGTGGGTTACATCTTCACCTCCTTTGAGTACCCGGGCGGACAGAGCAGTGGAAATAATACCGTTACGGAATACGTTTCCGTTGGCCGAAGCGATATAAACGGAATAGTTGTCCGCTCCGTCGTATTGTTTAGAAACAGTACAGGTTTCAATGTATTCGACTTCATCCAAAGTTGCAACATATCTGAGGGTTAAGACTTCACGGTTCTCCCAAAAATGGGCGTCCGGAAGTAATCTGAAAAAATCAAAGCCGTTTCCCGGTATGTCCTTCCAGTTTCCTTCACTCCCCATATATTGCCATTTTCTTGCCGTCGCGGTAAAATTATACTCAGTGGCAAAGAGGATGATTTCTTTTGGCTCACAGGTATCTTCCTGAAGGGCGTCCGCATAGTGAAAGAGATTTGTCCCGGTGATCGTTACATATTTGGTAAGCAGATTCTGTTTTGCTTCATCGTCGAAGTCTTCCCACCGGATAGTGACGTCCTGTAAAGTGATGGTATCTTTCGTCCACTTGAATCTGCCTTCTGCAAAATATCCCGTTCCGTCAGAGTTGATAACAAATGAACCGTCACCGGCGGAAATGGAACCGTCCGCATTCAGTTTAAGAAGCGGGTTCTGAATAGTGCCTCCTATGCCGCCCCTTGCAAACCATGCCCCGTATTCGTTCGTATCCGCCAACTTGTCGTCCGTTGCCTGATAGAGCGTTGCCCGTTCTCCTTTTTCAAGCTGGGCGCAGCAGAACATGGCTCCGGTTCTATCCGAAGCAATTTCTATCAGCAAATCTTCCGGTTCTTCATGGCAGATAACAAATGGTATATGATAACGTTTCCATTGATCGTCTATTTCAATTTCCTGCAATGGATGTCTGTTTTGGGAGACAGCCAAAGTACCGGGTATTCCTTTTGCCCAAAATGAGAAGCAATAACTCTCTCCCTGATGTGTCTCCGCCCAGCTTCGTGTTTGGGCGGTCAGCATAACACCTCCGGCAGGAATCCGGAAGACATCTCCGATACCGGCAGGCGGTTGTTCGCCGATAGCCTTTTCCACTATACCCGTGAAATGACCGCTTGATGAATTTATCAAGCAATTCTTATGGATGCGTCCAACATAGAAAGTGCTGGCAAAGCCTGATTCATCTCCGGCAGTCAGTGTTCCGGCTATACTGACATTCCGGGTGGCATACAGGTTCTGAAAGTAAGCGCCATAGCCATCCAGTCTGCCGAAAGTAGGGTCGATAATTCCCTGGATTTTACCTACACGCGCTTTGGTGGCATCAGCGAACGTAGCGATGTCCGATAGCCGGATGATATTAAGTTCCGCTATCTCGCACCAGTCGTCTGCCTGCAAAGCCGACAAATCCAGTTTGAAACTCCGTTCATACGTCGGCAGGTAGTCTATTGTGATGAAAGTAAGTTTATACTGCCAGTCAGTTGATACACTGATTGTGCCGCTTCCGTCTGTTTCCGTACCGTCCGTATAGCCTAAAGAAAAAGGTATTGTCGGGAAGTATCCGGAGGCACGTATTTTATAGGAGATAAGAATTCGCTCGGGGTTCTCCAGACCTTTGCCAATGATTTGTTCAAGTCCGGCTTCACCGGTCAAGGGTATTCCATTGCGAACCATTCTGAATACCCGGTTGCAGCTTTCTTTATAAGAAAAATATTCGCCTGATAAACAATTCCCTGTGGTAAGGGTATAACGGCTGGTATTGTCGTTTCCCGGATAACACAGGGACTTTTCCTGCGCCATCCCGTCAATGACATCCATATAGGGCGATTCACTGTCCGAAGCTGTCAGGTACATGGCACCGCTGCGGTCTTCGTCAAAGAGGTTGGTGACTCGTACAAAGTCCAGTATCTGTCCGTCTTGCGGAACATCCCCATCCAGCAAAGCCCCGACAAAGTAAGCCGACTCCTGTTGTTGTCCCTCCAATATTGTTATCAGGTCTGTTCCGGTATCGACCACCGCCATCAGCGTATAGATGATATTCTGCCCGTCGAAATACTGCCGCCTGACTATATCGCCGGTGCGGAGTCCCTGTCTTTTGGCAGACCCCGGAGAGATACATATTTTATAACGGTTATAATTCAGTAAAGACATAGTAAATGTTTTGGTTAAAGGCAGACAACGGTATCTCCGCTACAACTATCCGTCACCCATAGCGAACCGTTCGTGGCTGTATTTTTCTGGACTTCCAACTCATAGACGCGCATTTTCCTGCGAACGACTACCTCGTCAAAGGTAGCCTGTATGCTGCCTGTAGTCTTGTTCTTCAGGATTGCCCAGCCCGAGCCTGCAAAGCCTGAAGAAAAATATTCGCTGCTGATGCCGTCCATAAAGTAAGCGTCACCATAATGCCGGATGCCGTTAGCTACGGAAAGCAGATAACTGTCTGCGTTGAAGAATAGCGTTTTGTCCGTCAGCCGGGTGAATGAACCGTCGATACCGATATGCCCGGATGCTTCAAGCGGCTTATTAAAACTGATGAAGTCCGCATCCGTATGAAGGAAGAAGGTGTCGGAGTGTCGATCCAGCCGTTTATAAAGGCTGGTGGAAGGAACAAAAGAAAGAGCAGTCTCATAAGGGTAAGAGATGGTTTGCCCGTTCTCACTGTCTGTACGGTAAACCCTTGAAACGAAATGAATCGCATCGTCTTTGCCATAAAGATAAGCACCCTGGGAGTTCCCCATCCGTAGTTGTTTGTGGATAACAATCCCTTCGTCCGTATTATCTTCACGATAAGATGTGAGCAAATCGTCCCCGTAGTTATGCCGGACGGTAATGGAGCCCGGAAAGCAGGCGGCACCATACTTACTGATGAGTGCCGTATCTCCGTCAATATCCCATAAGCCGGACTGCAAACGGATTTTATCAGTGGATTCATTACCCAGCAATAGATCCCCGCCTGCTGACGCAAGCTGAATGTCTTTTTCATTCAGACGGGTCAGTACGGGCAAACCGGTTATCCGAATGCCATATCCTTGGGAAAAGGAAAGGTAACCGCTAAGGTCAGCCGTATCGGAATGAATGGACAGTACAGCCTTGCCGTCTGCGCCCAGATTGACACCCTGTTCAGCTATCAGGAAACCTTTTATATCAGCAGTGCCGGTTACCTGAAGCTTGCCGGAAACAAGCGCGTCCAGCATACTCCATGAAATGTCCGTCAGGTTGGCATTGCCTGCATGATACACGTTTTTCCCGCCAGATCGGAAGAGC
>ERZ507315.45-NODE-45-length-45074-cov-5.65874_pt1 | contig 45074 bp, 40 predicted proteins | sample MGYA00513731_ERZ507315 | MGnify/ENA metagenome assembly ERZ507315 | reverse complement strand
CCGATCTAGGACTGGTGTCCCGATGCCCTATCACCTGCTTCAGAGAAGGGAAGACAAGGCGCAAATCTTCTACCAGCCGGACGAGCGCTTCACGTTGCGCTTCCGTTCGTGTGTCGGCCGGCCGGCCGTTCCTGTCCAATCCGCCAATGTAGCAGATACCGATAGACCGATGGTTCCAACCCGTGCAATGCGCTCCATCGAGAGCAATATCTCTTCCCGGTTCAATCGTACCGTCGAGACGGATGACGAAATGATAACCGATAGAACGGAAACCACGTTGACGATGCCAGCGGTCGATGTCGATAGCGGTAAAATCCTGTCCCGCACGAGTGGCGGAACAGTGGATGATGATCGTGTCTTTCATGGCAGAATCCTCCTTTCCTGTTTGCAGACGGCAGGTGAGATAACTCCGAACGCAATAGCCTCCTCTTTGGACAGTTGGCGGTAATATTGCTTTGTTACTGAATGGAGCACCGGAGAGAAGGGAGCATCCATCGGCGGCGTTGTCGTTTGATTTGGTATGGTGGGCCGATTAAGCACTGTAATCAGATTAGGCTTCGTCTGAACCATGATAAAAGCATCTCCCCGATGATGTTGCACACGCAAGGCATGTTGTTTCACGCGGTCCGGATGCTTTAGTTGGAGGATAAGCCAGTTTCGGTGCGCAGGCTTCAGACGTTCCTCTCTGACCATTTCTTTCATAGACGGGTAGGCACGCAATACTTTCCCCGTTGCATCCGTAACGGCGAAAGGTGTTTGATGAGATCCCACTCCCGTACGTCGTAATCCCGTCCGGATGGCGTGCATCATATTGGTGTATGCATCGCACCATTCGAGGTTTGACACGTGGTTGTTCATCGTATTGCCGTCGAGGTGGTTAATCTGTGGCAGCTGCTCCGGGTTGAGGATGAATGCTTTGGCAACCAAACGATGAATTTTGTATTCGATACAAACACCTTTATTCGGCAGTATGACAGTTTCGTAACCGGTCCCCATGATTTTGGCACAAAGGATCAACTTTGATCTGCCCTTGAAACTCAATACCCGTCCGTGATCTGAAATCATATAGTCGGGGTTTTCTTCAATAAATCTCCAATTTTCCATACTTGATATTGATAATGTTAATAAAATTATACTCTGTTAAAAAATAATCGTTTTTCTGAATCATGCGGGGAGAAACGGCGTTTCCTCCATCTGTTAAACGGCGTTTTCTGGTACGGAGAAACGCTGTGGTCTGTATGTGTTAAACGGCGTTTCTTCCTCCTCCTCCGTATGAGGTTCGAGCCGTTCGGCACAATGAATCAGAAACTCCAGTTCTTCCCGGCAGCCTTGAATAGCCTCATATAGCGAATCTACGTTATACTGCCTGCAAAGCGCCTCCCATTCTTTTCGTTCCTGTCCGTTCATTCCATTCTTTTGCAGATTCATTTTTACTTGTTGCTGTCTTGCCTGTTCGTTTCGATATCCAGAAAATTTTCAGCGTGAAAGGTGCGCCAGCCTTTGGCTTCGATGTCATAGTAGACAACGAACGTATTTTCCGGTTTGGGTAGATACGGACGGTGGAAACTATGTTCATATCCGGTGAGGGTACCGGTGGCGTGTCGGATGGTTCCATCCTGTTTGGTGTAGCGGAAACAGACATTTCCGTGATGCATCTGCCGGATGAGAGCTCCTATCCGGTGAGCCGTGACGAGTGCATCGTGCCGGTTCATACCGTTGTTTTGCCGGATGACGGCAGCTTGCTTCATTAGCTGTACTCGTTGGAAGGAATGATTTTTTTCAGTTTCAGTCATTTTGATTCGTTTTAATGATTTGATTATGGGGCAAAGATAGAGAGCAGGTAATGTAATAGCTGTCCAAGCGTGAACCATAAAAAGATGTTGAAACGATTGAGTCATGATTGAGTGCTATGTGAGAAAAAGTAAATGGCGGAAGATTAAACTTATCTGTGGCAAAACTTGTTTATTATTTATTTTAGAATTACTTTTGCCACAGAATAAAGGAGGTGACTAATGAAAACCATGAATCAGATTGTCGGAGAGAACTTGAAGAAAACCAGAGAATTATCCGGTTTTACGCAGGAGCAGGTAGCGAAATCTATCGGTGTGGAGCGGTCGGCTTATAGTAACTATGAAAGCGGTGTTCGTGAAGTGCCTTTTCATTTGTTAGAGAAGATTGCTGATTTGTTTGGCTGTGAAGCGTTTCTTCTGTTTGAAGATAATGTAGAAGCCGACAATGAGATTCTGGCTACTGCTTTTCGTATCTCCGATGTTGAAGAAGGGGATTTGAAAGAAATAGCCCATTTTAAAGATCTCGTGAAGTCTTACCTTAAAATGGAACGGATTGGAAATGGCTCCAAATAAATTCATCATAGAAAGACAAGTGGCGGAATTTCGCGCGGATAACGGATTGAGTGCTTCGGAAGCCATTAATCTGAAAAGTCTGTTGCTGAAATTGAATGTATTGACCATTTTCCGCCCTCTTTCCGATAACTTTTCGGGAATGTGCCTCAAAGACGGTTCCGGACATCGGTTCATGCTCGTGAATTCTTCCCATTCAAGAGGCAGGCAACATTTCACGATTGCCCACGAACTCTATCACTTGTATATTGAAAGTAAACCAACTCCGCACAAATGCAACCCTTGTAGTGGAAGTAAAGACCCCGTAGAACAGAGCGCCGATATGTTTGCTTCTTCTTTGCTGATGCCGGAGACAGGACTTTGTCAACTTATCCCGGAAAATGAATTGAAAACAAAAAAGATCTCATTGGCAACAGTGTTGAAATTGGAACATTACTTTTCTGTTTCCCGCTCTGCACTGCTTTACAGATTGCTGAATGTTGGTTTACTGACCAATGCTGCACGTCTTGCGCTGGCAGATGAACCGGTGAAACACTCGGCTTTGTGTTTTGGTTATGACACTGCATTATATGATCCGGCAAACGAAGGACTGGTAATCGGAGACTTTGGCGAAAAAGCCCGTTCACTTTTTGAACAGGAAAAAATATCAGAGGGGCATTATTGGGAGTTACTCCGCAAAATAAACACACATGCAACAGAAGAAGACGAAAATAATACTGGATGCTGACGTTATCATCCATTTTGTGAAAGCGGAAGCATTTTCTTTGTTGCCGGACATCTTTCCCGAATACGAATATGTTATTTTGGATGTGGTTTATAATGAAGTATCCAAAGATCACCGGACTAAAGCCCTGATTGATAATTATACTTCTTATTTTTCAAAGATAACGCAAGAACGTTTCTCCCCTACGGGAGCATCGCTGAAAGATTATTCCCAATATTCCGGAGGTGTTGTGCTGGATTCTGAAGCTTTTTCTAGGAGATTCTGCGGATGTAGGCTATACAGTTGATGATAATCATCATATTCGTATTGATATTCAGTTTAATGACGATAAAACATTGCTTCCGGAGACTGGTGAAAAGGAAGGAAAGGTGAAGAAAAAAGATGGAGAATAGAGGAAAACGGGGGGCAGTCGATTTGATGAAGCCGTCGGGAGGAAGTACTCCGGAATGATATAATCCTTTTCTCATCTAATGGGCGGACATTTCACTACAGATTATCTTGGATTCTTTATAACAGCAATCAGCAAGTTATAATTTGATTCGCGTGATCTGTGATGAAATGTCCGCTTTGTTTGGTCTTGCCTTATTTATCTTTGCCTTGTTTTTGCCTTGTTTTGTCTTTGTCCGAATGATATTTCCTTATAAAAGAGTCGTTTCAAGGTTCTCCTAAAAACTTGAAGAATAGTCCTACTTGTGCCGGAGTGAGCAGGATGGCTTTTTCGCTATATCCGGTTTGGGCGAGTGCGGCTTGCAGTGCGGTATTCTTGGCAATCCAACTACGGAGGGTGCGTCGTGCCGAGGCGGACTGTATGTGAGGCAGGTAAAGTCCGGCCAACTGGCTTTTGCTATAGGATTGTATGCGGGTACGGCTTTCTGTTTCTGCTTTTGGAGTTGTTTCTGTTTTCATATTGACTGTTTTTTAGAGGTTTATTTTGTATGAACTCATACAAAGGTACGCCTTTTTATGCCGGTTGGTTCTGTTTTGTACAGAAGCCTTTGCAGGCATGAATCGTGTCAATTTGTGCTTGTCTGTTCTCTCTTGCGACGGGTTGTAACATCGTGTTTCCCTGCTTTCTTCTCTTCGTGTACTTTTGTCTTCGTAATCGGTTACAGACAGTAGTTATTTATTTATCAATCAAAAAAGAAAGGAAAATAGTATGCCATTAATTTACAAACCTTATCAGGCAACACTTGCCAACAAGGAAGGACAGAAACTTTATTATCCCCGTCTGGTGAAATTCGGGAAAATGGTCAATACGCAGAAAATGGCGGAATTGATTGCAGAAAAAGCCTCGCTGACGGCGGGTGATGTTCATAACGTGATTCGTAACCTGATGTCGGTGATGCGTGAACAGTTGCTCAACAGTCGCACGGTGCGCCTCGAAGGCTTGGGGACATTTACTATGATTGCCAAAGCAGGAGGAAAAGGAGTGGAGTTGGAGAGTAAGGTCAGCAGTTCGCAGATCACTTCATTGCGTTGTCAGTTTACCCCTGAATACACCCGTGCCGCTAACGGAAGTGCTACCCGCGCATTGACCACTGGAGTGGAATTTGTGCACATCAAGGATGTAGCGGGTTCGTTTGTTGCCGACGACGTCATTGACAAAGACCCGGATGACGGCAACGAACCTGGTGGCGGAGGAGGCGAAGCTCCGGATCCGGCCGCTTAACCGAATTTGTTTATACAATAATTTAGGCACGGATTACACGGATTTCACGGTCTTTAGTGTTGTCATTGCTGCAAAGTAGCCGTGTTAATCTGTGTAATCCGTGCCTGGAAAAAGATAGTAATTAATTAGTGACAGGTATTTAAAACGGATTATTAACCTTTAAAAGAAAACAGATGAGATTATTATTGGAAAAGTTGCTGGATATTCTTGAAGCAGTTTTGCGTTTCCGCCACCGGAGAAACGGTAAGGTAGAAAAGGACTAGCCAGATAGAAAAGGACTAGCCAGATAGAAAAGAGTTGGCGTATCTGAAAAAGGTATGAAACCGAATAGCGTAAATATGTAAGACGTGTCGCCCGCACGTAGCTCGCGTAACAGGTAAAAACGTGTAGCCATTCATAGAGTAAACGTAAGGTTAAGGAATAAGTGAAAAGCTGTCTCGAATGAACGAGGCAGCTTTTCTTTTTTTCGTATTCCGAAAATCCTTTTTCGGAAACATAGTGAAAAAGAAAAAATCAATAGTAATTTTTAAAAGGCAGAAATATTTCTTTGATTTTGTATAGAACAAAAGAAAATAATTTCCCACTTTTGTAGCTGCAATAGGGGATAGGTGTCCTGTGAGATGTCTGTTTTCTGGAAAAAAGATGAATGAAAACAGAATACTTCTTGCGTTAAAATCAGAAAAAAGTTTTCCGTTTTGGAAAACTTTCTATATCAGCGAGAAAGAAAAGTTTCCCAAAATTTAATGTTAAAAGCTAACCAAGCTATTAGATAATCTTCTATCTTTGTATCCGGTTTCGGAGCTAAAAGAGGTTTAGTCAATGAGGGAACGCTGTGTGAATCGGCGACAGTACCCGCTGCTGTAATTCTCTAAGAATCCGCACAATATGCCACTGCATCGACATCGGTGTGGGAAGGTGTTGCGAGGGAGAGATAAGTCAGAAGACCTGCCGGAATTTTTTAATTTTCAATTTTCAATTTTTAATTTAATAAGCTTTCGGGAGTTAAAGTTATGAACTACGCGGAAATTTGTATCATCAAACGTGATGGTAAAAGAGAAGATTTCTCTATCAGTAAGATTAAGAATGCAATCAGTAAGGCATTCAGTGCAACCGGTTTTCAGGATGAGCAGCAGTTGGTGGCTGACATCACTATGAACGTAATCAGTCAGTTTACAACTCCTACTATTACCGTAGAAGAGATTCAGGATTTAGTAGAAAAGTCGTTGATGAAAGTACGCCCGGAAGTAGCGAAGAAATATATTATTTATCGCGAATGGCGGAATACGGAGCGCGATAAGAAAACCCAGATGAAGCAAGTGATGGACGGCATCGTTGCTATCGACAAGAACGATGTCAACTTGAGCAATGCCAACATGAGCAGTCACACGCCTGCCGGCCAGATGATGACGTTCGCTTCCGAAGTAACCAAAGATTATACGTATAAATACTTGTTGCCGAAACGTTTTGCCGAAGCACACCAGTTGGGAGATATTCACATCCACGACTTGGACTATTATCCGACAAAGACGACAACCTGTATCCAATATGATATGGACGACCTCTTTGAACGCGGTTTCCGCACAAAGAACGGCAGTATCCGTACCCCGCAAAGCATCCAGAGTTATGCTACGCTGGCTACCATTATCTTCCAGACGAACCAGAATGAGCAACACGGCGGACAGGCAATTCCTGCTTTCGATTTCTTCATGGCAAAAGGTGTGGCCAAATCTTTCCGCAAGCATCTGGCATCGTTCATCAATTTCTATGTCGCCATGGAAAACGGACATCAGGCCGATGAGAAATCCATTCGCACATTGATTAAAGAATATCTTCCGTCTATCAAGTCCACCGAAGCCGAACGCGAAACATTGCGCATCGCTTTAGTGGCTTTACAAATCATTATAGACAAGGAACACCTTGCCCGTATCGTTGAGAAAGCTTATCAGCAGACCCGCAAAGATACCCATCAGGCAATGGAAGGATTTATCCACAACCTCAACACGATGCATTCACGTGGCGGTAATCAGGTGGTATTCAGCTCCATCAACTACGGTACGGACACTTCTGCCGAAGGTCGCATGGTGATCGAAGAATTGCTGAAAGCTACCATTGAAGGATTGGGCACAAGAGGCGAAGTGCCTGTATTCCCGATCCAGATTTTCAAGGTGAAAGACGGAGTTTCTTACTCGGAGAAAGACTTTGAGAAAGCAATGAAAGCGGAAAACATCGAAGAGGCAATGACCGACCGTTACGAAGCTCCCAACTTCGACTTGCTGTTGAAGGCTTGCCAGACTACGGCGAAAGCGCTGTTCCCTAACTTCATGTTCCTCGATGCACCTTTCAACCAAAACGAGAAATGGAAAGCGGACGATCCGAAACGTTACATCTACGAATTGGCGACGATGGGTTGCCGTACCCGTGTCTTTGAAAACGTGGCAGGAGAAAAATCTTCTTTAGGCCGTGGCAATCTTTCATTCACTACGCTGAATATGCCGAGACTGGCTATCGAAGCCCGCATCAAGGCGGAAAACCTGATAGAGGATGAACGCAACAAGGATGCCATTGAACAGAAGGCAAAAGAAATTTTCATCGAATCCGTACATACTATGTCGGTTCTTGTAGCCGATCAGCTTTACGAGCGTTATCAGTATCAGCGTACGGCCCTGGCACGTCAGTTCCCGTTCATGATGGGAAATAATGTGTGGAAAGGCGGCGGGGATTTGAACCCGAACGAACAGGTGGGTGACGCATTGCGCAGCGGTACGCTGGGAATCGGATTTATCGGCGGACACAATGCGATGGTGGCTCTCTACGGCCAAGGTCACGGACACAACCAGAAAGCATGGGACACGTTGTATGAAGCTGTGATGGAAATGAATAAAGTGGTAAACGAATATAAAGAGAAATATAACCTGAACTACTCCGTTCTGGCTACTCCTGCCGAAGGACTTTCGGGACGCTTCACTAAAATGGATCGTCGGAAATATGGAAAAATCCCCGGAGTGACAGACCGCGACTATTATGTCAACTCTTTCCACGTAGACGTGAAAGAACCGATCAGCATCGTTGAGAAAATCAAGTGTGAAGCTCCGTTCCACGCCATTACGCGCGGCGGACATATCACGTATGTAGAGCTGGACGGTGAAGCACAGAAGAATGTACGTGCCATCGCCAAGATTGTGAAAGTGATGCACGACGAGGGGATTGGCTACGGCTCTATCAACCACCCGGTAGATACTTGCCATAACTGTGGTTACAAGGGGGTTATCTTCGATAAATGTCCGGTGTGCCAGAGTGAAAGCATCCTTCGTATGCGCCGTATAACCGGTTACCTGACAGGCGATTTAAGTTCTTGGAACTCTGCCAAGCGGGCAGAAGAACAAGACCGCGTAAAACACCTGTAAGGAGTTGAAAATGGCCTCACTAATAGGCTTCTATCTTTAATTTTTTAATTTTCAATTTTCAATTTAAGAAGTGAATTTATTAGGAACTTATCCTGAAACGATTGTTGATGGTGAAGGCATCCGGTACTCTATTTATCTTGCCGGATGTTCCCATCACTGTCCCGGTTGCCACAACCCGGAGAGCTGGAATCCGGGGGCGGGGGAGGAACTGACGGAAGAAAAAATACAGTCCATCATCCGTGAAATCAAGGCAAATCCTTTGCTGGACGGTGTTACTTTTTCCGGTGGCGATCCGTTCTTCCGTCCGGAGGAGTTTCTGCCTTTACTGAAACGGGTGAAAGAGGAGACGGGGATGAATGTGTGGTGCTATACAGGATATAGCTACGAAGAAATCAAGGCACACCCCCGCTTGAGCGCTGCCCTTGATTATATAGACGTATTGGTGGACGGACGCTTCGAGCAGGCTCTTTTCTCTCCGTATCTGGAATTCAGGGGAAGCAGCAATCAACGGATCTTGAAACTGAAATAAACTGCACTAAAAAAACTTATTTTTCAAAGGAAACAAAAACACCTCTGTCATTGTTTTGTTTACCTTTACAAATCCCTCCGGGAGGAACGACTACACTTACAAGAATAAGTTTTTATGGTACAATCAATAAATCCAACTCAAAAAATAGAGGAAACCGACGGATTGCCGATGCCTAAACGGATTTGGGCAGTGGTGTCCGTCGGATTCGCTCTTTGTATGTCGGTATTGGATATTAACATCGTCAATATCGTACTACCCACGCTTTCGCATGATTTTGGGACTTCTCCCGCAGTAACAACCTGGATTATCAACGGCTATCAGTTGGCCATCGTCATATCGCTATTGTCTTTTTCCGCTTTAGGTGAAATCATCGGTTACCGGAAAGTCTTTCTTTCGGGTATCGGGCTGTTTTGCATCACTTCATTGATCTGTGCCTTGTCCGATTCGTTTTGGACGCTAACCGTCGCCCGTATTTTTCAGGGGTTCAGTGCTTCTGCCATCACCAGCGTGAATACGGCACAGCTACGTTATATCTATCCGAAGAGCCAGATTGGGCGGGGAATGGGGATTAATGCGATGGTTGTTGCCATATCGGCTGCCGCCGGACCTTCTGTGGCGAGCGGTATTCTTTCTATTGCCAGCTGGCACTGGTTATTTGCTATTAATGTTCCGTTGGGACTTACCGCATTGTTTCTCGGCATCAAACATCTGCCAAGGCAGGAGGAACGTTCGAAACGCAAGTTTGATTATATCAGTGCCATAGCGAATGCGGTAACCTTCGGTCTGCTTATATATACGCTGGACGGATTCGCCCATCACGAGGAAATGGATTTTCTTTTCATCCAACTGGTTGTATTGGCAGTAGTCGGCACGTACTATGTGCGCCGACAACTGGCGCAGACTACCCCGTTACTACCACTCGACCTGTTACGGATTCCGATTTTCCGGTTGTCCATCCTGACTTCCATTTGTTCCTTTATCGCTCAAATGTCGGCAATGGTTTCCCTGCCCTTTTTCCTGCAGAACACTTTAGGACACAGTGAGGTGATGACCGGACTTTTGCTTACTCCGTGGCCGTTGGCTACGTTGGTCACGGCTCCATTGGCAGGGTATCTCGTGGAGCGTATTCACCCCGGTATCTTGGGAAGTATCGGGATGGCTCTGTTTGCCATCGGACTTTTCTCGCTTTCCAGCCTGACTGCCGAATCATCTGATATAAGTATTATCCTGCGTTTGATGTTATGCGGTGCGGGCTTCGGATTGTTTCAGACGCCGAACAATAGCACGATTATCTCTTCCGCTCCTACGCAGCGTTCGGGAGGGGCCAGTGGGATGCTGGGAATGGCCCGCCTGTTGGGGCAGACCACCGGAACAACATTGGTTGCATTGCTTTTCAGCTTTGTCACTCATAGCCGGAGCACAGCTGTTTGCCTGATGGTGGGGAGTGGATTTGCCGTTGTGGCAGCCATCGTCAGTAGCTTGAGGCTATCGCAGCCTTCCACCCTGAAAAGAAAATAATGAAGTCCTGAAAGAGGATTAAGTCTTTCAGAACTTCGCAGGAACATCATACAACATATTAGTAAGTAATCATTCAAGATGAACTTGAAAGATTTGACTTTCTAGTATTTCGTTTCCCGTATGACTTCTACCAGACGGCGGAAGTCTTCCGGATGCACATCACCGATGTTGCCGATACGGAAGGTATCTGCTTTTGAAATCTTTCCCGGGTAAATCACGAATCCTTTATTTTTCAGTGCATAATAGAATGTTTTGAAGTCGAATCCTTCATGCGGATAAAGGAAAGAAGTGATGATAGGCGACTGGATGTCATCTTTGAGTAATGTTGTGAATCCGAGTGCACGCATACCTTCCACCAAAATACGGTGATTTTCGCAGTAACGTTGGTAACGTGCTTCTACGCCTCCTTCTTCAATCAATTCCGTCAGGGCTTGTTTGAAAGCACGAACAACATGTGTCGGTGAAGTGAAGCGCCATTTTCCGTGTCCCTTTTCCATTGTTTCCCATTGGTCGTAGATGTCCAGAGAAAGAGAGCGTGCCACTCCTTTGCAATGGTTTAATTCCGAACGGCGGGCGATGATGAATCCGAATCCCGGTACACCCTGAATACACTTGTTGGAACTGCTGATCAGGAAGTCGATACCGAGTTCGTTTACATCTAAGGGGATACCTCCGAAGCTGCTCATACAGTCTACAATCAGCTTTTTACCGTGCATCTTGACGATGTGGGATAGTTCTTTGATCGGATTCAGGATACCGGTCGTTGTTTCGCAATGAACGAAAGCGACATGTGTGATATCGGAATTATTGCTAAGATAATCGTCTACATATTCAACTGATACCTGCTCTGTTTCTTCAAAAGCCAGCATGTCGTAGTCGAGGTGGTAATATTCTGCAATGTTGCCCATACGGTCGCCATAGGCTCCGTTGCTACAAATCAGGAGTTTGTCTTTCGGGGTGATGGTGGCGCCCAAAACGGCTTCCACGCAATAGGTTCCGCTTCCCTGTAAAAGGATGGAGGTGTATTCTTCCGGTTTTTTAGTGGCGATGTTAACCAGGTCTTTGCGGAGTTCCTGAACGATGCCGAGGTTGTAGTCTTCGTCCCACGTACACCAGTCGGTCATCATGGCTTCTTTTACTGTTTCAGAGGTGGTTAGAGGTCCGGGAGTTAATAACAAATATGGTTTCATAATGATGTTTTCTTTAGAAATGAATAAATAAATGATTTTGTTTTTTTCTGATTGTTGGGTGCGGGCGTGAATGTTAGTTGCCGGCGTTGATCGTTTCAATCAGTGCGGGAAGTTCTTCGATAGTGCGTATCACGTAAGAAGCTCCTGCGGCAAGCATGCGCTCTTTGACGTCTGCGATGCGGGCTTCGAGTTCGGAGGCAGGCATTGATTTTGTCTCTGCTTCGGTAAGTGCCATCTCATTGCTGCCGAGAATCACGCCTACACTATACACTTTCGCGTTCACTCCTTCGCGGATATCGGCAATCGTGTCGCCTACTTTTATAACGGTGTCGAGGCTGGGAACTGCTAATTTCATCAGGTTCTCAAAAATCATGTAAGGAGCGGGACGTCCGGCGGGAAGCAGGTTGGGAGTGGCGCAATAATCCACGTGATATCCTTTTGCCTGTGCGGCGGGGAGGACTACATCCATCATTTCGCGGGTATAGCCGGTGGTCGATCCTATTTTAATACCTGCGGCACGTAACTTCTCCAAAGTCGGGATTACTCCCGGAATAGGGTCTGTGTAGTTTTCGAGAGAGGCGAAGAGATGCTTCTCGAAAAGGCGGTTCAGTTCTACCACGTCTTCTTCCGTCCAGGCGCGTTGGTAACGGGCGGTAAACTGTTCGTTCACGTCAGACATGGAAAGTAGTTCGCGGATGTGTTGAATCTTGGGTAGTCCCATTGGTTTGCGGGTCTGTACAACATCGATCACCAGTCCTTTTTCGGCGAATGCTTCGATAAAAGCAGCCACGGGGGCAAAACATCCATAATCAACGGCTGTACCAGCCCAGTCCATAATAATACATTCAATCTTTTTCATTCTTGTTTCTATATAATATTGGTTTATTCGTCGGAAATTAATAAGAAGCGAGGGAGGGGACGGGGCAGGATTCGTCCCCGCGTATTTCACCCTGTTTCCCTTTTCTGTATTTTTGTGTCAGATAAATCATTGCTAAGGTAAATGCGAAGGTGCAGACGATTCCTACTGTCCCTGCCATTGTATTGTAGAACTCCAGCCAGTTCAAATCCGGGTTGAAACATTCTTTCACTACCAATACCACCACTGTGCCTGTGTAGCCGATAGAGTCGACCATCGCTATGAAGAAACCTACATTTCCCTTGATGCGGAAACAGGCGATGAAGCGGTCGAAGAAAATGGTTTGAAAGCTCAAGTAGGAAAAATAGAGGCAGAGGCTCTGGATAAATAACCAAACGAGCGGAGAAAGTTGCAGGGTATGATAGTTGAATGCTACAGTACTAAGTGTGATTGCTCCGGCAATGACAAGGGTTAATAGGACGGAAAGTACTTTGATATGGCTTTTTATTACTGCCAGAGTGGCGAAAATGGCCAGGATAATCAGTGTGACCACGCCGTCCACTTTGGCGAATACCCACGGGGAAAGTCCGGCGGCATTGACGTCTATGATTTTCACCAGAAAGTCTTCCTTGACATCTTGCAAAACGGTGAGAAAGAGGTTGGCGAAGAAAAGCAGTGTCAATACGGGAGCAAAGCTGCGGAACAGGTTCCAACGTTGTTGCTTGTCGAGGGTGACACGTTCCACACGCAGCGCTTTGTCTTCGGCAGTCGGTTTGGGCAGGTGATCGAGGATATAGCCCAGTCCTGCCAGCAGGGGCAATGCTACCGCACCGATCAGTGCAGGCATCCAGAACTCACTGACGTGCAGGGTGTCGACAACGAAAAGTCCGATGGATTTGGCTGTGCCGCTACTGACTGCGATACTGAGTCCGAAGAGGGAAGCGAGCAGATCCGTCACCCGGCGTCCTTCGAGGAAACTGAAGATGACTCCCCACATACAGCCAAGTGACAGTCCGTTGAAGAACAACGCCAACACATTGAACGGGCGGGGCAGGCATCCGAAAAGAACCAAAGAGAGTTCGGCCACTAAAATAGAAACAAGAATGAATTTCAGGCGGCCTTCTCTCTTCAGTTCGGAAATAAGTTTGATCCCGATAAACTTGGATACCATATATCCGAATATCTGGATGATGCTGGTGGCTATCTTATAGTCCATACCAAATAGTTCCATGCCGTCGAATGTGGCGGCGGTGAACGGTTTGCGTAGTGCGTAGACTAATGAATAGGACAGCAGTGCCGCTCCTCCCGCATAAAGGATAAAGAGTAAATCGGAAAGTTTCTTTTGGGCCGAAGGCGACAGTTTTTCTTTGAAATTCATAATGCTATTTTTTTTGTTTCCGGTGCAAAAGTAGGGTGCCGGAACGAGTGAAAAAATGAATTTCAATGAATCATATTGTATATATGTGCCTTTCTGTGTACTGAAATATTAATGTAATATTCATGCAATACAAACATAATACTTTAGTCATTCCTTTGCAACGGAATCAATTAATAGACCGAAAAATCATGGACGAACTTACGGATATTTATAAAAGAATAGAGTACCTGCGCAACAACGGGGTGAAGATGAAAGAAATTGCCGACCGGGTGGATATGGCTCCGAGTGTGTTGTCTGCTTTGTATTCGAGTGTGCTTCCCGCTTATATCGACTTATTGAAAACACGTACACCGGACGAGGCGCTGGATGAGGCTTTGGCGCTGGTGAATAATGTTTCCAAGAAACGCTTATTAAATAATGTGGGATCGGTGAGGCTGTTGCTTCAGGAGATGGAACCGGACGTGCAGAGCGAGGCGGAGAGTGGCAACTCTTTTATCAAGTTGCTGGGGAAGGAGGCGAAGGAGTCTGTGCAGGAGGTGTATAATTATAGCGGTATGTATCTTAGTTACAGTTTGTCGTCTTCTACGGATAGCCTGAAGATCGAGCCGTACATGATTGGTGCTTCCGAGAATAATGAGTATGTGAAAGTGGGGATGATTAATGCGTATAAGTCGGTGCATTGGGGGAGCGGGATTATCAGTAATCATCAGAACTCTTACCTGATGTTCAACGAAAGGGATTTGCCACAGTTTGCGCTGGTGACTATTTACCTGCAACTTCCGCATTATGAGTTTCCGAATATGCTGAAAGGGCTTTATCTCTGTCTGGACTACAATCATAATCCGATTGCGCGTCGTATTGTGTTGGTGAAACAGTCGGATAGTACGGATGTTAATCAGTTTCTGGAGATGGAAGGGTGTCTGGTTCCGCGGGCGGAATTGACTCCGGAATTGGAGGTGTACTATAATTATACGTGTCAGGAGGGGGATTATATCAAAACGTGCACGGTACCTTCACCTAAGTTGGATGAGACGGATTTGGAGAGAGAGAAGAAGATGTTGAAGATTTAAAGACGAACAACAATAAAAAAAGAGCTGTCAAAATATCTGCATTGATATAATTTAGGCACGGATTACACAGATTACACGGTTTTAGTTTAAAAAAGACCGCGAAATCTGTGTAATCCGTGCCTAAATTATATTCCTCTTATTCTTTGTGTATACTTTCTATTGTTGCGCTCACTAGAAGAAGAATCGCAAAATATCATTGAAGTTAGCCCATATCAACAGACCGAAGAGTAGAATCATACCGGTCATCTGGGCGTATTCCATAAACTTGTCGCTCGGTTTGCGGCGTGCTATCATCTCGTAGAAGAGGAAGAGCACGTGTCCACCGTCTAATGCGGGGATAGGGAGGATGTTCATGAAAGCCAGAATGATGGAAAGGAAGGCTGTCATATACCAGAACTGATGCCAGTCCCAGGTAGCGGGGAAGATGCTGCCGATCGTTCCGAAGCCGCCCAGCTGTTTGGCTCCTTCTTTCGAGAAGAGGTATTTCATGTTTCCTACATAGCCTTTCAGGGTTTTCACACCGAGGGAGACACCTGCGGGGAAGGATTCAAAGAAAGCATATTCTTTTTTTACCATAGGGAGCAGACGGTCTGTGACGAGACAGGCGGTTACACCCATCAGGTAGGCGGAGTCTACACGCATACTTAGTGTGTCTGTTGCGCCGTTACGCACATAAGTCAGCGTGATTAGGCGCGGATCTATGCTGTCTTTGAGCAGGGTTGCTTCGTTTTTCTTACGTTCTGCCATCGCTTCTTTAAAGTCGGAGAAAGAGATGGGGGTTCCGTTCAGGGCGATGATGCTGTCACCTGCCTGGATTCCTGCTTGTGCGGCAGGAGAGTTCACCATTACGCTGTCTATAACGTACGGGAAACGGTAAGAGGCGAAACGGACGCTGTCTGCCAGAAGGCGTTGCATCAGGTCTTCCGGGATATAGACGGAGGCTTTTGCTCCGTTACGGATGACGCTTACTTCGCGTGCATCGGCAATCTGGCTCAACATGTCGCCGTCATAACGTTCGAAAGGAACACCGTCGGCAGAAAGGAGGATATCACCGTCCTGGAAACCTACCGCTTTGGCGGTCTCGTTGAATTCCATACCCAGAGGAGCTTCCTGTACCTTTATATACTGGTCGCCCCATGCAAAAAGAATCATGGAGTAGATGAACAGTGCCAACAGGAAGTTGAACAGTACGCCACCCACCATGATTAGCAGACGTTGCCACGCCGGCTTGGAGCGGAACTCCCACGGTTGTTCGGGTTGTTTCATCTGCTCGGTATCCATTGACTCATCAATCATACCGGCTATCTTGACGTAACCGCCCAATGGCAACCAACCTACTGCATACTCTGTGTCACTTTTCTTGGGTTTGAACTTAAAAAGGGTGAACCAAGGGTCAAAAAATAGGCAGAATTTTTCTACACGCACCTTAAACAAACGGGCAAAAAGAAAATGCCCGCCTTCATGAATGATAACGAGCAAGGATAAGCTCATAATCAATTGCAGGGCACGAATCAAAAATGTTTCCATATAGTCTATTTACAGTTTAAAGCCTTCAACGAATTCTCTACCGAAGAGAGGATATAAAGGCTATTTTCAATTTATATTAATACTAATCAATTTCTTTATTTTCTTTGTTCATCAATGGGATGAAGCGGATTATATCAGACTGGCTGCTATTTTCCTTGCTTCCGCATCCGTAGCTACATAATCATCGTATGTCGGATTGGCGATGAAGGTAGCCCGTTCCATTGTTTTCTCTATCACGTCGCTCATGCCGAGGAAGCTGATGCCGTCTTTCAGGAAAGAGGCTACCACTACTTCATTGGCAGCATTGACGATACAGGGCATATTCCCTCCGCGATACATCGCTTTGTAGGCGAGTGCCAGGTTGCGGAACCGTTTCGTATCGGGTTGCTCAAACGTCAGGTTCGTGCATTGGGAGAAATCGAGCCTGTCGAAAGAAGAACTGATACGGTCGGGATAAGAGAATGCGTACTGGATGGGCAGGCGCATATCTGGCATCCCAAGTTGTGCCTTGACAGCTCCGTCTTCAAACTGCACCATCGAGTGAATGACTGATTGCGGATGTACCACCACTTCGATCTGGCTGGGCTGCACACCGAACAACCATTTAGCTTCGATCACTTCAAAACCTTTATTCATCATGGAAGCGGAGTCGATTGTGATTTTTGCTCCCATTTCCCAGTTGGGGTGTTTCAAGGCTTGCGTCTTTGTGACGGATTTCAGCTGTTCCAAGGTGCAAGTGCGGAACGGACCTCCGGAGGCTGTCAATATCACTTTCTCAATCGGGTTGCCCACTTCTCCTGCTAAACACTGAAAAACAGCAGAGTGTTCAGAGTCTACCGGCAGAATCGGAGTGCGATATTGTTGTGCCAACTGATTAATCAGTTCACCCGCTACTACCAATGTTTCTTTATTGGCCAACGCAATCGCTTTCTTGGCGCGGATGGCGTTGATGGTTGGTTTTAGTCCGGCATAACCGACCATGGCTGTCAACACCATGTCGATGGGACCTGCTTCTACAATCTGACAGATAGCGTCTGTGCCTGCGTACACTTTGATGGGCAGGTCGCTCAATGCTTCTTTCAGTTCGGAATACTTTTCTTCATTGGCTATCACTACCACTTCCGGCTGGAACTTCCGTGCCTGGGCAATCAGTAGTTCCACGCGGTTGTTGGCTGTCAGCGCATAGGCTTCGTACAGGTCGGGATGTTCCTCGATGACTTGCAGAGCCTGTGTCCCGATGGAGCCTGTTGAACCTAGGATAGCTATTTGTTTTTTCTTTTTGTTAGTCTCTATATTCATTTTTCTATTATCACTTAAAATACGATGTATTTTTCGGGATTTACCGGATGACCTTTATACCAAAGTTCGAAATGGAGGTGCGGCCCTGTACTAAGTGTGCCGCTGTTTCCTACCAGAGCGATGGCTTCGCCTCCTTTCACGCGTTCACCTTCTTTTTTCAGGAGGGAGCCGCAGTGTTTATAGATTGAAATTAAATCCTGGTTATGTTGTACGCCAATCAGGTAACCCGTTTCGGCGGTGTATGTGCTTAGGATGACGGTTCCGTCCATGGTTGCCAGTACGCTTTCGTTGGGATTGGCGGCGATGTCGGTGCCGTAATGTTTCTTTTCGGCATTGAAGTGGTCGGACACCATGCCTCGTGTCGGACGGTATAAAATAAGTCCGGTCACGTCCGGTTGGGAAGTGATGGAGGTCAGGTTATATTTTTCATTCTCTTCATACTGACGGCGGAATTCTTCTTCACGTTTGGTACGTTCCATCAGTGTGTCTTCGCGGGCAGCGGTCAGCGAATCGAGAGTCTGCACGCTGTCGATGGGTACTTTTCCACTGAAGATATCCTGAATGTTCATGATGTAAAGATTCTGCTTGTTGAGCACTTGTTGCAAAGAGTCTACACGCAGGGCATTGTCCACGATTTGTGTACGGACTTCACTGTTCATGTATCCGGGGAGGTAGTTGCGCAGCGGGGTGAAGGTGATGATGCAGGAAGCAATCAGGAAAAGCACTGCCAGCACGCAAAGTAATACGGAAAGTCCATTGAGCTTGGATACACGAAGTCCGACAATTTCTTCAAGTGTATTTTCATTAACGATCGTTAGTTTATACTTGAACTTGAAATTTTTCCAGAAAGCTTTACTTCGTCTTCTCTTTGGCATCTCGGGTATTTACTGTTTTTACGATTTACTATTTACTTTTTTCAGTGGATGAGCGGCTCATCGTTTGATTCGTTCTCACCGGTCATCTTCCAATTCCTCCAGATTGAGCAACCCTTCGGGAAGTTCCACCGTGATGAGTTTCTGTTTCTGGTCTATTCCTACGATAAATTCCTCCTGGGCGGGAACGAGCAGTTCCTCTTCTTCCGCTCCTTCAACCACGAAAAGGGTGTTTACCGTAGTGGTATCTACGTCTATTACTTCTCCCAGAAGTCCGTGATGGATGTCTTCCATCCGGAAACCGATGAAGAAGTTCCAGGACAGTTCACCGTCTTCCGCTTCTTCTGCGTGTTTCACAGGGAAGTAGACTTCAATGTTGGTGAACATTCGGGCACGTTCGGCACTGTCGACTCCTTCCAGTTTTACCAAGGCGGTGGAGTCTGAACGGAAACGGTATTCTTCGATGAAGAAAGGCACGAAGATGCCATCGAGCAGGCATATCAGGTAATCACAGTCGACACGGTCGAAAATGTCGTCCGTGAAGGTAAACTGCAATTCGCCGTGAATGCCGTGCGGTTTATTGAACAATCCTATCTTGTATACTTCTTCTTTCTTTATCATATCCGGGTGATTCTGGCTCCGATAGCGTTCAGACGTCCTTCGATGTTCTGATAACCACGGTCTATCTGTTCGATGTTACTAATGGTACTGGTTCCTTCGGCGCTCATGGCAGCAATCAGAAAGGCGATACCGGCACGTATATCCGGTGAGGTCAGGCGGGTACCGCGCAGCTTGAAGCCGTGGTTGTGTCCGATGACTACGGCGCGGTGAGGGTCGCAGAGAATGATCTGTGCACCCATGTCGATCAGCTTGTCCACAAAGAACAGGCGGCTTTCGAACATTTTCTGATGAATCAGTACGCTGCCTTTGGCTTGTGTGGCTACAACGAGCATTACACTTAGCAAGTCGGGAGTCAGTCCCGGCCAGGTAGCGTCGGCTATCGTCATGATGGAGCCGTCGATAAATGATTCTATCTGGTATGTTTCCTGTGCGGGAACGTAAATATCGTCTCCTCTCTGTTCGAGCTTGATGCCCAGGCGGCGGAAGCTCTCGGGGATGATTCCAAGATTCTCGTAAGAAACATTCTTGATGGTAATTTCGCTTTTCGTCATTGCCGCCATGCCGATGAAGCTGCCCACTTCAATCATGTCAGGCAGTACGGTGTGTTGCGTGCCGTGCAGCTCTTCCACACCTTCGATGGTGAGCAGGTTGGATGCGATACCGCTGATTTTGGCTCCCATCCGGTTGAGTAACCGGCAGAGTTGTTGCACGTAAGGTTCGCAAGCGGCATTATAAATAGTGGTAGTACCTTTAGCAAGCACGGCAGCCATGACGATGTTGGCTGTTCCGGTGACAGATGCTTCGTCCAGTAACATATAGCTTCCCTGAAGTCTGTCGGCCGTTATTTCGTAGATACCCCGCCCTTCATCGTAGCGGAAGTCCGCCCCTAAATTCTGAATACCTACAAAGTGAGTGTCCAAACGGCGGCGACCGATTTTATCTCCTCCCGGCTTGGAAATCAATGCCTTGCCGAAACGTGCCACCATGGGACCTATAAGCATCACAGAGCCTCGCAGACTGGAACATTTCTTCAGGAATTCATCGCTTTCCAGATAAGCCAGGTCTACATTTTCTGCTTTAAAACTATAAGAATCAATGCCTTTCTTTGCAACCGTTACTCCCATCTCCCGCAAGAGCTGAATCAGGTTGTTGACATCAAGAATGTCAGGTATATTGTTCACCGTTACTTCCTCTGCAGTCAGCAACGTGGCACAGATTATCTGCAAAACTTCGTTTTTAGCTCCTTGCGGATGAATTTCTCCGCAAAGCCGATGTCCTCCCTCAATCACAAATGAAGCCATTAATTTTAAGTATTAAGTATCAAGTATTAAACACCAATTATCAATTTTAAGTATCAAGTATTAAGTATCAAGTCTCAAACGCCAATAAGCAACCTCGATTAATACTTAATACCTAATACTTATTTTAATATCTTCTCTTATTGTTCTGACGATTGTTGGTATAGTTCGTCTTCGGACGGTAGTTCTGGTTCAGGCGTTCTGCCATCAGCCGGACGATATCGTCGGTCATTTGGAGTTCCCCGTTGGACAGTTCGTACAGGTCTTCGGCAATTTTTTTGTCGTCCACTGTATCTTTGTTCCATGCCAGGTAATCCTTCTTCATGTGGTTGCAGATAAGGGCGATCAGGTTTCTCTTTTCGTTTCCTTCGGGGAATTCGATCGCTTTCTTTATCAGTATTTCCAGCGTATGTCCGTAGTGACGGTAACGCATACGGGCAGTGGAGTAGGGGATATGGTCCGGGCGGGTCACCAGATTGTCCTTGCGGATGATTTCATACGGGTAGTCAATATCCAGCTCAAAACCGGACATGATAGCCAAGTGGTCCCAAAGCTTGTGCTTGAAATCGGGTACATCACGCAAATGGGGGAACATATTTCCCATAATGTTGATGATGGTGTTGGCACAACGCTGACGTTCTGCACGATCCTGAATGGTCAACGCATAATCTACCATGTTCTGGATGCTACGTCCGTATTCGGGAAGCGGCATTCTTTTCTGTTGAGTATTGTATTGCATTTATTAAATAAAAATTGAGAATTAAAAATTAAAAAATTAAAGAAGTTTTTTCGGCATGGAGGCAACGAATTCTTTCAGGTAGAAAGGTTCGAAGTAAGCCACGTCTTTATAGTCTTCATCGGCCACTGCTTTTTCTGCCAGTGGGAACATCATTTTAGCCAACGGATGGATATTGTCGATAAAATGTGCGTTCGGATGCGTAATCTGTCCGCGGCATTTGTCGGCTCCGTTTCCAAAGAAATAAACCGGTTGTTCGTTCAAGTACTCCAGATAAGAGTTCTCATCTACGATGTCGGCGGCAACTGCACGTTTCACTTGTAGACGACGGTCATAAACGGCTGCATATACTTCCATGCGGCGGGCGTCGATCATCGGACAAAGCAAAGCATTTTCGGGCAAGTCGTGATACAACAGCACCGGAACACTCAATACTTCCAGCGTCGGGATACCGATCAAGGGGATATTGCGCCCGTAACAAACTCCTTTCGCCATAGAAACCCCGATTCGGAGTCCGGTGTACGAACCCGGTCCGCAGCTCACTGCAACGGCATCCAAAGGGATGGCATGACTGTCTATGAACGACAATGCTTCATCTACAAAAACTCCTAAAGACACGGCGTGTGAAGGGCCTTTCAAGTCTTCTTTCACAAAAATCGTCTGTCCGTCTTGACTGGCCGCTACCGAGCAAACAGAGGTAGAGGTTTCAATATTCAGTATACACGACATAAAAATCAGCTTATTAAATTGTCGCAAATTTACATGATTATTTCCAATTCTTAAAATATTCGTGTACTTTTGCACAAAACTTTAAGGTTATGATACAGTCTATGACAGGATACGGTAAAGCTACGGCCGAACTTCCTGATAAAAAAATAAATGTAGAAATCAAGTCGCTCAACAGCAAGGCAATGGATTTGTCCACTCGCATCGCTCCGGCGTATCGTGAAAAAGAGATTGAAATCCGTAATGAGATTTCTAAAGTTCTGGAACGTGGAAAAGCTGACTTCAGCCTGTGGATAGAGAAGAAGGAGGGTGCGGATGCTGCTCCCATCAATAAGGAGCTGCTGAAAAGTTATTATAGCCAGTTGGATTCGATAAGCCGCGAACTGGGGATTCCTTGTCCCGCATCGGAAGACTGGCTCCAACTATTACTCCGCATGCCGGACGTGATGACGAAAACGGAAATTCAGGAACTGACGGATGAGGAATGGAGCGTGGTGCATGCTACCATACTTGAAGCCATCAGTCATTTGGTAGATTTCCGCAAACAGGAGGGGGCTGCATTGGAGAAGAAGTTCCGTGAGAAGATCGCCAACATCAACAGCTTGCTCGAACAAATTGCTCCTTACGAGAAAGAACGTGTAGAGAAAGTGAAGGAACGCATCACTGATGCTCTCGAAAAGACGTTAAGCGTAGACTATGACAAGAATCGTCTGGAACAGGAGTTGATTTACTACATCGAAAAGCTGGATGTCAACGAAGAAAAACAACGCCTTAGCAACCATCTGAAATATTTCATCAGTACGATGGAAGGGGGTAGCGGACAAGGTAAAAAGCTTGGTTTTATCGCCCAGGAAATGGGTCGGGAGATCAATACGTTAGGCAGCAAGTCCAATCATGCTGAAATGCAGAAGATCGTAGTTCAGATGAAGGATGAACTGGAACAGATTAAGGAACAGGTGCTGAACGTGATGTAAAACAGTATCTATCATTTTTAATTCTTAATTCTTCATTAAACTTATGACCGGTAAGCTAATTATTTTCTCTGCTCCGTCGGGTTCGGGCAAATCTACTATTATCAATTATCTGCTGACGCAGAACTTGAATTTAGCGTTTTCAATTTCTGCTACCAGCCGTCCTCCGCGTGGAACGGAGCAGCATGGGGTTGAATATTTCTTCCTTACACCGGAAGAATTTCGCCAACGCATTGAGAACAACGAATTTCTGGAGTATGAGGAGGTGTATAAGGACCGTTATTACGGAACGCTGAAAGCGCAGGTAGAAAGGCAATTGGAAGCGGGTCAGAATGTGGTGTTTGACGTAGATGTGGTTGGCGGATGCAATATCAAGAAGTTTTATGGTGATCGTGCGTTGTCGGTGTTTATCCAGCCGCCTTCGGTGGAAGAATTACGCTGTCGGTTGGAAGGACGCGGAACGGATGCGCCGGAAGTGATTGAAAGTCGCATCGCTAAAGCGGAATATGAATTGGGTTTTGCTCCGCAATTCGATTGTGTGATTGTCAATGACGATTTGGAGGCTGCTAAAGCGGAAGCTTTGAAAGTAATCAAAGAGTTTCTGAATTTGTAGGAGAACTACTAGGGCGGGATGATACAAATGAAAAAACAGAAAACCGGAATCTTCAGCGGATCATTCAATCCGATTCACATCGGGCATCTTGCTTTAGCCAATTATCTTTGCGAGTGTGAAGGGTTGGATGAGATCTGGTTTATGGTGAGTCCGCAGAACCCTTTGAAAGCACAGGAGAAGTTATGGAATGATGAATTACGTCTCGAACTGGTAAAGTTGAGCATCAGTGGCTATCCTCGTTTTCAGGCTTCAGATTTTGAGTTTCATTTGCCTCGTCCCTCATATAGCGTATATACGTTGGAGAAACTGCGCGAGACATTTCCCGACCGCGAGTTTTATTTCATTATCGGTTCCGATAATTGGGAACGTTTTGGATATTGGTATCAGTCCGAACGTATCATAAAAGAGAATCAGATTCTTATTTACCCCCGTCCCGGCTTTCCCGTCAAAGAGAAGGAATTGCCGGAAACGGTGCGTCTCGTTCATTCCCCTGTATTTGAAATCAGTTCTACTTTTATTCGAGAAGCACTGGATGCAGGGAAAGATGTTCGATACTTTGTGCATCCAAAGGTCTGGGAGACTATCAGTTTACTCTGTCAATCGATGAAGAGTAATGACGATGATTTCTGCCGGAGCGCCGACGCGAATCGGTAATTTGGAGGTTCCTATTCCGTTTGTTATAATCAAAGGTATTTTTGCAGAATTATATGCCAGTCCCGTGATGAAACGATTGCCATAGTGTGAGTTAAGTGCCGGGGCAACTCCGAATACACGGACTTGTCCGCCGTGGGTGTGTCCTGCCAGGGCAAGGTCGGTGTTAGCTACTGAAACATCTTCGATGTAATCCGGGGTGTGAACCAGTAAGATGACAAAATCTTTGGGAGAGAGTGCCAGAGTAGGCGATACTCCGTTGCGCCCCAGATCAAAAGGATTGCGCACTCCGGCGATAATGATTTGCTGCCCGTCTTTACGAAGCGTATCTACTTCATGTTCTAACGGACGCATTCCGTAGTGTTTCATTGTATTCACAATATCATCGTGGCAACGTTCGTAGTCGTTATTGCCCATTACTCCATAAGTTCCCATCGGTGTTTTTACGCGTGCCAGCGCAGAAAACAAAGGTTCCACATATTCACAACCTTCCTGATAGTCACCACCCATCAGAAGCACATCAGCCTTTTGAGCAATCAACAGGCGGACAAGGTCGTTCAGCCCTTTCTCTTTCAGCAGACTTTTGTAGTGTAAGTCGGAAATGAAAGCGATACGGAAACCTTCAAAGGCTTCGGGAACATCGCGGTGGGTAAAGTCATATTTTACTACACGATCCACTCCTGTATAGACAGAAGATACATTTACGTTGGAAGAAGTGATTTTTGTTCCCCGCAGTACCAGGTCTGACGATTCGTGTGTATCGGTAGAAGTCTTTTTCTTTGTATTCTGCTTTTTGTTTTTAGAAATATTCAGCTCTTTGAGTTGTGAGTGGTCGGGGGAGAATACCCCGGCTATGGCATTAGCCGTATCCGGATAAATAGAATCTGAATTTAAAACAGGGCGTGGCAAGGTAGCCACCATATTCTTTTTCGACTTACAGGAAACCAACAAAAGTAATGTCAACAGGATAACAGGGTAGATTATTTTTATTTTCTTCATCTTCTCTTAGTTTGAAGTTTTTCGGGGTGCAAAGATACGAAAAATCATGTATCTTTGTCCGTCAAAACTATTTATAATATATTAAAGTATGGAAGAAGTAAAACGTAACTCGCTACAAGCATGGATATTAGCTGCACGTCCCAAAACGCTGACAGGGGCCATAACCCCGGTTATGATCGGTACTGCTCTTGCTGCAATGGACGGACGTTTTCACTGGTTGCCTGCACTGATCTGCTGTCTGTTTGCAAGTCTGATGCAAATTGCCGCTAATTTCATCAATGACCTTTTCGACTTCCTCAAAGGAACAGACCGGGAAGACCGGTTAGGTCCCGAACGTGCTTGTGCGCAAGGATGGATTTCTCCGCAAGCGATGAAAACCGGGATTATTATTACGGTTGCTCTTGCCTGCCTTATCGGCTGTACGTTACTCTTCTTTGCCGGGTGGGAATTGATGATCGTAGGAGTGCTTTGTGTGTTATTTGCCTTTCTTTATACCACCGGTCCTTATCCTCTTTCTTACAACGGTTGGGGAGATGTATTGGTGATTGTCTTCTTCGGCTTTGTACCCGTAGGCGGAACATATTACGTACAGGCGCTAACTTGGACACCGGATGTCACTATCGCCTCTTTAATCTGCGGACTGCTTATCGATACATTGTTGGTAGTCAATAATTATCGTGACCGCGAAGCGGATGCACGCAGTGGAAAAAGGACGGTGATCGTTCGTTTCGGCGAGAAATTCGGTCGCTATTTTTATTTGATGTTGGGGATTACTGCTTCTCTTCTCTGTCTGTGTTTCCTCCGTGAAGGTCATTTCTACGCCGCTTTTCTTCCACAACTTTATCTGATCCCTCATTTCCTTACCTGGAAACGGATGGTGAAAATATACAGCGGTAAAAAATTAAACAGCATATTAGGCGAGACTTCGCGTAATATGCTGCTTATGGGTATTCTTATTGCAATAGGAATGTTGATAAATTGAGAATTGAGAATTAAAAATTGAGAAATGGCTGCGCTTATAATGCTGTGCAATAGTATTATTTTTCAATTCTCAATTTTTAATTCTTAATTTTTCCCGTACATCTTTTCGTAGTAACCTTGATAATCTCCACTGGTAACTTCTTCCACCCAAGCTTGGTTGGCTAAATACCATTCGATTGTCTTTACGATGCCGACTTCGAATTTAGTTTCGGGATACCATCCTAAGGCATTTGTTATCTTGGTAGGGTCGATAGCATAACGTTGGTCGTGTCCCAGACGATCTTTGACGAAAGTAATCAGATCTTCGTTGATCCAGTCGATTGAAATATCGCCGTTTTCGTCTTTCACTTTCTTTTTGAGAACCTGACGATATTCGGGATTTTCTGCCATCAGACGGTGGATAGTCGAAATTGTCAGTTTCACGATTTCGAGGTTTGTCTTCTCGTTGTGTCCGCCAACGTTGTACACTTCTCCGTCTTGACCTTCACGCACAACGAGGTCGATTGCTTTGCAGTGGTCTTCCACATAAAGCCAGTCGCGCACATTGCTACCGTCACCGTAAACGGGAAGATGCTTTCCTTCGAGGATATTCTTGATAATCAACGGAATCAATTTTTCCGGGAAGTGGTACGGACCATAGTTGTTGGAGCAACGGGTAATCGTCACCGGCATTTTATAAGTGTCGTGGTAAGCCATTACCACCATGTCTGCACTTGTCTTAGAAGCACTGTACGGGCTGTGAGGGCAAAGCGGAGTTGTTTCTGTGAAATATCCTTCGGCTCCCAATGAACCATACACCTCATCGGTAGATACTTGATGATAGCGTACACCTTTTCTCCAAGTCGGATATCCTTGTTCGTCTTTCCCCATTACCCATGCACGGCGTGCACAATCCAGTAAGTTCTGTGTTCCGAGAATGTTGGTAATCAGAAACAGCTGCGGATTTTCAATGCTGCGGTCCACGTGGCTCTCGGCAGCGAAATTCACTACATAATCAAAACGATACTCAGCAAAAAGACCGTCTACCACATCGCGGTTGCAAATGTCTCCTTTGATAAAGACACAGCGTTCGTTGTCGATGTCTTTGGCAATCGTTCCTAAGTTACCTGCATACGTCAAAGCGTCCAATATCACGACTTTGATGTCGTTATGTTTGGCTAAGATGTACTTGATGTAATTTGCCCCGATAAATCCTGCGGCACCGGTCACTAGATAAGTTTTCATATTTTATTCTTTATGTTGATTTTAGGATTGTTTAGCCAATTCGATAAGGTACTTCCCATACTCGGTTTTTTCGAGTTTTTGACCTAGTAGAAGCAACTGTTCCGTCGGAATCCATCCCTGACGCCAGGCGATTTCTTCAATGCAGCTGACGTAGAAACCTTGCCGGTTCTGAATAGTGGCCACGAAGTTGGAAGCTTCCAGCAGACTGTCACAGTTACCCGTGTCGAGCCATGCAAATCCGCGTCCGAAAAGTTCCACTTTCAATGTACCTTCTTCCAGATACAGACGGTTCAGGTCTGTTATCTCATATTCTCCACGTGCTGAAGGACGAAGAGCCGCTGCTTTTTCTGTCACACTGGCATCGTAGAAATAAAGTCCCGGAACGGCATAATTGCTTTTCGGTACTTCCGGCTTTTCTTCTAGTGAAATCACTTTTCCCTGTTCGTCAAATTCCACTACACCATAAGCGCGTGGGTCTTTCACGTAGTAACCGAAGATACAGGCGCCCTTTTCTATATTGGCAGCCCGGCGGAGCATGGCGGAGAAGCCCTGTCCGTAAAACATATTATCCCCAAGAATCAGACAGCCCGGTTCGCCGTTCAGGAAATCGGCTCCCAATACGAAAGCCTGTGCCAGTCCGTTAGGTTGTTCCTGAATTTTATAGGAGAAAGACATACCCAGTTCCTCACCCGTTCCCAACAAGTCGCGGAACATCGGCAAATCGCGTGGAGTCGAAATAATCAACACTTCGCGTATTCCTGCCAACATAAGTGTTGACAACGGATAATAAATCATCGGCTTGTCATACACAGGCATGATTTGTTTGGAAATCGCTTTGGAGAGCGGATAAAGTCGGGTGGCACTACCACCGGCTAGAATAATTCCTTTCATGTTCGTCTGAGTTATTCATTAACAGTGTGCAAAGGTCGGAAAGAAATCTGAAAGGACAAAAATAATTTGCTAATATTTCAATATGGTAATGTGTCAATTAAGTGATAACTCAGCCAATTGGCACATTATCACATTATCATATTGGCACATTATTACAACTTGTCCGCCAACTCGATGACTTCCAAGTCCTGAAAGGCCCCCTGATTGATAACAAAACGTACCAAAGTTCGCACCTTGTGGAAACCGGACATGCCGGCAGCTCCGGGATTAATATGTAGCATATCCAGCGTTTTATCATATTTCACCTTTAATATATGAGAATGTCCGCTGATAAAAAGTTTGGGCGGACGTGTCATCAGGCTGCCGATGATGGAAGGGTCGTATTTCCCCGGATAACCGCCGATATGTTTAATCAGTACTTCTGCACCATCCACCGTGAAACGGTTTATTTGCGGATACAGCTTTCTGATTTCCTGCCCGTCAATGTTTCCATATACCGCCCGGAATGGACGGAAGGCGGCTAGCCTTTCCGCTACCTCCGGCGAACCGATGTCTCCGGCATGCCAAATTTCGTCACATGGTTCAAAATATTCCAGATATTTCTCGTCCCAGTAAGCGTGAGTATCAGATAATAATCCAATTCTTGTCATAAATTTCTTTGTTTAATCCCACAAAGATACTATATTTGGAAAAATCTTAAAGCACATGGAAAGCAAATATAATTATTTCAAGCGAGATATCAGTTGGCTCTCATTCAATTATCGCGTATTGTTGGAGGCTCTGGACGAGCGTCTGCCGCTCTACGAACGTATCAACTTCATCTCTATCTACTCTTCCAACCTCGAAGAATTCTACAAAATCCGGGTAGCCGATCATAAAGCAGTTGCCTCCGGTGCTACGGAAAGCGATGAAGAAACCGTACAATCCGCCCGTGAACTGGTAGAAGAAATCAATAAAGAAGTCACTCGCCAGTTGGATGACCGTGTACGCATTTATGAAGAGAAACTATTACCTGCCCTGCGCAGAAACCACATTATTTTTTATCAGGACAGCCATGTCGAACCGTTCCACCAGCAGTTTATTAAAGACTTTTTCCGGGAAGAAATCTTTCCCTACCTGCAACCTGTGCCTGTATCCAAAGATAAAATAGTCTCCTTCCTACGAGATAACCGCCTTTATCTGGCGATACGAGTCTATCCGAAGAAAGAAGCAAAAGACGAAAGGAAAGAAGATAAAGAAAAAACAGAAGAATCTATTAACAAAGAAAAATATACAGAAGAACGCATAACTCGAAGAAAAAGTGATGGAGCAGATACAAATGTAACAGAATATCGGCAGCCCCTTTACTTCGTAATGAAGCAGCCCTACGCCAAAGTACCCCGCTTCATCGAACTTCCATCCCGCGAGAAAAATCATTACCTGATGTTTACCGAAGATATAATCAAGGCAAACCTCAACCTGATTTTCCCCGGTTACGACGTTGATTCCAGCTACTGCATCAAAATCTCCCGTGACGCTGACATATTGATTGACGACACCGCCAGCAGTGCCGACCTCGTTGCCCAACTCAAGAAGAAAGTGAAGAAACGCAAGATCGGTGACGTCTGCCGTTTCGTCTACGACCGTGGTATGCCTCATGACTTTCTGGACTTTCTGGTAGACGCTTTCCATATTCAGCGCGATGAACTTGTCCCCGGCGACAAGCACCTGAATCTTGAAGACCTTCGTCATCTTCCCAACCCGAACAAATCTCTTCACAGCCTCGAAAAGCCGAAGCCAATGAAGCTGACCATTCTTGACGAAAAAGAATCTATCTTCAACTACGTCGCTAAGAAGGACCTATTATTATATTACCCTTATCACTCTTTCGAGCACTTCATTCACTTCCTGTATGAAGCCGTGCACAACCCGGAAACCCGTGAAATCATGGTAACCCAATACCGCGTAGCTGAAAACTCCGCCGTCATCAACACCCTGATAGCCGCCGCCCAAAACGGCAAGAAAGTCACCGTATTCGTGGAACTGAAAGCCCGTTTCGACGAAGAAAACAACCTTGCCACGGCCGAAATGATGCAAGCCGCCGGCATTAAAATAATATACAGCATACCCGGTCTGAAAGTACATGCCAAAGTAGCCCTTATCCGCCGCCGCGGACTGAACGGTGAAAAAATACCCAGCTACGCCTATATCAGCACCGGTAACTTTAATGAAAAGACCGCCACCCTCTACGCCGACTGTGGCCTTTTCACCTGCCGTCCGAAGATAGTGGCCGACCTCTATAACCTCTTCCGCACCCTGCAAGGCAAAGAAGACCCGAAGTTCACCACCCTTCTTGTCGCCCGTTTCAACCTCATCCCCGAATTGAACCGCCTGATTGATCGGGAAATCGCCCTCGCCAACGAAGGCAAACAAGGCCGTATCATCCTAAAAATGAACGCCCTTCAAGACCCCGCCATGATCGACCGTCTCTACGAAGCCTCCGAACACGGCGTACAAATAGACCTCATCGTCCGTGGAATCTGTTGTCTTATCCCCGGACAGTCATACAGTCGTAACATCCGTGTCACCCGTATTGTAGACAGTTTCCTCGAACACGCTCGCATCTGGTACTTCGGCAACGACGGCAAACCCAAAGTCTTCATGGGCTCCCCCGACTGGATGCGTCGTAACCTCTACCGCCGCATCGAAGCCATCACCCCCATTCTCGCCCCCGACCTGCGTGACAGCCTCATCGAAATGTTTAATATCCAGCTCGCCGACAACCAAAAAGCCTGCTGGGTAGACGACAACCTGCGAAATATATTCAAAAAAAGAACGCCCGGCACCCTCGCTGTACGAGCCCAATACACCTTCTATGACTGGTTAAACAAAACAACTAACTAACAAACCAACCAACTAACTGACATAAGAATCCCATACCCGTGTCCAGCAACCTACAACGCCCCGCACGGCCTTCCCGCAACGTTCCCGCTGCACACCCCCGCTATACGCCCTTACTACATGGCTTTCCTCGCAACAACCATACCGACATCTCACACAACCTCCCCCACAACGCCCACCCCGCACGCCCCTCCGGCCTACTTTTTTCTCCGTCAAGCGAGCCCCCGTAACGGAGCGTCAAAAAGGGCAGACTGTTTGAGCGTAGCGAGTTTCTGCCCTTTAGCGCAGTGCAGGGAGCGAGTAGGAGAAAAAAGTCAGCCTTGAATTTTTCTTTGCTTCTTTCTTTTGTTTCAAGACAAAAGAAAGACGATTGTAATATAAATGTAACATATATGACACCTCCCTGCAACGTCAAATCCCGTCCTTTGCAGCCGGAAACAACATACACATATATTTATTATGGAGACTATTTATTTATGCATTATCATCTTCCTCTTTGTACTAGCTGTTTTCGATCTGATAGTCGGAGTCAGTAACGATGCAGTCAACTTTTTGAACTCGGCGGTAGGCGCCAAGGCCGCTTCGTTCAAAACCATCCTGTTCATAGCCGGCATCGGCATTTTCATCGGCGCCTCCCTGTCCAACGGAATGATGGACATCGCTCGTCACGGCATCTACCAACCAGAGCACTTCTACTTTGCCGAAATCATGTGCATTCTGCTAGCCGTCATGCTGACCGACGTAGTACTGTTGGACGTCTTTAACTCTATGGGGATGCCCACCTCCACCACCGTATCATTAGTCTTTGAGCTACTCGGAGGAACGTTCGCCCTTTCCCTCATCAAAGTACACAATAGCGACACCCTTGCTTTGGGAGACCTTATCAACACCGACAAAGCCCTCTCCGTCATTATGGCGATCTTCGTCTCCGTCGCTATCGCCTTCTTCTTCGGAATGCTTGTACAGTGGCTTGCCCGTGTGATCTTCACCTTCAACTATACGAAAAAGATGAAATACAGCATCGCCCTCTTTGGAGGAGTAGCCACTACTGCCATCATCTACTTCATGCTCATCAAAGGACTGAAAGACAGCTCCTTCATGACTCCCGAAAACAAACACTGGATACAAGACAACACCCTGATGCTAATCACCGTTTTCTTTGTATTCTCCACCGTACTGATGCAAATCCTTCACTGGATGAAAATCAATGTTTTCAAAGTCGTCGTACTGATGGGAACCTTCGCCCTTGCCCTTGCTTTTGCCGGTAACGACCTTGTCAACTTTATCGGTGTTCCCCTCGCAGGTTTCTCCTCTTTTATGGACTATACTGCCAATGGAGCAGGAAATCCGAACGGCTTCCTGATGACCTCTTTGCTGGGCCCCGCTAAAACCCCGTGGTATTTTCTTATCGGAGCCGGAGCCGTCATGGTCTACGCCCTTTGCACCTCTAAAAAAGCACACGCCGTAATAAAAACATCTGTCGACCTTTCCCGTCAAGATGAAGGAGAAGAAGCATTCGGAAGCACCCCGATCGCCCGCACAGTAGTCCGCATCAGTATGACACTTGCCAACGGAATCTCCCGAATAATGCCGGACGGCAGCAAAAAATGGTTTGACTCCCGCTTCCGCAAAGACGAAGCAATCATAGCCGACGGAGCCGCTTTCGACCTTGTCCGCGCTTCTGTCAACCTGGTATTGGCCGGTCTGCTCATCGCCTTGGGAACCTCCCTGAAACTTCCCCTTTCCACCACTTACGTAACCTTTATGGTAGCTATGGGTACTTCCCTGGCCGACCGCGCCTGGGGACGTGATTCAGCCGTTTACCGTATCACCGGCGTATTAAGCGTCATCGGAGGCTGGTTCATCACTGCCGGAGCCGCCTTCACCATCTGTTTCTTCGTAGCTCTCGTACTCCATTATGGAGGCAACATCTCAATCATCGCCCTCATCGGTATAGCTGTATTCATCTTGATCCGTAGTCAGGTGATGTACAAGAAACGCAAAGCGAAAGAACAAGGTAACGAAACGCTGAAACAACTGATGCAAGCCACAGACAGTACAGAAGCCCTGCAACTGATGCGTAAGCACACCCGCGAAGAACTTTCCAAAGTATTGGAATACGCAGAAACAAATTTCGAACTGACTGTCACTTCATTCCTTCATGAAAATCTGCGAGGATTACGTCGCGCCATGGGGTCCACTAAATTTGAGAAACAGCTCATCAAACAGATGAAACGTTCGGGCACCGTCGCTATGTGCCGTCTCGATAATAACACCGTACTCGAAAAAGGACTTTATTACTATCAAGGCAACGACTTCGCCAGCGAATTGGTCTACAGTATTTCCCGCCTCTGTGAACCTTGCCTCGAACATACCGACAACAATTTCAACCCATTGGATGCCATTCAGAAAGGCGAATTCAGCGATGTGACCGAAGATATCACCTATCTGATTCAGCAGTGTCGTAAGAAAATGGAAAACAACGAGTACAATGACCTCGAAGAAGAAATCCGTCGTGCCAACGACCTCAACGGACAACTTTCAGTATTGAAACGTAAGGAACTGCAACGTATTCAAAGCCAATCAGGAAGCATCCGGGTGAGCATGGTGTATCTCACGATGGTTCAGGAAGCACAGAACGTAGTCACTTACACCATCAATTTGATGAAAGTAAGCCGTAAATTCCAGATGGAAACAGAAATGCCGTAAGGACAAAAAAAACAAGGATTGTCCACTGAAAAATGGACGAATCATAATCTGTAAGGAAAGGACTGTTTGATAAACCCTGTTTACATAAGTAAGGGGTGTCAAACAGTCCTTTCTTTTTCAGAAATAGGTTTAAAAAAAGCTCTACTCTTTAGTATTTGATCTGGTAAAATTGTATATTTATAGTCGATAAGATAATTGAGACGATTTTAGATGCAATGATATAAAAACGAAATGAATGAAATATCAGTTAGAAATAACCACTTTACTGGTTCCTGTCAATGTGCATCAACTGTTTGAGAAATGTGAATGGCCTGAACTAAACTGTTTTGACAGAGAAATGGTTGAAGGCTATTTCTCTGATTTGGTGAATGGTATTCAAACCGATGAGGCTTTGGACGATTGGACGCTGACCGTTGTCCTTTATATCGGCACTTATTTGGGAGCCAGCCATATCAGTATCTGGAAACATGGAATCACCGATACGGCAACTAAAGAAAAAGTGTTAACGATAGGTATACCTCTTCCTTGTAGTAAAACCGTCCGTTGGGGGGTGAAGAAGAAAGAACGTTTTACCGGTAAAACACCGGATGAAAGTTATAGGAGGAATAACAGGCTGCTTCCCGTCTACTTTGCAAAATATGATAATATGGAAACCTATATAGAAGATAATATTCGGATAGCCCTTTTGAACCTGTTTGAAGTCGGTTTTACCCTGAAAGGATATAAAGTAAAGAAGCGGTAATAGTAGCCAAATCGTAAAATAGAATCAATTTTAGTGGCATAGACAAGGGACTAACATAGCTATGTGCTACCGTAAAGAGTCGTCGATTATTGAATTTAGACTCTTTGCGGCAGCTCTGTTTTTCTACTTTTCTATGAAAGTGTTCAAAGAATGAGGTTGCAAGGTTACATTCAAATAGCGAGTACCTAATTTCACAGTAAGCTCTTTGGCTTCTTCGTTGAAATTACCGGCTATCACCACCTGTTTCTTTTGTGGAGTCATGACGATCATTACCGGCATCTTATCTCCTCTATCTTTATATGCCAGCACTTTCGAGCCGGGTGTTACATAATGGCTGTAATGTTTTACCGCATAATATTCGGGAGTGTAGGTCGCAGTCCCTGTCTTTGAATCCACATGAATCAAAGCATTCTGTTTCCATCCCCATCCGCTGAAACCTCCGTCGTACAAAATAGCATTCCAGAAAGTATATTCTTCACAACCATTACCCAGATAATGATTCACTAGTCCGAAAGTGTGTTCGGCTGCTTTCCAGTCGAAAGAGCCCCAACCACATTCGCTTTCCGTTTGCACGTACTTGTATTGCGGATATTTGGCGCGGAGTTTGGGTAAAATCTGTCCGCCTTCCCATTGGAAGCCGACCCCTTCTATTGTTTCCGGCATTCGTGGGTCGGAAAGCACCTGATCGATCACCTCATAACGGTTGGTGTTGATTGTTCCTAAATATAACTTTACTTCCGGATGCTGCTTTTTCAGAGTAGGAGCGAGGTACTCTGTATTGAAGCGGATAATACCTTCTGCCGTCCAGGCACAACCCGGATAGTTGGTGTAGCTCCATGACTCATTTTGGAACATAATCATGGAGATGGGGATGCCTTGTTCCTTGTAAGCATCGATGAATTTACAGAAATAGTTTGCATAGGTTTGCAGATAACGTGGATCCTGAATAAAGTAATCATTTACAGCCAACTGCTGTGGAAATACCTGTGTGTTCTTTTCTTTACTATCCTCATAAAGTGCTACATCAGACAGAGGCGACATCTGATTTTGATTACGGTCACTGCGAACTGAATAGTAGTGATTGATTTTCATCCAGGAAGGAGGCGACCATGGCGACATCCAGAAAGTCATATCCGGATTATACTGTTGTGCAGCTTTGATAAAAGGTATCAACGTTGTTTTATCCCGATTGATATTGAAATGCTTCAATTGGAAGTCACCGGATACTTCATCGCAACTGTACCAGTCGCGGGCGTAGTCGTTGGCATTCATGGAGAAGCGTCCCATGGTAAACTTCAGATCTCCTCCGGGAGCAAACAACTGTTGAAGAACAATCTCCTGTTGCTTCCGTGGAAGCATGTTGAGTGCATCCCATCCGAGTTCATTAAAGCATGTTCCCCAAGCTTTGAAGACAGTTCCATTCTCCGAACCGTTGACCTCGAGTAGGGGAGTGCGCCCGGTATTTGTCTGCAACTTGACTTTAGACTGTTGCCATGTGTTATTTTCCGTACTGCTAATCCATTCATAGGATTGCGCACTCATAGTCCCCATTGACAGCACAATGGATAAACTACTTAATAAGGTGGTTTTCTTAATCATGTTTCTCCTGTTCTTATATTTTTTATATTACTGTTTAAACAATCTCATGCAGTACATTCAACTGTGTATCCTTAATCAAGATTGATTTATTAATAAGTCTCTATGACAATAGCCGCTTCCGGCAATCCTTCTGCTGAAACAGTAAGAGTGATCGTCCCTTTTTCTGCATTTGGCTGAACGATAGCAATTGCTTTTCCCCGAAACGTTTTCGGCTTTAAGGAACGAAAGCTTTTCATATCATCCGCACTTCCATTACCTGCGGCAATGACGGACCCTTTTCCGGTAGATTTAATTTCCAAAGGAATGGAACAGTCAGGTATTAACTTTCCATCTTTATCCAATATTTCAACCTTTATATATGAAAGGTCATTTTTATCTGCCTTTATTTTCATACGATCGGCTGTCAAATGTATCATTGCCGGAATTCCGGTTGTGTAAAGTTCAGTCGATGTCGTTTCTTTCTTTCCCTTCAAGTTGACAGCCTTCAGTTGTCCCGGTTCATAGGGAACCTCGAAAGAAGCCGTATAGGTATCGGGATTGACTTCTTTTTCTCCCAATAACCTGTCATTCAAATAAAGTCTTACTTTAGGGGAACGACTATACACATGTACTGCCATCGTTTTGCCTTCGTATCCTTTCCAGTTCCAACTAAGGAATTCGTTTTTCCATCCCCAGTAGTTGATATCTTCTCTTTTCCCTTTGGCTACGGGAGGTTGTACTGCTAATGAAATATCACGTCTTTTCCAAAGAATGTCGCGATAATAAGATTGCGGTTTCTTGTCTCCGCAGAAGTCAATGTCACCACACCATGCATTATACCACGGCCATCCCATAAACTGCGGACTGTGTTCTCCCGGAGCAAGTTCGAGAGTATGTGCCAGACCGGCTTCACCCAGATAGTCGAGGGCAGTCCAGACAAAATCTCCAATCAGATAGGAATTCTTGTCGATCAGGTTCCAGTTCTGTGCTGCTTCTTTGGGCACCGATTCACTGCCGTACATAATCCGTTGCGGGAATCGTGCGTGATCTTTTTCATATTCCTTCCATTGATAATTGTAACCGGAGATATCCAGGTTCCGGAAAGCCCTTTCCGAATCCTTCTCCCAACTGAAATCTCTTCTGTCCCAAAACGAGTTAACAGCAGCGGTAGTGGCGCGGCTTGTATCATATCGGTGAATGGTTGCAATTAGTTTCCGGGCTATGATCTCTCCAGTGGGTTCGTCGGCGCGTTCAGCTATTTCATTGCCAATACTCCACATGATAATAGAAGGATGGTTTCTGTCTCTGCGCACCATGGTAGCTATATCGTGTTCACTCCATTCATCGAAGAATTGGTGATAATCTTGCGGGCGTTTTGCTTGTTGCCATTGATCGAATACTTCATCAATCACTAGCAATCCCAGTCGGTCACATGCCTGTAGAAAATATTCCGACGGTAAGTTGTGCGAGCATCTGACTGCATTGAAACCATTTGCTTTCATTAGCTCTACTTTGCGTTCTTCTGCCCTGTTGATAGCTACGGCACCTAATAAACCATTGTCATGATGCAAACAACCACCTTTTAATTTCAGCGGTTTCCCATTTAATAGAAATCCTTTTTCTGCGGAGAATTCGACGGTTCGTATTCCGAAAGGAACGGTTATTTCATCAGATAGCTTCTTAGATTTCAAGGATAGATGTGCGGTATATAAACTAGGAGTATCTACCGACCATAATTCCGGCTTTTTTATATCAAAAGTGAGGGAAATGGGGATATTGGTTTCACCGGATATATTGACTGGTTGAGTAGTGGAATAAACCTCTTCCCCTTGTGGAGAAAATATCTGAATCTTCAGATGGGCGGTCACTTTTTCTTTGCCGGAGTTATGTAGAATGGAGTGAAGATCAACCGTCGCTTTTTTACCTTCTACTTTGGAAGCATCTATAAAAGTGTCCCATTCGTCCAAATGTACTTTGTCCGTTTTCATTAGCCATACGTGCCGGTAAATGCCGGAACCGGCATACCACCGACTGTTCAGACCTTCATTCACCACTTTGACGGCTATTATATTCCGAATGCCGGGAGCGTTGCAGTATGGATGGATGTCGATTTTGAAAGGGATATATCCATAAGGATTAAAACAGGCTTTCTGCCCGTTTATCCAGACTTCTGTTTGGTTATAAGCTCCTTCAAAATAAAGGGAAATAATCTTATTGGCATCTTCCGGCTGTATGGTGAATTCTTTTCTATACCATCCTTCACCTCCTACGGTTTGTCCGGTATCTGCCCCGCCTACGCTCATGCGTGAAAAAGGACCGATTGTTATACCTTCTCTTTGTACGGGCACAGGATCCATGCTCCAGTCATGAGGTAAATCGAGTATCCTCCATTGAGCGTCCTTGAAAGATGTCTGTTCGGCATTGGCAATGCAACCCCGGTAAAACTTCCAGTTCTCATTTATGCTGACTTTACGTTCCGATGCGGAACTATCAGCAATAAAGCAGGGTATTAACACTAAAAGAGCGAGTAGCCTTACAGAAGATTCGAAGTAGTTATTCATCATTTCCTATTCTTTGTTTAATAATGGGCAAAGATAGGAGCGTGACAGGTGATGTGAGGAATAGAAATGTAACAAGATGCTGCAACAAATGTATCAAACTTCCTTTTCATAGGGATTAAACTTGCTTGTTCCGGCAGGAAAACGTATCTTTGTTAGTAAGAAAACTATAACCGCAAGTTCTGATTATAAAACCGGAACTTTTGATTATGTAATCAGAAGTTTCAGTTATAAAACCGGAACTTGCGGTTTTAGTTTGCCCTAAGGGAAAAATAACTTTTCCTTTAGGGGAGAACAAGTTTTCTACCTATAGCGAGTAAGTTTTTTATTAGTAATCAATATTTCAAATAAACTTTAGTATTATGGCAATGTATATAATGGAAGAAATGCCCGATATTCATGGAACGGGCGAACAGGTACTTTATCCGCGGTTTGCAATGATGGAACAGGTATCTACCGAGGATTTGATACGTCAGATAGCATCCAGCAGTGGTTTTAACGTCGGAGATGTGGAAGGCGTAATTACACAGATAGGTATTGAGATGGCACATCAGATGGCAGAAGGCAAGTCTGTGAAGCTGGATGGCATCGGAACATTCTCTCCTTCGTTGGCGTTATGCAAAGATAAAGAACGCGAAAAGGCCGGAGAGGGTGAAACCCATCGTAACGCACGAAGCATTGTGGTGGGAAACGTGAACTTTCGTGTAGACAGGAAGATGATGAGGCGTATCAATGGAAGATGTCTGCTGGAAAGGGCTCCGTGGAAGTCGCAACGTTCTTCACAGAAGTATACACCGGAGCAACGACTTGCATTGGCTGTTAGATATCTGGAGGAACATCCTTTTCTGACGGTCTACGAATACCGGAAACTGACAGGTTTGCTGCGTACAGCGGCTACCAATGAATTACGCCAGTGGGCGTATACACCCGGTTCCGGCATCGGGATTGATGGCAGAGGAACACATCGGGTGTATATAAAGAAAACATAATTCATTATATTTGTATGATGATATGTTGAGATTTGGAATAAAGAGCATTGGGGGGAATTGCGGTGAGGGCGCTTTTCTTCAGGGACATGCTTGAGTGATAACTAAAATTAATAAAAATGGGGAATTTGATTTCATTTATGAAGGAAGTAGCTGAAGGGCTTCGAAAAAGTGGGAACTATGGAACTGCTCATGTTTACAGGAGTAGCATGAATGCTATCATTGCATTTAACGGGAGCAGGAATCTGCCATTCAAGAAAGTGAATCAGGAGTTTCTTAAAAGTTTTGAAACGTATTTGCGGGAAAAGGAGTGTAGCTGGAACACGGTTTCAACCTATATGCGTACGTTGAGAGCGGTATACAACCGTGCGGTCGACCGTCGGATGGCGTCTTATATACCGCATCATTTCCGGTATGTCTATACAGGGACGCGTGCCGATAGGAAGCGTGCACTGGAAAAGGAGGATATGGAACGGCTGATGAAAGAGCTTCCCAAACAAATTCATCAGGGAAGAGGAGAATTGCAACGTACGCGCGCGTACTTTTTCTTAATGTTCATGCTTCGTGGTATGCCGTTCGTAGATCTTGCGTATCTTAAAAAGCAGGATATAGTGGGGAATGTACTCACTTATCGTCGTAGAAAAACCGGAAGGCTTCTGACCGTGACGCTTCTGCCGGAAACTATGAAACTGATGAAAAAGTATATGAACACCGATTCTGCTTCTCCTTATCTTTTTCCCATACTGACTGGCAGAGAGAGTACGGAAGCTACCTACAGGGAATATCAGATAGCTTTGCGTAATTTTAACTATCAACTTCTGTTGCTGAAACAAGTACTTGCATTGACTTCTGATTTAAGCTCGTATACGGCTCGGCATACCTGGGCTACAATGGCATATTATTGCGAGATACATCCAGGCATTATTTCAGAGGCGATGGGGCATTCATCCATTATTGTCACAGAGACTTATCTAAAACCTTTTAAGAATAAGAAAATAGATGAAGCGAATGTGACGATTCTGTCTTCGCTGAAAAGGATCTATGCTTGTGGCAAGTAGCTGATTTTTAGTGCTGTTACTTTGTAGGTAACGGGAAGAAAAGACGCTGCAAATATGAGCATATTTCTTAAAACATCCAAACAAAATCGTACATTTTTTCTAATAAACTACTCAAAATAGGAATAAACACAGAAGAACACGTGGATTCTTTGTCTTAGAACTTTGTTAACGTCTAAATTTTGCAATAGATTTCCCGCCCCTCTACTTTTTCTAATAAGCAGGGGTAAGAAGATTCGTCATATATCGTATTATTTTCTAGTATAGACTACTCCAAAAGAGCAGGCACAAGGGTTTTCCCGTTACCTACAAAGTAACGGGAAGAGGGGGAGTGAAGCGAAATAAATCATGAATTAGTACAAACAAATTTTTTATTTATTAATTGTATAACATTTAATTTACTTTTATGAGAAAATGGACGTATTTAGTCGCAACCTTGCTCATGGCAGGTACGACGGCGACATTCACGGGATGTATTGATACCGATGAACCGGAAGGCATTGCAGAACTTAGGGGAGCAAAGTCTGAATTTATCAAAGCTCAAGCTGCAGTTGAGCTTGTAGAGGCTGAATTGAGAAAAGCACAGGTTGCAGAGCAAGAATTAGTTAATGCAGGTTTGGCACTTCAGAATAAGTCTGCAGAAATTGATTTGCAGTTGCATGAACTGGACATTCAAGTAAAGAAACTTTTGATTGAAAAGGAAGAAGCTGCTACTGCACAAGCAAAAGCTGAAGCGGAAGCTGCCATTGCAAAAGCTGAAGCTGACAAAACTAAGTGGGAAAATGAAAAGGCATTGATTGTTGAGCAGTATAAGGAAAAAATGCTTCTTGCCGAAACAGCCACTGCTAAAGCACAGGAAGCTTACAAACAAGCTATGGAACAGATTGAAGCTTCCAAGTTATTGCTGACAGATGAAGAACAAGCTCGTTTGAATGGTGTACAAGCGCAAGTTGCCTATGCAAAACAGGCAATGGACAAGGCAATGTATGGATATTCAACAACTGTTATCACTAGAATTCTATCATCGGTAGTTGCGAATTCCACTACTACTACAAATCCGGATGAAAGCACGGAGACTAATTCTTCTAAGACTAAGTATTATGTTTATCTTATTACTGAAGATCCTACCCAGTCTGTGGGTGGCTATAAAGCCGGTAGCTTGAAAAAACTTCAGGAACAATTAGCTAACTATTCTGATATAGTAGCTGATAATAATTTAGAAGCGGTCTTGGATAATGCACTGAAAAATGCAGAATTTGCTTTAGAGATGACGCAGGAGTATGCTGATAACTTGAAAGCTATCTTGGATAATGAGTATACTACTGTTGCAGATTGGGAAGCTGAAGTCAAGAAGCTGGAAGAAGAAATTGCTGCTGCAAAAGTTAAGGAACAACAGTATAATATTGAAAAAGGCAAGCTAGAAGTTGCTAATCCTAAACTGATATCTGACTTGGAAGCTACTAGCGATAAGTTGGAAACTGCTAAAAATAAACAGAACTCTGACAAGAACAAAGCTAAAACAGCTGCAGCTTATTCTAAGAAAGTAGAGGCTGAAGTAAAGAAGGGATTGAATGATGTAATACCTAGTGGAACAACTGTTGCTGGTTATAATTCTAGTACTGGTACTTTTGCCTATAATAAAGGTATACAAATTACTGAAGCACAAAGTCAGATTGATGGTTGGATTAAGCTGATTGATAAGGCTACTAAAGGTGTTGATTTGGAAAATATAGAATGGGCCAAACCACAATTGGCTACAGCTCTTGCAGCACAAAAAGAGGCAGAAGAGAACTATGCTACAGATTATAAAGCATGGGAAGATGCAATGGCAGCTTATGATGAAAGTCTGAAAATAGATTTGGAGAAATCAGAGGCAGCCGCTAATGCTGCAATAAAGAAATATAATGGACTTAAACCAGAAGATAGAAAAAAAGAAGCTAATATTGATGCTGTAGCTACGGCTTTAGTTGCATATTATAAGGATGCATTGGCTAAAGAAGCACAAGTAACTAAGGTAAGTGTAACAAAAGGAAATGACACGAAAAAAATCTCTGATTGGCTGATAGCAGACGCTGATAACTTTAAGAAAGTTGTTGGAGTAGATTTAGGCTTTATCACTTGGGATGCTGGTGACATTACTACTGCAAATGAAATTAGTAAAGAAAATATTGGAAAATTAATAGATGTAGAGCAAGATTCCAGTGTAAAGACTCCATTGGAAAAGTGGAAATCTGCTTCTTCTGCTGTATTTAGCGATAATTTCAATTCAGGTAATAATCCAAGAAGATTGCCTGTATCTAAGGACGAAGTAATAGCTGCCGCTGGTGGTAATCATGTAGATGCCTTGGAGAATGGTAATTATGGTTCTCTTGGTAAGATGATTTGGGCAACAGCAGAAACGGCTAGTCTACAAGCTATAATTGATCAGGTAGAAACTTATAAAGCTTTGAAAGAAGCATTTACTGCTCAAAAAGCTGTAGAACAGACTGTTCAAGATAAAGCAAATGCTGCTTTGGCGGATGCTGTAGATAAAGCTAAGAAAGCTAACGACGAAGCCCAGGCTGCTTATGATAAAGTCTTTAAAGAAGTAAATGATAATATTGTAACAGTACAAAAAGAATACGGCAATAATGAAATTATCAAAGGTAAGATTGAAACGGAAATCACTGTTTATTTGAATAATAACTTTACTAATGGTGATTTAGGTTCTTTGGAAGCTATCAAAAACTTGGTTAAGGAAGAACATATGATTGCTCTGGCAGATGTTACTGCCGCTAAGGCCGATGTTGCTAAAGCTAAGAGAAATATAGAGAAATTAGCAGCAGGTACTTATACTGATACAGATTATATTACTGAATCATTTGCAAATATTCAGGAAAATATCAAAGTAAAACAGGCTGAATATGATGCTGCCAAGGCAGATTATGATACTGCAAGCGCTCAGTTGAAAGCACTTCTTGCTATCTTCTTGAAATAATTTCCTAACTACGTAAAAGTAACAAGATGATAAAAAAACTATGCACATTACTTTTGCTGACCTGTATGACAGCTGCGCCTTCAATGGCGCAGCGTTACAGCAGCAGTGATGATGCGTCGTTTGCCCCGAAGAAAGGACAGTGGCAGGTTTCAGTCCTGCTTGGTAGCGGAAAGTTCTTTAACGAGAACACTTCTTATCTGCTTCCCAAGTTCTCCAATGACGGAGGAGTAGTCGGACTTCCCAATGGAGGAACGGATAACTCCGGCGATCTGAACCGCTATCTGAACATCGGGAGTCTGAATAATAATAGTCTGGTCAATATAGCTGGAATTGAAGGTAAGTATTTCGTGTCTGACAATTGGGATGTAAATTTCCAGTTCAGCATGAACGTCAGCCTCACTCCAAAGAAAGACTATGTAGAAGGAGACAACAGTGTACCCGACATGATTATCCCTGCGCAAAGTTATATCAATGCGCAGATGACCAACAACTGGTATGTATCTGTCGGTTCCAACTACTATTTCAAGACTCGCAACGAACGTATTCATCCGTATCTTGGAGGCGCACTCGGCTTCCAGATGGCACGCATTGAAACGACCGAACCATACACCGGAGACACTTATAAGGATAGTGACGACTCGGAAGAACTTCCGTCACAGGTCTATGTTTCCGGAAGTAAAGCCGGTCAGATGTACGGTTTCAAAGTAGCTGCCGTAGCAGGTATCGAGTATAGCATTGCCAAAGGTTTTGTTTTCGGTTTCGAAATGCACCCTCTGGCTTACCGCTATGACCTGATACAGATTTGCCCGAAAGGATTTGATAAATATAACGCCAGTCACCACAACATCAAGATATTTGAAATGCCTGTGGTGAAACTGGGATTCAGATTCTAAGGATGAATGATTATACAAATGTATGAATGAAAAGAGAAAGCCGTTCAGCTGATAGTGCGGACGGCTTTTCTTTTTTAAAGAAGAATGAAGAGCTTAATGAACAGATATGTGAAACTTTTATCTTTTCTTTCGGGAGTATGCCTGATAGTGGCTTGCACCGGGCATCAGATAAAAGGTTACGAAATTAACGGCAGTGCACCTTTGCCCGAATTCGAAGGAAAAATGGTTTATATGAAAGATGCTTCGAGCGGGCAGCCGGTAGATAGTGCAGAAATAATCCACGGAAAGTTTGCTTTTGCCGATACGGTGACTATTGTGTCGCCCGTAGTAAAAGTGCTTTCTATTCGTGCCAGCAAATCGGGACTGGAATACCGCCTCCCTGTCGTCATAGAAAATGGCAGTATCCAAGCCGATATTTCCGATGTGGTTTGTACGGGAGGAACAATGCTGAATGAACGGATGCAGGATTTTCTCATGGCTGTTGATGAATATTCCACAGCCTGCGAGAACAAACAAACGGAACAGATAAAATCCGGTTTTGCGGATTTATTGAAAAAATACATAGAAATCAATGATGACAAGATCGGAA
>ERZ507315.42-NODE-42-length-46424-cov-5.35662_pt1 | contig 46424 bp, 33 predicted proteins | sample MGYA00513731_ERZ507315 | MGnify/ENA metagenome assembly ERZ507315 | reverse complement strand
TGGCAGCAATCGTTTCTTTTGCGTACATGTATGACTGTAATATCACGGTGTATCCGCTTTTGATCACCAGTGATGACCAGGTGGAAAAACTTTGTCCGGACAGTCATATACAGCGCATGTACATGGACGGGGAAGAGAATCTGACAGAGGATGACCGGGAACAACTGGAGAGACGGCTGATCCGGCTTGGCAGCCGGTTTCAGGGAATCTCCACCCGGAGTATGATGTCAGATATCCGTAAAAACGAGATGCTTTTCAGAAAACAGATGGTATATGTGGTGGGCATTGCGGTGATCTCTTTTATCCTGGTACTGATCAATGTGACCAACAACCTAAACTACCGGATGAAAATCAGAACCCAGGAAATCTGTATGCTCCGCGCCATAGGCATGAGTGTGAAAATGATCCGCCGTATGATGATATTCGAAAATATCATGCTTGGGGTTTTCGGTGTGGCTCTGGCGTATCTGGCTTCTGTTCCGGTACTGAGATACCTCTATGGACAGTCGAATATGAGGGCTTTCGGGCACGGGTACCGCTTTGATTATACGGCATTCTTTGGTATTTCCTTCATGGCAGTTCTGCTTTGTATTCTGCTGGCCGGCCGTTTATCAAAGGATTGGAAGACGAAAAAAATCATGGAACAGATGAACAAGGTGGAATAGAAGGAGTCAGGAATGGTTATCTGCAGAATGGGAATGATAACATAGAATATTATTCTCTGGAGGTAGATTATGAATAAAATCAGTACAAACAGCCTTATGTCATTTGAACGGTATCTGACAAAAGAAGAAAAAAGCCGGGCCACGGTTGAAAAGTATCTGCGGGATGTCCGTTCCTTTTTCAGATTTTCAAATACAGGCAGCATCAGCAAAGAACAGATGATTACCTATAAAGAATATCTGACTGACAGGTATGCACCGGCCAGTGTAAATTCCATGCTGATCTCACTTCATAGTTTTCTGCGCTATATTGGACAGCAGGATTGTTGTGTGAAATTATTGAAAATACAGAGACAGATTTTTGCCAAGGAAGAAAAAGAACTGAGCTGTCAGGAATATCAGCGTCTTGTAAAAGCTGCTGGAAATACACGGCTGTCTTTTGTTCTGCGGACCATATGCGGTACCGGAATCCGTGTCAGTGAACTGGAGTATATTACAGTGGAGGCAGTTCGGGAGGGAAAAGCTGTAGTAAGCTGTAAAAATAAAACGCGTGTTATTTTTATCCCTGCCACAGTACAGAAGATACTGTCAAAGTATATTAAAAAATCCTGTCTCAAGACAGGCAGTGTATTTATTGGAAAAAATGGAAAACCTCTAAATCGTAAAAATATCTGGAGAGATATGAAAGGATTGTGTTCAAGGGCAGGTGTAGCCAGATGTAAGGTGTTTCCGCATAATCTCCGCCATCTATTTGCCCGGACTTTTTATCGGGTTGAAAAGGACATCGTGCGGCTGGCTGATCTGCTTGGACACAGCAGTATCAATACCACCCGGATCTACACGATAGAAAACGGCAGGCTCCACAGGGATTGCCTGGAACGCGTACAGATATGTCTCATGACATAATGTCAATTATGTCTCCGATAATAAAACACCTACATAGATTTATACGGTATTTATTATAACACAGGTAAAATAACAGCTCAACAAAATACAACAAAAACCTGAATCATTCGTCTCAAAAATAAAAAAGAGCACAAAAATAAAGCCGCAGGGATCAAAAAAAACACGGCGTTGTTTCTGTGTCCTTTTTTATAAAGTTCGTGGCTGTAGGTTACGAAAAAAGTTTCTGATAGGAACCGCTTGATGACATAATTGACATTATGTATCCAGGTATAAAATGCCATAAATTTTTTGAAAACCGGACTGCAGATTGTGTACAGCCCGGGCAGTCAGGAGAATCATATGGCGTCTGGTAATTATAAGAAACAAACATGGGATGAGTGGTATGGATGCGCAAAGGCTTATTATGAAGAAAAGGGGAATCTGCTTGTGCCTGGCAGATATAAGACAATGGATGGCTACAGTCTGGGACGTTGGATTGAAAGGCAGCGTGCCCGCTATAACGGACTTCATGACAATATGATCCATACCGATGAGGTGATTGCTTTAGAGAAGATTGGCATGGTATGGAAACTGGAGAACAGACTTTCATGGGAGCAATGGATATATATGGCAGAGAATTATTACCTGCAATATGGAAATCTGGAAGTACATACTGCCTTTACTGTGGATGGGTATAGGCTGGGTTACTGGGTGAGAGAGCAGAGAAAAAAGCGCAAGGCCGGAAAGCTCACAAAAAAACAGGTACAGGACCTGGAACACTGCGGCATGGTCTGGAGCTGTTATAAAAGAAATGACTGGTTTTACTGGTATACATTGGCAGCGGAATATTACCGGGTACATGGCAGTCTATTGGTTCCATTAAAGTATACGACAGAAAACGGTGATAAACTTGGCAAATGGATATCTGTTCAGAGAGAACGGCGAGCCGGTGTGAAGGGAAGGAAATCTTTGGATATAGAACAGATTCAGGCATTAGACAGGATCTCTATGGTTTGGAGACTATAGTTTCCGGGCATCTGCTTTGCGGCAGAATGCCCGGTTGCTTTTTCTTTATTCGGAGACTGACTGCAGAGAGGCAAGAATGCTCTCTTTTAGTTCCTCCAGTTTTTCCATGGAATCCCCCTTAAGAGCGGATTTGATGGTAACTGCAGGTTCCAGCAGCTTCATCTGTTTCATTTCTTCCAGCAGTGCTCTCATTTGTTTGGTGCTGGTCGGTGCCCAGGTACCGTTTTCTATCAGTCCGATGGTGCGGTTCTGCAGATTCAGTGCCTTCATATCATGGAGCAGATTCAGTGCTGCCGGATAGATGCCGCCGTTGTAAGTAGGCGACGCGATCACCAGATGGCTGCAGCGGAAGGCCTCCGCGATCAATGTGGAGACATGGGTGTTGGAGATGTCATAAACGGCAAGATTTCTGACACCTGCCTCCGCCAGTCCGGCGGCCAGGATATCGGCGGCATTTTCCGTATCTCCGTACATGGATGCGTAGAATACGGCAACCGCCTTTTCCTCCGGCTGATAGCTGCTCCAGTGTGCGTATTTATCCAGAAGATATTCCAGGTTTTCTCTCCAGACAGGACCGTGGAGCGGGCAGATCATACGGATATCAAGACCTGACAGCTTCTTCAGCGCGGATGTGACCTGAACCCCGTATTTTCCCACAATATTACTGTAATACCTGCGCGCGTCAGGCAGCCAGTCTTTGTCAAAGTCCACCTCATCGCTGAACAGATGGCCGTTCAGGGCACCGAAGCTTCCGAAAGCGTCTGCGGAGAAAAGAATCTTCTCGCTCTCCTCGTAAGTTACCATGACTTCAGGCCAGTGAACCATGGGTGCAAAATAAAAACGAAGTGTGTGTGCGCCGAGAGAGATGGAATCATTTTCCTTCACCGTTATGGTCTTTCCCTCCATATCCATATCGTAAAACTGCTTTGCAAATGCCAGAGTTTTTGCATTTCCCACAATTTTCAGGTCAGGGAAACGCAGCAGCAGCTCTTCAATGTTGGCGCAGTGGTCCGGCTCCATATGGTTGATCACCAGATAATCCAGAGGACGTCCGTCCAGAACATAATAAATATTTTCCAGGAACTGATGGGAGATGGAGGCATCCACAGTGTCAATCAAAGCTGTCTTTTCATCTGTGATCAGGTAGGAGTTGTAAGAAACACCCCGCGGTATGGGAAACAGATTTTCAAAAAGTGCCAGCCTGCGGTCATTGCCGCCAACCCAGCTTATTGTGTCGTTCAGTTTTCGCGTGCAGTGCATAAGTGATTGCTCCTTTCGTAGAGAAACAGCCCGCCGCCATAGGTGTGACGGCGGCAGATAAAATATGTATTTTTTTATATGTTAGAATTTTCTAACCTATAAAAGGATATAACATTTTTATGTAAAAATCAATAGAATCAGAGATACAACTTTATTTGTACATTCATATCTCAGACAGAAGTAAAATGTGGTATACTGAAAATAGAAAATACAGGTTTTACAGACTGAGAGTATGGGAACAGAAAGGAAGGGCAGCAAAATGGAGATAATACAGAGAAACATCCTGATCATTGCAGTTATCATTTTGATCGCAGCTCTTCTATGGGCAGCTTACCAGTATATTAAATTTTACAGAACAGAACATCTGGTATGCCCAAAGTGCGGGTATTGCTGGAAGCCTCCTGTGCTAAAGATGATTTTATCCGTCAATGCAGTGGAGGGAAAGATCATCCGGTGTCCGAAATGCGGCTCCAAAGAATATATGGAGCCTGAAAAAGACGTGAAGTAAAAAGAAGGGAGATTCTCTATGGGAATGATTAGCTATGATTCGTATCTGAAACAAATATTCCTGGGAAATATACTGCTCATCGTCTGCTGTGCATTTTATCTGGCGTGGTGGATGCTGGCGTTTCGGCCGGAAAATGCCGTTAAGGGGATGAGATCAGGATGGCTGCTGATACCCGCAGCGGTGTCCGGTATCCTCTCTGTTGTCGTGATATTAAGAGGGATGGGGGTTGAAAACCGCAGCAGGGAACTGTTCTCAGACAGTATTGTGCTGTGGGGCGGAATCGCGGTTTATTTCCTGCTGACGGCAGTTACTTTATTTTTCTTTAAAAGACCTGTGACTACAGAACTGATACTGATCGTAGGCTGGGTTATGCTCACGCTGGCAGAGATCAATGCCCTGTACGCTTACCAGAGCTTCACATGGGGAATTGCGGCTGTTTTTATAGCGGTGACCGGTATCGCGGCAGTCATCAGCCTGATTTGTTATGTGCGCTATTATCATCTGGACAGCAGGGCCGGCTTTTATGACGGGATGGTGCCTCTTTTGATGGCAGCACTGGTCATGCTGGGGCTGACAGTTGTCATGGCTGTCCGCAGATAGGAGAATTTCCTGATATATCCATTTGCTTTCTGAAAAGAAGTCTGTTATACTGGTATGTAGTTAGTGATGACTAACTATACGTGGTATTTCCCGCATATATTTTTACACAAAGAGATAAAAGCAGCGGGAATGATTTGACACCATGCAGACCATAATAAAACCAGAAAACCACAACATAAAGGAGGCAATATATGTCATTGATCAACAAAGAAATCGGAGATTTTACAGTCCAGGCCTATGTGGACGGAGATTTTAAAACAGTATCCAAGGCGGATGTGCTTGGAAAGTGGAGCGTATTTTTCTTCTATCCTGCGGATTTCACGTTTGTGTGCCCCACAGAGCTGGAAGACCTGGCAAATAAATATGAAGATTTTAAAGGAATCGGATGCGAGATCTACAGTGTGTCCTGTGATTCGCATTTTGTGCATAAGGCATGGCATGACGCGTCCAAGACCATCAAGAAAATCAAGTATCCCATGCTGGCAGACCCCACAGGCGCTCTGACAAGAGATTTTGAAGTAATGATCGAAGCGGACGGTATGGCGGAGAGAGGAAGCTTCATTGTGAACCCGGAAGGCAGGATCGTGGCATATGAAGTGATCGCCGGAAATGTGGGAAGAAACGCAGATGAACTGTTCCGCCGTGTCCAGGCGTCCCAGTTTGTAGCCGAACACGGCGACCAGGTTTGCCCGGCGAAATGGCAGCCCGGAGCAGAAACCCTGAAACCGAGCCTTGACCTGGTCGGACTACTCTGATGAATGCTGTAAAAGCAGAGGAGAATCTATATGATCTGGCGGTTGTGGGCGGCGGTCCTGCCGGCCTTACTGCCGCTCTGTATATGGCACGGGCAAAGTACAGGGTTTTAGTTCTGGAAAAAGCGGAGATCGGAGGCCAGATCACCATAACCGCGGAGATTGTAAATTATCCGGGTGTTGTAAAAACAAGCGGAAAAGAGCTGACAGAGAATATGCGCCGCCAGGCTGAGAATTTCGGCGCAGAGTTCGCCGCTGCTGAAGTGCTTGCCATGGAGCTTACGGGTGATATCAAGATTCTCCGCACCACAAAAGGGGAATACAGAGCCCTCGGTGTGATCCTGGCAACCGGCGCGAATCCGCGCAAGCTGGGATTCAAAGGAGAGCGGGAGTTTCAGGGCAGAGGCGTTGCTTACTGCGCTACCTGTGACGGGGAATTTTTCTCCGGCCTTCATGTCTTTGTGATCGGCGGCGGATTTGCCGCTGTGGAGGAAGGGATTTTCCTGACCAAATATGCGAAAAAAGTTACCATAGTTGTGCGGAAAAATGAATTTTCCTGTGCCAAAATGGTTTCTGACCAGTTGGAAAACTATGGGAATATAGAAGTGCTCTTTGAGACAGAGCTTTTGGAGGTGGGCGGCCAAGATATAGTCACCTACGCCAGATTCAGAAATAACCGGACACAAAAAGAGTGGGTCCATGAAGCGGGGGACGACCCGGGCTTCGGTGTCTTTGTATTTGCCGGGTATGTGCCGAATACAGATTGGATCGGACCGGAAGTAAAAAAGGATGCCCATGGGTATCTGCTCACAGATCATGACCAGAAGACAAATCTGGACGGTGTCTACGCAGCGGGAGACGTGTGCGTTAAGAATCTGCGCCAGGTCGTGACCGCTGTGTCCGATGGGGCAGCCGCCGCTGCCTCCCTGGAAAAAGTGGTATCTGAGCTTCATGCAAAGCTGGGCATCCCGGAATTGGTTTCCGAAAGAAAAGTGCAGCAGCCGGAAAAGGCAGAGCTGTCTGGGAAGGCAGAATCATCTGTAAAGGCAGAGCTGTCTGGGAAGGCAGAATCATCTGTAAAGACAGAGCTGTCTGGGAAAGCAGAAACCGCTGCAAAGACAGAACTGCCTGGAAAAGCAGAAACCGCTGCGAAGACAGAGCTGTCCGGAAAGACAGGATCACCTGCAGCGGCAGAGAATAGCGGCGATGGATTTTTAAGCAGCCAGGTCAGAGAGCAGCTGCAGGGTGTCTTTGCAAAGTTCAGTCAGCCTGTACTTCTAAAAGCCTGGCTGAACGAGGAACCTCTGTCAGGAGAGATCACAGGATTTCTCCGGGAGCTGGAAGGAATGAGCGATAAGCTGACCTGGAAAAAGGCGGAAGCCGGGGAATCGGCAGAAGGCCGAATCCTGCCCTCCATAGAGCTGTGTTATCCGGACGGCAGAAGCAGCGGTATCCAGTTTCACGGTGTGCCGGGGGGCCATGAATTTAATTCCTTTGTCATTGCCCTTTACAATGTTGCCGGACCGGGCCAGGAGATTCAGCAGGAGATCAAAGAGCAGATTGAAAAGCTGGACCGCCCGGTCAATCTAAAGGTGCTGGTCTCCCTCTCCTGTACCATGTGCCCGGATACAGTCATGGCCGCCCAGAAAGCGGCGGCTGTATCCGAATATGTGGAAGCGGAGATGTTCGACCTGGCCCATTTCCCGAAACTCAAAGAAAAGTATAAGGTGATGAGTGTGCCCTGTATGATCCTCAATGATGAGAAGGTTTTCTTTGGAAAAAAAGGAATCGGTGATCTTGCGGCGATTCTCAGTGAGAATGGGAACTGAACCGTATGACAGAGAGCAGAAAATGCCGAGAGGACGTTTTCTGCTCTTGTTTTGGTGCACAAAAGACTATAATATTACAGAAAACCACCTGGTAATGCCTTTTAAATTAAGTTATAATATATTTATTAAGGTACACAGGAGGTTGGTATGCCTAATTTGATCAAACAAGAAAAATTTTCAGCCGGTGTTTTTCTGGACCTGCTGTCCGAGACAACGGATGACTACCTGTATATGTGGGATATTCAGCACGGGGCCTTTTACATATCGGAAAATGCATATGAAGATTTTCAGATTGACCGCAGTATAGAGGAAGATGTGGTCTCTGTATGGGGGAGCGTCATGGTGGCTGAGGATCTGAAGCTCTGGCTTGAGGACCTTAAGCTTATACAGGACGGTGCCAAGGAATATCACGATATGGAGTACAGGGTCTACAAGAAAACAGGACAGATCATATGGGTGTCGTGCAGGGGCAAGGTGAAGACCGATGAACAGAACAGGCCCCTTTTTATGATGGGCAGGATTTCCAATATCGGAAAACAGAACAAATTCGACAATGTGACAGGCCTTATGAACAGAAACCAGTTTGAACATGATATCTGCCAGATCTTAAAGTGCGGAAAGCATATGCAGGGCGTTATTGTGGTGCTGGATATTGATAACTTTAAAAATATCAATGAGAAGTACAGCTATGCTTTTGGTGACAGGGCGCTGAACCTGATCGCCACCCGTATTTCCGAACTTCTGCCTCCGGGCTGTCAGATGTACCGCCTGGACGGGGATGAGTTCGCTTTTCTGATGGAGGGCGGGACGAGGGAGGGCATCCGGGAGATTTACGAGAATATCCAGATGTTTGTGGCAAACCATTTCACAGTGGACGGGCAGACGCTGCTCATATCTATCTCTGCGGGAGCCTGTATGATTCCGGGAGACGGAAGAACCTACCAGAAATTGTTCCGGCACGCGGAAAACGCAGTGGAGATTGCGAAAATGAACGGAAAGAACCAGCTTGTGTTCTTCTCCCGGGAAATGTATGACAGGAAGCGTAAGATCATGGAGCTGCAGGAGAGCCTGCACGCCTGTGTCAATCATGGATGCAATGAATTTGAGCTGTATTACCAGCCTCAGGTTGACACAGAAGACCAGAGGGTTGTGGGGGCGGAAGCCCTGCTGCGCTGGCACTCCCCGAAGCATGGGGAGGTTTCACCTATGGAATTCATCCCTCTTCTGGAGGAGAACCACCTGATCATCCAGGTGGGAAAATGGGTCCTGGAGGAGGGCGCAAAGCAGTGCCGGGAGTGGCAGAAATATGACCCGGATTTCACCATGAGCATCAATGTGTCTTATATCCAGCTCAAAGAAAATGCGCTGCTGGAATATCTGAAAAATGAGCATGTTCCCAAAGTATCCGCAAAGAATCTGATTCTGGAGCTGACAGAGAGCTGCTGGGTGCCCAATCTGCATTTTCTGAATCAGGAGTTTAAGGATATGCATGACATGGGGTACGGAATCGCCATAGATGATTTTGGGACCGGATACTCCTCCCTGAGCCATTTGAAAGAGCTTCCGGCAAATGTTATCAAGATAGACCGCAGCTTTATCAGAGGACTGAATAAGGGCAGCTATGAATACATATTTCTGGAATACATTGTAAAACTGGCACATATCATCCACCTGAAAGTCTGTGTGGAGGGTGTGGAGACGAAGGAAGAATATGATACGGTCATGCAGGCTTCACCTGACTATATACAGGGATATCTGTTCGGAAGGCCTGTATGTGCCCGTGAATTTGAAAGCCTCTATTTTGCCGGGTCTCAGGAGGGGAGGAGGCTTTTGTGAACGAAAGCACACTGCGTTTCAGACAGGCTGCGGAGGACCTGGAAGTTCTCACCAATAACGTGCCGGGAGGTATCTTCCGGTGCCTTTATGATGAGAAGCTTACACTTCTGCAGGTAAGTGACGGATTTGTATCCATGTTCGGATATACCAGGGAGGAGATAAAGGAGTGGTTCCATGACCATTTCTGGGAGATGGTTGACGAGAGAGACCGGGTTCCCACTGCCCTTGAGGTAAAGCGCCAGATGGCTCTGGGAAAGACAAAAAATATAGAGTACCGTGTACGGCACAAAAACGGTAATATCATATGGGTACTGGACAAGGGACAGCTCATCGAGGATCCATGCGGCGGATGTCCTTCCTTTTACTGTATCATCATTGATATCACCCAGGAGAGGGAGGCCCAGGAGGAGCTGCGCCTGACTCTGGAGCGCTATGATATTATCATGAACCAGACGAATGACATTATCTTTGAGTGGGATATTGTGAAGGACCAGTTAAAATATTCCAGGGACATGGAAAAGCTTTTTAACTGGAATATTCCCAGGAATGGGGTCATGGCGCTGTTCAGGGAAAAGACACGGAGCATTCTCTGTGAGGAAGATTTTGATAAGCTGAAGAGGATTTATTTAAGTATTCTGAAGGGAGAATCCTATGTGGAGGAGGAACTGCGTATCCTGAACAGGGAACACCGGTACCAATGGTGGAAACTGCGTCTCACGGTGCAGTTTGACCAGAACAGAAGCCCCATCCGCGTAATCGGGATCATCCTGGATATCGACCAGGAGAAACAACAGTCCCAGTCCCTTCTAAACCGGGCGGAGCGGGATGCGCTGACCGGCCTGTATAACAAAATGACGGTCCAGTCCCAGATCAGGAGATATCTGGACACGATGCCTTCGGATGAGCTGTGTGCTGTGATGATTCTGGATATCGACAATTTTAAGGAGATCAATGACGGTATGGGTCATCTGTTCGGGGATGCCATACTCAGCGATGCAGCCAGAAGAATGAAGCATGTATTCCGTCATACGGATATTCTGGGGCGTATCGGCGGGGATGAATTCATTGTATTCCTGAAAGATATGCATGATCTCACCAATGTGGAAAAAGGTGCCTGGAAGATGATCCGGGAGATGTATGAGATCCAGGCCGGTCATGACGGGAAGGCGGCAGTCTCCTGCAGCATCGGTATCTCTCTGGCGCCCCGGGACGGCAGGGATTTCACCACTCTGTTCCAGAAAGCTGACCGGGCATTATATCAGGCGAAAAATGAGGGAAAGAACAGGTACTTCATATATGATGAGAATACAGCAGGAGAGTATCCAAGAAATGCAAGACCGCGCTCCGTCGTCAGCGAAACCATCGATTCCAACACCAGCGGTACCACGCAGAACACTCGTCTGGCTGAATACGTATTCCACATTCTCTACGACTCCGGCGAAATCAAAAATGCCGTGTCCTCCATATTGGAAATTGTGGGACAGCAGTATGATGTGAGCCGTGTCTATATATTTGAAAATACGGAAAATGACAGATGCTGTGCCAACACCTATGAGTGGTGCAATGAGGGAGTCGAACCACAGAAGGATAAACTGAGCTGCGTGTCCTATGAGGATAAACTGAGCGGGAATTATCTGGATAATTTTAATGAGGAGGGGATATTCTATTGTCCCGATATCCGTACACTGCCAAAATACTATTATGATATCCTGGCGTCACAGGGGATAAAATCTCTGCTTCAGTGTGCCATCCGTGACAATGGTGTAATCAAAGGATATGTGGGATTTGACGAATGCCGGCAGAATCGTTACTGGACCAGGGAGCAGATAGACGCCCTAGTGTTCATCTCTGAGATCCTGAGTATTTTTTTGATGAAGGACCGGGTAAAAGATGCGCTGAAGCAGGAATCGGAGGGACTTTTAAACCTCCTGAACAACCAGAGTGCCTGGATCTATGTCATAGACCCGGGGACACACAGACTGCTGTTCATCAACAAAAGGACAAAGGAATTTTGTGAGAATGCAGATATCGGCCTGCCGTGCTATGAGGTTTTCATGCGCCGGGACAGACCCTGTCCATCCTGTCCCATGCGGGAACTCAGTAAAACCTGTGTCAATAAGAAGCTGGAGATTTACAACCCCCGGTTTCAGATCTGGACTGCTGCGGAGGCCTGCCTGGTTGCCTGGAAGGGGGAGGAGGCCGTAATGGTGAGCTGCCATGACATCACTGCTTACAAAAATGCGGAACAGGATTAAGATTGCACAATACGCACTCTTGTGCTAAAATGAAATACATGTGAACAGAGTTACACCGTATAGGAAGCAAAGGAGTGCAGAATAAAATGAAGAGAAGAATGCAGGCACGGTTCCCGGCAGCAGCTTTGGCCGGAGTTTTTCTGCTTGGCGGATGCGGCGAAAAGAACATGCTTACAAATTATGAGGATCTGCCCGAAAATATGACGTCCATAACCTTTTTCGGGAACAAATATGAGCCTGAAAACGTTACGGTGATTGAAGAGATCATATCTGGGTTCATGGATGAGAATCCGGATATCCGTGTGTCATATGAGAGTCTGAAGGGAAGTGAATATTTTGAGGCTCTGAAAAAGAGAATGGATGCCGGCAAAGGGGATGATGTGTTTATGGTGAACCATGATGCCGTGCTGGAGCTGAAGAAGGAAGGGAAACTGGCGGATCTGTCCGCTCTGGATGCTGTGTCCGGCTATACGGATATCATGCGGAGCCAGATGGAAGATGAAGAGGGTATTTTCTGGCTGCCCACCACGGTTTCTGCCTTTGGGCTGTACTGTAATCTGACTCTTTTAAAGGACCATGAGCAGGAAGTCCCTGAAAATCTTGAGGAGTGGGAACAGGTCTGTGATGCATTTGTCAAAGAGGGTATCACACCTGTGATCGCCAACAATGACATCTCTTTAAAGACACTGGCCATCGGAGAAGGATTTTATTCTGCATACCGGGACGGCAGCCAGGCGGAGGTGTTTGGTGAACTCAATCAGGGAAAGGCCATGCTCAGCGAATATCTTTCATCCGGTTTTTCCCTGGCAGAGACGTTTCTCAAAAAAGGGTATATTGACGGGGCAAGTGCTCTGGAGACAAACAAGACATCAGACGATCTGACGGAGTTTGTCAGAGGAGAAGCCCCGTTTATGCTGACCGGAGCCTGGGCTGCCACAAGGGTGAAGAACAGAAAGCCGGAATTTGACTTTGAAGTGCATCCCTATCCGGTGCTTGAGGATGGTTCCCTTCTGGTCATCAATGCGGATACCAGGCTGAGTGTGAACGCGGACAGTGAGCATATGGAGGCCGCATTAAAATTCGTGGATTATTTTACAAGGCCGGACAATATCCAGAAATTCGCGGACCAGCAATCCTCCTTCAGTCCTCTGAAAGAGGGAAGCCCCTCATCTGTCCAGGAAATCCAGCCCCTGATCCCCTGTTACCAGTCGGGAAGGACGGTATTGGGAACAGACGGTATGCTGGAACTTCCCATATGGGAGTGGACGAAAGAGGTTTCAGTCAAACTGCTTTCAGGGGAGACGCTTTCTGAGACCATGGAGTGGCTGGATGAACAGAACAGAGAGGAAAGGGGATTGCAGTGAAGCAGAAGAATGAAACTTCCGGCATCAGAAAAAAGACAGCACTGGCTGCATTCGTTGTGGGCGCGGCCCTTTTGCTCCTTACCTTTCTCTTTGTGCAGGGGGTCAAAAAGCAGCTCTGGGAACAGTCCATCAACACGATCATGGAGAGTACACAGCAGGGATGCGGCACACTGAAAGTTCAGCTGGAGAAAAATTATGAGTCCATGGACACCATAGCCGGTTACCTGAAAGAATACAAAAGGGAGCAGACAAAAGAACTGGCTGAAGTTATAGGGAATTACAGTGAGATAGAAGACGGGGTACAACTGTATCTGTCTGACGGCACCTGCCTCCCTGAAGGGTCGGGGAAGGATGAGAGCGTGGAGACAGAGCTTAAGGACACGGATATGGCTTCCGGAATTCTGGACCCTCATATCAGCAGTGTTACCGGTGTCAATGTCTTTGAACTGTTTGTCCGGGTAAGCCTTCAGGATGGCACCACGGGATATCTTGTAAAGCAGTATGAGGTGGAGAGTATCATAGACAGCTTCAGTCTGTCCTTCTACAACAACGCCGGTTTTTCTTATATTGTCAATACACAGGGGGATGTGCTCATACGATCTCCTCACCCGAACAGCAACAAGACCGTGCAGAATCTGTTTGACATGCTCCCCGTGTCCAAAAATGAGGAGGACAGTATTGCCAAGTTCAGGCAGTCTCTGGGGGAACGCCGCACCGGATGGGCGGTATTTTACTATCAGGGGGAGGACACGGTTTTCAGCTATACACCTCTGAAACTGAATACAGACTGGTATCTGATCTCCATTATACCAAAGCATGTGGTGGACGCCCAGACCAATGTTATCCTGATGCGCTCCATGGTGCTGATCATAAGCATACTGGCCGGGATTTTCCTTTTGGTGGCATTTTATCTGCGGCATCTGAACAAGGCAAACAAAAGGCTGAGAAGCCAGGCCAATTACATCGGACATCTGTACAATGCCATTCCCGAGGGTGTTGCGCTTATGACCGTGGAGAAGCCCTATCACCTGATGTCCCTTAACCGGGAAGGGCTGCGGCTTTTGGCTTACCCTGACAATGCGCCCAATAATGCACCGAAAGGTATCAGCCTTCGGGAGATCATCCATCCGGATGAGTATGAGCAGGTCATCATGCCCGCAGAAGAATCTGAGGGCAGAGACAACAAGCATATCTTTGAAAACAGAGTGCTGAAAAAGGACGGCAGCTACTTCTGGGCCGGTGGAATCGTGGAGAGAACCCTGGATGAAAATGAAAATCCCATTCTGATCGCAACGTTTCACGATGTAACGGATGAAAAGCTGAGGGCAGAGGCGGAGGAGAGGGAAAAACTTCAGGAACGCCTGACTCTTGTGGGTGCAATCTCCAATGCCTATCCTGTGATCATCCGGATCAATCTTACCCGGGACACGCTTGGTTTTGTGTATATAGACCCGGCGCTGAAGCTAAATATCGGAAAACAGAAAACATACAGTGAGCTTTTTGAAGATATGCTGCCCACCATACATGAGGAGAGTCTGAACGATTATATCAAGCGGTTTGCCCTTAAGAACTTAAGAGGGATACTGGAGGAGAAAAAGGAGATATTCTTAGAAGCCAGGCAGAGGCTTACGGATGAGGTCTACCACTGGACATCCACACAGATCATCCATGTGGATAATCCCTATTCGGAGGATAAGCTGGCAATCCTCATCTCCCGCCGGATCGACGAGCAGCGTCATGAGGAGGAACAGCAGCGCCAGGCACTGCAGAGCGCCCTTGACAATGCCATGGCTGCCAGCAGGGCAAAAAGTCAGTTTCTGTCCAATATGAGCCATGATATCCGGACACCTATGAACGCCATTGTTGGTATGGCCGCCATCGCTGCAGCCCATCTAAATGACAGGGACCGGGTTGCGGAGTGTCTGAAAAAAATAGGATTGTCCAGCAAGCATCTGCTCAGTCTGATCAATGACGTGCTGGATATGTCAAAGATAGAGAGCGGAAAGCTTTCTCTGAGATATGAGCCTTTTGACTTTGCTGAGCTTTTATCAGAACTGACAGAGCTTTTAAAACCCCAGGCGGATGCCGGCCGGCTGACCATGGAAGTAAGCCTTACGAAGCTGAAAAATGAGAAGGTCATAGGGGATCCCCTGCGGGTCCAGCAGGTATGTATCAATATTCTCTCCAATGCCATAAAATATACGCCTGCAGGGGGAAGTATCCATGTAACCGTGACACAGAAGGCCGGGGCCCGCAAGGGGTATCTGAATTATGTGTTCTGCTGTTCCGATACAGGAATCGGCATGAAGGAGGAGTTCATAGAACGACTTTTCCAGCCTTTTGAGCGTGCCCAGGATTCCACAAGCAGCAAGGTTACGGGAACCGGGCTTGGAATGGCGATCACAAAGAACGTGGTGGATCTCATGAATGGCAGCATCCGGGTTGAGAGTACACCGGGGAAAGGCTCCGTATTTACGGTGACACTTCCCTTAAAACTCCAGGAGGACGGGGAGGAGGAAGTACCCCGGGAATGGATTGGCGTGCGCTGCCTTATGGTGGATGACGACAGGATGATCTGTGAAAACGCGGCGGAACTTCTGGATGACATGGGACTTCGTGCTGAATTTGTCACGGACGGGCACACTGCGGTGCACTATGTGCTGCAGGCGGAGAAGTCGGCAGATCCCTATGGCCTGGTGATCGTGGATTGGAAGATGCCGGATATGGACGGCGTTGAGGTTACCCGCCGTATCCGGAAAGTCATAGGGGCAGACACACCGGTGATCGTGCTCACCGCCTATGACTGGTCTGAGATAGAGCGCGAGGCCAGAGAGGCCGGTGTCACGGCATTCCTGGCAAAACCCTTTTACCATGCAAAGCTGTGCGGCCTTCTCGGAGAACTGAGCGGGGAAAAACCGCAGCAGGAGATCAGGCGTCCCGCGCTTTCCGTGGATTACGCAGATAAGAGGATTCTGCTTGTGGAGGACAATGAGATCAACAGGGAGATTGCCCGCGAACTGATCGGGGAATCAGGAGCTGTCATAGAGGAGGCGTGTGACGGTGAGGAAGCGGTGCAGATGGTGGCTGATTCCAAGGAAGGGTATTATGACATGATACTGATGGATATCCAGATGCCGCGGATGGACGGCTATGAGGCCACAAAGGCCATACGCAGGATGAACCGTGCGGATGCCATAAAGATACCCATCATAGCCATGACAGCCAATGCCTTTGCCGAAGACGCACAGGCTGCTGCCCAGGCAGGTATGAATGCCCATTTTGCAAAGCCCATAGATATTGAGGCACTGGATAAGCTGCTGTATCAGTATCTGGGGGAGGAAGACTGAAAACCGGATGTACAGTCTGTAGGGGTGCATGCCTGTATACGCACGGTATGAAAAAAGGAGAGCCTGCTGTCCGTGGTACGGAAGAAGGGATTCTCCTTTTTTCATTGCAGCTCAAAGTTACGGTCTTTCCGGCATTTTAAAATCCGCAAGGGCGGTGTTCAGAAAACGATTGAAGGGCTGCATCTGTGTAAACACCCGGGCTGCCAGTTCTGTAAACTTCTCTCCGGAGCACAGAAGCGCGTCGCTGATTGGATATTCCAGATACCAGCTTTTGTATTTCAGGTATTGGGCCTGGGGATGTGTCTTGTCGTAACCGGCCGGTACATTTTTCAGTGAAGTGCCGAGGACGGTGAAGGATTCTGCAAAGGCGGGAGCCGTGATCACAGCCTCCCACTGGTCAGGGTGTTCTGCTATGTAATCTCTTACCATGGCAGTGGCGTCCTTGAACATGTCAGCGAACAGTCCGCCGCCTAAAAAAGACCTTCCGCCGGGTTTTATCATAAGGTAATATCCCACCGGAACCGGCAGTTTGCCCATAGGGCCTATATGGGCCCGGAAGGCAGTATTGTAAGGGGATTTGTCATGGCTGAAACGGGTATCCCTGGTAAGCCTGAACGTCAGGTCCTTCGGTTCAAGGTGCAGAATGCTGCTGTCAGTCTCGCCAAGCCGGAAAATGAGTTCCCGGATCAGTGCCTCGAACCCGGCACTTGCGGTTTTGTATTCCTCCTTGTGGGCGTGGTACCATTCACGGCTGTTATTTTGTTCCAGATGTGTGAGATAATCAAGAATACAGGTGATGTCCATCTATGCTTCCTCCCTTTCACTGTTATTGACTATGGATATCTGTGTGGATCTGAGAAAATCCCGGATGAAGCGCTTTGCATGGTCCGGCGATCTGTAAGCCTTCCAGAAGCGGAACCTGTCCGCCAGGCCGTCGATGTCCTCCATGGCATTTTTTACATCCACAAGTGTCTCCTGCGGGATTTCCTCGGAGGAGGTATATTCGGTCCTGGAGGGATTGAGGCGGTGGTTTTGAATGGCATAGCTGACCCTGTCTTTGCAGCGGCATGTTCCATGTCCGTATTCTCCGCAGTATTCTTCCAGAAAATCAGCCATTTTCCGGCGTACCCGTCTGAGCCTCTGCCGGTAAGCCTCAGGGGTGATGCCCAGAATCTCCCCCGCAATACGGCTGTCCGCTTTGAACATGGTGCCCAGGATAAAGATACAGCGGCTTTCCGTGTCAAGGCACTGCAGCATGACATTGGTACAGGACATTTTCAGTTCCTCAGCCAGCACGGCTTTTTCCATGTCCTGGGTCAGGTCGGGGATATCCCGGGCGCTGCCGTTTTCAATATCATAGCCGTAGAACTCAAAGCTTAAAGGGTGGCGGGCAAACATGCTATTTTTATAGTTTTTCAAATGATTGGACGCAATAGAAAAGACCCATGTGGTGAAGGAACTCTCTTTCCGGAAGGAGGAGAGATGGGTGATGACCTTCAGCAGTATTTCCTGGGCGGCATCCTCGGCGTCGGGAAAGCTTCCCAGCATCCTGAGGGAAAGGTTGAATACCAGGTCCTGTACGCTTAACAGAATGGTTTCCAGGGATTTCTCATCACCGGCGGTTGCTTTCTCGATCAGCAGTGGCAGTTCTTCGTTATTTTTTATGTTCATATTTTTTACCTCCTATATAGTTAGACAGGGGACGGAAGGTTTTGTGACAGGGAAAGTGAAAAAAATTATACTTCATGATCATTTACCATGATAGGGGATGCCATGAAAAAAAGCAATAAGAGGCTGTGCAGGCGCAGCGCTTGAAATGCAGAGTTTACAATGATTTGAATAAGTGTTAAGATAAAGCCAACAGGCAAAAGAGACAAACAGCAGGAGGACTGCTGTAATGAGAGGATTGGATAAATGGGAAAGAAAATAGATGCAGCTCAGACAGTAAAAGAATTCTGTAATGCCTGGTTTGCGCTGGGGGAGCCTTTAAGGGCGGCGGAATTTTTGGACAGTGACGTGCGCTTTGTGGGAGCCGGTGACAGAGAATATGCTCACGGAAAACAGGAAATGCTGGATTATATCCGCAGAGATACCGGGAAAGCAGAGCATGCTTTTTATCCGGCAGTTACTGTCATATATGAGCAGCCCTTGAGTGATGTGCTCTTAAGCCTTTTCTGTAGGCTGGAGCTGAAAAGTGAAGTATATGCCTGGCAGATGGGAGGATATTTTACACTGGAACGTAAGGAGGAACAGTGGAAGATTCGGAATATCTGCCTCTCAGATACAGGAGGAAGCCATGAGGAACTTCTGCACATCTATAATAATATTCCGGGTGCGGTGTTCCGCTGCAGGTTTGACGAATTCTTTTCCGTCATTGAAGCGAATGACGGTCTTTTTGAGTTCCTGGGCTATACCAGGCAGGAATTTGCCGCTATGGGCAACAGGATGTCTTCTGTTATTTATCCCGATGATCTGGAAATTATGGCCGGAAAGCTGAGAGAACAGTTGAAGTACGGCAGTACCATACATAATGAAAACCGTCTGATCTGTAAGGACGGTTCTGTCAAATGGATTTCCATTAAGGCCCAGCTCATCACTGAAAAGTCAGGGGAGCAGTATTTTTACTGTGTATTTGTGGACATCACAGAGGAAAAGCAGAACCAGGAAAGGTCCAGGGAATTGTTTGAAAAGGAGATGGCTTATTTTGCAGAGCTGTCATCCTCCGAGAAAAATTTCCGCGGCCGGATGAATGTGACAAAAAACTGTGTGGAGAGTTATGTGTCGGCCCTGGATGATGCCATCACCCATGTGGGAGCCACCTTTGAGGAGACCGTGCAGAATATGGCCCAGTCTGCCGTGGACTGGCAGTACGGCGAAAAGATCAGCAGTGCCCTTGACAGAGAGAAAGTGCTGGCTGACTACAGTGCGGGAAAGGTGGATTACAAATTTGAATTTCTGAGGAGAAGAAAAGACGGAAGCGTGTTCTGGAGCAATACCAGCTTCCGCTCCTACCTGAATCCCCAGTCCGGTGATATCATTGTCTTTTTTTATACGTTTGACGTGACAGAGCAGAAGATGCAGGAACAGCTTCTGAAAAAGATAACAGATCTCGGTTTTGAACTCATCGCGGACATTGATCTGCGCCGTGACCGGTATCATCTGATCTCCTTTGATGAACGGGCATACGGAATACTTCCCAGGAACGGGTATTTTCAGGCGGAAGTAAAGGAAATGGCAGAGCAGGTGATGGAGGAGGAAGTCAGCAGATATTATCTGGAGCATTTGGAATACAGCTATATGGAGGAGCAGCTTGAGGAGAACGAATCCTACTCCTTTATTGTGGAGATGAAAAATGAAGCCGGGGAACAGCGGGTCAAGCGCTGTGAGGTCTTCTATATAGACAGGGAACTGGGGCGGGCGTGTCTGGCCAGAACAGATGTGACAGACGTGGTGCGCCAGGAGCAGCGGCAGAAGGAGGAGATGGCGGCAGCCCTGGTTGCCGCGGAGCAGGCAAATGCGGCCAAGTCGGATTTTCTCTCCCGTATGAGCCACGAGATCCGCACACCCATGAATGCCATCATCGGCATGAGCACCATTGCGGCCCAGTCCATAGGGGATGATGAGCAGGTGGCAGACTGCATTGCCAAGATCGGCATATCGTCCCGGTTCCTTCTGTCCCTGATCAATGATATTCTGGATATGAGCCGAATCGAGAGCGGCAAGATGCTGCTGAAAAATGAGAAGATACCCACAGAGGAATTTCTAAACGGGATCAACTCCATCTGCCATGCCCAGGCAGCCGCCAAGGGCGTGGATTACGAGTGTATTGTGGACCCGGTGCTGGACGACTATTACATGGGAGATGCCATGAAGCTGCAGCAGGTGCTCATCAATATCCTTTCCAATGCCATTAAATTTACCGGAGAGGGCGGAAAAGTGACCTTTTCGGCGGCCCAGATGCGCAGGACGAAAAACGATGCGGTCCTCCGCTTTGTCATCAATGACACCGGAGTGGGGATGAATGAGGAATTTATTCCCCATATATTTGAACCATTTTCCCAGGAGAGTACAGGGACGACTGCCCTTTACGGAGGGACAGGGCTTGGGCTTGCCATATCCAAAAACATTGTGGATATGATGGACGGGCGTATCATAATCCGTTCTATCAAAGGAATCGGCTCTGAATTTACAGTGGATGTGAAACTCGGAATCACAGAGGAGGAGAAACTGCATCACAACCAGAGGAAGCAGAACTACAATTTCTCCCACCTCAAAACTCTGGTTGTGGATGACGACGTGGCAGTCTGTGAGAGCGCCATGGTCACCCTGAAGGAAATGGGAATATCTGCGGAGTGGGCGGACAGCGGCTTAAAGGCAGTGAACCGGGTAAAGAACCTGTGGAATGAGGGAAAATATTTTGACATGATACTCATAGACTGGAAAATGCCGGAGATGGACGGGATTGAGACAGCCCGGCGTATCCGCAGCATTGTAGGGCCTGAGGTGACAATCATCATTATGACGGCATATGACTGGAGTTCCATTGAACATGAGGCAAAGATGGCCGGTGTGAATCTGCTCATCAGCAAGCCCATGTTCAAATCCTCCCTGATCTCTGCGTTCTCCAGGGCACTGGGGAAAAAGGAGGAGGAGAAGGAAGAGAAAAAAGAAGCGGACATGGACTATGATTTCACAGGGAAGCGTGTACTTCTGGCAGAGGACCATCCTCTGAACACAGAGATTGCGGTTATGCTGCTGGAGGGGAAGGGCTTTACTGTGGACACTGCGGAGAATGGCCTGCGTGCTCTGGAGTTGTTCAGCAAATCCGAAAAAGGGTATTATGATGCCATTTTGATGGATATCCGGATGCCCCTCATGGACGGCCTGACGACAGCTACCAATATCCGCCATCTCAGCAATACGGATGCCAGGACCATTCCGATCATTGCCATGACAGCCAATGCCTTTGACGATGATATTGAGAAGAGCAAGGCTGCCGGCATGAATGCCCATCTGGCAAAACCCATAGACCCGGCAAGGCTTTTTCAGACCTTGTATGACTTTATCTTCAGAAAGGAAGAATAGGGGGCACATATTTTTGGAAATCTGCCCGGCCAGTTTGCAGGCAGAAGGGGTTTATGGTAAAATAATCCATTGAGGTGAAGAATTATGTTGCTTGAAAGTGGAATTTACAGACTGGTTTATGAATATTATGAAGCCAGGATCCTTTTTGGATATTATAGATACGGGGAGAGCCTGCCGTCCATCAACAGAATCTGTGATGTTTTCCAGATGGCTCCCGCGACGGTGAGAAACGCGCTCACTTTGCTTGAAAAGAAGGGATTGATCCGGGTAGATGCCAGAAAAACGGCGAAAGTCATTTACAGGACCACCCCGGAGGAGCTTAGGAAAAATGCGGTGAAGTATTTCGCTCCAAGGGAGGCAGGTATCCAGGAGCTGTGTGAATCAGGGAAACTCCTGTTAGAGCCTCTCTGGCAGGAGGGTGTCCGTAAATGCGGCGAAAAGGAGTGGCAGTGGTTTATGGATGCGCTTTCATCCCCCTTAAGCGGCGCGGTGTCCATGCCGGTGAAATTTTATTATCTGGTGCTTCACGGCATGGGCAATGGGATGGCCCTGAATTTCTACTGGGAGATCATTGGCTATGTACGATTCCCCTATCTGGTGAACCGGGAAGAAAAAGAAGCGGCGCGCTATACCGGTACGGAGAATAACAGGGAACAGGTGGTGACCTGGCTGCATGAACAGTACGCTGCGTTTTATTTTGACGCGGTGAAGGATATCAAGGCGTTTCTGCGGCAGCATGAAAAGGCGGTATTTCCGGAAGGGGCAGAGCAGGTCCCCTTTTATTGCAGTATCTACAGACAGCGGCCGCAGCTCTGCTATACCATGGTGTCTCTGGTGATCAGGGATATCAACCGGGGTGTGTATACTGCGGGGGATTATCTGCCGTCTCTGCCTAAGATGGCGGAGATATACGACGTATCTGTCAGCACGGTGCGCCGTACTTTAAGCCTTCTGAACAGTCTGGGACTGACAAAATCCTATCAGGGAAAAGGAACACAGATCTGCAAAATCGTACGGTCCATGGACTTTTCCAGACCGGAGATCAGGGAAAGTATGCGTCTGTATCTGGAAAGCCTGCAGATACTGGCTCTCACCATACGCCGAATCTCTTATTATACGCTGCAGCATACCAGCGAGGAGGACAGACGCTGGCTGGAGGAGGCGTTTGTCAAGATGCAGAGGAAGGGAAAGAGCTTTTATTCCTTTGAAACATGCCTGTTTTTCATTGAGGAAAAGTGTCCTCTCTCCATTGTGCGGGAGTGTTACGGGAAAATGAGAGAGATGCTTGCCTGGGGATATCCCTTCACCATGCTGAGGCTGCAGGAGCGTTCCCTGCATGAGGAATATGAAGAACGGATCCAGAGGGCTGCCGAAGAACTGGTCAGAAAGGATTATGAAGCGTTTTCCCTGGAATGGGAATCCCTTTTAAAGCATGAGGAGGAAATTATGCGTTTCAGGCTGGAAAGACACCTGACGGCAGAAAAAGAGGAATGATCCGGAATGGAAAGCAGAGGGCAGATGAAAGTTTTCATCTGCCCTCTGCTTTTGTATACAAAGATTCGGGAGCTTATGGTTCCGGCTGACAGATCAAAGTCTTAAGCAAAGTGCGGATATTCTGAAAGGAATCTTTTTTTACTTTTACGGAGATGGTGGCTTCTTTGATCAGTCTTGCCCTGGCAAGCAGTTCTTTTACTGCCGTATCCGTTGTCTGGTCAAGGCCGGCATTTTGATTGGCTTTGATAAAAGCCTCCGTATCACTGAGTTCTACGGGAGATTCAGCCACGGCGCCTGCAAACAGCCGTGTATCCCTTGTCTCCGGATGAAAGGCGCCCGCAAAATGGACAGTAGGAAAATCAACAGAGCCTCTTATGCTTATCTTTTCAAAGCTGCTTCGGTATCCCTTCCGGGGGAAGGGGAGAAAGAAACCTTCAAGAAGAAAATCCGGCCTTTCCGTGGTTCCGTTTCTGACGGTATGGTCATGAATGAAAGTCTCTATGGGAACCTGCTGTTTTTCCCCATTTTTAATCATCCGGGCCTGAGCCTCATAGAGGAGCAGAACAGGAGCCAGGTCCGAGTAATAAAGGGCGCGGCACACAGGCGAGTTGGGAATCTGGTGGCACAGGGTTCCCCCTGTCTTAAAGCATTTTTCTATGCTGCTTCTCCAGCAGGCAGACTGGTTAAAATAAAGACAGCGCCTGTCCTGAAGGATATTTCCCCCTATGGTTCCCATATTTCTTATCTGCGGGGATGCCGTGACGCTGAGAGCCCGGGCAAGAGCGGGATAGGTACCGCAGAGGGCAGCGTTTTCCAAAAGCCCGCTTATGGTGACGGCAGCACCCAGAAACCAGCCCTCGGATGTCTTCTGCACGGCACAGAGGTCCGGAATGTGGGTGATATCCATATAGCTTCCGGAGGGCTTTAAGTCATTTTTTACAAGCGGCATAAGATCGGTTCCGCCGGCAAGGATGACAGGGGATTCTGAAGAGAGGCAGGACAGCGCATCTTTCAATGTCTTCGGTTTATAATACATGGTCATCGCTCCTTACTTTTTGTTTGGTTTTATGAAAAAAAATTCAGACAGTGGTATTTTATTGATCTCTCTGCCGGATGCCTGGGATACGGCATCTGCGATGGCAGGTGCTACGGGTACGGTGGTCAGCTCGCCTACACTTTTGGCGCCGAGAGGGCCGGTGGGTTCAAAATTTTCTATATATTCTCCGTGGATTTCAGGCATATCGCATATGAGGGGGACCCGGTATGTCAATAGGTCTGAAGAGATCACCTTGCCTGCATGGCGGCTGTGTTCCAAAGCCTCTGTCAGAGCGTAGCCCACACCCTGTGCCACACCGCCCTCAATCTGGCCGATGACTGTGAGGGGATTAATGGGGGTGCCCACATCCACCACCTCGATCACGTGCCGCAGGATAATGCTGTTGGTCTTCTTTTCGTATTCCGCTTTTACCATACAGACAGCAAAGGGATTGGGACTTTCTTTTGCTTTATAGCTGGAGTTTCCGATGATCACGGCTCCTTTTATACCGAATACTACCTGATGGGCAGCCTCCTCTAAGGTCAGACACAGATTTTCGGAAGGAATATGGAATTTTTTATCCTCCCCGAACGTAATATCTGCGCTGTCATAACAGTCTGATAAAGCATCCGTCAGTTTTTGGATCACGTCCTGACAGGCCAGCACTACAGCATTTCCGCTTACATACGTCTGGGAACTGCCGAAGGTTCCTGTATCGTAAGAGGTAATGCCTGTATCAGCCGCTGTGATCTTAACATGGGAAAGGGGAATGCCCAGACACTCCGCGGCAATCTGGGAAAGCATGGTTTCACTGCCCTGTCCGATATCGGCAGAACCGGTTATCAGGCGGATGCCGCCGTCATCGCTTACCAGTATGACGGCAGAGCTCATACCCTCCTTGGAGGAGGGGCCGGAGCCATGGCAGGCAAAGGATACGCCCCATGCCTGCCGGATATCCTCATTATCTGCCAGACCTTCTTTTTCGTCGATCTCCCGCCGGATCTCCTGGCAGCGGCGGGCACATTTTTCAATGCCGCAGCTTGTGACAGCGGAGGCAGCGGCGGGGAACTTCTCACCGGTCTTGACGTGGTTGCGCAGCCGGAAATCCACAGGATCCAGGTGCAGCTTTCTGGCGATCCGGCTCATCATCAGCTCCCGCCCGAAGGTGAGCTGTGAATTGCCATACCCCCTAAAGGCGCCTGCAGTGGGGCCGTTGGTAGCTACAGTGTACCCGTTAAAGAGGTAGTTGGGAATCCTGTACTGGAATTTTCTGCTGGCTGCAGCCACAATAGTGGGAGTGTGGGTGGTGTAAGGGCCTGCGTTCAGATAAAACTCTGTCTGGAAAGCAGTCAAAATCCCTTGTTTTGTCACACCGAATTTTAAATGTGTCTGCATCTCGTGGCGGACAACAGAGGCGTACATCTCTTCCTCCCTGGTGTTAATGAGTTTTACCGGCCTTCGTATCTTTTTTGACAGCAGGGCAGCGGCTGGCTGGTTATGGAGCTGCTGCCTGGCGCCGAAGCCTCCGCCCATAACAGGCTTCACAATACGGATGTCATTTTCTTCCATCTGAAACAGTTCTGCCAGGATCCTGCGTTCCTGGTAAGGGGTCTGGGAGTTGCTCCAGATATTTAATGTCCTGCCGTCGGAAAAATCACAGATACAGGAGGTAGGTTCCATAGCCACATGCTGTGTGGCCGGAGTGTGGAAGTCATCCTCAAAAATATAGTCAGCCTCTTCAAAGCCTTTTTGGGTATCGCCCATACAGGCTTCTCTTACGGCCAGGATATTGTTTTTGGAGATATGAGGCTGGATGGGGGCAGCATCCTTCCTTAAAGCGTCCTTTATGGTATGTACGGAAGGCAGAATGGTGTAGCTGATCTGCACAGCTTTCGCTGCTTTTAAAAGCGCTTGGGGCGTACGGGCTGCAATCGCCAGGATACGGTCTCCTACACAGAGGGGATGCGTGGTGAGTACCTTCTCATCCTTCATAAGCAGCGGGGACGGAGGAGTTCCGGAGCAGTTATAAAAGGTATCGGGAACCTCCCACGGAAGAAGGGCCCCTATGTATCCTTCGGTTTTTTCCGCTTCCGTCAGATCAATGTGTGTTACCTGTGCGTGGGCGTGAGGGCTTCGGATGATCATGCCGTAAACCATTTTGGGCAGGGAAAGATCATCGGTATAAAGAGCTTTTCCGGTAACTTTTGCGGCAGATTCGTGTCTTGGGATTTTGTGTGCTGCGATTTTATATGGATTCATGGGATACCTCCTCTAATTTCCGGGCTGCATTTTTTACGGCTGCCTCAATTTTGGTATAGCCGGTGCATCTGCATATATTTCCGGAGAGCGCACTCCGAATCTGGGAAGTATCAGGGTTTGGAACCTGATCCAAAAGCGCTTTTGTGGACATGATCATGCCCGGTGTGCAGAATCCGCACTGTACAGCACCTTCCTCTATGTAAGCCTGCTGAATGGGATGAAGTTTTTCCGGTGATTCCAGGCCCTCAATGGTTTCAATTACCCCATTGTCTGCCTGCAGCGCCAGTATACAGCAGGAATTTACAGCCTTGTGGTTTAAAAGCACGGTACAGGCTCCGCACTGTTCGCAGCCGCATCCCTGTTTGGTGCCCGTAAGCCCTGCTTTTTCACGGATGACATCGAGAAGCGTGTCTTCCTCCGTGACGGAAAAAACCATGGTTTCCCGGTTGATGGTGAGAGTAATAGTAAAATAATTCATAGAACGGATACCTCCTGCTTTTTTATTTCTATTATGGAATATATTTGTTGAAGTTTTGTTAAAAAAGTGTTGTTGACTAATCGCCTCTGTCTGCCTATGATAAATAAAAGAAGTGTGCAAAACAAAAAGGGAGAGGATGGCATGGAGAAAGTAGAAGTTTTTCTTTTAGGACCCCCCAGAGTTTATATAAATAAGAAAAGATATTTGTTTCCTTATGGAAGAGCTGAGGGCATGTTTTATTATCTGGTCACCAAAGGGTATGAAAATAAGCAGATTTTGGAAGACATCTTTTGGGGAGACAAATATGACGAAGAAAAGGCCAACAGAAACTACAGAAATGCCCTTTATCATATCAGAAAAGCCTTTGGGAAGGATTTTCTGATCACAGACGGAAGGCAGCAGCTTAAGATCAACCCGGAGGCGGATCTGTGGATCGATCTGGAAGAGATGAAAGGGAATCTTGAAATCCTTTCCGGTAAGGAAAATTTCTGGTATTTGGATCATTTTGAAGTAAAAGAGAGCAGCCAGTTTGAAAGTTTTATACGTCAGAAAAGAGTTGAGACTGCAGAGAAAATTTATTCCCTGGCAGAAGAGGAATTGGGCGGAGAGAAATGCAGATTGGATTTGTGTGAGGAGATATGCAAAAATCTCATTTCCATGGATGAGTTCTGCGAAAAATACTATCAGCTTCTCATGAGATTATACGAAAAAGAAGGCCAGGAAAACCGTGCGGAAATGGTTTACCGGGAGCTTAAGTATATATTGGAACAGGAGCTGGATGAGGTGCCCGGAGAGGAGATAACAAGGCTGTGGCAGAAAATCAGCAGCGCAAAAGAGAGGAAAAGTGTACCCGAGGGAGAAAAGCCGAGGTTATACAAGCAGGAAATCCAGTCAGAAATATGTGAAACCCTGCTTAAATGGATATCCATGTTCTGTGACAGGGCGGAATACAGAAAATTAAAATATTTTTCCAATATTGAGGAAGACCTGTTTGTGGAGGGAATCGAATCTCTTGTCCGCCGGGGTATCATTCAGGAGGAGGAGGAGTCCGGCAGAATTTATTATTCCTTTCCGCTTGAGGAGGAGAGGAAAAGGGTATATGAAAGCCTCAGCCTGACAAAGAGAAAGAGTCTCCACAGACTCATGGCGAAGAGGTTTGAAAAGCAGTTTTTTCTGGGGAAAAATGAGGATATTCTGCCTAAGATCAGCTACCACTATTTTAAGAGCCAGGACAGAGAAAAATCAGATTTTTACCTGAAAGAATATCTGAGCAGATATCTGACGATCGCCCACCAGTATTTTCCGGTGCTGCACAATTATGATGTGATGTATAATACGGAAACCTACCTCAATAATAAAAAGCAGATTGCATTCATCTATGAACAGATGGAAAAATATGTGGAAGCATATAAAGAGTCTGTCAACCCGGAGAGCTTTGAAAAGGACCGGCTGGAGCTTTATCTGACCATGTTGGTGCAGTCTTACGTGAAGATACCGGACTACGAAAGATCCTGGGAATACATCAGGCTGCTGGAGGAGCTGCAGGGCATAACAGAAGAGATTCTGAAGCAGAAGGCATTTATCTGTATGGATACTTACCAGGCAGACGAACTGCTTTGTCTGAGTCGTGAGGGTGTGAATCGGGCGGCTGATACATCTGCGGAACAGGGATTCTGGAAGCGGCTTTTGGGAATTGGCTATATCCTTAAAGGGGAAATGGAAAAAGGCCGTCAGGAGCTGCTTCAGGCAGCAGAGATATTCCTGAGTAAAGAGTGGGCAGAGGAATGGGGGGCCAATGCTGCGGTGGCATACAGCTGGCTTGGGGAGATCGGCAGGCTTACAAAGGATTATGACAGTGCCATGGAATACTATAGAAAATCTCTGGATATCAACGCCAATGTCCATAATATCAGCGGCAAGACCCTGCTCTACCTTCATATGGGGAAAGGACTGTTTGATACAGGAAATGACAAGATGGCGGAGCGGTATATAAAAGCCGCTGTGCAGAGCTTTGAACATCTCCACGTAATGTTTAAAAGAAGCAGTGCCTATTCCTATGAAGCGGTTCTGTTATTCAGAAAGGGAGACTTTGAGGGCGGGGCAGTGTACCTGGAAAAAGCCGGGCAGTCTGCTGTATACAGCAGGGACCCCTTTGAACGATGTCTCTACATCAGGATCATCAGTCTGATCACCAAGAGCAGCGCCTGTCCCTGCAGGTGCAGGAAGAGGCTGGAAGAAAACAGACAGGCATTTAGTGAAAAAGAAGAACAGGCAAAAATCCCATCCCTATGGGAAAGAAAATATCTTGACCAATTCTGCATTTTTTAAACAAAATTTAGATGAAAATATCTTATATTTTCAGAAAAACAGCACGGCAGTGCTGGCAGAATGGGAGAGAACACGATGGAGAAAATTATTTTGGATGGAAACAGCCTTACCTTGGACCAGATTTATGAGGTGGTATATGACGGGGCCTGTGTGGAAATCTCAGAGGAGGCTTTGAAACGGGCGGAAAAGGCAAAGCATGTCCTATACCGGATGGTGGACTCGGAAACGCCTGTTTACGGGACAAACAGAGGGGTAGGATGGAACAAGGACAGGAAAGTCTACAATGAGTATTTTGACCAGTATAATAAAAACCTTCTGCGTTCCCATTCTCTTTGCGTACCTCCGTATTGTACGGAGGAGGAAATACGGGCTGTCATGCTGATCCGCCTGAACACAGCTCTGTATGGCTGTGCAGGGCTTTCCACGGAGGTGCTGAAGCGCTACAGGGATTTCCTGAATAAGAGGATACATCCCCTGGTTCCCAGAAGGAGTTCTGTGGGGGAAGCTGACCTGGCGGTCAATGCCATGATCGGCATGTCCATGATCGGAGAAAATGATGTGCTCTATAAAGGCCGGCCCACAGACAGCCTGAAAGCCATGGAAACGGAGGGACTGAAGCCGCTGGTCCTCGGCCCGAAGGACGGTCTCGGAATCGTGTCCTCCAACTCTCAGGCGGCGGCCATGACAGCCCTTCTTCTGAAGGAGGTAAAAGAGCTGACAGCCAACTCCAATCTTATTTACTGTATTGGCCTGGAGGGATTGAACGGACAGATTCAGCAGCTTGACAAAAGTGTGACAGAGGCAAAGGGATTTCCGGAACAGACGGAATGCGCCCGGGAATGTCTGGCTATGCTGGAGGGCAGCTATCTCTTTGACGGCACAGAGGGCAAGGCTCTCCAGGACCCCTTAAGCTTCAGGGATTCGGCTTTTATAAACGGGTCCATACTGGAATGCATCAGACTGCTGGAGATGAGCCTTGAGCAGCATCTGAACCACTCGGATGACAATCCCTGTGTCCTTCCTGATGAGGGGCGGGTATCCGTGAGCTGTAATTTTGAGCCTCTGAATCTGGTGCTGAAGGCAGAGATGCTGAATATAGCCCTGAACCATATGTCAAAGGGTGCGTGCCACAGGATATTGAAGCTGGCTGACCCTGATTTTACAGGGCTTCCCCGGTTTTTATCTCCTGACGGGGGCAAGACGGTCATCGGATATTCCACGATCCAGAAGACGTTTACCTCTCTGGACACAGAGAACCGGTCTTTGGCAAATCCTTCTTCCATGGATTTCCTGGCATTGTCCGGGTATATTGAGGACCATGCTTCCAACGCGGTTCTGGCATTGGAAAAGTCCTTTCAGATCGTGGATAATCTGAGATATATTCTGGGAATGGAGCTGATGCACGCTGCCCAGGCTGTAGATCTCAGGAGAAATTATAAGCTGGGGAAATGTTCCGGAAAGGCATTCAGGGAGTACCGGAAGATCGTTCCGTTTCTGGATCGGGACAGGAAGCTGTCCGTGGATATTCAGAATTCTTACGAGGCGGTAAAAAATAATACACTGCTGAAGGCAGGAGGATGGCTATAGTCCTGTGAAGCGGCAGGGAAAACAGAAGGCAGGTGATGGATTCACCTGCCTTCTGCCTGTCTTAGATAACGTTGTATTCTTTCAGCAGATCTTCGATCACAGTGCCGGAGATCTTCCGCAGGGCTTTCTTTTCCACCAGCTTCATGATCCAGGGCACTTTCATCTCGATAGCTTTCTTACCGTCCAGCATTTTAGAAGTGGCATCCAGAAGCGCGCGTATATCATAGCAGGAGGCGTAGACTTCCGGAACACCCCGGTCCACATCCAGAAGAGTGTAGACCGCCTCCATGGCTGTCCGCACAGAGTATTCTGTGGTGAATACCGTATCTCTTACTGTATCCGCGAACTGGCCGATAAATGCGAAGTTCACACATCCTTCCGGTACTACCTTGGGTCTGTCACCTGCTGTTCTGGGCATGAAGAAGGCTGTGATATAGGGCATCATGCAGGGGATGCAGCGGGCGGAGTTAGCTGCCATATCCGGTATCTCCTCCACGGGAACGCCCAGATGGTACAGCCATTCCTCCGTGATCTCTCTTCCGGTACATTCCCGCATGGGCTTTTTCACATAATCCCCGGGAACATCCGTGAACAGGCCGTAGACCCAGACTACAAGCTGGTCTTTTGGCTGTTCTTTAAAATGGGGCTGGCGGTTCAGGGTATAGCTCATGAGCCAGGAGGAGTCCTTACAGGTCACAATGCCTCCGGTCACCACTTTGCCGCTGAAGGGGTCACGTTTGCAGACTTTTTGGATATAGGGCGGGATCCTGTCATCCAGTGTGGTGACTGTGGCGGATTCCCAGGTGGTTTTGTCTGTCTCGCTGCAGAACTTGTCGGGATTGCCGAAGGAGAGGTCCTGGGCCGCTATGTTCTTCCACAGTTCCCAGCATCCGCCGGGAGTGTCGTTTAACACAGGGGCATGGTCATCATCTCCCAGGCTGGAGTTCTCCGTGCAGCTTCCGTTGGTGACGAAGACCAGGTCGTCGTCCAGCAGGTCAATGCACTCCTCCTGCCCATTATGGATCATCAGAATTTTCCGGGCAGCCTTTTTCTCAGGAGTGATGTCAAAGATCACATTGGTCACTCTGGTGTCATACTGGAAGTGGACCCCGTGGGCTTCCAGATATTTTACCATGGGGAGGATCAGGGATTCATACTGGTTATACTTGGTAAACTTCAGGGCGGACAGGTCGGGAAGGCCGCCGATGTGATGGATGAAACGCTGGATATACAGCTTCATCTCCAGGGCGCTGTGCCAGTCCTCAAAGGCAAACATGGTTCTCCAGTAGAGCCAGAAGTTGGACTTGAAGAACTCCTCTGTAAAGACATCATTTATCTTTTTGTCGTACAGGTCTTCATCCTTTGTGAAGAAGAGCTGCATGATCTCCATGGCGGCTTTGTCACTGAGGGCGAATTTATTGTCTGTGTGGGCATCCTCACCTCTGTTCTCGGTGACACGCATGAGAGAGTAGTTTGGATCCTTTTTATTCAGCCAGTAGAATTCATCCAGCACAGACGCATCCTCTGTTTCCAGGGAAGGGATGGAGCGGAACAGGTCCCAGAGGCACTCAAAATGGTTTTCCATCTCACGGCCGCCCCGGATGATAAAACCTTTCTGGGCATCATGAATGCCGTCACAGGCGCCGCCGGGCAGGGACAACTCCTCCAGAATGTGGATGTGTTCCCCTTTCATCTGCCCGTCCCTCACCAGAAAGCAGGCGGCTGCCAGGGAAGCCAGTCCGGAACCGACCAGATATGCGGATTTACGGTCAACGCTCTCAGGCTTTACCGGGTGTGCGAATGCTTCATAATTTCCATTGCTGTAATACATATGAATACCTCCTTGTTTGATAGGAATCATTATTTGTTTTTTTATCTGTCTTTACTATAAACGGAGAGAGAAAAGAATGCTATAAACAGAAAATGCGCAGTGTCAAAAGTTTTGACACTGCGCATAAAGTGTATAAAAGATTAATGTTTTTTATCTGTCCGGAACCGTTCCAACGCCCCGGTGATGGTACCGTGGACTAAGAGGCTTAAGCGGTCGGTCATGGCCTCCGGCTTTTCCTTCATGCCGTTCTCGATCCATTCACAGACCAGACCCACAAAGGCGTATTTGTAAAAGTCCGCAATGAACTGTTTGTCCGCGTCCCGGACAGCCATATCCTCTGCTTTTTCCTCGATAACGCCCAGCAGGAGGCGGTACATCTGCTGAAAGAGAAAATGTTCCAGGTATTCCCGGCTGACAGAATGATATGTGTTCCTGACAAAATTCCGGTTGTTCAGTATATAGGAGAGGATTTGAAGAAAGCCTTCCTGCCAGGTGTCATATGTGGTCTTTTCCCCCAGCCGTTTTTCTGCCTCATTGATGTAGATCCATTCGATCAGGTCATAGATATCCTGAAAGTGGTAGTAAAAGGTCTGGCGGTTCACACCGCAGTCTTCCGAAATGTCCACCACGGTTATCTTTTCCAGGGGTTTTTGTTCCATCAGATGTTTCAGGGACTGGGCAAGGGCCCGCTTGGTAGTCTGCGACATATTCCGCTCCTTTCCTGCGTGTGTTTATCTTTCCAGAAGATATCTGTAAAATCCCGGGTAGGAGATATCCACACAGTCTGCCTGCAGGATCTCTGTCTCGCCCTTTGCCGCTATGCCGGCCACGGCAAAGGACATGGCGATCCGGTGGTCCAGATGGCTTTCAAGCACAGCTCCGTGAAGCGGCCGACCTCCCCGGATGATCATTCCGTCCTCTGTTCCTGTGACGTCAGCGCCCATTGCGCTTAGATGGTGTACCAGAATATCCAGACGGTTGGATTCCTTGACTTTCAGTTCCTGCGCGTCCCGGATGACGGTGCGGCCTTCCGCGAAGGCGGCCAGCACGGCAAGGACGGGAAGTTCATCGATAAGTGTGGGAATCTCAGCCCCCTCAATGACAGTACCTTTTAACGCGCTGTATCTGACCAGCAGATCTGCCACCGGCTCCCTGCCGTGTTCCCTCTTGTTCAGGATGGCAATGTCAGCGCCCATACGGCGGCATACGCCGAGGATGCCGTCTCTTGTGGGATTGATGCCCACATTTTTGATCAGCAGCTCGGAACCCGGCACCAAAAGGGCGGCAGCGATGAAATAAGCGGCGGAGGAGATGTCTCCCGGCACGGCAACGTCCTGTCCTGTAAGCTTCGGCTCCGGCTGTATGGTCACGGTGCAGTTCTCTGTTTTTATGTCCGCGCCGAAGCTTGCCAGCATACGCTCGGAATGGTCTCTGGAGACATAGGGTTCCGTGACGCTTGTCTCCTTATCCGCATACAGCCCTGCCAGAAGAACACAGGATTTTACCTGAGCCGAGGCCACAGGGGATTCGTAATGGATGCCCTGCAGCCGGCTGCCACGGATCGCAAGGGGAGCACAGCCGTTTTCCCGAAGACTTTTAACATCCGCGCCCATCATGGAGAGGGGAGTGATGATCCGTTTCATGGGGCGCCTGCAGATGGAGGCGTCTCCGGTCAGTGTGCTCTCAAAGGACTGTCCGGCCAGTATGCCGGAGATGAGTCTTGCCGTGGTTCCGCTGTTGCCCACGTCCAGAATATCTGTCGGCGCATGGAGGCCGTGGAGACCGTTTCCGTGCACCAGGATCTCTTCCGGGAATTCTTCAATGGAGATGCCCATTTTCCGGAAGCAGGCAATGGTGGAGAGGCAGTCCGCCCCTCTTAAAAAATTGGTGATCCTTGTGGTTCCCCGGGAGATGGCTCCCAGCATAACTGCGCGGTGGGAGATGGATTTATCTCCGGGTATGGTAACTTCGCCTTTTAAGGCTTCTGTCTTTCTGAATTTCATGGATGGCTCCTAACGTTCATATATGATGTAGTTCCGTTTTCCAAGCTGTTCTGCAGCTTCTTTCTGGGCGTCCTGATCATAGAAGTCGATCTTTAATACACCCTCGTCGAATTCACGGTTATGGATAATGCCGATATTTTTTATACTGATATTATTCATGGACAGGATGGTAGCGATGGTGGCAATGGCACCTGTCTCATCAATGATATCGCAGTAGAGGGCATACTCTTTCTTGATCGGGCCGCTGGAGGTGTCGCTTATGGAATCCCTGTACTCCCTGGAATCCTGAAACATCTGATACAGGCCTTCCCCGTCCCGCTGGTCCACCAGATATTTTGCCTGTACGATCAGGCGGATGAACTCATCCAGGACCTGGGAAATGTTATCCGGGTTTTCCATGCAGATCTGCTGCCACATATGGGGGGAGGAGGAAGCAATCCTGGTAATGTCCTTAAATCCCCCCGCGGCAATGGACTTCATATGTTCGGATGGGGAATCCAGTTTATTCACCAGATTCACAAGGGCAGCTGCCACCACATGAGGGAGATGGCTGACCGCGGCGGTAATGTAGTCATGCTCCTCCCAGGTCAGTATCATAGGCAGGGCGCCGATGGAAGTCACAAGCTCTGTGTAGACCCCTATCTTATCAAGCCCTACCTCCTCGGAAGGAGTAAGGATATAGTAAGCATTTTCAATCAGATGGTCTGTGGAGTGCTCATAGCCGGTCTTCTCGCTTCCCGCCATGGGGTGTCCGCCGATAAAATTGGGGGCCATGGAGAGCGCGGTGATCTCCTTATGTATCTCACCTTTCACACTTCCCACATCAGTCAGAATGCAGCCCGGCCTTATGATCTGCTTCAGCCAGGGGAGACATTCTATATTATAGTCCACGGTGGCGCATAGGAAAATGATATCACAGAGGGCGAATTTGGAATCATGCTCATCACAGGCAATATCCACAATACCGTCAAAGACGGCGTCCTCCAAAGTGTCCCTGGTCCGGTTGTAGGCCAGAATCTGGTATTCCGGATGAAATTTCCGGATGGCTTTGGCTATGGAACCGCCGATCAAACCGAGACCAATAAAGCCAATCGTAGTTGTTTCCATTGAAATATGCTCCTTCTTCTTATTGTGACAACAGAAAACCTGCAGCGAAGCTTCTGTCGTTAATAAACAGCGGGTTTTTGTGTCCGCCAAACAGTATTATTTTATGACAAGGAGCGCCAATTGTCAACGATTTTGCGCTTTAAAGCGTTGCACTGTAATTTTGACCAATAAAAGAGAAAAATTTCTTGTCTAATTTGAATAAAATACTTGAATTGTTGCTATCTTTTTAGTAAAATATATACATATCAAAAATTGGGAGGTATTACATATGGACGTTTTCAGAAGCGACAGAATAAGAAATGTGGTCCTGCTCGGTCATGGCGGTGCCGGAAAGACAAGTCTGGTGGAGGCAATGGCTTACTTGTCAGGTATTACGAACCGCTTGGGAAAGGTAACAGATGGTAACACGGTAAGTGATTATGATAAAGAGGAGATCAAAAGAAAATTCTCAATTTCGACATCTGTGGTTCCGATTCAATGGGGGAAAGTAAAGATCAATGTACTGGACACCCCGGGCTATTTCGACTTTGTAGGGGAAGTGGAGGAAGCAGTTGCAGCAGCCGATGCAGCGATCATTGTGGTTTCAGGTAAAGCAGGCGTACAGGTAGGGACACAGAAAGCCTGGGAGATGTGTGAAAAATACAATCTTCCCCGCATGTTCTTTGTAACAGAGATGGATGTGGACAATGTAAGCTACAGAAAAGTAGTGGAAAGCCTGACAGAACTGTACGGAAAGAAAATCGCGCCGATCCATATGCCGATCCGTGAGAATGAAGAATTCGTAGGCTATGTAAACATCGTGAAACAGGCCGGAAGAAGATACATCGACAGAGGCCAGAAAAAAGAATGTCCGGTTCCTGAGTATCTGCAGGATTATCTGGAGCAGTATCATGACACATTGATGGAATCCGTAGCGGAGATCAGTGAGGAATTCATGGACCGCTACTTTGCAGGGGAAGAATTCTCCGTGGCAGAGGTTTCCGCAGCCCTGAAGATGAATATTTCAGACGGCAGCATCATCCCGGTATGTATGGGCTCCACGGTGAACGTGCAGGGCGTTGCCAACCTGCTGGATGATATCTGCGGCTATTTCCCAAGTCCGGATCAGAAGACATGCGCAGGCATGAATGCCAAGACAAATGAGATTTACCAGGCGAACTATGACTTTGCAAAAGCAAAATCCGCATACGTGTTCAAGACCATTGTGGATCCGTTCCTGGGTAAATATTCCCTGGTCAAGGTCTGCTCCGGTGTTATCAAAGGCGATGACACCTTATACAATGCGACCAAGGATTCCGAAGAGAAATTAAATAAACTGTACGTGCTGGAAGGCTCCAAACCCATTGAGGTGCCGGAACTCCACGCAGGCGATATCGGTGCCATTGCCAAACTGAACACCGTAGCTACAGGAGATACCCTTTCCACAAAGAGCACACCCATCGTATTCGGCAAGACCGAGATTTCCGTTCCGTATACATACAAACGCTATAATACGGTGAACAAGGGCGATGATGACAAGGTTTCCCAGGCCCTCTCCAAGATGATGCAGGAAGATCTGACTCTGCGTGTGGAGAATGATTCCGCCAACCGCCAGACACTGATCTACGGGATCGGTGAGCAGCACCTTGACATTGTGGTGAGCAAACTGAAAGAGCGTTATAAAGTGGACATTGAACTTTCCAAACCGAGAGTTCCGTTCCGCGAGACAATCCGCAAAAAAGCCGATGTGGAAGCAAAATATAAGAAACAGTCCGGCGGACATGGTCAGTACGGTCACGTTAAGATGACATTCGAGCCTTCCGGTGATCTGGAGAAGCCTTATGTATTTGAGCAGATCGTAGTGGGCGGCGCAGTTCCCAAGAACTACTTCCCGGCAGTGGAGAAGGGTGTTCAGGACTCTGTGATAAAAGGACCTCTGGCTGCCTATCCGGTAGTGGGTGTGAAGGCTGTGCTCTATGATGGTTCCTATCATCCGGTAGACTCCTCTGAGATGGCGTTCAAGACAGCCGCTGTCCAGGCATTTAAGAAGGGCTTCATGGAAGCCTCACCGGTTCTGCTGGAGCCGATCGTATCCATGAAGGTAACCGTTCCGGATAAATACACCGGTGATGTTATGGGAGATCTGAACAAACGCCGCGGCCGTGTGCTGGGCATGAATCCTGATCCGGACCATAAGGGATGCACCGTGGTGGAGGCAGATGTGCCTATGCTTTCCATCTATGGATACTCCACAGACCTGCGCTCCATGACAGGCGGAAGCGGTAACTTCGCTTTTGAATTCTCACGCTATGAGCAGGCTCCTTCTGATATCCAGGAGAAAGAGATTGCAGCCCGCGCAAGTGCGGAAGAGAACGAATAATCTGATATTTTTGCCCCGGAAACTGAAAGATTCGGTTTTCCGGGGCTTTTTCATGAAAAAAACTTGTAACCCGCCTTTTCTCATGGTAAACTGTTCCCTAAGCTAAAGAAAGGATTTGATAAAAGTATGAAGAAAAAAATTGCGGCGGGTCTTGCTGTGGTAGTTCTGGCATTCCTCTATTACTATTTTACTCTGCCGGCCATCAACATTCACGAGAGTGGATTCTGGTTCTTCCTGGTCGCCATTGTAGTGGTGATACTGGCAGTATACGGAATCAGGAAACGCTTCCACAGTGTGGGGGACGTAAAAAAGAACAAGGTGATGAAGGGCGGACTGCTGGTGATCGGAGCGATCATTGTTGTGTACGCCATCGGAAGCCTGCTGTCATCCCCCATTATCAATGCCAACAAGTATCAGAAGATTGTTATCCCCGAAGAAAGAGATTTTACAGAAGATATTGAGGAAATCAGCTACAACCAGATTCCTCTTCTCGATAAAGATTCCGCAGGACTTCTGGGAAACAGAAAGATGGGAAGCATGGTGGATATGGTCTCCCAGTTTGAGGTCAGTGATATCTACTCACAGATCAATTACCAGGGACAGCCTTACCGGGTGACCCCTCTTGTCTACGCCAGCCCCATCAAATGGCTGACGAACCAGAAAGAGGGCATTCCGGCCTATATCCGAATCGATATGGCAACCCAGAATACAGAGCTTGTGAAACTGGATGAGGGTATCAAATATTCCGAGTCCGAATATTTCAACAGAAATATTTACAGGCATCTGCGGTTCAATTATCCCACATATATGTTTGACCAGCTCAGCTTTGAGATCAACGATGAGGGAGTTCCTTATTGGATCTGTCCGGTAAAGAAATTCAACATTGGCCTTTTCGGCGGACAGACCATCGGCAAGGTGGTCCTCTGTAATGCCATCACCGGAGAGACAACAGAATATAACATAAAAGACTGTCCCCAGTGGGTGGACCGTGCCTATCCGGCAGATCTTCTGATCCAGCTCTATAACTATCACGGAATGCTGAAAAACGGATTTTTCAACAGCGTTCTGGGACAGAAAGGCTGTCTCAAAACAACAGACGGCTATAATTATCTGGCGCTGGAGGACGACGTGTGGGTATACACAGGCATTACCTCTGTCAGCGGCGACCGCTCCAATGTGGGATTTGTGCTGATGAACCAGCGTACCATGGAGACCAGGTATTATTCCTGTGCCGGCGCGGAGGAGTATTCCGCTATGGAGTCCGCGGAAGGTCAGGTACAGAACTTAAAATATACGGCAGCCTTCCCGCTGCTTCTGAATATTTCCGGGGAGCCCACATATTTTATGGCTCTGAAAGACGGCGGAGGTCTGGTTAAGAAGTACGCAATGGTCAATATCCAGAAATACCAGAATGTAGCCATCGGAGATACCGTGGCAGAATGTGAGAAAGCCTATGTGAAGCTGCTGGCTGCCAACGGGATTTCCTCCGGCACCGAGACGCTCACTTCCCAGACCGTATCCGGTAAGATCAAGCGGGTGGCCCAGGCCGTCATGGATGGAAATTCCCACTTCTATGTGGTGCTGGAGAACAAGGATTTGGTGTTTGATTTTCCGGTTACAGAATATCCTGAAATCATAAAATATGACGTGGGAGATACCCTTACCATTGAATACACGGAAGGGGAGCCGGCCTGTACGGTGCTCTCACTGGAAGAATAGGATTTTTTTGGGAAGAAACAGCATAGAGTCTTGACAAAATCTGGCGATATCGGTAGAATAACAGATAGTCTATGACAAATAGCCAATATGAGAGAGACTTTGATGAGGAGTAGTAGAGAGTGTCCTTTATTCCAGAGAGCTGCCGGCTGGTGTGAGGCAGTATAGAGAAGCTTTTGAACTGGCCTCGGAGTTCCCGTGCTGAAAGTCGTCATGCAGGTAAGTGCGGGCGGGAGTTCCCGTTACAGAATCAAAATGAGTGCATCCGGTATTGCGGATGAATTAGAGTGGTACCACGGAAAAATAAGCCCTTTCGTCTCTAAAGTATAGTGACTAAAGGGCTTTTTCTATGCTTTGGCATAAAGCTTTAAGATGCCCGGGCGGGCATGAAAATGAAAACCAGGAGGAATGAAATTATGGCAGTACCTTATAATCATAAGGCGATTGAACAGAAATGGAGAAAAAACTGGGAAGAAAAACCAGTGAACGTAGATGACGGCCAGAAGCCAAAATACTACTGTCTGGACATGTTCCCGTATCCGTCTGGAAACGGTCTTCACGTAGGACATTGGAGAGGATATGTGATCTCTGATGTGTGGAGCCGCTATAAGATGATGCAGGGCTATTATCTGATTCATCCCATGGGATGGGACGCTTTCGGCCTTCCGGCTGAGAACTATGCCATCAAGATGGGAGTTCACCCGGCAAAATCTACAGCACAGAATGTGGCAAACATTAAAAAACAGATCAACGATATTGCAGCCATCTATGACTGGGACAGAGAAGTCAACACCACAGATCCGGGCTTCTACAAATGGACGCAGTGGATCTTTGTGAAAATGTTCAAAGAGGGTCTGGCATACGAGAAGGAGTTCCCCATCAACTGGTGTCCGTCCTGTAAGACAGGCCTTGCCAATGAGGAGGTTGTGAACGGCTGCTGCGAGCGCTGTGGTTCCACTGTGACCAAGAAGAACCTGCGCCAGTGGATGCTCCGCATCACAAAATATGCGGACCGTCTGTTAAGCGACCTGGATAAACTGGACTGGCCGGAAAAGGTGAAAAAGATGCAGTCTGACTGGATCGGAAAATCCTACGGAGCCGAGGTGGATTTCCCGGTGGACGGAAGAGACGAAAAGATCACTGTCTACACCACAAGACCGGATACCCTTCACGGCGCAACCTTCATGGTTCTGGCACCGGAGCACAAGCTGGCTGCTTCCCTGGCAACACCGGAGACAAAAGAGGCTGTGGAGAAATATATCTACGATGCTTCCATGAAATCCAATGTGGACCGTCTCCAGGACAAGGAGAAGACAGGTGTGTTCACAGGAACTTATGCAGTCAATCCGTTAAACGGCGCAAAGGTTCCCATCTGGCTGTCTGACTACGTACTGGCTGATTACGGAACAGGTGCCATCATGTGTGTACCCGCCCATGATGACCGTGACTTTGAGTTTGCCACAAAATTCAATATTCCGATCATCCAGGTTATCGCCAAGGACGGAAAAGAGATTGAAAATATGACAGAGGCCTACACAGAGGCCAGCGGCACCATGATCAATTCCGGCGAGTGGAACGGCATGGAGTCTTCTGTCCTTAAAAAAGAAGCGCCTGTCATGATAGAAAAAATGGGCATTGGCAAGAAAACCGTAAACTATAAGCTGCGTGACTGGGTATTCTCCCGCCAGCGCTATTGGGGTGAGCCGATTCCGATCATTCACTGCCCGCACTGCGGAAATGTTCCGGTACCGGAAGACCAGCTTCCGCTGACCCTGCCTGAGGTGGAATCCTATGAGCCTACAGGCACCGGCGAGTCACCGCTTGCAGCCATTGATGAGTGGGTGAACACCACCTGTCCTGTCTGCGGAGCTGCCGCAAAACGCGAGACCAACACCATGCCACAATGGGCAGGTTCCTCCTGGTATTTCCTGCGCTATGTGGACAACAAAAATGACGAGGCACTGGTTTCAAAAGAAAAAGCAGACAAATACCTGCCGGTAGATATGTATATCGGCGGAGTGGAGCATGCGGTTCTTCACCTTCTGTATTCCCGTTTCTATACCAAGTTCCTGTATGATATCGGAGCTATTGACTTTGACGAACCGTTCCAGAAACTGTTCAATCAGGGTATGATCACGGGTAAGAACGGCATTAAGATGAGTAAATCCAAAGGCAATGTGGTTTCCCCGGATGACCTGGTAAGAGACTACGGCTGTGATTCCCTGCGCCTCTACGAGCTGTTCGTAGGTCCGCCGGAACTGGATGCGGAGTGGGATGACAGAGGAATCGACGGCGTGTACCGTTTCCTGAACCGTTTCTGGAAGCTGGCTATGGACAGTCTGGAAGCAGGCGTATCCGAGACAAAAGATATGGTGAAGCTGCGCCACAAACTTGTCTTTGAGATCACACAGCGTCTGGAGAGCTTCAGCCTGAACACAGTAATCTCCGGTTTTATGGAATACAACAATAAACTCATTGAGCTTGCCAAGAAGACAGGCGGCATTGACAGGGAGACCATTGAGACCTTTGTAAAGCTTCTGGCTCCTTTCGCACCCCATCTGACAGAGGAAATCTGGGAGGCATACGGACATGAAGATTCTGTATTCCACGCAGAGTGGCCTAAGGCAGATGAGGAGGCTATGAAGGACGACGAGATCGAAGTGCCGGTACAGATCAACGGCAAGACAAGAGCTGTTATCAGCATCAGCGCGGAGGCATCTAAGGAGGAGGCCATCGCTGCCGGAAAAGAGGCTGTTGCCGATAAGCTGACGGGAACTATTGTAAAAGAGATCTATGTTCCGAAAAAAATAATCAACATTGTGCAGAAATAAGACGTTTTGTAATTTGGGACGGCCGGAAGTGATTTCGGTCCGTCCCCCTTTTATGTTTCAGTGTCCATGAAAAGGGGCTTACACCGAAACGTGACTGTGACAGATTTGACAGATAATAGCGCGGGCGGTAAGAAAAAAATCTGAGCCTGCGCTGTTTTTATATTTATATTGTGTTTTTTGCGACAATAAAGTATTATAGAAGTAGTAGAAATTCATTTGGAAAGGCGGAATCGTAATGGGAGACCAGCAGCTGGAATATCTGGAATTTCAGGCAGATGAAGTGCATTATCTCATACCCCTGTCCTGGGTGGACAGAATCAGTGAGAGAACGAAAAAAAAGGGAAGAACCGTCCTGATCGATTTTGGCGGGCTCACCAGTCCCGGCCGTAGGGGAACGCAGCAGGAATACCTGATCCTTGCAGATGAGGAGAAGGCAGGATTTCTGGCGGACAGAGTGCTGGGAATGCGGACCCTGGACAGAAGAGCATTCATCTCTCTGAGAGAACCTGCATTAAATGAGACCAACCGGTATCTGGAGGCAGCCGTTCTGCTTCCGGAAGAGCAGGAGGGTGAGGTGCTGGCCTATGTGCTGAAGCCGGAGATTCTGAAGGAGAGACAATGGAAATTATAGAGGTGAAAACCAGGGACAGGGTTCTGTATATAGAGAAAGAAAAGACAGAAACCCTGTTTATGAATCCGAAAATATGGAAGATCCCAGGCGCTGCCGAGGAAATACTGGGTGTTTCTGTCTATAAAGGCCGCCTTGCCGTATACTACCGTCTGGGAAGTGAAAGAGATGCAAAATGCGGAGTCCTTATGAAGACACAGAGTGATATGGCTGTGGGGATCGCCGCGGAGCAGGTGGCAGGAGAAGGGGAGATTGACCGGGAAGAATTGACAGAAGTGATACCCGGAATATGGGAGAGAAAAAGTGATTAGGCTGAAAGAAGAAGAATTTGCGGAAATAGTGGAATATATGCGTCAGAATTACGGTATTAATCTGGAAAAGAAAAAGACATTGATCGAATGCCGTATGTCAAAAGAACTGGAAAAGCAGGGTGTGGAAACCTTCGGCAGATATATGGAGCTTTTGAAAAAAGATACATCCGGGACGATTGCCTCCAATATGGTAAGCCGTCTGACTACCAACTATACATATTTTATGAGAGAGCAGGCCCATTTTAACATTCTGCGTGACCATATCCTGCCGGAGCTTTTCAAAAACCACAGCAGAGGGTTTTTAAACGTCTGGTGCGCAGGATGCTCCACAGGAGAAGAGTGCTATACCATTGCCATGATCCTGCAGGATTACAGGGAACGGACAGGGAACCTGATGAATTACAGAATCCTGGCAACGGATATTTCCAACCAGGTGCTGGATAAGGCACGGAAGGGAATTTATACGGCAAAGGAAGCAGAGGCACTGCCGGCTGAGTGGAAGAATAAATATTTCCGGGCAGAAGGCACAAAATCTTACTGTGTGGATGAACGGCTGAAACAGAACATCCGTTTTCAGAACCAGAATCTGCTCTCCCCCGGTATCGGGACAGAACAGTTTGATCTGATCTTCTGCAGGAATGTCATGATATATTTTGACAAGAAAGCCAAAGAGACACTGGTGAAAAAACTGGAGGCCGGTCTGAAACCGGAGGGATATCTGGTGATCGGGCACGCGGAACTTTTAAATCGCGGAGAAATCCAGCTGGAGCCGGTATTTCCTGCTGTATATAAAAAATATAAAGAGAAGCAAAGGTGAGTTTATGGAAAAGAAAATCTTGATCGTGGATGACGCAATGTTTATGAGGAAATCCATCCGGAAAATTTTGGCCGAAGGGGGATATACCAACGTGGAGGAAGCCAGGGACGGCGAGGAAGCACTTGCACTGTTCGGCGAATACAACCCGGACCTTGTACTTTTGGATATCACCATGCCCGGAAAATCCGGTCTGGAGGTTCTGGAAGAGATACTGACACAGGATGCCGATGCATCTGTTGTCATGTGTTCTGCCATGGGCCAGGAAGCTGTGATCCAGAAGGCTGTGGTGATGGGGGCAAGAGACTTTATTGTGAAGCCGTTCAGGAAGGATGAATTTTTAAGGATCGTGGACAGCTGTTTTCCAATAGAGAAATGAAAGGACAGGGCGCAATGAAAAAGTATTTCTCGAATCTGAAGATAGGAACAAAGCTGATCGCTGCCTTTGCCTCTATCCTTGTATTATATATCCTGACAGTTTTGGTGTCTGTGCACACCATACAGAGTATGTCAGAGAAGATGGATGATCTGTATAACCAGCCTTTTGCCAAAGTGGAGGCGTCCATGAATATGGCATCCAACCTTCATCTGGTAGGAAAGAATCTGACCATCATGGCAGCAACGGAAGATATTGTGGATGAAGATGCCCTTATGGCTGAGACGAAAGCGGCGATCCAGGAGGAAGCAAAGGACCTGGAGTTTCTCCAGACAGGATACGGCAGTGATACAGCCCAGGTCAGAACACTGGGCGAACAGTTCAGGGAGCTGGGCATTCCGAGAGACCAAATCATAACTCTACTGGAACAAGGAAAGTCTGAGCAGGCGCTTGCTCTGTATGTAAGTGAGTATATGCCGAAGATGGACAAGGTGAACGATACGCTCAACAAATTGACAGGTGAGTGTGTGAACGATGCGGAAGATACACTGAACACTTCCCTTACCTCCAACACCAATGTCAGGTTTATGATCCTGGGACTGGCACTTATCTGTATTCTGATCACCTGCGTTCTGTGGCTTACCATAACAAGAAGCATTTTAGGACCGGTCAATGAGATAAAAAAGGCAGCACAGGCTGTGGCAGACGGGAAGCTCAAGGCAGATTTGTCCTATACCTCCGATAACGAGCTGGGACAGCTGGCAGAAAATATCAGGGAGACCACGAAGGCCCTCAATATCTATGTATCGGAAATTAAGACAGGTATGACTGCCCTTGGCAACGGAAAACTGAACTACCGGACCAAGATAAAGTTCAAAGGTGACTTTGTAGCTCTGGGGGACGCTCTGGATGAGATCGGAGGTCTTCTGCGCAATGCCATACAGCAGATCAGCGGCAGTGCGGAACAGGTGGCCGGAGGCGCGGAGCAGGTATCCAATGCTGCCCAGGCCCTGGCGCAGGGAACATCCCAGCAGGCCAGCTCCATTGAAGAACTGGCTGTCAGCATCAATGAGATCACAGAGAGCATCAACGGCAACGCGGACAAGGCGGTCAAATCAAGCAGACTGGCAGATAATGTGGGATGCAGTCTGGAGAGCAATGACCAGCAGATGCGAAGTCTGCTGGATGCCATAAAAGAGATCAAGAACAATTCCCGGGAGATCACCGGAATTGTTAAGGAGATTGAGGATATTGCCTTCCAGACCAATATCCTGGCTCTGAATGCGTCTGTGGAGGCCGCAAGAGCAGGAGAGGCCGGAAGAGGATTTTCCGTGGTTGCCGGTGAGGTGCGCCGTCTGGCATCCAAGACAGCGGAGGCATCCAAGCTTACAGCCGGTCTGGTGGAGAAGAATACAGAGGCGGTCAATGTGGGAATGAATACGGTTCACTCAACAGCGGAGTCTTTGAAGACATCGGTTGAGAAGGCACAGGAAGTGAACCGGATGATGGATGAAATCTCTGAGCTATCCGTACAGCAGGCGGAGGCGATCATGCAGGTGCGCAGAAGTATGGATCTGATCTCTGATATTGTGCAGGGCAATTCCGCCTCCTCTGAGGAGAGTGCGGCTGCCAGTGAGGAACTGTCTGCCCAGGCTCAGATGCTGAAGGAACTGGTGGAACAATTTGAGATATGATGGATAAAGGGGAACAGAATGGATTGTGAAGTGGAATTGGAGGAACTGTCTGAGGATTTTATAAAGGAGCTGGGAAACATCGGAACCGGAAACGCGGTCAGTGCCCTTTCACAGCTTCTGAACTGTCCGTTGGAGATTGATACGCCCAATCTGCGTATACTGC
>ERZ507315.32-NODE-32-length-52480-cov-5.40704_pt1 | contig 52480 bp, 49 predicted proteins | sample MGYA00513731_ERZ507315 | MGnify/ENA metagenome assembly ERZ507315 | reverse complement strand
TCGGCAGAGAAGAAGTATCAGAGCATCTGTGTTTCATAAAATCAATAAAAGGAACGGTATCCAACAATGAGAGGACAAAGAAAAATAAACTGGAAAATCCCTTTGGTAATAGCATTTGCGTGTATCATTGTATGCACCTTGTTATACTATACCTCCATTATCCGACAGACTACATATACAGAAAGTTCGGAGCATCTGGATGAGGTTTCCAGACAGATGGCAGCTTCCATTGTCAAACAGTCCTAAAGTCAGTGGAATATGGTAGAAATGTTTCACAATTATTTATCCGATGTTCCTTATCAGGATGATACAGACTTTAACAGTTATATCAGAGAAAAGAAAGAGGACTGGGGATTTGACTCACTGTGCTTTGTAGATAAAGACGCCATGTACTATGATAATGAAAATTCCTTCTCTCTGCTGTCACAGAAAGAGATAATCGTGAATCTGCTGACTGAGCGAATCCCTGTGATACTGGACAATGTTCTTTTCGAAGACGAAAATAAGCTTGTTTTTCTCTCTCCGGTGGAGAACCTAAGCATCAGCGGTAAAACATTCAAAGCTATGGGAGCGACATACAACAGTCAGAATCTATTCGATATCCTTGATATACAGGCATTTGACGGAAAAGCGGAGCTGTATATTACTCATAAGGACGGGGTCGTGCTCTTTCGGACTGCTCAGGACAGTGCCATATCCGGTTATAATCTCTTCAACAGTCTGGCAGAAGAGAAATTTGAAAGAGGTTCTGCACAGCTGCTTCGGGAGAATATACACTCAGACCATCAGGAGCTGATGACCGTTCACACAGACAATGGTGAATACTATTTGAATCATACTCCGGTAGGGGTTGACGACTGGCAGCTGATCATGATGGTGCCTATGGATGTAGTCAGCGGGCGTATACAGCAGTCTTCCATTATTACGTTTCTCTGTCTGCTGCTGATAGGGGCTCTGATTATAGCAGCCTTTATTCTGCTTTATTCTGACTCGGCAAAAAAAGTCCTGCATGCAGAAGAAAAGGCAAGGAAAGCAGCAGAAAGTGCGAATATGGCTAAGAGCCGTTTCCTCTCTAATATGTCACATGATATCCGTACTCCGATGAATGCTATTGTGGGAATGACAAAAATAGCGTCCGGTCATTTAAACGAACCCGAGAAGGTAAGAGACTGCCTTCAGAAAATTAATCTGTCAGGGCATCTGCTTGTCGGTCTGATCAATGATATTCTGGATATGTCCAAGATTGAAAGCGGCAAAATGGTCCTCAATAACAATACGGCATCTCTAGTGGAGCTGATGGATAATCTGGTAGGAATCACCCGGCCCACTATCCGGCAGAAAAACCAGGAATTTAATATCCGAATACACGATATTGACCATGAAGAGCTGGTTTTTGATTCCCTGCGTCTGAGCCAGATTCTGATTAATCTTTTGGGCAATGCCCTTAAGTTTACACCTGACGGAGGAAAGATCAGTGTGGATGTATGCGAACAGCCTTCCCCTGTAAAGGGCTGTGGGCATTTTGTATTCTGCGTGGCTGACACAGGAATCGGGATATCGCCTGAATTCCAGAAAAATCTGTTTGAATCCTTTTCACGGGAACGGGACAGCCGGATTGATAAGATTGAGGGCAGCGGGCTGGGCATGTCCATCACTAAAATGATTGTGGATATGATGGACGGAACCATCCGGGTAGAGAGTGAGCTTGATAAAGGGAGTGTATTCACTGTAGAGCTTGACCTGCAGATTGCCGCAGAGCCGCAGGAGCTGACACTTCCTGCCATCCGGGTATTATTAGCGGATGACGATCCAGATACATGCCTGTCTGCGGCTGAGTTCTTAAAAACAATGGGAGCAGTTGTGGACGTGGCCTTCAACGGTCAGGAGGCTGTTGAAAAGGTCCGGGAATCCTGTCTTGAAGGGGACGATTATCAGATGATTCTTCTGGACTGGAAAATGCCGAAATTAGGAGGTGCAGATGCGGCCAGATCCATACGCGAATACGTGGGAGATGACGTGCCGATCCTGATCATCAGTGCCTATGACCTGTCGGAGATTGAATCCGGGGTCAATGATACAAAGATTGACGGTTTTATTCAAAAGCCATTCTTTAAATCCACCCTGTATGACTGTATCCAGAGATATTATCTTAACCAGGATAAGAAGGAAAAGGTAAGTGCCGTAAAGAGACTGACTTTGAAGGGCAGAAGATTTCTGCTGGTCGAAGATAACGAAATCAATCAGGAGATTGCCCTGTATTCTATGAGTGAACTTGGGGCAGAGGTCGAGACAGCCTGGAATGGGAGAGAGGCCGTGGAGCTGTTCGGGCGCTCACCGGCTGGATATTACGATATGATTCTCATGGATATTCAGATGCCTGTTATGAATGGGTATGAGGCTGCAAGAGCCATCCGCAGCGCAGACCGAGAGGATGCAGGCCGCATCCCTATATTTGCCATGACAGCAGATGCTTTTTCAGAAGATATTATCATGGCGAAAGAGGCCGGAATGAACAGTCATTTTGCGAAACCATTGGATATGGAAGCAATTATAAAGGAAATCAAAAAATATATAGATTAGGCGGGGTCTGAAATGGGAAAAGGCAAAAGAAAGTACTATATTATGATAACATGTGCCGGACTGATGCTGCTCCTCGCATTGCTGGGAGGATGCACCGTGAAGGAAAACTCCGTGAGCGAGAATTTCATCGGGACGGCGGAGGAAGATGAAAGCGACTGTATTGCAGTCACAATCACAACCAGCATTCCGGTGAATCATTTTGCCGAAGCAGTGGAGGAGCGTTTTGAGAATGTCCGGTTAATTCAGGACAGTTATGCAGGTTCTTTTAAAATCAATGAACACATTGCCCGGGTTAAAAACAAGGATATGGGGGATCTGGTCCTGATCAAGGCAGGGCACATACCAAAAGCGGACTTAACGGGACTGCTTCTGGATCTTTCTACCCAGTCATTTCCGGCAAGTTATAATGCAAATGCGCTTCAGATGGATGAAGAAGGACATATTTATCTGCTTCCCGGTCCTCTCAGCTTTAATTGTAATATTTATAACAGAACATTGTTCGAGGAAAATGGATGGAGCGTACCAAAGACCTACGATGAATATTTAAAGTTAGCGGTAGAAATTGATAAAAGCGGGATACGCGGATATCGGTTTGTCTTTCATGATTCCAGTCTGCAAAGCTTTCAAATATATAATTACTGTGTCTATTCCGCTCTTGACACGCTCACCCAGGTGGACGGACAGATGTGGCACAACAGGCTTATGGCCGGGGAAAAGGTATCGCTCGAGCCTATGCTGACGGCTTTTCAGGATTTAGAGCGGCTGATGGATGCCGGCCTGGTTCGCACGGAGGATTTAGAGTTTACAGGCAGTATGTGCAATGAAGACTTTCTTAATAGAAAGATTGCCATTACTTCCGGGGAGATTGATCTGCTGCGCACATACAATGAGGAGGGGACAGACGAGTACTGTTTTATGCCCCATTTCAGCATGACGGACGGACAGGGATGGCTTCTGAACCTTGGCTATTATTTCTGTGCGAACCAGGAACTGAGCCTGGAGGGAAATGAAGAAAAGAGGGAAGCTGTCATGGAAATCCTTTCTTTTATGGCCTCGGATGAAGGGCAGCAATTGTTGATTAAAGACGGACTGGGAATGGTGTCGGCAACCAGAGGTGCAGAAGTTCCCGATGAATCTTTTATGGAAGATATCAGGATCCAGATTGAGAGCGGACAATATATCATGCGTCCCGGATATGACATGTTTACTTCTGTGCTTGAAACGGAAATCGCAGCCTTTATCCGCGGTGAAACAACCAGTGATGAAATACTGGAAAAGTGTCAGAAACTACTGGAAAAGGGAGGGCAGGCCGAAGAGTATATCGGAAGCGCCACTGAGGATTTTACGGTATTGCAGACAGGGAACCTGAAGGCGGACGCCCTGCGTACTGCCGCCGGCACGGATGTTGCACTGATCGGCATGGCAGAAGCGGATTTTTATGCCCCTGTAGGAGGAACCCGGTCCAGGCTGTATGAGGGCGGCATAACAAATGCCGATATAACCAGGATTACACAAATAGAATTGGACGTCCCGCTGCTGTGCAGCACTGCTTCGGTTACGGGCAGTGAACTGCTGGATATTCTGGAGCACGGAGCCACCTCCATAAAAGAGCAGGAGACAGGGGTAGTGGACCATTTTCATCCCTTCGCTGTTTCCGGCCTTACACTTACCTATGATACAGAACAGGACGAGGGACACAGGGTCAGCGATGTGAAGCTGAATCAAAATACTCTGAACCCTGAATCCACATATACTGTAGCATTTTTAAGCGGTGTGCTGACTGAGGAAGAAACCGGAAATATCCGGGAGACGGATCTGTCAATGACGGATGTTCTAAAGGATTATATACAGACAGAGCAGACTATCACTCCCAGTCCCCAGAATGTCCGTTTCCGTTAATTCCTCTTGCAAAAGGATTTTATGAACACATGGTATTTGATATTTATAAAAGAACTGAATTAGACGAACAAGGAAAGCCTTGTCTATTACTGTATATGAAAAGAGATTGTCAAATTCAATTTGAATTTGTCGATAAATCTGTGTGTTGGTTAGAAGGATTTGTTTTCTAAAGACAGGAGGGGAAAAAGTGAATTTCAACGCAGCAAGGCCTCGCAGGTGAATTTTGATGGGCATTCCTGGGATAATACGACGAGAGTTGGAAAACGGAATATGTTTGCAAGCCATCCCCGTTTATCACCTCTAAAAAGAGCGATTTCTATTTGGCGAACCAAGAAGTATGCGATTTTGAATGCAAGTTTATTGCAGACACTCAAAATGAGGATGGGACATGGAATATCAATTGGGCCTGGACAGGCTATCCTGAGGAATGGCATATCAGCAAAAATTGGTGGAAATCAGATTGGATCATAAAAACATCAAATTTTATAGAGGAATGAATCTACTAATTCCAGTTTTCCAGACAAGTTTGAATTTGTCAGTCCAACTCTAAAAAATATTCTCGGTTATCAAAGTGACGAACCCCATCAACATGGGAAGTAATACCATCTCTGTCATAAACAAAGCCAAGCTTTTCAAGTACCTTTGCAGAAGCAAGGTTTTCTTTTGCGTGACTGCCAGCAATTCGCTTTATACCCAAATTGGCGGAGACAAAACTGAAAATTGCCTGCATCGCTTCTGTGGTATATCCGTGATTCCAATGCGTCTTCATGATATTATATCCGACTTGAAACAGTTGCCTTTTTTCTTCCCAAATTAACCCACCAGAACCGAAAAGTTCACCTGTTTCTTTCAATTCAAATCCCCAAATGTAATTGTTATTTTCCAAGATATTCCCTATATCATCCTGTTTCCACTCAATTTCTTTTATCCATTCAATCGTATCATCAATCGAATGGTGAGGAAGCCAACTTACATATTCCGCTACTTCCGCATCTCCAGTCCATCCATAATAGGCAATATCCGCATCTTCAAGTGTAAGCGGACGAAGAATTAAACGTTCTGTTTCAATAATATTTATCATTTCAGCACTCCTGCATATTCAAATTTGCATCATTTGATCAATGCATTAATTGTAATTGAGTTATTATTGGACGATACTTGAAGCATTCCCCACTCAAACAATAATGCGTTATTTTCATCAGTTCCCGTCGATTCAGATTTATAATGCTCCATTAGGGTATCATAATCTGCTTCGGTTGTATCTTCAAAGGTTACAGTTAATACCGATTTATAATCCGGGGCATTGGTTATACCGGCAGAATAGTAGACGTTCCCTAAATTGCCGACTGTCGTTTCCAATATATCGGGGATATCGGCATCATCAACGCCAGGAAAGGGGCTATTTGAAATATTTTTTGCACTTGTACATGCAGTAAGGCTGATTGCTGTGATTATCAAAAGCATTATCAAAATAGTTTTCATGATTTTCATTGTAATCCTCTTCACTCCTCAAATTCAAATTGAACAAAATAGCTGAGCGATAGCCTGCCGAGGCTGTGGCGTAGCAATTTTGTTCAATTTTAATTTATTGATACACCTGTTATCCTCATAAGACGCTCGCTCCCAACAAGACCATTTTCCAACAGATCATTACCACCTGTCATAATGAATCTTTTCCGGTTCCCAGCGGCCCCGTAATTCCTTCTCCTCATCCGGCCATCCGAATGCAATCACCGCGACGGGTTCCAGTTTAACGGGAAGTTCTAACGCAGCAATCATCCGCTTCCGCCAATCAGAGTTTGACGCCACTCCGCACCAAACGCCTCCCAGCCCAAGGCCATGAATACCGAGCAGGATGTTCTGCGTGGCAGCAGCACAGTCTGCATACAAAAACTCTTTCATTCCCTCTATATTCTTATCACCACAAATGACGATGGCACCAGCGGCGGATTCAAGCATAGCGGCCTGTGAGTTTTGTGAGGCAAGTTCTGCCAGAAGCTGTCTGTTCCTTATAACAATGAAATGGCAGGGGCGCTTATTTTTCGCCGTAGGCGCATACATTCCACAGCAAAGTATTGTCGTAACCATATCGTCCCCGACGGGCCTTGAGGCGAACTTTCGTATGCTTTGCCGCGTTTTGATCGCCGCAAGTACATCCATACCGCTGCTGACAGCAACAGGCTCTTCACGTTTCTTGCCAGCAGGTTCCAGCTCTTCGGAGGACATGGTGACATGCGCGTTCATGGTCTGTCCATCAAATCCAAGGGACTTTTGTAACGGCTTATCTAAACCCATCAGAAATTTTCCGCCGCCACGGGATAATAATTTACCTCGGTACGGGGTACCGTTGATCGTTCCGCTTACATAGATCGTACCCTTCGGTTTGCAAAACCGCTCCCTTGCATCGAACGGGATTTCAAGAAAGGTTCGTCTCCCTATATCATCCTTGAAAATTGGCGATTCAAATAGTTCCATGATCTCTCCTTCCTTTTCATCCAAGCCTCTCTGTTACCCAAGGGTGTCCGGGTCCTGAAAGTCCGTACACAGCCGGGATATGTGGCTTTCCTGGGCGGCATTCTCAGTGAATGAGAGCTGGCCGGATACATTAAGCAGCTCTCCGCCGGCGGTCAGGAGCTTATCGCCTGGAAGAATGAGTTCCAAATGTGAGATCATTCCGTTTCCGCCTAAGGTAGAAAGAACCGAACTGACCGAGCTGAAGGTCTCCACATCATAATCCGTCAGGTCGTAATCTTCAAACAGGCCGGTGATCCCCTCCAGATAATCCTGGTCATCTTCAAAGGCCTTTTTATTTAGATAGTCGTTCCGCCCCGTACTTTAGCCATGATACGATTCTGTTCATGTACATTACAAAATATTATAACATAGGAGCCTTTAAAAAACAATCAATTCGGTATATCGTGGCATTATTCTTCCCCCACAGCCCACCGCGTCTTGTAAAGCCGATAAAATATAACCAAATAGATAAGCCGGCAGTCGAAATCAGTTGTGCTCAGAGGCCTCTCATGTTATAATAAATTCTGTGATGTACGTGAACAGTATCATATTCTATTTGATGATCACTTTCTGTTAGAATTGAAGTTGTGGAACCGGCGGACAGAACAGGGATTGGAAGCACAATCTTTTTATTCGTATATCCCGGCACCATATCAATGCTCACCGTGATAACAAATTTTGTGGCCTCAGGAGCTAACCTGGCCGTCGCACATAAGGTCCTGAAAGAAAGAGATGCTTTGTTTGCAGACCATCCGACAAAGACCGGCTATATAGCTTTTTATAAATAATTCAGATTCCGGCTATATACAGATTCATTATCGGACAATCCTATTAAATGTGTTTATATAAAATATCGCTCCATTGAGTACCAGAGGCAGGAAGTATATCAGCGGTACGAGTAGAAGGGGAAAAGATGAAGAAGGTCTCTTTAGGAATAATTATGATTGTAATGGTGGGATTATTATCCGGTTGTATAGTGACTGATGATTATGATGAATACGAAAGAAAGAAGTTTCAAAGCGCGGACGAAGTCTCTGATATCATAGTAAGAGACATAAGCGCTAGTATAACGGTCAAAATGTCAGAGCGTGAAGATGTACTTGTTAAATACTCGGATTCCCCCACTGACCCGTGGTATGAGATTGATATAACGAATGGCATATTAACCATTGAAAAAACGCGTGGTACAGTGGGGGTAGAGGATAACGCAGTCAATATCTCATTACCTCAAAAAGAATACGAGAGCATTTCGATTGAAACGACAAATGGAAATATAGTTTTTAGGGATCCCAGCGCATCTAATTACAAGTGCTCCACTGAAAATGGCAGCATTAAAGGAACGATAAAAGGGAATGAGGAAGAGTATCTGATAGTAACAGAAGTTAAGAATGGAAAGAGTGAGCTGGATAACCATGTAATAGAAAGTTCGAAGCTTATAGAGTTCAAAGTTACGAATGGTGATATAAAGGTAAGACTATCTGAATAATCATCGGCTTGAAGAAGGCACATGTCACAATGACGGGTGCTTTTTTCGTTTCACTAATATTTGAAAAAGAAATATATTTCATAGGTTAGCCTGCAGACTAAATTTGTTGTGTTTTGACATCTTCCATGTTATAATAAAAATCTGTAATGTACATGAACAGACAGACAAAAATCGAGAGGACGGCTTTATCCAGGCTGTATCCTTTTGAAAGGGATATTTAGCAGACAAATATTCGAATCAGAATAGAGGGGTAATCAGAATGCCAAAAAAGAAAATCCTTATCGTAGAAGACAATGCCATGAACCGGATGATATTGAGCGGGATTCTGACATCCGCCTTAATATATGAGGTAGCAGAAGCGTCCAACGGACAGGAGGCACTGGAAGTCCTGAAGCAGTATGGGGAAGAAATCTCCCTCATACTGCTGGATATCATCATGCCCGTTATGGACGGTCACACCTTTCTGTCAGTTATCAAGGCGAATCCTGCCTATTCTTCCATTCCTGTGATCGTGACAACCCAAAGTGACGGTGAAAAAAGTGAAGTCGCCGCTTTATCCTGTGGGGCTAATGACTTTGTCTCAAAGCCTTACCGGCCGGAGGTCATCCTGCACCGCATAGCGAATATCATCAACTTCCGTGAAACCGCAGCCATCGTCAACATGCTGCAGTATGACCGGCTGACAGGCCTTTACACAAAGGAGTTCTTTTACCAGAAGGTCAGGGAGGTCCTGGACCACAACCCAGACAAGTCCTATGATATCCTCTGTTCAGACATTGAAAACTTTAAACTGGTCAATGACATTTTCGGCATTCCCGCAGGAGATAACCTTCTGTGCCAGGTGGCAAATATGTACATAACTGATGTGGGGGACCGGGGCATCTACGGCAGGCTGAACGCAGACAAGTTCGCCTGTTTATTGGAGCATCAAACGGATTACAGGGAACAATGGTTTGTGGAGGCGGAGAATAAGATCAATACCTTATCCGGCACGAAGAATATCGTATTGAAATGGGGGATCTACTACATCGAGGACGGGGCGATCAAGGTGGAACAGATGTGCGACCGGGCGTTTCTGGCTGTACGCAGTATAAAAGGGCAGTACGGGAAACATTTTGCCGTCTATGATGACAAGCTGCGAAAGAAACTATTATTGGAACAGGCGATCACGGACAGCATGGAGGACGCCCTGGAACAAGGACAGTTTGAAGTATATCTGCAGCCCAAATACAGGATAGAGGACAACACCCTTTCCGGGGCGGAGGCGCTGATCCGTTGGAAGCATCCGGAATTCGGCATGCAGGCTCCGGGACAGTTCATCCCCTTGTTTGAGAAAAACGGCTTTATCACGAAGTTGGACCAGTTTGTGTGGGACAGGGCTTGTGCCATGCTGCAGGAGTGGGACCAAAAAGGGCATCATCTTCCATCTATTTCCGCCAATGTTTCCAGAGCGGATATTTACAATGTGGAACTCGCAGAGATATTGACAACCCTTGTGAAAAAATATGGACTGAAACCCTCAAGGCTTCACTTAGAGATAACGGAAAGTGCATATACAGAAGATCCTGACCAGATCATCGATACGGTAAGTGGTCTGCGGGACCTGGGCTTTATCGTGGAGATGGATGATTTCGGCAGCGGTTATTCCTCCTTAAATATGCTGAACCAGATGCCTATGGATATCCTGAAGCTGGATATGAAGTTCATCCAGATTGAAACAGCAAAACCGGTCCATCAGGGGATCCTGCGCTTTATCATGGGTCTGGCACGTTCCATGTGCCTGAGTGTGATAGCAGAGGGAGTGGAGACAAAAGAGCAGCTGGAGCGTCTGCGTCAGTATGGCTGCGACTACGTGCAGGGCTATTATTTTGCAAAGCCTATGCCATGTGATGAATTTGAAGCCCTTATGTGCCAATCCGACAAACAGTCAGAAATACAGGAAGAACTGCCTCTGCTGGAGGAGAAGGGATTTCTGGTGGTTGCTGACGAGGTGGCTTCTTACCGCAATAAGGTGCGTGAAACCTTTTCGGATAAATATACGGTCCTGGAGGCTGCCGACGGAGAGACAGTCCTGACCATGCTCACCCGTTATGGGAACAGGATTGCTGCCACCATCCTGAACCTGTCTATAAAAAACCCGGATGGATTCACAATACTTGGGGCATTGCAAAATTCAAAAGTGGTCTGGGATATCCCTGTCATTGCCACGGGCCCGGCCGATGAAGAGCTGGAAGGCAGAGCGATGGAACTGGGAGCCGCGGATTATACGGCGAAACCGCATCTACAGAGCAGCCTTCGTAAGAGAACACTCCATGCAGTTGAGCTGACCTTATTCAGAATGAAAGAGTTTGACCTTAAAAAGGAGGCTTACATGGATTATATGACCGGCCTTTTAAACCGCCGGGGACTTATGACTGCTATCGAAACCTTCCGGGAGGGGGATGCACCCTGTGCGGTGTATTTATTCGATCTGGATGACCTTAAAAGAATCAATGACACCCTGGGACATGGGAAGGGCGATGAGGCGCTCTGCCAGTTTGGAGATTTTTTAAACGCCCATGCCAGAGAGACGGACGTGTTGGCCAGATACGGCGGCGATGAGTTTGTAATAATTATGAAATGCATGAAAACAGAAGCCGCACTCAAAAAGGGGGAGGATATCTGTCAGGCCATGAAGAAGGAACGCGCCTTTCAGAGGATACCGGCGGCCTGCTCAGTGGGTGTTGCCATCTGGGATTTGAAAGAACCGATTCAGGCAGTGCTCGAGAAAGCAGATCAGGCACTGTATCAGGTGAAAACAGGGAATAAAGGAGGATGCCGGCTGTGGAGAAAATAAGACAGACAGGCCAGCGAAAAGAGGCGAGAGAACAGGCAGAGCTTTTTTGCCGCACATGGTTTGAACAACGGGATGCCGAGGCGGCGGCCAGCTTTCTGGCGGATAATGTAAGTTTCATCGGGGTAGGGGAGCAGGTACATATCAAAGGGCGGGATAAAATGGAGGCATACCTCAGGGAAGATATCAGGGAAATGCAGGAGCCATTCGCCTGCGGCCTTGCGGTGCTGGATGAAGAACTGGTATCTGAGAATGCCTGTCATCTTTCTGTTGAGATGTGTCTGAAGAATTCCCTCTATACATGGTATCTACGCGGTTTTATCCTGCTTTTGTGCCGGCAGGGGTTCTGGCAGATACGGAGCCTTCACTTTGCACAGCCCAGTGTGACTCAGCAAAAAGATGAGCATTACCCAAAAACACTGGTGATGGAGAACATAGCACGTCGGCATCAGGAAATCCTCAATGACTCCCTGGCCGGAGGCATGATGGGCAGCTATCTGGACGAAGGATTCCCGTTCTATTTCGTCAACAGACCGATGCTGGACTACCTGGGATATGCAGATGAGGAAGAATTTGTCACAGACATCGGAGGGAAAATCCTGCACTGCATGCATCCGGATGACCGGGAGATGGTGAATGAAACAGTACGGCGCCAGATCAAAGATTCCGGTGATTATGCAGTAGAGTACCGAATGAAAAAGAAGGACGGTAACTACATCTGGGTCCATGACATCGGAAGGGTGGTCGCGGCGGAAAACAGACAACCTGCTATTGCTTCTGTGTGTGTGGATATCACAGCCCAGCGGAACGACCGCAATGAGATCCTTCATCTTTATAACAACATTCCGGGCGGGGTTTTCCGCTGCCGGTTTGATGCGGACTTCCCTGTGATCGATGCAAATGACGGGCTGTTTGAATTCCTTGGCTACAGCAGGGAAGAATTCGCTGCCCTGGGCAATAAGATGTCTGCGGTCATGCATCCTGATGATCTGGCCGTTTTGACAGACAGATTGAATGAACAGCTAATATATGGCAATACCATAAAAAATGAGAACCGCTTCCTCTGTAAAGACGGCAGTATTAAGTGGGTATCTGTGAAAGGCCACTTATTTGAAGCGCCAAACGGGGAGCGGCATTTCTACTGCGTCCTTGTGGATATCACAGAGGAGAAGCGCCTGCAGGAGCGGATCAATGAACTGTATGAACAGGAAATGACTTATTTTGCTGAGCTTTCCTCCAAGGACGGCACATTCCAGGGCCGCATCAATGTGACGCAAAATAAGATAGAGAGCTACATATCAACCGCAAATGTAGCAGTGGCCCGACTGGGCGATACCTATGACCAGACGGTAGAAAATCTGGCGGACTCTTCCGTAAATCCCGATTACGGAAAGGATATGATGAATACTTTGGAGCGGGAGAAGGTTCTGGCAGATTACGGGGCGGGAAAGGTGGATTATCACTTCACCTTCATGCGCAGGCGGAAGGACGGTACTGCCTTTTGGAGCCGTTCCAATTTCCGTACCTGTCTGAACCCTGCCACCGGTGATGTGATCATGTTTTTCTATACTCTGGATATCACAGAGCAGAAGCTGCAGGAAGAACTGTTAAAGAAGGTCACCAGGCTGGACTATGACATCATCACGGAGATAGACATACAGACCTCCGGCTACCGTCTGGTAGGATTCTCCGATGGATGGAACCCCTCAATCCCACTACAGGGGGATTTCCAGCAGGAAATCCGCCGGGTAGCCTTACGATGCATGGATGAGCGGGGCAAAGAGAAATTCCTGAATAAGCTGGACTTTGAATATATGAAACAGCAATTGGCTGAACACGGCTCTTATACATTTATCCTGAAGCTTTGGGATGAGCAGGTCCCACGGATGAAGCGTTTTCAGGTATTTTACATTAGTGAAGAGCTTGGACGGGTGTGTATGACCCGGGCAGACGTCACAGATGTAGTAGAACAGGAGCGGAAACAAAGGGAGGATATGTCATCCGCCCTTATGGCAGCCGAGCAGGCCAATGCTGCAAAAACGGATTTCCTGTCCCGTATGAGCCACGAGATACGCACCCCGATGAATGCCATCATCGGCATGACAGCCATCGCTGTCCAGGCAAATCATGACAATACGCAGGTGGCGGACTGCCTGTCAAAGATTGGAATCTCATCCAGATTTCTGTTGTCCCTGATCAACGATATATTGGATATGAGCCGCATTGAAAGCGGCAAGATGCTGCTGAAAAATGAAAAGATACCTACAGAAGAATTTGTCAACGGCATCAATGCCATCTGTTTTTCCCAGGCAGAAGCCAAGGGCGTTGCATATGAGTGTATCGTGGACCCGGTACTGGATGACTATTACGTGGGTGACGCGATGAAGCTGCAGCAGGTGCTGGTCAATATTATAGGAAATGCCATCAAATTTACCCCAGAGGGCGGGACGGTCACTTTTTCCGTGGAGCAGTGCAGGCGCAGCAGAAAAGGTGCTGAGCTGCGTTTTGTGGTAAATGATACAGGGGTCGGCATGAATGAAGAATTCCTGCCCCATATATTTGAACCGTTTTCACAGGAGTCCACCGGTACCACGGCTTTATACGGCGGAACAGGACTTGGACTTGCAATCTCCAAAAACATTGTGGATCTGATGGACGGGCACATTGAGGTGCGTTCCATAAAAGGGATCGGCACGGAGTTCACTGTGGTTGCCAGACTGGGAATCACAGAGGAGGCGCTGCTGCAAAGCAGGAAAAAAGCGCAGATCCATAACTTTGCCCATTTGAAGACTCTGGTGGTGGATGATGATGTAGCAGCCTGTATCAGTGTGGTCGCTACATTAAAAGAAATAGGGATCACAGGCGAATGGGTGGACAGCGGCAGTAAAGCGGTAAAACGTGTGGAAGAGCTCTGGTCAGAAAACAAGTATTACGACATGGTCCTGATCGACTGGAAAATGCCGGGGATGAATGGTATTGAGACTGCCCGCAAGATCCGAACAATCGTAGGCCCGGATGTCACAATCATTATCATGACCGCCTATGACTGGAGTGTCATTGAACATGAAGCAAAGCTGGCAGGTGTCAATCTGCTGGTGAGCAAGCCTATGTTCCGTTCTTCACTTATCTCAGCTTTTTCAAAAACGCTGGGGGAAAAAGAGGAAGAACAGAAAAAAAATACCACGCCGGCATACGATTTTACAGGCAGGCGGGTACTGCTGGTAGAGGATAATGCTCTGAATACCGAGGTGGCCATGATGCTTTTAGAAAGCAGAGGACTCATGGTAGAAACAGCGGAAAACGGCCTGCGCGCGATGGAGATGTTCGCAAAGACGGAGAAGGGCCATTATGCAGCGATCCTGATGGATATCCGCATGCCTGTCATGGATGGTCTGACCGCAGCCAGAAATATCAGAAACTTAAGTAATCCGGATGCCGGGGAAATCCCCATTATTGCTATGACAGCCAATGCATTTGATGAAGACATTGAAAAAAGCAAAGCCGCCGGTATGAATGCGCATCTGGAGAAACCCATTGACCCTAACCGACTGTATCAGACGCTTCATCATTTTATCATCGGAAAGGAGGAATAGGAATGCCAGAATTTCGAGAGCTATTTGAAGCATATGGCGGCGATTATGATACTGCCATGAGGCGTTTCATGGGAAATGAAGGAATGTACCTGAAATGTTTTGGGATGCTCTTTCAGGATAAAAACCTTGAAAAACTGGGAAAGGCCCTTTCGTCCGGTGACCTTCAGGCTGCATTTGAGGCAGCCCATACACTGAAAGGTATGGCGGGGAATATGGGGCTGGAGCCTTTCAGTGAGGCGGTCTGTGCCATCATGGAGCCGCTGAGGGCCAAAGAGGAGTACGGCGATTATCCGGCACTTTATAACGGAATCCTGAGTGAGCATAAAAAAGTGGAAGCTTTCTGGGTACAACTGAATGGAGGGGTATAGTATGGTAAAGTCATTTCCACTGTCCCCCTTCCAGTCTGTGGCAGTGCTGGACCATGCGCCGGTGGCGGAGTTAGTCAGCTCCGTCGATGACCGCAGCCTCTTATATGCGAACCGGCTGGCTAAGGGCCAATGCCTTTGCTGAGAATGTACAGGCATGAATTCCCATGTACCCAAACCCATTGACGCGGATCTTTTGCAGTCAGTGCTTTCGGATATGATAGACCACAGATGATTAAGACAATGATAATCCACAGATGATATTGACATTCTGTGCCCCAGAGCTTAAAATTTAGTTAAAAGTTTAGCAGGGCACAACGGGATCCCTCCGTGCCCTGTTTGTTTTATAATTATAGTAGGAAGAATCAGGGTACAGATATGGAGATAGATATAGATAGTGAGCTGCATATGCTCGTGTATGAATATTTTGAGGCCAGGATCCTTTTTGGATTTTATGATTTTGAAGAAAAACTACAATCAGCTCCAAAGATTGCGGAATCCTTCCACCTTTCGCCATCTACTGTTCGGCAGGCATTTTCTCAGCTGGAGAAGCAGGGGTACGTAAAGCTGGAGGAAAGAAAGGTGGCAAGGGTTGCCTATCAGCCCGCGCCAGGGGAATGCAGGGAAAGAGCTTACCGGTATTTTGCAGAGCGCAGAAAGGGTATCACGGAATTCAATCAATCCGGACGCCTGCTCCTTCAGCCGCTTTGGAAAGAAGGGCTGAGCAGATGCAGTGATGAATTATTGCTGGAATTTCTGGCAAAGGCTCAGAAGAATCCCGACTCAATGGCGGTCAGGTTCTTTTTGTATACAATAAATATGCTGGACAATCAGCTGGTTCTGAACTTTTTCTGGGAGATCATACGGTATGTACGGTTCCCGTACCTGCGGAAAGAAACAGAGCCCCTTCCGTCGGACCTTACGAGCCTGCCCCGGAAGGATATCCTCACCTTTATCGGCCGAAATCTATTTCGGAACTACGAACTGGAGCTTGAAAAAGTATTTGCATTTTTAGATGAGTCGAAACCGGAATCTGCAATGGAGCAAGCAGAACCCGTACCTTTTGAGTGGAGTATCTACCGGCACCGTCCGCAGCTGCGTTATACCCTGGCGTCCCAGATCATACGGGAGGCCATGAACGGACGTTATCCGGAGGGCACTTATCTGCCGTCGATCTCCAAAATGGCTGAGCTGTATGGAGTCTCGGATATGACCATCCGGCGGACACTGGATATCTTAGCCGGCCTTGGTGTTACAAGATCCTATCACGGCAGAGGGACACTGGTCTGTATGGAGGAGGGAAAGATTGATCTTTCTATGTCAGGAGTAAGGGAAGGCTTTCGGTTATATCAGGAGAGCCTGCATATCCTGTCCCTGACCATTTATCCTGTAGCCCAGTATGTGCTGGCAGAAACATCCAAGGAAAAAAGGGCAGCATTACGGCAGGAATTTGAAACACTATTGTCAGAAAAGACCAGTTACCGTTGTTTTGAGATACTGCTCAGCTTTATTGAAGAAAACTGTACGCTGGATGTCATAAAGGAATGCTATGGGAAACTGCGTGAATTACTGGCATGGGGATACCCGTTCGCACTGATCCGTATTCAAAAACAAAGGATGTGCAGTGAGTATCTGGATGAGATAAGCCGTATGATACAGGCTCTGTCTAAAGATGATATAGAAGGCTTTGCCGGGATCTGGGAAGAACTCCTTAGAAGAGAAGCAGACCGCAGCAGAACATTTGGAGGGCTCTGATTCATGGACTATCGATCACTTGCAAATGAACTGCTGGGCATCCGCGCCGGTATGCTGCAGATCCCGGCAAATAGAAAATTATCTGAACTGGTCAAGGGAGAGTACTTTGTCCTGAATTATCTGCTCACTCGTAAACATGCGGTATATCCTTCGGAATTAAGCCAGCAATTGGTGGTCAGTACGGCCAGAATCGCGGCCCTTTTGAACCATATGGAAGAAAAAGGCCTGATCGCCCGCACGGCAGATGCAGAAGATAACCGCCATATCATCGTCAATCTAACCTCTAAAGGGACCGAGACGATCCGTAAAAAGCGGAAGGAAGTAGCAGATGTGGTGGCCCAGACGCTGGAACAATTAGGGGAAGATGATGCCCTGGAATATCTTCGGATACAAAAAAAGCTTATCCAAATATATTCCAGACATAGTTAAGAAAGCTACGGCGGTCCGCCGTAACTTTTCTGTCACTTTAATAGCTAACATTGTTAGTTACTTGCATATAACCAAAGGAGGCATCATCACTATATATGAATGAAAAATTGAAAGAAAAAACGAAAGAAGCACTCTCAAGTGTCCTTCCAATCACATTGATCGTCCTGGTTCTTAGCATTACGGTCGTTCCGATGGAGATTGGCACGATCGCTTTGTTTCTTACCGGGGCGATGCTCCTGATTTTTGGTATGGGATTCTTTCAGCTGGGGGCAGAGATGGCGATGACGCCTTTAGGGCAGGGGATTGGAGGAAGGCTTCTCAAAGGCCAGAAGCTGCTCCTCATCATTGCCGTCTGCTTCCTGATAGGAGCATTTATTACAATAGCAGAACCTGACCTGCAGGTTCTGGCCAACCAGGTTGCCTCCATTCCCAATGAGGTGTTGATCTGGACCGTGGCAGTTGGGGTCGGCATTTTTACTTCGGTGGCAGTCTGCCGGATCTTATTCCACATCAGCCTCTCGAAAATGCTGACGGTACTTTATATACTGCTGTTTATACTCGCCTTTTTAACCCCCTCCGATTTTGTTGCCGTGGCCTTTGATGCCGGCGGTGTTACGACAGGACCTATGACGGTTCCGTTTATCATGGCATTAGGCGTCGGCCTGTCTGCGTCACGAAGTGACAAAGATGGCGCCAATGACAGTTTTGGCTTGATTGCCCTGTGCAGTATCGGGCCCATCCTGATGGTACTGCTGCTTGGGATCTTCTATCATCCAACTGAGGCGACCTACAGTGCGGTTGAACTGATGCCAGTCATTACGACCCATGATGTAGTAAAACAATTCCTATCAGCAGTTCCGAAGTATGCCAGAGAAGTTACCCAGAGCATACTGCCTGTCCTTTGTGTATTTCTTATATTCCAGATCTTTTCAAAGCATTTCCGAAGGCGGCATATCCTGCGCATGTGCATCGGATTTTTATATACGGTGATCGGGCTGATCCTGTTTCTGACAGGCGTAAACGTGGGCTTTGCCCCGGTAGGAAACCTGCTGGGAAGCGGACTGACAGACGGCTGGCTGAAATGGCTGATGGTCCCTGTTGGAATCCTGATCGGATACTATATCGTTAAAGCAGAGCCGGCCGTACAGCTTCTGAACGAACAGGTGGAAGATCTCACCGGAGGCGCGATCTCACATAAAATGATGAATGCCTCGCTTTCCCTGGGCGTTGCCTGTGCAGTAGCGTTATCTATGGTACGTGTTTTAAGCGGCATCAGCATCTATTGGATCACCATCCCCGGCTATATACTGGCACTGGTGCTGAGCCGGCTTGTCCCGCCGGTTTTTGTAGGTATCGCTTTTGACTCCGGAGGGGTCGCCAGTGGTCCGATGACGTCTACCTTTTTACTTCCGCTGTCTATGGGGGCATGTACTGCCATCGGCGGCAATGTAGTAAGGGACGCATTCGGCATCGTGGCTTTGGTGGCGCTGGCCCCGCTGATCGCGATCCAGATTATGGGCCTTGTTTATAATCATAAAGCAAAAGCAGTCCCGCTGGCAGGCTCGACACTGGCAGAGGATATAGTGATAGAACTGGAGGAGGATGAAGATGAATAATATGGACGAAAAAATGATCTCACCCCGTGTGATGGTCTCCATCATGCGGATAGAGGATGAAAAGAAATTGGAGGATGTATTTGAGATGCTCCACATCCCCATCTATTATCAGTGCAGAGGGAAGGGGACCGCGCCAACCGAGATCATGGACATCTTTGGCTTATGCGGAACGACGAAGCTGATCACCATCGGGATCCTGCCGAAATTAATGATAAAAGGTGCGCTTAAGCTTATGGAGGAGAAATTGCTGCTGCGCCAGAAAGGCCGGGGGATTGCTGTGATAGTACCACTAACAGGCATACAGTCCCCTGTGCTGGATGTACTGAACGATGAAGCTCGAAGTAATATAATAAAAAAATTGGAAAGTGAGGAAACAAAGATGAAGGGGACATCGGAATATACAATGATCTTAGTTTCAACAGCCAGCGGCTATAGCGAGGATGTAATTGAAGCTGCACATAAAGCAGGTGCCAAAGGCGGCACGGTCATGAAAGGCAGAAGGAGAAATTCCAAGCATGTCAGCCAATATATGGGGATTTCCCTGCAGGACGAACAGGAATTTACAATGGTCATTGTTCCCAGAGAGAAGAAAGCGGAGATCATGACTGTGATCAGCCAGTCATGCGGACTGAAAACACCGGCACATGGTATGGTTTTGTCCATTCCTGTGGAAGATGCACTGGGGCTGGAATAAGGGGAGCAGAAAAAGGGGCTATAAAAAAAAATCCCCAAACAGAAAAATCGCTGAGGTCGTGAGACTTCAGCGATTTTTTGGTATAATTAATTATGCGACTAACTAACCTTACCAATGATTATTATACTCCACGTCAATTAAAATTACCATTAGAAATTGAAAAATTAATTGATATTTCTGATTCGGTATACACTTTCTGTGAGGTGATGGATCACATCGACCTATCAAAATATTTTGTAGTGAAAGGATACAAAACAGGCCGCCCAAGATGTGATCAACAGAAACTCCTCAAAGTGATACTCTTTGCTTTCATGGAAAACGGGATTTCTTCTCTGCGTGATATCGAAAAATTCTGCAGGAACGATATCCGATACCTGTATCTTCTTGATGGCATGAAGGCACCTTCCTTTGCCACCTTTGGCAACTTCATTCGAAATGAGCTTACTGATTCCATAGAAAAGATTTTTCTGGACGTGAATGCCTATATTTTTCAACAAGACCACGTGGATCTGGAACATACCTACATCGATGGCACGAAAATAGAGGCAAATGCGAACCGCTATACCTGGGTACGAAAAAAATCCTGTACAAAGAATCATAGCAAAGTTTTTGAAAAGATTTCGATGCTGATCGACGCTATGAACCAGGAAGTGTTAGGCTATTTCAATCTGAAACTTGAGAAGCGGGAAGAGTATGCCACTTTTATGCGGTTAAAAAAAGATCACATGGGAAATGATCAGTTGCTTCCGGCCTACAACCTCCAGATGGCTGTTTGCGATGAATACATAGCAATAGTGGATGTAAAACCATACGCATCAGACATGGAATGCTTTGTTCCACTGATGGAGAAGTTTTAGGAAACATATGGGCATTATCCAAAATATCCTGTTGCGGATGCAGGGTATGGTTCTTACAATAATTATCTTTATTGCGAAGAGCATGGGATGGAAAAATATATGAAATTCACCATGTTCAAAAAAGAGACAAACGATAAAAAGTATCATGAAAATCCATATCGTGCTGTAAACTTTCAAAGAGATAAATTCGGAAATCTGCTCTGCCCAAACGGAAGAAGATTCCGCTTCAAATGCAAGCGGCCTGTTTATAGGAATCAATATGGGAGAACAGAAGAATTCTATGAATGCGAATCCTGTGAGGGTTGTCAACATAAAAGCGAATGCTGTCCTAAGGCATCGGGAAACCGAACCATTCGCATGAATGAGGAATTGACTACCATACATCAGGAAGTAATTTCGAACCTTGAGTCCATACAAGGAGCACTTTTGCGAATGAATCGAAGTATACAGGCAGAAGGAACCTTCGGTATATTAAAGTGGGACAAATCTTACAAAAGATTATTTCGAAGAGGCGAGAAAAATGTGATTCTCGAACTCACGTTAATTTCTTGCGGTTATAATATCTATAAATATCATAACAAAAAGCAGCGAAAAGAACTAGCTGCTTAAAGCCTAAAATTTAGCCTCATAGGCTTAATAAGTGAACCCATTTTTATGAGTGAAATCAAGAATTGTCTAAAAAAGTAGGTATAAAAAGAAAGAATCGCCAGAGCCGGTATTAGCCGGAGCTGGCGATTCCTAATTAGGGACTTATTTTACAGCCCCTTTTTCTCTGAAATCTCAGAAAAAATTTATCATTGGTACCGTGATCCTTTTTGCAGGACTTTTGGCATTCCTACAATCCACGCATATATGTCAGTACCGGAACATGTGAGAAATAATAAAGGGGATGCCGGCGATGTACCGGCGGTGACAGCGTCAGCAGACGCCCGAGTAAAAGCGGCCCTGGAGACAGGAAAAAATTATATTCTGGAAGAAAGTGGATTAGATATCGTATTCAATGGGGATTTGCTTCAGTCACTGTCAAATTATTTGGGGGCAGAGCTGGATCATCTCGGAGCCGGCCTTTTTCAAGGCAGATGCAGTGACCATATTGTGCTTGAACTTCTCCTGAATTCCACAGGAAACGTCGGGCAGGTGCAGCTTTGCATCACAGAGGCCGCCAGTGAGGAAGAAATCAGGGATGCACTTTCTAATGAAGCCATCCGCCGTCACCGCAGGGATACTTATGATCAATCTGTTCCCGCGTATACGTCCGCACCTGACTATATATGGATTCAAACTGCTTGTTTGATAATCTCATCATCACGGCAAATGCGTTCTCTTCGGCAAACACATGACAGATCAGCTTTTTGTTTTTCCGATGGGCAATTCCCCAGCCGTATTGATTCCCATAGGGAAACGTGATTGCCTGTTCGGATTCTTTCGATGGTAGGCTCATTTTATTTCTCTAACATTCTTTCATACATATACATCCCTCCGAATTTCAAATTTTCCAGACAGAAAAACCGGGATTTATATCATTTAGCATATCGTGGGTCTAATAATGGTTTTCCGTCTTTATCTACCAGTACAGTAAGCCCTCCAACATTTGTCCAATGAGCCAGTAAGTATTGCACTCCCGTTTCTTTATCAACAACGATTTTAGCTCCTTCTGAAACCCCTTCTTTTTCTGTAAACTCAAATCTTTTATTCATTTAATATTCCTCCAAATTCTAATTTTTTAAGTTCAACAACCCGGGATTTATTTATGAATTACTTTTCTCATACAAGAACCGCAATAATCATGAGGGATTAACTTAAATCCCATTTTTTGATAGAATGTTTCCTTTCCTTTTTCCGCGATTAGCTGTATGCTGGAACGCCCGTTGACTGGTGTTTCATCATCAACATATTTGATTATCATATTGATTATTTGACTTCCCACGCCATTTTTTTGATAGGCAGGATGGACTATAATATCAATAATCATATAATACAGACCATCTCCGATCAATCTTCCCATGCCAACAGTTTGGTCATTTTCAACTGCAATTACTGTATATAAGCTTCTGTCAAGAGCTTTTTGAGCCTGTTGTTCTGAAAAATTTAACCAATCGACGCTTTTTCTTAACCTATAATAATCTTCGTAGCATAGCATATTTTCTTTGTATTCCATGTATTACCCCCAAATTCTATTTTTTGGCTTGGTAAACTGGGATACTTACTCTGAAAAAGTATTTGTACAATAGTACCCTGTTATCATTTTCTTGCCTCCTCAGTTTCCATTTGTTTCATCATACAGTATTTTAATGTGATTGTATAGCAGTTTGGCGCTATCCAGCTTATGCCGATGGCTTTTTTCTTTATTCCATATATTCATCATCCGGCATATTTAGTATGAAACAAAAAAGACGATGGGAGGTAAACAAGATGAATCACGCAAAGCAGATAGGGAAACCATTGTTTGTCCTGATGTCTCTCATAAAGGATGACGACAGCAGAAGTATTTATTGTGATGGATTTGTTTTGGAATAAGGAAGACGCAAGAAAAGAAATGCGCAAACAGTACAGAGGAGTAATGAAAAAAGTTTTAGAGGATCATGGTAAGCTCCCACAGGGCTATGTCAATACCTGGGACACGGGCGCATCTATTTGTACCGATACTTGTTCAGCAGATGAATATGAGTGCGAAATCTCAGAGCGGCGGATTATTGTGCAGGCCCGCCGTTGATATTTATGAGGGTGCCGGATTAAGCGTGTTCAATAACGGACAAAAAATCCTGACAGAATTGGATTTTGTCAGCATGGACAGCAACGACTCCAATCAAAGTTCGCTGGAACAGCAGAGATTTCACATGGGATCTGCTTTTTTCGTCTAACAGGAACATGAAAGCGCCGTCAGACAGCGTGTCTAAAATCTCCAGATCCTCTGTTCCGATTTGACAATCAACAATTTCATTATATCTTCCAAATGTTCTTTGCATTTCACACGATAATGTATCCATCCGCCATCGCCGCAGGGGTATTTATGATCCATATATTCCTGCGTGTATTTTTGCATATTTCCATAGACCGAAGCAAACTGCCGGTCAGAAAGCCGGACCATTACTGTAAAAGCATTATCTTCCGGAAAAATATTGCAGAGCAGCTTTTTCTTTGATCTGTGAGCAATTCCCCATCCATAATGATTGCCATAGGGGAAAACCGTTTCCTGCAAAGTGCAATATTGATTTGATAACCACTGATTCAGCATTGTAAATAATTCGGCGTTTACTCCACAATACGATGTCATTTCCTCAATGGTCGGCACAGCTTGTTTATTTAACATTCTTTCATACATACGATTTCTCCTTTAGGTTAGAATACAAGAGCGGCCTATCACAAGGAGGACCCCCGTCGGCACGGTCAGAGTCTACCTGACCGAATTTCAACGAACAGCGATACAATTTGATGTATCTTCATAATATTTCCTCATTAATCACAACAGCCCTTGCATCCACTGTTGATGTTCTCTTATGCATAATGGAGATATATTCTTTAGATCCAAAACATTTATCCAATGCTTCCTTATTTGGGAAACGAATTAGAATCACTCTATTTGGTGTTCTGGTTTCTGAGAGTGCCATTACATTTTCACTTCTAACAAGATACTTACCGCCATAAGCTTCTACGATTGGTTTTACCATTGCAATATATTCATCATATTCATTACGTTCATTATCTTTATTAAAATATACATCAACACAAAAATAACATGCCATTTCAAGTCCTCCAAATTACTATTTGATGATACACCTTATCCCAAAAGGCTGCATTAGTGCAGTTCAACAAACTGGGAATTGCTTATTTTTCTTTCTACCAATAGCGTTAAGTTAAAAAAATGAGATTTGTCTGATTTTAATTGATCGCTTTGCGTCGAATGGCAAAGATAATGTCAATCGTTGGCTGCCTTTCCGTGCTTCTTTCTGTGTGATACTCATATTCCAAATTCAATGCTTCAAAGGAACTTTTGGGTAACCATTTTGTATAGAAATATTGTTTTGCCTCTCCGATAGAAGCCCCCCACAAAAAGCCCAATTTAGGCTTTACTGTGATTTTGGCGTATTCGCAGGCTGAGAGGATGCAGCTTTCTAAACCGCTTTTGTCAATCATACTGCCAATAAATAATTCAAAATCGCGGCTTTGCTCATTGTAATTTCTGGAAAGTACAAAATAGGGTAACACCTTTCCCTCCGGCATGGAAACCACGGCATGATACTGTTTAGACAGAGCCTTTATATCTCTGGAAATAGTTTTATCATTTGACTTTTGCCACAATCCGTATATTGTTTGCTGGTCGATATATTCTAGCTTCACTTCTAATCCTGACATTATTATTTCTTCCTCCAAATTCAAGTTTGTCGGGGTGTCTTCACCACTGAACGAGACATTGACAACACCGCTTTGAACAATTTTATGTATCAATAAGCTCTGCGCTGAACATATAAGCAGTGCTACCTTTGTCGTATCCATTTTTAAATACTTCTGCTGTCCAATATTTATCCGGATACGGAATCGTTATTCCCTGGCTGAGCATAATGTTTCTGGTGACGTCGTACATGGCACTGATGTCATATCCTTCCGTTTTGTGCATAGCATCATAATCTCCTGAGAATTCCGCATAGGCAAATTGAGAAATATATGGAATGCCTGCCCTGCCATCATGATATGGCAGAAAATCAAATGAGAGAAATCCTTTTGGCACAGGGGTGTCTGCCCTCATAAACCGTCCCCAAAAAAGATGTACGGGCTCCACATCGATAGACAAGCCCTCATGATGCGAGAGCAGAATATCATAGTCAAAACCTGACGGATCACCATTCATGGCATCCAGTACACGAAAACGCTCCCCCTGCAATTCGCTGTCGGTCAAATCGTCGTCTTCCCATCCGATGAACCGCATACCGGGCATTTCTTTATATTCATAGTTTACTACTTTGAAGCCGTTCTGCTGTCGCTTTACTTTATCCGGCATAAACAGCGCCCATTGCACCTCCGCGTCACATTCTTTCAGATAATTGATAAAGCCGTATATGTCCGCATGATCCGTGCCGGTGGGGCCTGTTATGCTTCCTGCAATCTGCTCTCTGATGCCGCGCTGTTTCATAAGGGAAAAATCATCCAATACTTGTGCCACCACTTTCTGCAGCCGCTCGTCTGGAACCTGTCCTGACAACTGATCATTAAATTGATCCAGGGCTTTGAATACCGCTTCGTTGACCACCCCTGCCGGCCTTAATTCCGACAAGTATCGGCGGAGCTGTTTGTTCTGTTCTGAAAACCGTGCGAATACACCCTGCATCAAAATCTGTTCGTTTTCATTGAGCTTATCTTCGCACCATTCAATATCATCCAGCAGCCATTCCGTCAACGCATCAAAAACACCTGGGTTTTTCCCTCTCGCTGTTATCGCCCAATGAACGAGTTCTTGATACTTCTCTGCATCGGTCAGCGTTTTAATTATTTGTTCGTCAAGATTATTCCAACAAAATTCATCAATCTGTTGATAAGCCCTGTTGAATCCACCACGGATTGAAATATTAATAGAGAGAGGATGAAAAAATCGAAGCACAGCGCCGGATGTTTTGACATCTGAAGGTGAAATGCTGTGAAAACGCAAAAACGCCTTAGAAAAGCTCTCAGAAGTGTCATAACGGTATTTCTGCGCTATGTCAGCAACTTTATTGTCCGTAAGCAGCAGATCCTGCCCGGCCAGGCTTAAGCGGCGGTTTCGGATATATTCGCCAATCGTCACACCTGTCACCATATGAAACACCCGCTGAAAATTAGACTTTGAAGCGAATACATAATTTGATATCTGCTCAATGCTTAATTCTTCCATTAAATGTGTTTCCATATAATTGATTGATTCGTTGATGCGCTGTAACCAGTCCATGTGTTCACCTCGATTCCATAAAAATTGCAATGAAACTAATAGGATATAATGTTTCTATTATACCATTTTCATAAATCATTTGCCATGTCAGAAAATGCTTGCGTTTGTCATCCTACATTTGAAGTAATGATCTTAAGTTTTACCCCGGGACATGATGAGGCCGAACAACTGAAAGAACGGTATACCGAAGAGGTACAGGGGAAATTCATTGAGCGGATTGAAAGCAAACCGGAAAGACATGCCGCATAAGGATGCCCCGGACAGTGTGGAAAAGAAGCGGGAGTTGGAAAACAGCAGAGCCTATACATCTGAACTGATATATAGTATAATAAGGCAAGTTTAAAAGTGTGGTGTTAGGAGGGGGCAGTGGATGGAACAGAGCCTATCATTTCCAGTATCGAAATTGGATACAGCATATTCAAATCGGCCTGAGGGAATGGATTTTATTCAGATGGTTCTTTGTCGGATCAAAAATGGCCAACATACTCCGGGAAGAATGGAATTATAGAACCCCAGTATGGTAAACTGAAAAATTTAAATTTACGGAGGAAACGGAATATGTGGATATGCCCCAAATGCGGGAGAGAATTTAAAAGAATAAATCAAGGTCATTACTGCGGGAAAGCACCCAAAACAGTATTAGAATATATAGATTCGCAGCCCATAGAAACACACCCCCACTTAACAGAACTGATGATTATATTACAAAACAGTGTTCCATGTGTAAATGAACGTATATTATGGAGTATGCCATATTATGAGAAAGAAGGAAAATCCATCTCATTTTCTGCTTGTAAAAAGCACATCAGTTTCTATGTAGGGGTTGAAGCTATTGGAAAGTTTGCATTGGAGTTAAACGAATTTGTCACTAAGAAAAATGCAATATATTTTCCTTATGATAAAGCATTACCTACAAAATTGATTGAAAATATTGTGAAATGGTGTTTAAGCTGACTTGTTTATTTTAGTTTGCGGGGGTATCAAATTGGTATGGCGGGTATTACTCGAAATTCGGCAAGAGGCTGTACAATGCAGCAGCTGTCCGTGGTGACCTGGCATTGATGGCAGCAGGAATGGCTGTTCCGGTAAGAATATGGGGATATGCGGCAGCTTCTATGAACCTGCAGACAAAAGAAGAAACCTTCTCAGCTATGGTAGTGTATGATCAGGTTGAGGTATTATCATAGCCTCTGCATAGAAAGATAAATAACAGGTGCGAAAATCAACCGTTTACTGGCTGGTTTGCGCACCTCAAAATCCCCGGGGCTTGAAAAAGCCGGAGAGTTGCAGTATAATTTAATTTGGATTTTTGTAATTTGCAGGAAAGCGAGGAGAAATTATTTGCAGGAGCAGGAACTAGAATTTACACTAGATCAGCAGATGGATGTTTTCGGTGTTCAGGACAGCAATGCAAAGCTCATTGAAAATGCCCTGTCTGTTTCAATAAACGCCAGAAACTCCCATGTGGAGATTCTCGGAGATTCTGAGCAGGCTGTACAGAGTGCAGTGCGTACTCTCAAATCCCTCCGGGACATTCATGACAGAAAAGAGAAGATTGACACGGATGTAGTCTACCGCGTGCTGGAATCCATCCAGGCAGGAGAGATTGAGGAGACCATGAAGGCCATGTCCGATGTCATTGTCCTTGCCCACAGAAACCGTCCCATTAAATGCAAAACCATCGGCCAGAAGAACTATGCCAAAGCCCTAAAGGAAAATACGGTAAATATCTGCATCGGCCCTGCCGGTACCGGAAAGACATATCTGGCGGTTGCCCAGGCTGTGGCGGATCTGAAAAATGGTAATATTGAGCGTATCATCATGAGCCGTCCGGCAATTGAGGCCGGGGAGGAACGGCTGGGCTTTCTTCCGGGAGATTTATCCCAGAAGGTAGACCCCTATCTTCGCCCTCTCTATGACGCCCTCAACGATATTCTGGGAAATGAACAGGTCCAGAAATATCTGGAGCGGGGAACCATCGAGATCGCACCGCTTGCCTATATGCGGGGCAGAACCCTGAACCGGGCAAGCATTATCATAGATGAAAGTCAGAACGCCTCACTCTCAACCCTCAAAATGGCCCTGACCAGGCTCGGAGAAGGATCAAAAATGGTCCTGACCGGAGATGTGACACAGATTGACCTTCCAAAGAACACAGATTCCGGACTGGAAAAATGCGCCGCTATCCTGGGTTCCATTGACGGGATCGGTATAGTGCGGCTGAATAACCGGGATGTGGTCAGAAACAGGCTTGTGAAGGATATTGTGAAGGCATTTGAGAAAGCAGAGGCGGATAAAAAGCCGGGACCGTCCGGCAGACAGACGCATATGCGCAGAAAATAAATGAATAATAACCGATAGAAACTCATACAAAAGAGAATAATGGGGAGGAAAATGTATGACACTGAATATTGACAAGGAATATCCCGGAAATGTGGATTTTGATTATGAGTCCATTGCCCGGCAGGTTGTGGAAGCAGCCCTGGATTCTGAAAACTGTCCCTATGAGGCCGAAGTGAGCCTGGTACTCACCACAGATGAGGACATCCAAAGAACGAACCGGGAATTCCGTGAGATAGACAGGGTGACAGATGTGCTGTCCTTTCCCATGCTGGATTATGATACACCGGGGGATTTTTCCTTCTTAGAGGAATCCGAGGACGCATTCCATCCTGAGACAGGGGAGCTGATTTTAGGGGATATTATGATCGCAGTGCCCAGAATGCTTCAGCAGGCCGTGCAGTACGGACATGGCGCTGTACGGGAATTTGCGTTTCTTGTAGCCCACAGCATGCTGCATCTGATGGGCTATGACCATATGTCAGAGGAAGAGGCTGCTGTCATGGAAGCAAAACAGGAGGCCATCCTTGAGGGGCTTGGAATCCGCAGATAAGAAATTGGAGGAAAATTATGAGAACAAAAAAATATCTCGCATGGCTGCTGGTGGGAGCTGTCTGTGCGTCCACACTGCTTGCAGGATGCGGGAAAAAGAAAGAGGCTGAGAAAAAGGAGATTCCGCAGGAGACGGTAGAGGAGCCTGAGGAAAAAGAAGAGGTCAAGGAGATTGTACTGCAGCCAAAAGAACCGGAGACGGAACAGATCCCTGAGGGCATGATGAAAAGTTACCTGACAGGAGAGTATGTAAGTCCTGCCATCGGACAGAGAAGGCCCGTGGCTGTTATGCTGAACAATATCCAGGCAGCGGTCCCCCAGGCGGGAATTGCCAATGCAGGTGTTGTGTATGAGGCACCTGTGGAGGGCGGTATTACCAGGCTTATGGGTATTTTTGAGGATTACGACAATCTGGAGAAAATCGGCTCTGTGAGAAGCTGCAGGGATTACTATATTTTCTATGCCATGGAATTTGAAGCGATCTACGCTCATTATGGACAGGCGGCTTATGCCCTTCCCTATCTGGAACTGCCGGAAGTCAATAATCTAAGCGGCCTCTCAGGATACGGTGCGGATGTCTACTACCGTACTACAGACCGTGTGGCCCCCCACAACGCATACACAAGCTTTGCGGGACTGCAGAAGGGAATTGAGATCAATGCCTACAGCCAGGAGTATTCCCCGGAGTACAAGGGACATTTCCAGTTCGCATGGGTGGGCAAGGAGGCAGCTCCCGCAGGGGGCACACCCGCAACCCTGATAAAGCCCCATTACTCCGTCAATGACCCGTGGTTTGACTATAACGCGGAGGATAAGCTTTACTACCGTTCCCAGTACGGGGAACCGCAGATTGACGAGCTGACAGGCAGCCAGCTGGGCTACAAAAATGTCATCCTCCAGTATTGCCCTTGGGAAAATTATGACGATAACGGATATCTGAACATCAACGTGATGGCAGGAGGAAGCGGCAAGTATATCACGGAAGGTCAAGCCATTGACATTACCTGGAAGAAAGATTCCGAATGGGAACCGACCCATTACTACGATGCCGGCGGCAATGAGATCACCCTGAATCCCGGAAAGACCTGGATCTGCATTATCCAGGATACCAATGCGGACCAGGTGGAAATCTCAGGCCCGGAACCGGCAGCCCCGGAAGCTGCTGAGAATCCGGACGCAGCGGAAAACCCGGATGCGGCACAGGGAACAGAAGCGCCCGCAGAGACTCCGGAAGATACCGGTGCAGCCGAAGTGCCTGCCCAATAAGAAAAATCTCTGCTGCGCTTTTGAAAATGCAGGGAATAACTGAATAAAGTGGAAAAAAAGGCCGATACTAATATTCATAGATAGTTTATATGAATAAAGGAGTGATTCTTTCATGAAAAGAATTTTTTATAGTATCGGCCTTGTCTTTGCCATTTTCTTCCTGAGCTGTGGGTTTTTCCTGAGTTATCAGCTCACCTCTCTGAGAGACAGGATGAACCGGCTGGAACAGGAGAGCGCTTTGATGGGAAAGCAGGTCTCCGCCAATCCGTTTTCCAGAGACAGTGACTATGTCTTTGAATCCTTCAATTCGGATACAGGAAAACTGGTGAAGGAACGTTACCGGGTATCCTCCTATGCTGACAACCAGGTGGTACTGCGGCAGGAGCTGGGAGATATGTCCGCATCCGATCAGGAGACACGCTACTGTGTCCGTATGGAAAACGGCAGCTTGGTCGTTTATCTGGAAGATGGAAAGGAAGTCTTTGAGTACACGGACATTCCTCTGGAAGCACTGCCAAGCGAGGAACAGGCGGAGGTGCTGGGAGGCAAAGAGATCGTGGGGACAGATGAACTCTACAGTTTCCTTGAGAATTATTCCAGCTAAAGAAAAAGCCGCTCTGGACGAACTCTTAAAAATGGTGTAATATAAGAGAACATGAAAACGATGGAGTGATCAATAATGAACATAAGAGAAAAATTAAAAGATAAAAAAAGAGTTGTAGTAAAAATCGGCTCTTCCTCCCTGACACATGAGCAGACAGGACGTTTAAATCTGACAAAGCTGGAGATTCTGGTCAGGGAACTGGCAGACCTTCACAACCAGGGCAAGGATGTGATCGTGGTTTCCTCCGGTGCCATTGCGGTGGGAAGAAGCGCCATGGGCATCCACAGGCGTCCCGATGAACTGGCGGAGAAGCAGGCATGTGCCGCAGTGGGCCAGGCAAGGCTTATGATGATCTATCAGAAACTCTTTTCTGAGTACAACCAGACCGCAGCTCAGGTGCTCATGACAAAGTACACCATGATCAATGCAGCCACCAGAGTAAATGCCATGAACACCTTTAACAAGCTGTTTGATATGGGAGCCATTCCCATTGTAAATGAAAATGACACCATCTCCACAGATGAGATTGAGTTCGGTGACAACGACACCCTTTCCGCTCTGGTGGCAGCCCTGGTGGATGCGGACATGCTGATCCTGCTGTCCGATATTGACGGGCTTTTCACGGATGACCCCAACCAGAACCCGGACGCCGAATTCATTGACGTGGTGGAGAAGATAGACAGCCATCTGGAGAAAATGGCAAAAGGCAGCACAGGCAGCTCTGTGGGAACAGGAGGCATGGCAACCAAGCTCACCGCCGCCCATATTGCAACCAGCGCAGGCGCTGACATGGTGATCGCCAACGGAGAGGATTTCCACGTGATACATAAAATAATGCAGGGAAGAAACCACGGCACTTTGTTCTTAGCGGACAAAAAAGAAGGCTTTTACCTGGATGACATTATCCAGAAGCTGTGATGCCGCCCCTTTGAGACAATAAGAGAGGAGACCATACACATGAAACAGGAACAGATCGACAGGATCAACGAGCTTGCAAGAAAATCAAAGGTCACAGAACTGACCCCGGAAGAAAAAGAGGAGCAGAAAAAGCTCCGCACAGAATATATTGCCACCATACGCATGAACATGCGTGCCCAATTGGACAATATTGATATCCAGGAAAAAGACGGAACCGTCACTAACTTAGGCACGAAATACGGACTGAAAACAAAACATTAAGCGCAGCAGGCAGACTTGCAGATCTGCCGTATACATAAAGAAAAGGGTTGAATGTATGACAAATTTTGATACATTCCGCCCTTTTTTCCGTTACTGTTCCGATATTATGTAAATTTTAATGATTGAAAATTAAAATCCGTTATAGTAAAATAAGTCGTGAATGTTCAAAACGTGTATAAGAACAGTGACAAGGAATCGTGAATGTTTTGATTTTGCATTTTGGAAAGGATAAGGAATGAATCAGGAAAATTTGGAAGAAATTCTGGGAAATATAGATGCAGGCGGTGAAGCGCCGGCTAAGGAGCCGGACCGCCAGTATTATTTTATGAAAAAAGCACGGGCTCTGGTGAAAGAAAAAAGTGAAGCGCTGGGCCGTCCTCTGACCTTCTGCGTCAATACCTTCGGCTGTCAGATGAATGCCAGAGACTCGGAAAAACTGGTGGGCGTGCTGGAAAATATCGGATATGTGGAGAAGCAGGACGAGGATGCGGATTTTGTCATTTTCAACACCTGTACCGTCCGGGAGAATGCCAATCACCGTGTGTATGGCCGCCTGGGCCAGCTTCATGCCAGGAAAAAGAAAAATCCCCACATGATGATCGCGCTCTGCGGCTGTATGATGCAGGAGGCTCACGTGGTGGAAAAGCTGAAAAAGAGCTATTCCTTTGTGAATCTCATTTTCGGCACACATAATATCTATAAATTTTCAGAGCTGATCGTAAGCGCCCTTACTTCTGACCGTATGGTCATAGATATCTGGAAAGACACCGATAAAATCGTGGAGGACCTGCCTGCAGAACGGAAGTATTCCTTCAAATCCGGTGTCAATATTATGTTCGGATGCAACAACTTCTGCAGCTACTGCATTGTTCCCTATGTGCGCGGCCGGGAGAGAAGCCGAAGCCCGAAAGATATTGTAAGAGAGATTGAACAGCTTGTGGCAGACGGTGTTGTGGAGGTGATGCTTCTGGGCCAGAACGTAAATTCTTATGGCAGGAACCTGGAAGAACCCATGACATTTGCACAGCTTTTACAGGAGATTGAGAAGATAGAAGGGCTTCGCCGGATCCGTTTTATGACCTCACATCCAAAAGATTTGTCGGACGAGCTGATCGAGGTGATGAAAAACAGCAAAAAGATCTGCAGACACCTTCATCTGCCCCTGCAGTCAGGCAGCAGCCGTATCTTAAAACTGATGAACCGAAGATATGACAAGGAACAGTATCTGGCCCTTGTGGAGAAGATTCGTGCCGCAGTGCCGGATATTTCTCTTACCACGGATATTATCGTCGGATTTCCCGGTGAGACAGAAGAGGATTTTCTGGAGACCATGGACGTGGTGGAAAAAGTGCGCTATGACAGTGCCTTTACCTTTATTTATTCCAAGAGGACCGGAACGCCTGCTGCTGTCATGGAAGACCAGATTCCCGAGGAGGTCATAAAAGACCGTTTTGACAGGCTTCTTGTACGGGTGCAGGCCATAGGCAGGGAAATGTCTGCCAGGGACACCGGAACCGTACAGGAGGTTCTTGTGGAGGAGCAGAATGAACACGATAAAACCCTTATGACAGGAAGACTTTCCAACAACATACTGGTGCATTTTCCGGGAGACAGCTCTCTGATCGGCAGTCTGGTCCGTGTGCGGCTTGATGAGTGCAGAGGATTTTATTATATGGGTACGAAAGTAGGATGACAATATATGGGACTTACATTTAAAGACGTGGATGTGGCATCACTCTCACCGATGATGCAGCATTACGTGAAGACAAAAGAGGAAAATAAAGACTGTATTATATTTTACCGCCTGGGCGACTTTTACGAGATGTTTTTTGACGATGCGGTCACAACATCCCGGGAACTGGAACTGACCCTGACCGGTAAGGACTGCGGCCTGTCCGAGCGGGCGCCCATGTGCGGCGTCCCCTACCACGCGGCAGAAGTCTACATAAACCGTCTGGTGGGGAAGGGCTACAAGGTGGCGATCTGCGAGCAGATGGAGGACCCAAAGGAAGCCAAGGGGATGGTGAGAAGAGAGGTCATCCGTGTGGTCACACCGGGAACCAATCTGAATACCCAGGCACTGGATGAGACGAAAAACAACTATATTATGGCAGTTGTCTATCTGTCCAACCGTTTCGGCATCGCCATTGCGGATGTGACCACCGGTGATTTTATGGTGACAGAGGTGGATAAGATCCGAACCCTTCTGGACGAGGTATACAAGTTCTCACCGGCGGAAATCATCTGTAATGAGGCATTCTGTATGAGCGGCGTGGACCTGGAAGAGATCAGGAACCGGCTGAACATCTCCCTGTATCCGCTGGAGAGCTGGTACTTTGATGATGACCTGTGTGTGAGAACCCTGAAAGAGCATTTCCGTGTGGGGACACTGGAAGGCCTGGGACTGAAGGATTATGAATGTGCTGTCATCGGAGCAGGCGCCCTTTTGACTTATCTGCTGGAAACACAGAAAAACTCCCTGGAGCATATGCGTGCCATCACCCCATACATCACAGACCGTTTCATGGTCATTGACAGTTCATCCAGAAGGAATCTGGAACTGACGGAAGCCCTCCGTGAGAAAGTAAAGAGGGGTTCCCTTTTGTGGGTTCTGGACAAAACAAAAACTGCTATGGGAGCCAGAATGCTGCGCTCCTTTATTGAGCAGCCCCTCATTGACGAGGATGCCATCAACCGCCGTCTGGATGCCCTGGAAGAGATCAATTCCAGGGAAATGGACCGGGAGGAGATAAGGGAATATCTAAATCCCATTTATGATATGGAGCGTCTGATCGGGCGTGTCAGCTATCAGTCCGCCAATCCACGGGATATGATCTCCTTCAAATCCTCCATCTCCATGATCCCGTATATCAAACAGCTTGTCAAAAGCTTCTCCACAGAAGAGATGCAGTGCGTCTACGAGGATATGGATGACTTAAGAGATCTGTATACCCTTCTGGAATCCGCCATTGTGGAGGAACCGCCTCTTGCCATGAAGGAGGGCGGCATCATCAAAGATGGTTATAATGAAGATGTGGACCATTTCCGCGAGGCAAAAACAAAAGGAAAATCCTGGCTTGCGGAACTGGAAGCCGAAGAGAGGGAAAAGACAGGCATCCGCAATCTGAAGATCAAATACAACAAGGTATTCGGCTATTATCTGGAGGTGACCAATTCCTTCAAGGATATGGTGCCAGAATACTATACCAGAAAGCAGACCCTCACCAATGCAGAGCGTTATATCACTCCAAGGCTGAAGGAGCTGGAAGATATGATCCTGGGGGCAGAAGATAAGCTCTACGCCCTGGAATACGAACTTTTTGTAAATGTGCGCAATACCATCTCCAGGGAGGTGGAGCGGATTCAGCGGACAGCCAAGGCCATAGCCAAGCTGGACACCTATATCTCCCTTGCGCTGGTGGCATCCAGGAACAATTACGTCCGTCCCAAGATCAACACCAAAGGAGTCATTGACATCAAAAACGGACGCCACCCGGTGGTGGAAAAAATGATTCCCAACGACATGTTCATTCCCAATGACACGTACCTGGACAACAGCAAAAACAGGGTATCTGTCATCACCGGACCCAATATGGCAGGTAAATCCACATATATGCGCCAGACCGCCCTGATCGTCCTGATGGCACAGATCGGTTCCTTTGTCCCCGCTGAAAAGGCCAACATCGGCATTGCGGACCGTATCTTTACCCGTGTGGGCGCCTCCGATGACCTGGCAAGCGGTCAGAGTACCTTTATGGTGGAGATGACCGAGGTTGCCAATATTCTGCGGAACGCCACGTCCAGAAGCCTTCTCATCCTGGATGAGATCGGGCGCGGAACCAGCACCTTTGACGGCCTCTCCATTGCCTGGGCAGTCATTGAATATATCAGCAACACGAAGATTCTGGGAGCTAAGACACTTTTTGCCACCCATTACCATGAACTGACCGAACTGGAAGGCAAGCTGGCCGGCGTGAACAATTACTGCATTGCCGTGAAAGAGCGTGGAGACGACATTGTCTTTCTGCGGAAAATCGTGAAAGGCGGTGCGGACAAGAGCTACGGTATCCAGGTGGCAAAACTGGCCGGTGTGCCGGATGTGGTCATTGAGCGGGCAAAAGAACTGGTGGAGGAACTGGTCAGCGCGGACATCACTGCAGCGGTCAAGGATATCGCCTCGGAAAATAAAAAGACGAAGACAAAGCCCCAGGTACATTTGGACGAACTGGACTTAGAGCAGATTTCCCTGTTTGACACCGTGAAGGATGATGATGTGCTGGATGAACTGAAAAATATTGATGTCTCTAATTTAACACCCATTGACGCGCTGAACACAATTTATAAGCTTCAGAACAAACTGAAGAACAGATGGTGATAGAATTGAGAAAAATTGCTGTTTTAGATCAGAATACCATAGATAAAATAGCGGCCGGCGAGGTGGTGGAACGTCCCGCCTCCGTGGTGAAGGAGCTGGTGGAGAATGCCATCGACGCCGGTTCCTCTGCCATTACCGTGGAAATCAAAGAGGGCGGCATCTCCTTCATACGTGTGACCGACAACGGCCGCGGCATGGTGCGGGAACAGGTGCCCCTTGCTTTTCTGCGCCATGCCACCAGCAAAATTGAGAAGGTGGAAGACCTGATGCGGATATCCTCCCTGGGATTCCGCGGTGAGGCTCTGTCAAGCATTGCAGCAGTCGGACAGGTGGAGCTGATAACCAAAACACCGGAAGCCCTCACAGGCGTGCGCTATCTCATAGAAGGCGGAAAAGAAAAGTCTCTGGAGGAGATCGGCGCGCCCTGCGGCACTACCATAATTGTCCGCAACCTGTTTTTCAACACGCCGGTCAGGGCAAAATTCTTAAAGACAGCCATGACAGAAGCCGGTTATGTGAGTTCCTATATGGAACAGCTCGCTCTGTCCCATCAGGACATCTCTTTTAAATTCATGGTAAACGGACAGACAAAGCTTCACAGCTCCGGCAATGCCAGCCTGAAGGATGTCATCTACGGCATTTACGGCAGGGATATAGCCCGTGAGGTAACCGCCGTGAAGTATGAAAAGAACGGGATTTCCATAGAGGGATTTGCGGGAAAGCCTGTCATTGCAAGAGGCAACCGAACCTTTGAAAATTATTATATTAACGGCAGATATGTAAAAAGCAAGGTGCTCATGAAGGCCATAGAGGATGCCTATAAGCCCTATATGATGCAGCATAAATACCCCTTTGTCTGCCTGCAGTACAACATTCAGGGAGATGAGGTGGATGTAAACGTACATCCCACAAAAATGGAAGTCCGGTTTCAGAACCAGCAGGCTGTTTACCAGGCCACTTATGAGGCGCTCACTTCTGTGCTGGCGCACAGGGAACTGATCCCCGACATTGATTTTGACCAGGGAAAGGACAAGGAGGAGCAGGAACGCGGCGGCAGAAAACCAAACGGCCCGGAACCCTTTGAACAGAGACGAAGAGCAGGCATTTCCAATACACCGCAGAAGCAGAAATCACACATTTACACACCACAGCAGAATACCGGTTTTATAGCAGAGGAAAAACGTCCGTATAAGTACGGAACGGGACCTGAGACTTCAAAATCCGGTTCCGAACGGGGGACCGAAGGTGTTGTGCCCGCTCCCCTTCCTGCAGGCGTGCGCCCCGCTGTTGTACCGTCCTCCCCGGATGCGGATATTCGGCCTTCCGTAAATACTCCGCCTTCCGGCATCGGTGTGCGGCCAGCCACAACTTTCCCTGCACCCGAACATGGAGCGCAGGACATTTCCAACATGAACGCAGAAGAACCGTCATCCATTGCCATAAAGTCTGCAAATGGAACCAAGGCATCAATTGCTGTGCAGCCTGCGAATGAAGCGATGCCTTCAAATGACGCACAGTCCGCAAATGAAACATCACCATCAAATGCCGCACAGTCTGCAAATGAAACATCACCATCAAATGCCGCACAGTCTGCAAATGAAACATCACCATCAAATACTGCACAGCCCGCCGATGAAATACAACCATTGCCGCAAACCGCAGCAGCAGACCCGGCGGCCACAGCGGTACAGGAGTCAGTATCCGTAATACCGGAAAGCCCCCGGCAGATGGAGCTGTTTGACGACCGGCTTCTCTCCAAAAAAGCCAGACTGCGCCACCGCATCATCGGCCAGCTTTTTGACACATACTGGCTGGTGGAATACGATGAGAAATTTTACATCATTGACCAGCACGCCGCCCACGAAAAAGTGCTTTATGAGCGCTTCATGAAAGAATTCAGCCAGCGGGAGATCATCTCCCAGATGGTAAGTCCACCGGAGATCATCGCGCTCAGTCTTCAGGAGGCAGAGCTTTTAAAAGAGCAGATGGAGATATTTGAACAGTTTGGCTTTGAGATTTCTTCCTTCGGCGGCAGGGAATACAGCATCAGCGCTGTTCCGGCCAATCTGTACGGCGTCACGGTTCAGGAACTGTTCATAGAGATTCTGGACAGCCTGGAAACAGAGGGCAGGAGACAGACCCCTGAACTGATAACCCACAGAATCGCCACAGCCGCCTGCAAAGCCGCTGTAAAGGGCAACCAGATGCTCTCCGTCCCGGAAGCGGACAAACTGATCGACGAGCTTCTGGGACTGGAAAATCCTTATCACTGCCCGCATGGAAGACCCACCATTGTCTCCATGACAAAATACGAACTGGAAAAGAAATTCAAACGGATTGTGTAGGTGAATAGCTTGAAAAAACCTTTGATCATACTGACCGGACCTACGGCGGTGGGCAAGACCCACCTGTCTGTCCGGCTGGCTCACGCTGTTGGCGGGGAGATCATCTCCGCGGATTCCATGCAGGTATACCGCCATATGGATATCGGTTCCGCCAAGATCACGAAAGAAGAGATGGACAACATCCCCCATTATCTCATTGATGTGCTGAATCCAGAAGAGGAGTTCCATGTGGTCCGGTTCCAGCAGATGGCAAAAGAGGCCATGGCAAAAATTTACGCCAGGGGAAAGATTCCTATTTTAACCGGCGGTACAGGATTTTATATCCAGGCCGTGGTAAAAGACATTGATTTTTCCGAGGACACGGAAAAAAGCCCGGTGAGACAGCAGCTTGAGCAGGAAGCCAGGGAAAAAGGAGCCGCCTGGATGCACGGACGCCTCCGGGAAGTCGACCCTGCCTCCGCAAAAAAAATACATGAAAACAATATAAAACGTGTCATACGTGCCCTGGAATACTATGAACTGACAGGAGAACGCATCTCCGAACACAATGAGCGGGAGGCAGAGAAAACTTCCCCGTACAATACAGCCTACTTTGTCTTAAACGATGACAGAGAGAAACTTTATGCCCGTATTGACCAGCGGGTAGATGAAATGCTGGATGCCGGGCTGGTCCCTGAAGTAAAAAAACTTAAAAACATGGGCTACACCAAAAATATGGTCTCCATGCAGGGCCTTGGATACAAGGAGATTCTGTCCTATCTGGACGAAGAGATCACCCTGGAGGAGGCAGTCTACATTCTGAAAAGAGATACCCGCCATTTTGCCAAGCGGCAGCTTACCTGGTTCCGCAGGGAAAAAGACGTGATATGGGTAAACAAACCGGAATTCTCCTACAATGAGAATGCCATTTTGGAATACATGCTGAAAATATGTAAGGAAAGAGGAATTTGTGATGCAGGAAATGAATGCAGTGTACCGGGAACTGGGAATCAGCAGTGAGGTACTGGCATATGGAAATAAAATAGAACAGGAACTGAAGGAACGCTTTGCAGCCATCGACGATAACGCGGAATATAACCAGATGAAGGTGCTCCTGGCAATGCAGAAAAACAAAGTCAGCGAGGCATGTCTCTACGCCTCCAGCGGATACGGATACAATGACCTGGGAAGAGATACCCTGGAAGATGTATATGCAGACGCTTTCCACGCGGAGGCAGCACTGGTACGGCCCCAAATCGCCTGCGGCACCCATGCCCTTGCGGTTGCTCTTTCCGGCAACCTGCGCCCCGGTGATGAACTCTTCTCCCCTGTGGGCAAGCCATATGACACCCTGGAGGAGGTCATCGGCATCCGCCCGTCCAGAGGCTCCCTGGCAGAATACGGAGTCACCTACAGACAGACGGACCTGCTTCCTGACGGCAGCTTTGATTATGAAAACATCAAAAAGGCCATTAATGAGAAGACAAAACTGGTCACGATCCAGCGCTCCAAAGGATACCAGACCCGTCCCACATTGTCTGTGGAACGCATCGGAGAACTGATCGCGTTTGTAAAGAATATCAAGCCGGATGTCATCTGCATGGTTGACAACTGCTACGGTGAATTTGTGGAACGCATAGAACCCACTGACGTAGGTGCGGATTTGATCGTAGGTTCCCTCATCAAGAACCCCGGCGGCGGCCTGGCCCCCATCGGCGGTTATATTGCGGGCAAAAAAGAATATGTGGAAAATGCGGCTTACCGTCTCACCTCTCCCGGTCTCGGAAAAGAGGTCGGTGCCACTCTTGGCGTGAACCAGCCCTTCTTCCAGGGCTTCTTCCTGGCACCGACCGTGGTGGCCGGAGCGCTGAAAGGCGCTGTCTTTGCAGCCAATATCTATGAGCGCCTGGGCTTTGGAGTGGTACCGAACGGAACGGAAAGCCGCCATGATATTATTCAGGCAGTTACCTTCGGTGTACCGGAAGGCGTCATAGAATTCTGCAAAGGCATTCAGGCGGCAGCACCTGTGGACAGCTATGTGGAGCCGGAACCCTGGGCTATGCCCGGATACGACAGCGATGTCATTATGGCGGCAGGCGCCTTTGTACAGGGTTCCTCCATTGAACTGTCCGCGGACGGCCCCATTAAGCCTCCTTACGCCGTATATTTTCAGGGCGGTCTTACCTGGTACCACGCAAAACTGGGAATCCTCATGTCCTTACAGAAACTTATAGATAAAAAAATAGCGGTACTGCCAATACAGGAGGCATAGATCCATGGAGAAAAAAACTGTCTGCATCATCGGCGGAGGCGCTGCCGGACTGGTAAGCGCCATCTTCGCCGCCAGAAACCACGCATCCGTTATTCTGCTGGAACAAAATGAAAAACCGGGAAGAAAACTTCTGGCCACAGGAAACGGCAGATGCAATTTAACAAACACTTACCAGCACCCCTCCTGCTACCACGGCAGGCACCCGGAATTTGCCTGGGAGGTCATACAGCAGTTTCCCATGCAGCAGACAGTGGCCTTTTTTTCCAAGCTGGGTATCTACACCAGGAACCGTGACGGCTACCTTTACCCCGCGAGTCTGCAGGCATCCAGTGTGCTGGAGGTTCTGGAAGCGGAGGCCCGTTATCTGAAAGTGAAGATCAAATGCAGGGAACAGGTAACAGATATCTGTGCATGCCCGGACCGGGAGCAGGGCAGATGGCTGGTCAAGACCGCGTCATGGCAGTATCCCGCCGACAGCGTGATCATCGCCTGCGGTTCACCGGCATCTGAGATTGCAGGCTCCTGTACTTCCGGGTACGAGCTTGCAAAAAAGCTGGGCCATACGCTTATAAAACCGCTCCCCGCACTGGTGCCTCTGGTCTGCAAAGGCAGCTTCTTTAAAAAGTGGGCAGGCGTCCGCGCAGAGGGATGCGTCTCCCTTGCCGTTGACCGCCGGATTTTCCGGGAGGAGAGAGGCGAGCTGCAGCTCACAGAATACGGCGTCTCCGGAATCCCGGTCTTCCAGCTGAGCGGCTATGCGGTGCGGCTTCTGGATGAGGGTGTGCCCGTACGGCTTTTGCTTGACTTTATGCCGGATTTTACAGAGGAAGCCCTGGAGGCATTTCTGAAAGCCCGTATGGATAACTGCCCGTACAAGACTTTGAAGGAAAGCCTTGTGGGACTTTTTCCGAAAAAACTCATTGATGTGCTGACTCAGGATGATAAGACTGACACAGCATCTCTGGTACAGAAAATCAAATGCCTGGAACTGGATGTCAAGGGGCCTCGTTCCCTCGGGCAGGCGCAGGTATGCTCCGGCGGCGTTTCCACAGAGGAGTTATCCGCAGGAACCATGGAATCTTCCCTTCATCCCGGTATCTTTTTCGCGGGGGAAGTGGTGGACACAGACGGTATCTGCGGAGGATATAACCTGCAGTGGGCCTGGTCCAGTGCAGCCATGGCAGGCACACATGCCGCTTTATAACAGAAAGGTAGATACATGCTCACCATACAACAATTAAAGCTTCCGGTCTCACACACTGAAAACGAACTGGAAAAAAAGATTATAAAAACATTGAAAATAAAAAAAGAAGAGCTTTGTTCCTGGTCCATCCGGAAACAATCCCTGGATGCCAGAAAAAAGCCGGATCTTTTTTTCGTATATACCATTGACGCAGAGGTAAAAAAAGAGAGCACTGTTCTTAAAAGAGTTGACCATAAAATTGTTATGTCAACCAAAAGAGTGCCCTACACCTATCTGCACACGGACAACAGAGACAGACTGCAGCGCCCGGTAGTTGTGGGCAGCGGTCCGGCAGGTCTTTTCTGTGCCTATTATCTGGCTCGTGCAGGTCTTTCTCCCCTTGTCATCGAACGGGGGGACGATGTGGACAGCCGCATGAAAAAAGTACAGTCCTTCTGGGACGGCAAAGCTTTGGATACAGAATCCAACGTGCAGTTCGGGGAGGGCGGTGCGGGAACCTTTTCTGACGGAAAACTGAACACCCTGGTCAAGGACCCTGCAGGCAGAAACCTGGAGGTCCTCCGTCTCTTTGTGGAATGCGGAGCACCGGATGAGATCTTGTATGTGCAGAAACCCCATCTGGGCACGGATCTTCTGGTGACGATCGTAAAAAATCTCAGAAAAAAAATCGAAGCGCTGGGCGGTGAAATCCGTTTCCGAAGCGCACTGACCGGTATCCATACAGAAAAAGGACAGCTTACGGGCATTGAGATCAATCACCGAGAACAGCTTTCTGTTTCCACACTGGTCCTCGCCGTGGGGCACAGCGCCCGGGATACGTTTTCTCTTCTGGAGAAAAGCGGATTTTCCATGCAGGCCAAAGCCTTCGCAGTCGGTCTGCGCATTGAACATCCCCAGACGCTCATCAACCAGTACCAGTACGGCTGCAGAGAACATGAAACCTTAGGAGCGGCCGCCTACAAGCTGACTCACAAGGCAGCGGGAGGCCGGGGGGTGTACAGCTTCTGCATGTGTCCCGGCGGCTATGTGGTCAATGCCTCCTCAGAGGAGGGCATGCTGGCAGTCAATGGCATGAGCTACCAGGACCGCGCCTCAAAAAACGCCAATAGTGCCATGATCGTCACCGTAACACCTGACGACTACGGAAATACCGGCCCCCTTTCCGGCGTGGAATTCCAAAGAGGGCTGGAACGGGCCGCCTGGCGTCTGGGCGGAGGCAGAATTCCCCTTCAGCTTTTCGGTGATTTTAAAGAGAACCGGAAGAGTACCGGACTTGGACAGGTCACGCCCTGCCTGAAAGGAGACTGGTCCTTTGCCAATCTAAGAGAACTTCTGCCCGCCGGTATCAGCAGCGCCCTGCAGGAGGGAATCACATATTTTGACCGCATGATCCCCGGCTTTTCCAGGGATGACGCAATTCTCACCGGTGTGGAGAGCCGTACTTCCTCCCCTGTGCGCATAGAGCGAAATGCAGAGATGGAGAGCAGTATCCGCGGTGTTTATCCCTGTGGGGAGGGTGCCGGATATGCGGGAGGAATCACCTCAGCAGCCATGGACGGCTTAAAAATTGGGGAAGTAATTGTGAAAAAAGTGATAAATTTTTGTTAAGGCATATACATCGTTTTTAATCTGTGCTACAATTAAATCTGCTAAATTTTTTTATGATGCCCATACCATGCTGAAGAGAGTATGTGGAAAATCATATGAATGACAATAGAAAAATCAAAGAAATACCAAATGAAAACCGGCCATACGAAAAGTGTCTGAAGCTTGGAGCCCAGGCACTGACTGATGAAGAACTGCTGGCAGTGCTTTTGCGCTCCGGCTCAAGCGGCAGCTCCTCACTGGAGCTTGCAGGGGAGGTGCTGCACCTTTCCCGGGACAAAGAAGGCCTGCCCGGCCTTCACCAGCTGAGCCTCCAGCAGTTAAAAAGTATACGGGGAATCGGAACAGTGAAAGCCGTACAGCTCAAATGTATCGGTGAACTTTCCAAGAGGATTGCAGTCTCTGTGGCAGAAAAGGGTGTTTCCTTTGATCATCCGGCATCCATTGCCAATTTCTACATGGAGCAGCTCCGCCATCAGGAACAGGAGCTGCTGCTTTGTATGATGCTGGACTGCAAAAATCATCGCCTGGGGGAAGAAACTGTTTTTAAGGGGACTGTAAATATGTCCCTGGTAAACCCGCGGGAAATTTTTCTTGCCGCTCTTTCCTATCACGCGGTGGGAATCCTGCTGGTCCATAACCATCCAAGCGGAGACCCGACCCCAAGTAAGGCGGATCTTAACATTACGAAGAGAGTTCAGAATGCCGGCGCAATGCTGGGCATCCCGCTTCTGGATCACATCATTATCGGAGACTGCCGTTACATAAGCTTCCGGGAGCAGGGTTTATTTGAATAAATAGATATATAGAAAGAACGCGCAGCGGGCTTTCTTGGTCATAAATAAAGGGGAGCACAATATGCCATTTCATAAAACGTTCGGTGTGGATTTAGGCACCAGTATGGTGAAAATCTATTCCTGCCAGCAGGACACCATCTTAACGGAAAAGAACATGATTGCCATTCGGAACGGAAAACAGATCCTGGCCACAGGCAATGATGCTTATGAGATTTTTGAAAAAAACCCCTCAAATGTCTCGGTCATCACTCCCATGACATTCGGCAAAATTGCAGACATCAACCACACGGAGATGGTTCTGCATTCGCTTCTGGAGAAAGCGGGCGCCGGTACGATTTTCGGAAATACACTGTACCTTGCAGTTCCCGCGGATTTATCCGAGATAGAAAAGAGGGCCTACTATACAATAGGAAATTCCAGCAGAAAAAATAAGATATATATGGTAGAAAAGACCATCGCCGATGCGGTAGCGCTGGGAATACCCATCAACAAGACAAAAGGTTCCATGGTGGTAAATATCGGGGCGCAGAGCTGTGAGATCTCTGTCATTGAAAAGGGCAGAGTGGTTCTGAGTAAAATTGTGGAGATCGGCGGTAAGCAGTTAAATGAATCTATACAAAATATGGTTCGCCGCCGGTGCAATCTGAATATCGGAAGCCGTACTGCCAGGCGCCTGAAATTCTCCCTGGCCTACTTAAAAGAAGACAAAAAAGAGGCCAGGAAAGTGGTGGGAGTGGACAGCCTCACGGGTCTGCCCCAGGAGGGTGTCGTGTCCTCCCGAATGGTTTATGAGGCCATTTTAGAGCCTCTTGGCACTATCTGCGAGGAAATACGCTTTTTTCTGGAGCGGACGCCGCCCCAGATTCGCCAGAATATTTCCAGGGAAGGCATCAATCTCACCGGAGGCACTACAAAAATTCCGGATATCGAATGGTTCATCAGCAGACAGACAGGACAAAAAGTCTGTCTGTCACGGTTCTATGATCTGTGCACCATATACGGTATTAAGGAGATCATAGGAAGCAAGTCTCTCAGAAAATGGGTGAAATAACAGAAAGCACATCCCGTGGACTTTCTGCTGACATGAATAAAAAGCTGAGGTTTTATAGAATGAAAAAAAAGCATGATTGGAACATAAAAAGTAAACACATCCTGGTTGTGATGATTCTGGTGTGCATCAGTTTGATGCTCCTCACCTTCGCAGGAAAATTTCCGGCCGCACCGGTCAGGAAGGCAGCCAGCTACGCCGTTGTACCTTTCCAGAACGGCATCAATAAAGTAGGAACCGCCCTAAGCGATATGACCTCCGGCTTCCGCAATAAAAAAAAGCTGGTGGAGGAGAATAAAAAGCTTCAGAGCAAGGTGGATGAACTCACCGCTGAGAACAGCCGCCTGACCCAGTCCATCAGTGAACTGGACCGTCTGAAAAAGCTTTACGACCTTGACAAAGAGTACAGCGAGTACGACAAGGTAGGTGCTGAGGTCATCAGCAAGAATTCCGGCAACTGGTTTTCCACCTTTACCATCAATAAAGGCAGCGATGACGGCATCCAGAAAGACTGCAATGTCATTGCAGGAAGCGGACTGGTCGGCATAGTCACAGAGGTGGGGAAAAACTGGGCAACCGTTCGGTCCATCATTGATGACACCAGCAACGTGGGTGCCATGACCATGACCACCTCCGACACCTGCATTGTTTCAGGTGACATGCGTCTGATCGATGAGGGCAAACTGCAGTTTATCCATCTCAAAGACCAGGACGATAAAATACAGGAAGGCGAAAAAATTGTTACATCCGCAGTGAGCGACAAATTTCTGAAGGGAATTCTGATAGGATATGTAAGTGAGATAGAAGAAGACCCCAACAATCTTACTAAGACAGGAACTCTGACACCTGCGGTGGACTTTGAACATCTGCAGGAGGTACTTGTGATCAAAGAACTGAAACAGCAGAAGGGAGATTCATAAATGAGAATTCAAAGGAAAGTGGTAACCCTCCTTCTGATTCTGATCTGTGCCATCCTTCAGGGAACCCTTTTCAAGGCCCTTTCCATCGGCTCCATTTCGCCGAACCTGCTGTTGATTCTGACCATTTCCTTTGGCTTTATGCGGGGAAAGAAAAACGGCATCTGGATTGGATTTTGCTGTGGCTTACTGAAGGATCTGCTCTCGGACGGACTGCTGGGCTTTTACGCCTTAGTCTATCTGTGTATCGGCTACGCGGCGGGCTGCTGCTGCAAGCTGTTTTATGACGAGGAGCTGCGTGTTCCCATCATACTCACGGCTGCAGGCGATCTGGTTTACGGCGGCCTGCTTTACGGGATGCAGTATCTGATGCGGGGACGCGTACAATTTTACTATTATTTCGGAAGGATCATCATCCCGGAAATGATCTATACGGTTCTTATGACTGTTCTTCTCTACAGGTTACTCTTTAACATTAACAAGCGGCTGACAGAACTGGAAATGAAGGAGAGAGATTCTATTTGGTTAAGAAAATAAAAAACTTTTTAAAGAAAATTTGTATCAAACGTACCACTGTGCTGTTTCTGGTATTCATTCTTATGTTTTTCATCCTGATACAGCATCTTTTCAAACTACAGATCATAGAGGGAGACGAATACGCCGACAACTTTAATCTGAGCACCACAAAAACACGTACCATCAAGAGCACCCGCGGAAATATCCGTGACCGGAACGGCCAGCTTCTGGCTCATAACCAGTTGTCCTATTCCATTATATTGGAGGATAACGGGACCTATGACTCCAACCGGGAGAAAAACCTGACCCTCAATTATGTGGCCTACTCCCTGATGAAGATTCTGGAGGCCAACGGCGAGTCCCTGGACACCTCCTTTCACATTGTGGTGGATGAGAACGGGGAATATGCCTTCGACGCCACGGATTTCACACTGAACCGTTTTAAGGCCGATGTCTACGGACAGGCTAAGATCGATTCCCTGGAAGAAGATCAGCTGAACGCTTCCGCCAAAAAGATCATGGATTATCTGTGCAGCGCAGAGCGCTTCGGCCTTGTAAATAAAGATGACCCGTACACAGCGGAAGAGCTGAAAAAACATGACCTGCCGGAATCCTTCACCCCGGAGGAAACCCTGGCCATTGTCCGCATCCGTTATGCGCTGTCTGCCAACAGCTTCAAAAAATATGTGCCGGCCACCATCGCCACCAATGTGAGCGAGGAGACCGTTGCCATGGTAATGGAGAATAAGGACAAGCTGCAGGGCGTTGATATTATGGAAGACTCCATCCGCGTGTATGACGACGGCGTGTATTTTGCCCCCATTATCGGATACACCGGCAAAGCTTCCGCAGAGGAATTGGAAGAGTTAAAAAAAGATAATGCGGACTACTCCACAGATGCTGTGATCGGCAAAACAGGAATTGAGCAGTACATGGAGACCACCCTGCAGGGAAAAGACGGGCAGGAGCAGGTAACGGTTGACAACCTGGGCAAAGTACTGCAGATCAATGAGGATTCCAGGATTGAGCCTGTATCCGGTGATGATGTTTACCTGACCATTGACAAGGACCTGCAGGAGCTGGCTTATCATGTACTGGAGCAGAAGATCGCAGGTATTCTTTCCGATAATATTATTATGGCTAAGGAGTTCGACCAGGATTCCACCAACAATGATACCAGCAACATCCGGACACCGATCTATGATGTATATAATGCCCTGATCGGCAACAGCGTCATAGATACCAGTCACTTTAAGGAAGAAGACGCCTCTGAGACTGAGCAGACCATCTACGGCCTGTTCACCCAGAAACAGGCAGAGGTCTTTGAATCCATCCGGCAGGAGCTGACCGCTGCTGCACCGGAGGCCTATAAGGACCTTCCAAAAGAAATGCAGGAGTATCAGAGTTATATTGTCAACGATTTCCTTATGAACAAAAAGGGAATCCTCTCTCTGGACGCCATAGATGCTTCGGACCCGACCTATATCGCATGGACAAAAGACAGTTCCATCAGCTTAAAAGAATTTCTGACTTACGCGGCAAGCCAGAACTGGATCGATATCTCCCAGTTCTACGCGGAGGGAGATTATCTGGATTCCACAGAAGTGTATAATGCACTTTCCGAATATTTGACAGAGTCCCTGACAAATGATTCGGAATTCTCCAAGATCATATATAAATACATGATCCTGTCGGATACCATATCCGGAAACCAGCTCTGTCTGGTTCTCTTTGACCAGGGAATTCTTGAGGCTGACGAGGAGACCTATAACGCCCTTGCCTCCGGACAGAAGAAATCCTATGATTTTCTGAAGGAGAAGATCAGCAGTCTGGAGATCACGCCGGCACAGCTGGCCCTTGATCCCTGCTCCGGCTCTCTTGTGATGACAGATGTAAATTCCGGGGAAGTGCTGGCCTGTGTCACCTATCCCGGATATGACAATAACCGTCTGGCCAATCAGATGGATGTAGATTATTACGCGAAGCTTTCCCTTGACCTTTCAAGGCCCTTCTTTAATAAGGCCACACAGCAGAAGACTGCACCCGGTTCCACATTTAAAATTGTGACGGCAGTAGCAGGAATGGAAGAGGGACTTGTGGACGATAATTATGGTGTGACCTGTACCGGTGAATTTACAAAAGTTACGCCGCCTATCAAGTGCTGGCTGCACACCGGACACGGCTATCTGGGAATACAGGGGGCCATCAAGAATTCCTGTAATACCTTCTTTAACCAGGTGGTCTATGACCTGGGCACGGACTCCGACGGGAATTTCTCGGATTCTCTGGGACTTGAAAAGCTCCGCAAATATGCAGAACTGTTCCAGCTTGACCAGAAATCGGGCCTTGAGATCACAGAAGCCGAACCGCAGATCACAGACGAGGCTGCCGTGGCATCTGCCATCGGACAGGGTACCAACAACTATACAACCTCACAGCTGGCGCGCTACGCCACCACAATCGCAAGCCGGGGAAACATTTATTCGTTGTCCCTTCTTGATAAAGTTACAGACTCCAAAGGAAACCTCATCGAAGACTACACACCGGAGCTGAAGGCTACTATGGATATTCCCAATAATGAATGGGATATCATCCACGCAGGAATGCGGGAAGTAGTAGAAAACAATGATGCCTTCCAGGATTTTGATTACCCGGTATCCGGTAAGACCGGTACCGCCCAGGAGGTTACGACCCGGCCCAGCCACGGACTTTTCATCGGATTTGCTCCATCGGACAATCCGGAGATCGCCATGGCAGTCCGCATTGCCAATGGTTACAGTTCCACCAATGCGGCAGCAGTAGCAAAAGATGTAATCAGCTATAAGTACAATCTTGTGGATAAAGATGCGATCGTGACCGGAACGGCATCCGCAGGCGGAAGTACACAGCAGACAGACTAAACCTTTTTTGAGTCTTGAAAATACGCATGAAAAGTAAAGGCGGTTAATACCGCAGTTTCGCAGCGGTTCAGCTTGTCTGAACTGTTGCGCGGTTTCAAAAAGGATTTAGGAGGATAGGATATGAGTGAAATTATTGTAGTGACTTCCGGAAAAGGCGGGGTCGGAAAAACCACCGTTACGGCAAATCTGGGCCTTGGACTTGCAAAGCTCAACAAAAAGGTTGTCGTGGTGGACACAGACATCGGGCTTCGGAACCTGGATGTGGTTCTGGGGCTTGAGAACAGGATTGTCTATAACCTGATCGATGTCATTGAGGGGAGCTGCCGTATGAAGCAGGCGCTCATCCGGGACAAACAGTGTGACAATCTCTGCCTTCTGCCCTCGGCCCAGACCAGAGACAAGACAGCTATCACGCCTGAACAGATGATTAAGCTGACAGATGATCTGTCAGAAGAATTTGACTATATTCTGCTGGACTGCCCTGCAGGTATTGAACAGGGCTTCAAAAACGCCATTGCAGGGGCGAACCGGGCCATTGTGGTAACCACACCGGAAGTCTCCGCCATCCGTGATGCTGACCGTATCATCGGGCTTCTCCAGGCAAATGAAATGCCAAGAGTACAGCTTATCATCAACCGTCTGCGCATGGATATGATAAGACGCGGGGAGATGATGTCCGTGGAAGATGTCACGGAGATTCTGGCAGTGGAGCTTCTGGGCGCGATCCCGGATGACGAGGCTGTGGTCATTGCCACGAATCAGGGGGAACCTCTCTGCGGGCAGGATTCCATGTCAGGACAGGCATTTTTGAACATCTGCCGCAGGATAGCGGGAGAGGATGTACCTTTCCTGAATTTCCAGGCAAAGCAGGGTGTATTCAAAAGGCTGTCCGGTATCTTTAAAAAATAATAAGGTAAGGGAGGGCCTGCGTGTTGATTCATTTTCGGAATAAACGTTCCGGTCATGTAGCAAAAGACCGGCTGAAGCTTCTCCTCGTATCCGAGAGGCTGGATTGTTCTCCACAAATGATGACCATGCTTCAAAACGATATGATCCGTGCAGTGAGCAGATATTTCACCGTACAGGAACAGAAAGTGGAAATCCGTTATCTGAAGGATACCACCACCGTTTTGGCAAAGATTCCTCTGAAAGCAGATATACAGGAATCCTATCCCGGTTTTTAGGAACAGGTAAAAAAGGACTTTAAGGATAAAACTAGGTGTTTTCATGATTAAACAATATAAACTACGCGACTATAATTTCAGACTGGTGCTGTTTCTGGTTGTGCTCACCTTTATGGGAGTGCTGCTGGTAGGAAGTGCGGAACCGGATCTGCAGAAAAAGCAGTTCTTCGGTATGATGCTGGGGTTTATCGTCATGGTGATCATATCCCTGATGGATTTCAGCTGGATCCTGAACTTTTACTGGATCATGTATGTGGGCAATATCCTCATGCTTCTTCTGGTACGGCTGTTCGGTACGGAATCAAAAGGTGCCGCCAGATGGCTGAGTATCGGAAGTTTCCAGTTCCAGCCCACAGAGCTGTCGAAGATCATCATCATTCTGTTTCTCGCACGCTACTTAATGGAACACGAGGAAGATTTGAATACATTTAAGACAATATTGAAGACAGTGGTGCTGATCGCCATACCTCTGCTTCTGATTTATAACCAGCCGGACTTGAAAAATACCATCACAATTGCTATACTTTTCTGTATACTGCTGTATCTCGCAGGACTGAGTTATAAAATTATAGGCGGGGCGCTGCTGATTGCCATACCTCTGGTGGTTGTATTTCTGTTCATCGTTATACAGCCGGACCAGAAGCTCATAAAAGATTACCAGAGAGACCGAATCATGACATTTTTGTATCCGGAGGAGGAGGAGTATTCCGACGATGTCCTCCAGCAGCAGAATTCCATCATGGCCATCGGTTCCGGAAAACTGACAGGAAAAGGATTAAACAACAATGAGGTGGCAACTGCCAACAAGGGAAACTTTGTGTCGGAGAGCCAAGATCGGAAGAGCACACGTCTGAACTCC